>JAABUM010007362.1_pt1 | contig 10161 bp, 11 predicted proteins | sample 5559161 | NCBI WGS metagenome assembly JAABUM01 (sample SAMN10711868, study PRJNA513369) | rock metagenome | isolation source: Antarctica rocks | place: Antarctica: Victoria Land, Siegfried Peak nord | reverse complement strand
CTGACGCTGACGCTGACGCTGACGATGGTGCTGGCCTCGGGCTTCGTCGGGGCGTTCGTCACATCTACCAGTCCGAGCTGTTTCCGACCAGCGTGCGCAGCACCGCGACCGGCTACCTGTACTCCCTGGGCCGGCTATCCATCGCGACCGTGCCCATCTACCTTATCCCCCTGCTCGACGGCGACGGCGCCGGCGCCGTCTTTACGGCACCTTCGTCCGGGTGAACGCCGCGTTCGAGCAGCTGGTCGGGCGCACCGCCGAGGCGCTGCTCGCCCTCTCGGTATCCGACATCACCCACCCGGACGACCTGCTCAGCGCTGATGGTGCGCTGGCGCAGCACAACCTGCATGCCCCTTCCGGCGCCGACATCATTTGTTGGAGTGACGCCCATGATGGGCGGGCAAACCAACTGCTGACCGCCGGCGGCTTCTCACCCGTCAATTGTCGAACGTATTAACTGAGGAGAGCTGGTCGAGCTAGACCGCCGGAGCCGCCGGCTTGCGCCGCCGACCGTCCTGGGCTGCTGAGGCGCGGAGACCGTGCAACATGTAAGCGCACGTCCGCTCGTAGGCCGCTCGGGGTTGTCCGTGGCAGTCCCGGGCGATGACGCCGCGCTCGCGGATCAGTTGCGACAAGTCCTCGGGTGCGAGGTCGGAGCGCACAGCGCCAAAGGCTTGGGCGGCGGCGAGTAGCCGCGCTGCGAACGCGTTCGCGCGCTCGCAGAGACTTGCCAGGAGCGGCGACCCCAGCTGCGAGCGGAGCAGGACATCGTTGGCGGCCGGCTCGTCGTACTGCAGCATCCATATCAGACGCAGATACGACTCAAAAGCGTCCCCGGGGTCGTCCCACCTCGCCGCCTCGGCGACGATGCCGTCTATCCGCTCGGCGACCAGCTCCTCCACCACGGCGTCGATCAGGCCCTGCCGGCCCCCGTAGCGGTGATAGATGGTGCCTTTGCTGACGCCAGCCGCACGGGCGACCTCGTCAAGTGGGCGGCCTAGCCCGCCGGCTCGGAACACCTCGAGCGCGGCGACGCGGATCCGCTCGGCATTGCGCTGCGCGTCGGCGCGCAACCGGCCCGGTGGCGGCTCCGGGTCGGTCATCCGGTGACGGCCTGAACCACCGCGTCGTCCCAGGCGGTCGCGAGGGCGCGACGGAAGACCTGAACGGGCTGCGCTCCGGAGACGCCGTACCGGCCCGCGAAGAGGAAGAAAGGCACGCCAGCGACGGACAGCTCCGCCGCCCGGCGCAGGTCCGCCCGCAGCTCGGGCTCGAACGCGTCCGACTCCAAAACGGCAGCGGCAGCCCGGGCGTCGAGATCCGCGTCCGCGGCGAGCCCCGCGAGCACCCGGACGTCGCTCACGTCGAGCCCGTCGGTGAAGTACGCCTTAAACAGCCGCGTCACCATCGGCCCCTGGCGCCCATGCGCGGCGGCGTACTGCAGGAGACGGTGCGCGGTCCTCGTGCGGGCGACAATCACCCGGTCGGCCCGGAGAACCAGTCCCAGCGCGGCGGCCCGTTCGACCAGGTCGGCATTCGCCGCCCGTGCCTGCGCCCGCCGGACGCCACGCTGCACCACAAGATGGTCGTCGAGCCCCACAACCTCGCCAACGGGCACGTCGGGAAGCAGCAGGAAGCTGCGGTGCCGCACGTCGACACGGTCCCGGTGGGGGAAGTCATTCAGCGCCTGTCCGAAGGCGGCGTCTCCCAGGTAGCAAAACGGGCACATGACGTCGATCCACACATCGACGGCGAGGCGCGGGCCTGTAGGCGCGACGCCGGGGCCAGTCACCCGCAATCCGTGTCGGGTACGCAGATACCTGCTGCCGTGTCGGCCAGTAAGACCTTGCTGGGGCGGACGAGCGGGAACGGAGCCGGGGGCGCATCAGGCCCAGCCGCATGGTTGAGCCCGGGCGCGACATAAGTTGACGGCATGGTCAAGAATCTAGCGCAGTCTCTGTGTCAAGGGCCATGAGGATCTGCCCGGAGGCGGACACCAGACCTACCCGGTGACGGTCACGAGATCTGCCCGGTGATGGCCACGGAATCTGACTAGGTGGGCCATGACGGTCGGGTGCTCAGGTCCGCAAGTACGGCGCGGTCGTGGATCCGGTCATGCGCCTCCGCTGGCTCACCTTCGGGCAGCTGGTCGGTTGCCCACTCACCGTTTCCACCGACGGGCACGCCAGCTCAGGCTCGTGTTCACCATGACCTGACGGACGTAGGTCTCGGGGTCACCGTCCGGGTGCAGCCGCCGCCAACCTGACCACGTCCGCGCCAACGCGGCCTGGACTAGATCCTCAGCCAAGTGGGCGTCACCCGTTAGCAGCCACGCCGTCCGCAGCAACGACGGAGACCTGGCCGCGACGAATTCACCAAACCCCACCGACTCACCCACCAGGCGCCCCCCCTCGTCATCGCTAAACCCATATCACCGGCTTGACCCGTCGAACGGTCGAGCCGACCCAGGCAGCAAACGCCAGTTGAGGGTTGGGCGGCGGCCCCCGATGGTTGGGCGAGGGTCACGCCGTGCCTAGACGGCCTGTCCAACCGACGCGCTCGCACCCGCTGCCTTCCTGCCCCCCTTGACCACAGCGAGGAGCGGAACGTCTGCCGCTCCTAGGTCCACGCCCTCGTGCGCGCTCGCTCGGGCCGCCAGTCTGCTGTCGAACCGACCGACGACCACGCACTGGCGCTCGCTCAACCGGCTGAGCGAGCTGGACCCACCATCGAGGTGGGCCGAACCGCTTCGTCGATGACAGCGACGTGTTTACCTCGGCCGTCAACTCTGTCGGCGTCGACATGCCGTGCACCTCGGGCGTCGGCTCGCTGGGACGGAGCGTGCTCGTCAAACCCGCCGAGGAACTACTACGACCCAGCGCCTCCCGTCTGACAAAGGTGGTTCCGCAAGCCAATCGCTCTGCGGGAACAGGCGTCGCACGGTGTGTGTGGTGTTCTCCGCACTCGTCAGGTCATCCCTTCCGGGCGCTTCACGGCTGACGGCCGCCAGGGCTAGGCAGTGTTGGCGGCGGAGGAGCATCGCCGCGTGATGTTCTGCAGCTGGCGTTGCTGCGTCTTCATCAGCGGCTTCAGGATTAGGGGTCGGTGGGACGTCGCGCCCACTGCTGTCGGTCGCGCCGTGTCGCCGCACGCGAAAGCTACTAGTGGAGCAAGGAGTCCACAGCGATCCGGGTCCAGCTTCGCCGGACGTCGCGGGCGTCCGCTGCTCAGCTGGGCGGTGCGCCGACTCCGTGGCGGGCCATCTCGGTCCAGTTGCGGAACTCGATGCTGAAGTGCCGCAGGTGCCCCACGACCAGCTCGGCGGGCGCTGCCTGCGGCAGCGACACGGATAGCTTGGCCTGCAGCTGCCCGTCGACGGTGTCACGCAGCTCGTGCATGGCCGACCCGATGCGGGTCCCGTCGACGTCGAAGATTATGGCGCCGAAGCCGTGCTCGGACGGGTAGTCCGGGTCCCACGGCGTCGGCAGCTGGGTGTTGCTACCGGTGAAGGTCAAGAAGATGTGCCAAGGCAGGTTGTCCTCGCCGACGTTCTCGATCACTTGGGCGCGGCCATCGGGGAGTGGGTGGTTCATGAAGTGGTCGGGGTGGCCGGCCCGGAACAAGCTCTCGTTGCCCCGCTTCATGTTGCCCATGAACCAGTCGTGGAAGGACTGAGCGGTCGGGCCGGGCACGGTCATCGTCAGCGAGTCCGACCGCCACCGGCCCTCGGAGGCGTCGAGCCACCGGGTGACCTGGGTGGCGGCTGCTGCGAGGTCGGACGCCAGGAGGTCGAGCATGGCGTCGTTGCCGATGCGGTCCTTGAGGTAGGCCAGCGAACGGCGGGAGCGGATCAGCTCCAGGTCGCGGATGTCGGCCTCGTCGAGGTGGGCGCCGGCGAACTCCACGACGGGCGCGCAGCGGCGACGGCCGGCGTGTCGTTGTAGAGCGGGGCGTGGTTGGTCATGACGATCTCCTCTGGGTTGATGCGCGAGGTCCGCGCTACCTCGAGGGTCCGCCATGCAATTGGTCATGTCGAACGTTAGATTTGCGTCTCAGTCATCCCCTGACGAGATGAGTCGTGGAGCTCAGTCAGCTGGCCTGCTTCGTCGCGGTGTCCGAGGAACGCAGCTTCACCCGCGGCGCCAAACGCTTGGACGTGGTGCAGTCCGCGGCCTCCGCATCGGTGGCACGGTTGGAGCACGAGCTCGGCGTGAGCCTGCTGACCCGCACCACCCGATCGGTCACCCCGACCGACGCAGGCGTCGCGGTGTACCGGCGAGCGCTCCAGGTGCTGGTTGCCGTGCAGGACGTCCGCGACGAGGTCCAGGCCTTCCGCGACGGCGAGCGAGGGACGGTGGTCGTGGGTGTCGTGCTGTCGACAGGAACGATCGACCTCGCTGGCGTGCTCATCGAGCTCCGGCAGTCCCAGCCCGGGATCGTCGTCCAGCTGCGCTTCAACCCCGGTACGGCCGAGACGCGCCACGAGCCGCTCCTCGATGGCACCGTCGACCTGGCCATCGTGCCCGTCTCGTCGCCGACCCCGCCGGAGGTCATGGTCCGTCCCATCGCGCGGACGAGCATGTCGCTGGTGTGCCGGCGCGACGACCCCCTCGCCAGGGCGCGGAGTGTGCCGCTCACCGACCTACGGCACCGCCCGTTCATCGACTTCCCGGAAGGCTGGGGGAACCGGGCGATCGTCGACGCCCTCTTCGCCCGCGGCCACGTCACCCGAGACGTTCGGGTCGAGGTCGCGGACGTCAGCACCGCGAGCATGCTGATCCAGCAGTCGCTGGGCATCGGATTCCTGCCCAGCGACCTCCCGCTCGCCGGCGACTTGGCTGTGGTGGACCTCGCCCACCCGCTCCCGTCCGTCGTGCTGGGCTTGGCGAGCGCCTCTCGACGGCCGCTGTCGGCGGTCGCCCGCGTCGTGGCCAGCGCGATCATCGCGCACGCCATCGACCCCGTCATCCTGCCCGGGGCCCCCGACGACCCACTCTGACCCGAGGTGTCCTGCAGGGTGGCTGCCACAACTTCGAGGAACGTTCCCGTCTCGTCGGATTCACCGGTCGGTGGTCTTCGATGGGTTTCAGCGGCGCCAGCGCTCCTAGTTATCCAGCTCATCGCAATCCAGGTGTAGTCAGGTCTTGGAACCCGCCTACCCGTTTAGATTGCGATGAGCCTGATTAGCTTGGCGTCTTCGCTCCCGGAGCGCTAGGCCGCGGCACCGAGGTAGAGCTCCTTACCTCAGTCCTAGCTGGGGCCGCTCGGGCGCCCGGCAGAGGTCAGTGTGGCCTTCAGCTCACCAGCTCGGGTATCCCGGGCCAGGTCGCCAATGGTGGTGCGAGCGAGTTCTTGTTCGACGGCTTGGGCCGCGCGGCGTTCGACGGCGCTAAGTGCGCGTTGGATGCGCTGGCCCACGGTGCACTCGGGTGCTGCGCCGTGCAGTCCGAGCAGCCGGTCCTCGCCCTGCACCGCGCTCCATACGTCGCCGAGTGTGACCGTGTCAGCGGCCCGGGCGAGCTGCCAGCCGCCGTGCACCCCGGGCCGAGAAGCGACCAGCTCGCAGCGGCGTAGCGCACCGAGCACCCGCCGGACGTGCACGGGGTTTGCACCAACACTGCTGGCCAGCAGCTCCGAGCTCAACACCCGCTCAGGCGCACCCCCGAGCAGCGTCAGGACGTGCACCGCCACGGCGAACTGGGTGTTCGTTGGATGAGCCACATCCTCCAGCCTAACCCGAACCGCCACCGCGTCTGTTATGGTTCCTCTGAACCGCAATCACCATGCACACGATTAGGAGTCTCATGTCCCTCGTGATCACTGGAGCGGGCGGTCACCTCGGCCGCCGCACCGCCGAGCTGCTCCTGGACCAGGTCGAGCCGGCTGACGTCGTCCTGGTCTCCCGTCGGCCGGAGGAGCTCGCCGGCCTGACCGCCCGCGGCGCCACAGCCCGCTCTGGCGACTTTGACGACCCCACGTCGCTCCCGGCGGTCTTCGCTGGCGGCGATAGGCTGCTCTTGATCTCCACGGACGCAGTGGGTCGCCGCGTTCCCCAGCACCGCAACGCGATAAACGCCGCCCGGGCGGCCGGCGTCCGCGCCGTCGCCTACACCTCGCTGCCGAACCCGGCGGCGGACAACCCCGCTGTCGTAGCCCAGGACCACCGTGAGACTGAGGCACTGCTGGCTACGAGCGGCTTGCAGTGGACGCTGCTGCGCAACGCGCTCTACAGCGAGTACCGCATTCCCGAGGCCCAGGCGGCGCTCAACTCGGGCACCTTCACGCACAACCAGGGCGCTGGGCGCACCGCCTACGTCTCGCGCGAGGACTGCGCTGCGGCCGCGGCGGCCTGGCTCGCCGGTGGAGCCGAGCACGATGGTCGCATCTACGACATCAGCGGGCCCGACCTGCTCAGCGCCGACGACCTCGCACGCAGCTACGCCGTCGCCGGCGGTTCCCGCGTCACCGCGCAGGACCAGCCCGACGACGCGTTCGTCGCTGGCCTGATGGCCGCGGGACTGCCGCCCGAGGTTGCCGCTCTGCTGGCCTCGTTCGGCGCGGCGATACGCGACGGCCACCTCGACCAGTGCTCGACCGCGGTGCAAGACCTCACCGGACGGCGGCCGCGTACGGTCGCGGAGGTGCTCAGCAGTGCGTTGTAGACCGGCTTGGCGGCGGGGAGCGGCATGACCGAGGCGGACACGCAGACCCGGGTGCGGCCAGCGACGGTCGTGGTGCTGGGCGCGCTGAGCGCGTTCGGGCCGCTTTCGCTGGATCTGTACCTGCCCGGCTTGCCGCAGCTCGCCGACGACCTGGGTGCCAGCGCCTCGGCCGCGCAACTGACGCTCACGGCATGCCTGCTCGGGCTGGCTGTCGGGCAGCTGCTCAGCGGGCCGTGGAGCGACGCCGTCGGGCGCCGTCGGCCGCTGCTGATCGGTGTCGGGGCGTACATCGCTGCGTCGTTGGCTTGTGCATTCGCCACGTCCATCGAGGCCTTGGTTGCGCTGCGCTTCGTCCAAGGCCTGGCCGGTGCCGCCGGCATCGCCCTGTCGCGCGCCGTCGTTCGCGACCTGCGCTCCGGCCCGGCCGCGGCACGCCTGTTCGCCGCCCTTCTGCTGGTCAACGGCCTGGCTCCGGTCCTTGCACCGGTCCTGGGCGGCCAGCTGCTCCAGTCCACCGACTGGCGGGGGCTGTTCGTCGTCCTCGCCGCCATCGGTGGGGCCATCCTGGCCGGTACCGCGCTGGTCGTCCCGGAGTCCCACCCGCCGGCGCTGCGCCGCGGCGGCGGGTTGGGTAACACCCTGCTGGTGTTCCGGGCGCTGCTGCGCGACCGGCGCTTTGTAGGCTGCACGCTGGCCAGCGGGCTGGCGTTCGCCGCGATGTTCGCCTACATCGCCGGGTCGCCGTTCGTGCTGCAGGACGTCTACGCGTTATCGCCGATGCAATTCAGCGCGGTCTTCGCGATTAACGCCGTTGGTCTCGTTGCCGTTGGGCAGGCCAGCTCGCCGTTGATCGCCCGACTTGGGCCGGGTCCTGTTCTCGGTGCGGGCCTAGTCGCGTGTGCCATCGGCGGCGCAGCGCTGCTCGCCGTCGTGCTCGCTGGGATCGGGCTGGTCGGCATACTGCCCGCGCTGTTCCTGGTCGTGGCGTGCATCGGGCTCGTGTTTCCCAGCGGAACGGCTCTCGCATTGCAAGGCTCGCCGTCCGCCGCCGGGAGCGCCTCCGGGCTGCTCGGTCTCGCCCAGTTCGCCGTCGGCGCCATCAGCGCCCCCCTGGTCGGCGTGGCAGGCAGGGACACGGCCCTGCCCATGGCCATCGTCATCGCCACCTGTGAGCTGGCAGCCCTCACGGCCTTCTGGCTGCTCGTCGCCCGACCGCCACGGAGCGAGCCGTCAGCTGCCTCCACCGTTCCGGGACCTGCTCCCCATCGTTGACTCACACCCGTCACCGAACCAGCCCCGCACCAAGAGAGGACTGCCATGTCTGCCGTACGTCCCATGGAGAGCACAGTCGTACGCATGATCGGTGGATCTACCGTGATCCTCGAGATCGGTGGCCTCCGTCTGATCACCGACCCCACGTTCGACCCTCCGGCGGCCTCGCCTGACGGCATGCCGCACCGGCTGACGCCGCCCGCCCTGGAGGTCTCCGACCTCGGAAGGCTCGATGTGGCCCTGGTCTCGCACGACCAGCACCCCGACAACCTCGACCGGAGCGGCCGTGCGTTGCTCGTCGAGCTGCCGTTGGTGCTGACGACCCCGGCGGGCGCTCAGCGCCTGAGTGGATCGGCCAAGGGCCTGGCCCCGTACGAGCGGATCAGCATCCCCTCCCGCGTCGGACCGCTGACCATCACCGCCGTGCCGGCGCAGCACGGGCCAGTCGGGGCCGAGGCACAAAGCGGGCCGGTGACGGGTTTCCTGCTGGCGGGTGACGCGCTGCCCACCGTGTACGTCAGTGGTGACAACGCCTCCCTGGACGTGGTGCGGGACATCGCCGAGCAGTTCGGCCCGGTCGACCTGGCGCTGCTGTTCTGCGGAAGTGCGCAGGTGCCGGAACTGCTCGGGGGGCAACCGCTCACCCTCACCAGCGAGGAGACGGTCCAGGCGGCCGGCATCCTCGGTGCTCGGGCGGTCGTGCCGGTGCACTGCGACGGATGGAGTCATTACACTCAGGACGGCGAATCAGTGCGCGGCGCCTTCCGCGAGGCTGGTCTCCCAGACCTCGTGCACGTCCTGGCTCCCGGCGAGGCCGCACACCTATGAGCCCAGCGGCCGACCGGTCGGTCGGGGCGCGAGCGCCAGCAACGCCCACTCGGGGGCGGACGCTTGAATCCGCTCCAGCCTTCCGATGCTGGCGAGCCTGTCCCGAGCCGACCGGATGGTTGCTTCACGACCGTGCCGTGACAGGCACCGGCGCGATCGCCGAGCACCTGTTGGTCGGCCCGTTCAGGCTGGTGCTGGGTAACCATCCGACGGCGAACGGTCAGCTCGCGTTGAACCACGAGGGCCGGTGGTGGGACGCCAGCGCGCCGGTGCAGCCGGAGCGGGGACCGGCTGGCGTGGGTCGGCGAGCGTATCGTCGCCCGGCCGACCCGCAGCTACCCGGTGATGGATGGTTGACGTGGGGCTGCTCGCGTGGCTGGGTCGCGGGTTCAACGCCGATTTGCGCACCCAGGTCTACTCGCCGGGCCGCAAGCACTAGGTGTGGTCGCCTGCCGCCACAGGCGCTCGGGAGTCGCCGCGTCGATGCCACTGCTGGCACCCGTCACCAACGCCCTTGCTGCGATGGGCACCGTGACATGCCCCCTTCTGGGCGACGCTGATAGGCACTCCACTTTTTGGCGCTGTGCGGCTGGCTGAGGAGGATCTTGTAGGGCTCACCGTTGGTTCACTGGGCGGTGTAACCGCCGTCGACGGCCAGGACCGTGCCGGTGATGAAGCTGGCCCGGTCGCTGGCCAAAAAGCACAGGGCCTCCGCGACATCCTGGGGTGCGGCGATCCGGCCGAGGGGGTGCGCGGGGCCAAACGTGCGCAGGTAGTCCTGCCCGTCGGCGCGGACGTCGTCGAGGAACGCCGTGTCGACAACTCCGGGGGCGACGGCGTTGGCGCGCACCCCGCGCTCGGCGCCCTCCAGCGCGAGAACCTTCATAAGCTGGGTGATCGCGCCCTTGGACGCGGCGTACGCGGCGGTCTCGGGCAGCCCGACGCTGCCGACGATCGAGGTGACGAACACGATCGAGCCGCCGCCGTGGTCCTGCATGTGCCGCATAGCCTCGCGGGCGTGCACGAACGCGCCGCGGGCGTTGCTGCGCAACAACGCATCCCAGTCGCCGCTGGTGGTCTGGGTGACCGGCTTGTTCAGGGTGCGACCGGCGTTGCTGATGAGTACGTCGAGCCGGCCGAAGCGGGTCACCGCCAGGGCGACGGTCTCGCGGGCGACGGCGTCGTCGGCGACCTCGCCGACTACCGCTGCGACTCGCTCGGGATAGGCGAGCTCGAGCTCGCGCACGTCCTCGCGCCGATCGGCGGCGACAACCCGGGCGCCGCGCTGAAGCAGCAGCGCAACGGTCGCCCGCCCGATACCGCCGGCGGCGCCCGTGACCAGCGCCGTCCGGCCCTGGAGGTCGTTGCTCCGGTCCGGGGCGTCGTTCGGGTCGGTATA
>JAABUM010007361.1_pt1 | contig 10162 bp, 9 predicted proteins | sample 5559161 | NCBI WGS metagenome assembly JAABUM01 (sample SAMN10711868, study PRJNA513369) | rock metagenome | isolation source: Antarctica rocks | place: Antarctica: Victoria Land, Siegfried Peak nord | reverse complement strand
CGCCCACTGGCAATGGATGCGCCACTACCTGCTGCCTGGATGAGAAGAGCCGTGTGACGGGAGACTGTCACGCACGGTTCCGTGGGAGCCGGGGGGTGAAACTCCCCCCGGCCACCCGACCCACTTTGAGGGCGACCGTGAACGGTGCCAGCCTGTCCTGGGGTCAGACCGGGCGGGACGTCCCTCAGATTGACCATCCCTGTCTGTCCTGTTCGAATTCCGAAGGCGCATGGCGACCAGCGCCTTTCGTCGCCTGTGACGAGCTTTCGCCACGGCGACAAAGGCGTTCCTGGTTAAAGGGTCACCTGCCGGTACGCCCGTGCTCAGCCCGAATGGGCGAAGCCATCGCGAGCGTTTCCGAGCCGTGCCCGGTGATCAGCGATAGGTGAAGGGGACGATGAGGCGGGACGAGGTCTCCCCGCCTGTGTACAGGGTGACCTTCGCAGCGGGAGCAGGGTTAGTCGTATCGTAGACCGGTCGGTCAATCGGGTCGTCGTGCACGAAGGGTCCCGAGCCACGGAGCTTGCCCCGAATGTTGGAAAGCTCCTCATCACCGGCACCCTCGTACTCGTAGTCGTGTCCTTGGACGGTGACTGCGAAGCGGTAGCCGGGCGGCAGCATGAGCGACGTCGGCCAGATCTCGACGTCCACCTCGTAGACCCGACCGGGTTCTAGCGGGTCCCGTGAGTCGTGCGGATGGAAGGGTCGGTACGGCAGACTGCGGTGGGGGTCCAGCGCACGGTGCGACGCCCGGAGCCAACCCTGGGCCGGCGGTGAGTGCGGGTCGATCGCTCCGGGAAAGGTGATCTCCCTGCCGTGGGGGTCGAAGGCCCTGACTACCACGAACAGGTCGGCGTCGTCGGTGTCGCTGGACACGAACAGTTTCAGAGCCAGCGGTCCCGTGACCTCGATGGTCCGGTCCGACACCGGGAGCTCGAACGTCGCGCCCTCTCCGAGCTCGGCGTATGTGAGCTGCGCTTGCTCGGGCAGGGTGTCGCCGAGGCTTCCAGTCGCCGCGTCGAGGTGCAGCTCGGTCCACGTCGTGTTCGGCAGGGGCCAGGCCTCCTCGGTGCGGTCCTCGAAGGTCCCGTCGGCGTGGCGGACCCTCAGCATGACGGGCGGCTGACGGTCCCAGCCGTTGTCGACACCCTTGAGGAAGTGGTCGAAGAACTGCTGCTGCAGACCGCGACCGTAGGCGGTGTAGTACTCCGTCCAGTGCTCGAGACCGTGCATCTCGAGCCACTTCTGGCTCGAGCCGGCACTCAGGTAGCCTTCCACGTTCCCGCGCAAGTGCAGCCCCGCGCCACCCCAATTTCCCGCCGACAAGACCGGCACCTCGATCTGGGAGAGATCGGGTGTCAGCTCGGCGTAGTAATCGTCGTCGAATGCGTGCACCAGGTGGGCCTCGCCGAAGTCCACTCGGTTGGCCCGCAAGGTCTCGTCGTGCAAGACCTCGTCTCCGGTCACGCGCTGACCCGTCACCGAACTAAACAAGTCGTGGCCGTTCCCGTACTGCACGGAGATGACCTGCATCTCGTACCAGTGGCGGGTGAACGTGCTGAGGATGCCACCGTGGTGCGTGGCGTCGCGGTACCAATCGCTCGCTCCCTCCCACACGCACATCGCGGCAAGATGAGGAGGTCGCAGGGCTGCGACCTGCCACTGGGTCATGGCGTAGTAGGAGATGCCGGACAGCCCGACCTTGCCGTTGCTCCACTCCTGCGTGCCTGCCCACCCGATGCAGTCGTAGAAATCCTGCGTCTCCCGTTTCGAGAAGTGGTCGAGATATCCCGGCGAGCGGCCCGCGCCACGAGAGTCGACACGAACGCAGGCGTAGCCCAAAGGAACCCAGCGCTCGGGGTCGGCCACCTCCCAGCTCTGGAACCGGTTCGACGAACCCTCGACCACTTCTGGATGGCTTGTGACCAGCTTCTCCCACGCCGACGAGTAACCCTCCTGGAAGGAAAGTCCCTTGCCGTAAGGTCCGTGGCTGAGCAGGACGGGCGCCACCGCATCACCGACTGGACGGAACACGTCTGCGGACAGCACCACGCCGTCGCTCATCAGGATCGGCACGTCCCACTCGACTCGCATCGGGCCGTGCTCTGTCTCCAGAGTTTCCGTCATGTTCTCTTCTTCCTTCCGGGCGAGTTTCGGGCGTGTCCTTTGTCATGTCTCAGCGGAGTCAGCCGCGGGAGAAGTTCATCGAACGTTTCCGCACGTCGACTCGGTCCCCGACGGGCGATGATGTCTTCGAAGGTCGCGGCATCCTTCGCTTCGATCTCACCGGTCGCGCACCACATGAGACGGCCATCGCGGAGGCAAAACTGAGTACAGAAGGAAGGCAACTACGTCTTGCCTCCTTAGGGTCAGTTCGAGTCGGGGTCCGGAGACATCGAGTACGTGACGAGAGTCTCACCGTCCTCGTCCTCAACGCAATGTCCCAGGAGCCACAGGGTGTCGGCACGCAGGAGCGCGTAGCCGTGCGTCGTCCACCACTCCGGGTCGGGTGTCTCCCAAACCATGTGATCATTGTTGGGCACCAAGTCGTAGAGCGGGTAGCGCTCCGGCCAGTGCACGTCCTTGCCGTACGGGCTCATAGAAGCGATCACCGGGACCGGCACGTGGCCGTCCGGCCGGTAGACGTTGACCAGAATGGATGAGCCGTCTCGGGTCGGCACTGTGATCTCACGTTTGTGCGCACTGCGTCACGTCTCGCAAGTCGGTGAGCACGTCCCCGAGCTCGCAGGTCGTTGTAATCGCGTTTCGTCGTGAGTGCAGCGGTCTGACGGAACCGGCGGCTAGCGCTCATTACCACAGCGTTGGTCGGCTTCTTCACTCCCGAGCGTCAGGGTCGTCTCCTCGATCCGGACGAAGCGCCCGTCGGAGTCTCGCTCCGCGAACACATACACTTCTTGGAGGACCCGCTTTCCGCCGCGCTGGACCAGGTCGATGACGTGGCGTTCTGCATAGCGGTTGGCGTCGTTCAGTTCGTCCAGGACGGTTATTGTGGCGTGCTCGACGACCTTTCGGAGGTCGACGATACGCGCGAGGAACCCGGCGCGGTCGTCCCAATCCCCGTTTGTGCGTTGGCGGAAGGTGGGAGCGAAGTGCAGGTCGACTGCCTCGTCTGCGGGCAGCTGCTGGTTGTTCAGTAGGTCGTCGATGGCGCTTTTGATCGTTGTCATCGAGGTTCTCCTAGTGTCGTCAGCGGCCGGCGTGCCAACGCCGTGCCAGGCCGGCACGGCTACCGTGCCCCGTGCAGCGGGGCCGCGGGGTTTGCGCCCTAGTCGCTGTTCGGCGTGTACAGGTTCCGAGGAGAGCGGGGGGCCCCGGGTAGGTGACGGACGCATACCCCTGCTGCAGGCTGCAGCGTCTTATGTACCGCGATTGCCCACCTCATCTCGACAGTGCTACGGACGGATCGTCCTCACGCGGCTGTGAGCACGATCTTGCCTTCGATGTGCCCACGGGCGGCGCGTCTGTGCGCCCCGGAGGCGTCCGCGAGCGGAAACGTGCTATCTATGGCGACGCGCAGCGTGCCGGCATCGAGCATGCGTCCGAGTTCTGCGAGTTGCGAGCCGTTCGAGCGCACTTGGGTGCCCGAGGTCGTGACGCCCAGCCTCGCGACCTCTTCGGGGTCGTATTCGGCGACGAACACCGGGTACAACGCGCCGCCGCGCTTGAGCGTGCGCAGGAGACGGCTGCTGTCGGGACCGCCGACGGTATCGAGCACGAGGTCTACGTCGTGCGCAACTTCCTCGGGACGGCTCTTGGTGTAGTCGATGAACTCGTCGGCGCCGAGTTCGCGTAGGAACGACTCGTGCGTGCCCGAGGCGACCGCGGTGACGCGCGCGCCCTTCCACTTTGCGAGCTGTAGCGCGAAGTGCCCCACGCCGCCCGCGGCGCCGTTGATGAGCACTGTCGTCCCGGCGCCGAGTGCCATCGGGCGGTGCTGCGCCGCTTGGAAGGGCGACGGATGGTCGTGTCCGAGCTCGATCAGGAACTGCCACGCGGTGAGCCCTGACATGGGCACCCCTGCGGCGTGCACATGATCGATGCTAGCCGGCTTGCGTGCGAGGTCCGACGCGGGCGCGGCTACGTACTCGGCATATGCGCTGCCCTCGAGGCTGGGGAAGCGAAGGAGGCCGAAAACTTCATCTCCGACGGAGAAGCCGTCTACGTCTGCGGCGACGGCCGCGACGACGCCCGACACGTCCGTCCCCGGAATGGAGGGCAAGCTCAAAGGCGGCCTCATCTCAGGAGGCACGTTGGGCATTCCTTCGCGCACGTACCAGTCGGGGGGATTGACGCCAACCGCGTGAACGCGAACGAGCACCTCACCCGGCCTCGGCTCCGGAATCGACACCTCGTCGTAACGCAGCACCTCCGGGCCACCGAACTCGTGCAGCCGGATCGCCTTCATCGTGTTCGTCGGCATCATCGCTTCCTCTTGTCTAGGCAGGTGGGTTACTGTAAGCGGAGCAGTGCACCGACTATATGGAGCACTGCTCCGACTGTCAAGGTGGGCTTGTGCGAGCAGACGCGAAGAAGAACTACGACCACCTGCTCGTTGTTGCGCGCGCCGTTGTGACCGAGCAAGGCGCCGACGCATCACTGCGCGACGTCGCCCGCAGGGCTGGCGTCGGGCTCGGCACGCTGTACCGGCACTTCCCGACGCGGGAGGCGTTGCTCGAGGCCTTGCTCCGCGCAGGCTTCGACGAGCTGGCGGCCCATGCAGCCGAGCTCGAGACTTCGCGCTCGCCCGAGGATGCTCTTGTGTCGTGGCTACGCGACTGCGTCGCGTGCGCAGATGAGTATCGGGGCGTTGTGGCGCTGATGATGGCCGCCATCGAAGACACCGAGTCCGCACTCCATGCTTCGTGCGTCACGATGCGCGCGGCAGGCACGCGGCTCCTCACCCGCGCTCAGGCCGCGGGCCTCGCGCGGACCGACATCGATGGCACTGACCTGTTTGCGCTGGTCGGGGCCCTCGCCTGGCTCGGCGACCAACCCTCGCTCGCGCCACGCGCCGATCATCTCTTCGGCGTCATCGCGAACGCGATCCTGCCGAATCGGCGAACAGCGACGTCAGCGAAGAACGCCGCCGTCGAGCCCACGGCTGAATCCTCGAGCACGCGGAAAGAGAACTTGGCCGCGCGACTCTCTAAGGGGGAACTGAGTCATGTGCAAGGAGGTCGGTAACCAGTCCGTATTGGTCCTCGAGCATCAGGCGAGCCCCGACCACCGGGCCCCTCATGTCACGGTCCCCCTGAGGCCGGGACCGCTGACCGGTACAGCTGGGGTGTTACCAGGTTGGTGCCGTGAGGTCGGGGCAGGCTCTGGTCGTCGGTGCGTCGAGCGAGATCGGCCGGGCTGTCGCGGTGATGCTTGCGCAGGAAGGTCATGACCTGGCCCTGTGGGGCCGGGACCGGACGCGGCTGCTGTCCGCTGTGCGCGAGGTCGAGGCTCTCGGACAGCGTTGCAGCCTGGCCACGGTGGACGTCACCGACTACGAGGCTTTGCGCGAGCAGCTTGCCCACGTGCTCGGCAGCGGGCGTGTTCGACTGGGCGCCGGCCGACGAGGCCGACCCGCTCACTTGAGAGCGGGTGCTGGGCGTGACCTCACCACTGCCGTCGTGCTGACCGCCCTCGTGCTGCCGGCGCTGGTCCAGGTCGCCCCCAGCGTGCTGGTGTTCATTGGGTCTGGGGCGAGCCGTCTGGCCTTCCCGAGCAATGCGGCCTACGTCACGAGCAAGCACGGCCTGCCCGGTCTGGCGAACGCCACTTCCGCGACCGCGGGGTCAAGGTCATCATCGGGTCCCTCGGCCTGGTGGCCGGCCGGCGCGGTCCTGCTCTCGCCGACAGGCAACACCGCCAACAGGACCCGCTGCGCCAAGGCGACGTCGCGGCGGCCGTCCGCTTCGTCGTCACCCTTCCTGAGACCGGCCGCCCCGGTCGAGATCGAGCTACAGCCACAGCGATCCCATGGGAGATCTTCACCCCGGACGACCTCTGTTCGATGGGCACCGCCCTACGCCGGTTGGGTAATCGCGTCGGTTTTGTCCGTGGAGTGGTGGGAGCAGCACCGGCTGGACGTCATCGTGGCCGACGTCCGGTGGTACCTCGACGTCCGGGCGGGGGCGAGGCGTACGACGAGGGGCACCTGCCCGGCGCGGTCTTCGTCGAGCTGGACCGCTGGCTCAGCCGTGCCGGCAGCCCGGCCGAAGGCCGGCACCCGCTGACCGACCCGGAGGTGTTTCGCCGCCGGCATGGCCGAGCTCGGCATCGGCGACCACGACACTGTGGTTGCCTATGACGACCCCGGCGGCGTCATCGCCGCCCGGCTGGTCTGGATGCTGCGCGTCACCGGGCACCTCGCAGCTCTGCTAGACGGCGGCCTGGCCAGTTACGACGGCCCACTCGAGACGCGGACCCCATCACGTCCCTCGACCCGCTTCACCGCGACGCCATGGCCACCGCAGCACCTGGCCGACATTGACGACGCCACGAACCCCAACAACCTGGTGCTCGATGCACGGCCCCACGAGCGGTTCCGCGGGGAGCAGGAACCGGTCGATCCCCGCGCCGGGCACGTGCCCGGAGCCCGCAACCTGCCGTGCCGGGAGAACCTCGACTCGACCGGGAAGTTGCTCCCCGTCGCGCAGCTGCGGCGACGCTTCGAAGCCCTCGGCGTGCGCGACGCCAGCCGTGTCGTCTCCTACTGCGGCTCCGGTGTGACCGCCTGCCACAACCTGCTCGCTCTTGAGCTCGCCGGGCTAGGGCACGGCAGGCTGTGGCCCGGATCCTGGTCCCAGTACAGCCACGCCAGCGACCGCCCGGTAGCCACCGGCGTGACCCCCTGACCCGTCGCGGCCCTGCTGGCCGGCGACGCATCACGATCGTCAACCGGCACGCAGACCTGCTTCGAGATCGGCTTAGCGGTCAGGGCAGGCGCGGCACCAGCGCCGCAAGGTCGGGGCGCGGTCAAGTCGTAGTCCGAGGGCTGCCTTCGCGGGATCGCTTGAGGTAGCCGGTCCGGAAGCCGTGCTCGCTGGCCGCGTCCAGGTCCCACGGGTGAGCGACGAACACGCACGCCGTGGATCGAGGTCGAGCGCGGCCACTGCGTGTTGGTACATCCGTGGGTCCGGCTTTTTCGCCTGGACCACCTCCCCAGACAGCAGGAACGTCCACCGCAGGCCTGCATGGCGGGACATCGCGAACGCCCGACGGATGCATCGTGAAGACCGCCGACCTCCAGCAGAGGCGGGGTCGCCGCGCAGGGCGAGGCGGGGGTGCGACGGCAATATTGCGTCCCGACCTCACGCAGATGGTGTGCACCACGTTCCTTCGAGATGAGGCCGAACTGGCAGCGGGACCGCCCGGCTACCGCTGGCCGGACACCCTGACGAGCTACCGGACCATGGAGCTCAACCACGAGACCGGCCACTGGCTCGGCCTCGGGCACCGGTTCTGCGGGGCGCCCGGTGCCGTAGCGTCGGTGATGCAGCAGCAGTCCGTCAGCCTTCAGGGCTGCCGCGCCAACGCCTTGCCGCTCCCGGCCGAGACCGCGGCTGTGGCTGCGCCCCGCCGCCTCTGAGGAGCCACGTGAGGGCCAAGCGTCGGCCACCCGTTCGGCGCTCGGGGTGTAGCGCCAGCCACATCGGGTCAGGCAGGATGAGCCCAGCGTCCGGCCGGAGGGAGCGTCAAGGTGCAGAGCACGATGCAGGACTTTCCACTCAGCGTCACCGCACTGCTGCGCCACGGGATCGCCACCGCGGCTACCAGTGAGGTGATCACGGCAACCGAGCAGGGCACGCGTACCGCCACCTTCGCCGACGTGGCGGGCGATGCCAGTCGGCTGGCCAACGCGCTGCAGCGCCTGGGTATCGGGGACGGCGACCGGGTCGCGACCTTCGCCTGGAACAACGCCGAACACCTCGCGGCCTATCTGGCGGTGCCGTCGATGGGGGCGGTCCTGCACACCCTGAACATCCGGCTGTTCCCTGAGCAGCTCGTCTACATCGCCAACCACGCAGAGGACCGCGTGATCGCCGCGGATGCCTCCCTCGTCCCCCTGCTGGCCAGTCTATTGCCGCAGCTGTCGACGGTCGAGCACGTCCTCGTCACCGGTAACGGTGAAGCCGCCGCCGAGCGCGAGGGCGTCGCCGCGTTGGAGGGCGTGTCGCCGGCCCGGGTCCACTCGATGTCAGACGCCCTCGCCGCCGAGGAGCCGGACCACCCGTGGCGCGACGACCTCGACGAGCGCTCGGCGGCGGGGATGTGCTACACGAGCGGGACGACGGGCAACCCCAAGGGCGTCGTCTACAGCCACCGCTCCACGTTCCTGCACTCGATGACCGTCTGCACGACCGGCGGCTTCGGACTCACCGAGTACGACCGCGTCCTGCCGGTCGTCCCGATGTTCCACGCCAACGCCTGGGGCCTGCCGTATGCCGCGTGGATGGCGGGGGCCGACCTCATCCTGCCCGAGCGGTGGTTGCAGGCCGAGCCGCTCGCGCGGTTGATCAGCACGACCCGGCCCACGGTCGCGGGCGCCGTACCGACGGTGTGGAACGACCTGCTGCACCTGGCCGACCGGGCTGCCAAGGGCGGCGCGCCGGTCGACCTCTCCTCGCTGCGGCTCGTCCCGTGCGGCGGTTCGGCCGTGCCGCTCGCGCTGATGCAGGCGCTGTACGAGCGGCACGGCGTGCGCGTGCTGCAGGCCTGGGGGATGACGGAGACCTCGCCGATCGCGGCGGTGTCGCGGCCGCCCAAGGGCAGCGAGCCGGCCGACGAGTGGAGCTGGCGCTCGCGGACCGGGCGGGTCGTGCCCGGCGTCGAGTGCCGCATCGTCGACGACACCGGTGCAGTCCTGCCGAGCGACGGGGTAGCGGTGGGCGAGTTCGAGTGCCGCGGACCGTGGGTGACCGGCTCGTACTACCGAGGGGATGACTCGACGCGGTTCTCGCCCGACGGCTGGCTGCGCACCGGCGACGTCGGGACGCTGGACGGTCGCGGGTTCATGCAGATCACCGACCGGAGCAAGGACGTCATCAAGTCGGGCGGCGAGTGGATCTCTTCGGTCGAGCTCGAGAACGCGCTGATGGGCCACCCCGACGTCGTCGAAGCTGCCGTCGTCGCCGTGCCCGACGAGCGCTGGCAGGAGCGTCCGCTGGCCTCCATCGTGCTCCGCGAGGGAGCATCGGTCACTCCCGACGAGCTGCGCGAGTTCCTCGCCGGCTCGGTCGCCCGCTGGCAGCTGCCGGAGCGCTGGGCGTTCATCGAGGCCGTGCCGAGGACCTCGGTCGGAAAGTTCGACAAGAAGGTCATCCGGGCGCGCTATGCCGAGGGCGACCTGGACGTGGTCGAGCTGGCGGGCAGCCTGCCAGCGGCTTCGAGCGGCTGAGGGCGAGGGGCCGTCGTTCATTGCAGGCATGGCGGGCTGTGGGAAACGCTCGCGGTCACCCCGTCTGGAGCATTGAGGCACTTCCTGCAGTGCCCGACGTTGCAGGCATGAACTGCCCGAACTGCGGAGCTCCGGTGATGACCCGCTTCTGCGGAAACTGCGGGCGGCCTTTGGCACCCCCTTCTTTCCCTGCAGCGCGTCCACCCTCCGGCGACGTCCGGCCATGCCTCTTACGAGCGGGGCGCCGGATGGCTGGGCGGCCCCACCACCTCGGGCAACAGCGCTGAACTGCCTACCCGCCGGTGCCGCAAGGTGCCGCACCGGTGCGGGCAACGGTCCCTCGTTCAGGTCCCTGCTCCTGGCTACGCACCGTCTCCTTCCAATCCCCCGCAGGCACTCATGGCTGCGCCGGTGGCCGACCTCTGATCGGAGTATCAACGCCGGCTATGCCATGGCCCGCCGCGTCACCACTGGTTCTGTGAGTGCCAGTTCAGCAGGGCCGACGTCGCCGCGCTGGCCTAGCTACTTGGACCTGAAGAAGTCCCTTGGTGTGGGGGGCGGGATGCTTAGGCCTCGAGGCCCGCGCCCCCAGGTTTTGATCTTCGTTCCGGTTGTTCTTAGCCGGCTAGGGCCCCGATCTTGACCAGGTTGTGGGCCAGGACCGCCTGGCCGGTCCAGATCCGGGCTCCTTCGGTGCCATCCAGGCGGGTGCGGTCCCAGCCGTAACCACGTTTGAGGCTGCTGATCCGGCCC
>JAABUM010007360.1_pt1 | contig 10162 bp, 11 predicted proteins | sample 5559161 | NCBI WGS metagenome assembly JAABUM01 (sample SAMN10711868, study PRJNA513369) | rock metagenome | isolation source: Antarctica rocks | place: Antarctica: Victoria Land, Siegfried Peak nord | reverse complement strand
CGGCCGCCCCGTGTTGACCACCAGCCCGACGGCCTCGTCCTTGTACTCAGCACTGAACTTCCGACGCTGTCTTCCCATAACGAACATCCTCACCTACGAGGTGTCCACCGTCCGGGGGCAAGGCCAAGCCGCTGCGGGTCGAGGGATGCGGCTTCCAGAGCCTGTATCCGACGGCGTCCCGCCGTCGGTCTCGCTACCATCCGAGCCGCCGCAAATCGTCGTCAAACAGCCTGACAGGCAGAACACCACGACTCAAGCACAACCACCGAACTCCACCGCCACGCCCGAAACGACCCCATAGCGTCTCTAATACGACTTGGACAACCAACGTACAGCTCGGGTGCCATGTCCAGCAACGGATACGGTGCCCTTCGTATCTGAGCGTGGTCGAACCGTCGGAGCGGCGTAGCCGGTGTCTTTGCTGGGCCTTCGCCAACCACGGCGCCGACCGAACCGGTGAACCGCTGTCGCTCATGCTCCCAAGCGGAAAAGCCGGATCGAACACCGCCGCCGACCACATCACCGTGCTGCGGGCGGCGTTCGCGCAACTGCCCGGACACAAGCCCGGCAGGCGCCCCGGCCGGTCGGTGTTGGTTGGTCCGCGCCGACGGGGGCCGGCGGCACCCACGAGCTGCTGCCCTGGCTGACCGGGCACTGTGCAGACTCGGTCGGGTTCAGCCTGCCCGACACCTCCACAGCCGAGTCGGCCATGCTGGACACCGGCCCGTGGAACCGGCGCACCGAGCGACCTCGGCAGAACCGCCATGCCCTTACGGCCCAATCCCCGATCACAGAGCCTGCCGCCTCAGGTTCGAGGGGTCTATCTCGCTACGGGACTTTTCGTTCCGATGCTCCTCAAGGGCCAGTTCGCGGCGAGACGCTGGCCGGGGTTTTAATTTTGCCCCAGGTCGGCCCGGCAGCAGGGCCGCGGCCTGTGCGGGCTTCTTGTTCGCAGGGTCGTGCCATGGCTCGGCGGCGGCTCATCGTGGGGACATCTGGTCGCCGACGGCTTCGGAGCGCGCCAGTTGGATGACGGCGGCCCCCATGAGCAGGAGCAGGGCTGCCAGCGTCGCACCGGCGATCGGCCCGCGTCGGATGTGCTCGTCGTAGATGAGGACGCCGATCACGATGCTGAGCAGCGGGTCGGTGGTCGCGGTCGCGGGCAGGCTGGCGGTGATGGGTCCGGCTTGGAACGCGAGTTGGTTGAGCAGCAGTCCGGCGGCGCCGAGTGTGATAACAGTGTAGAGCTGCCAGCTGATCAGCAGGTGCAAAGGGGCGCCGACGGCGATGTCGGTGAGTGCTTTGAGCAGGGCGGCGGTGGCTGCGTAGATGATGCCGACGGCGACACCGAGCAGAGCGGCGGAGCGCCCTCCAGCGCGTTGCCGGCGAGCGAGTTCGATGCAGACGACGGCCAATACCGCTCCTCCGAGGCCGGCGAGCACCGCGGGTAAACGGTCTGCGGTCTCGTGCGAGGTCGCTGGTTTTCCGGTCGCGGCGAGCAGCAGGAAGCCCGCCAGTGCAGCAGTTAGTAGGACCCCCCAAGTGATTTGAGCGGCGGTGATGTGCTGCTGCCCGTAGTGTTGGCGCAGCATTAACGCGAACAGCAGCCCGCTGATGAGCAGTGGCTGCACCACCGCGAGTGCGCCTAGGTGCAGGGCGACGATCTGCAGCACCAGTCCGACGATGTCGCAGCCGATACCGCCGAGCCACAGCGGGTGAGACAGCGTGGCGCGAATGAAACCGGCGACCTTGCCCGGATGCAGACTTTGCGCGTCAGGGGCGTGCCCTGCGCTGGCATGCTTGAGCGAACTCGACAGGGCGAACGCGAACGCCGCGGCCACGCTGAGCGGCACGACCAGCCACTCATTGGACATTGGGGTACTCCCGACCAGAACCGGCCGAGGTGACGTGCGTTCGGTCGTTGCTCAGCCCGGTGGTGGGGCCGGTGGGCCGGCGGAGCAGTCGTTTGAGGATGGGTGGTCGGGTGAGGAATGCTTCGGCTTCGAGGGCGGCGAGCAGGATCCGTGGCAGATCTCGGCCGGCTTCGTAGGACAGGAAGCGGGGTTGCCAGCTGGGGCGGAACTTGACGTTGAAGCGGTATAGCGTGTCGATCTGCCACCAGTGGGAGGCGATGATGAGCAGGCGACGCCAGGCCCGCAGGAAGGGTCCGGCACCGATGCGGGCTCCGCGGTCGATCGCGTCACGGAACACGGCGAAGTTCAGCGAGATTCGGGCAATCCCCAGGGCGGGAGCGGCTTCGATGAGTTTGACGATGAGATATTCGTTGAGCCCGTTGTCGGAGGCGTGATCGCGGCGCATCAGGTCGAGGGAGAGCCCGTCGTTGCCCCAGGGAACGAGATGCAGCAGTCCGCGCAGTGCGCCGTTGTGTTTGGCGGTGACGATGACGCAGTCGCCGTCGGCCGGGTCGCCAACCCGGGATAGGGCCATCGAAAAGCCTCGTTCGACGGTGTCGCCGCGCCACGCATCGGCGGCGCGGGCGAGATCGTCGAGTTCGCTCGGGTTGATCATCGACGTATAGCGGGTCTGCACGTCGTAGCCGGCGCGGGTGATGCGGGTGCAGGCTTGCCGGACGCCGCGCATCGGTCGCCCCTCGAGGGTGAAACCGCTGGTCGTGATGATCGCCTCGTCGCCGAGCTGGATCGCTCGCAGCCCGCATTCGCGTTGGTAGATGGTGGCGGCGAGTTCGCTGCAGCCGATGACGGCCCGGACCCAGCCGTACTGCTCGGCGAGTTCCCGGTAGGCGGCGATGGCGCCGGGCCACGCTTCGGGATCCCCGAGCGGGTCGCCGCTGGCCAGGATCACGCCATGTAGGACCCGGTAGGTGACGGCCGCTTTGCCGCTGGCCGACCAGATCACGGACTTGTCGCGGCGCAGCGCGAAGTAGCCGAGCGAGTCGCGGTGTCCGTGGCGGTGCAAGACCGCGCGCAGTTGGTCCTCGTCAGAGTGGCTGAGGCGGGCCAGCGGCTCGGACGGACGCAGAATGAGGACGACGAGGATGGCGGCGGTGAGCAACCCGATCGCCAGCAGAGAGCCGGTGAACCCGTCGCGGAATCGTTCGCCGTGCAGCCGCAGCGGGCCGGTCGCTCCGACCAGGGCGGCCAGCGCCTGGGTTAGCCGGGTCCAGAATGTGGCATGACCCTCGACGTTCTCGGGGTTGAGGTACAAGGTGAGGACCCCGAGCGTCAGTCCGGCGGCGGTGAACTGGAACGCGATCCGCAGCGCGAACCAGCGTGAGGCGGGGTCAGACCGTGCGGTGAACCGCGCACGGGCCGTGATCAGCATCGCCAGCAATGCCAGCGTCGTCGCGAGCACGGCGGCGCCACCATCCTCGTCGCGGTGGGCTTTGAGCAGGTACGCCAACCCGATCAGGATCGTGGCCGCGACCGCGATCCGCCAGGCCCGCCGCTTGCGGCGACGCAGCCCGGCCGCCACGCGCAGCAGCAGCAGGCCCAGCGCGACTGTGGCAGCGGTGGCCGCATCGGTGGCTGGTATCGGCAGCAGCGGCACCAACTGGTGGGCGCGGGCACGCTCGTGCGCCGGCAAGACCGTGTCCAGCATTGTGAGCAGCCCCGCTAGTCGGGCCAATCCGGCGATGAGCGTGGGCGCGTGACGGAGGTAGGCCCGGTGCGCAACCCTCGCACGATGCAACCGCGCCGTGGCGGGCGTCGTCGTGCGCCTGGTGGTAGTCGGCATGTCGAGCTTCCTCGGGCTCTGGCGGCGCTGGCGATCGCGCCGCCTGCGGTGAGTGGGTCAGGTCGCGATGTCAGCGCGGCGGAATTTCAGCCAGGCCGCGGTGCTGAAAACGAGGAAATAGAGCAGGGATATGAGTACCGCTCTGACTGAGTCTTCGAGCGACTGCCCGGAGTGAAACAGGTTGCCGAAGCCCTCCCAATAGGTGGTGGGCAGCGCGGGTTGGACGGCCTTGAGGAATGTGGCCGATTTCGTAGCGATCGCCGCGCCGAGCACACCGCCAGCCGCGATGGTCGCGGCGAGCGGGATGCGGGTCAGCGTGGACAGGAACACTCCGAGCGCGGCGAACCCGAACAACTGCACGCCGCACACCAGCGCGGCGAGGAGTAATCGAGCGAGCGCGGCGACCACCGACAGCGCCGGACCGGTCAGCTGCGCATCCGGCGCCGGAGCCTCGGCGCCGAGAGCGGTGGGCACGGGCCCGAGATGGAACAGCACCCCGCCGGCGAGCAGTCCGGCGGCCGCGACGACCAGCGCAGCGACCACGGCAAACACACACACCGTGGTGAGCTTGATGAGCAGGAGCCTGCCACGGCTGATCGGGGCAGTCAGCAGCGAGCGGAGCGTGCCGAAGTCGGCCTCGCCGGCGATCGCATCGCCGGCCACCACGGCAAGCAGCAGCGGCAGCACGACCGGTGCGGTGGTGGCAAGGCCGGCGACGCCGCCGTACACGCCGTTTTGCGGGATCTGGCCGACGAATGGTGGCGCGTCGTGCGTGGCGTGCCCGGACAGGTGCACCCCGACGGCGTAGCCGACCGGGACAGCGGCCAACGCCAGCAGCAGCACGCGTATGCGAAGGCGACCGAACATCAGGCCGAGTTCATCACGCAACATCGAAGGCCTCCCCGGTCAGCGCCACAAACAGGTCTTCCAGCGACGGCTGGTGGTGTGCGAGTTCGGCGACGTCAACGCCGCCCTGGACAAGGGCTCGGTTGCACTGCTCGGCGGTGACATCGCCTAGTTCCACGATCAAGGAGGCGCCGTCGGTGGTGACGCTGGCGACGCCGCGCAGGCGCCGCAGCAACGCCGACCCTGCTGCCGGATCGGACACGGTGATCCGTGCGGTAGGGCTGCGGGCGCCCATCAACGTGTCGAGGCTGCCTTGGGCGAGGATCCGGCCGCGGGAGAGCACCGCGGCGTGGGTGCACACCTGTTCTACTTCGTGCAGCAGGTGACTGGACAGGAAGATCGTCGTGCCCTCTGCGGCCAGGGTGCGGATCAAGTCGCGAACCTCGCGTGTTCCTTGCGGGTCCAGTCCGTTGGTGGGCTCGTCGAGCACGATCAGCTCACGGGGGCGCAGCAGCACGGCCGCCAGGGCCAGGCGCTGCTTCATGCCCAGCGAATACTGCCGGTAGCGCTTGGCGCCGGCTGCGGTGAGCCCCACCCGCTCCAGCGCGGCAGCCACACGCTGGTGTCGCGTGCCGCGCTCACCGCCCTCTGCGGCGTCCAACCGGACCAGATTCCGGACTCCTGACATGAAGGGGTAGAACGCCGGGCCTTCCACCAGCGCACCGACACGCGGCAGCACAGTCTGGCCGTGCTCGGGCATGCGCATCCCGAGAACCTCGACCGCACCGCTGGTCGGGGCCATCAATCCCAACAGCATGCGTGTGGTCGTCGTTTTTCCTGAGCCGTTGGGGCCGAGGAAGCCGAAGACGCTGCCATGCGGAACCTGCAGGTCGATGCCGTCCACCGCGGGCAGGCCATTGAAGGTTTTGCGCAGGCCCGCGGTGACGATCGCGTTCTCCACACCGTGACCGACCTGCACCTCTTGTGTCCGCGTCGCCGCGCGGTGCGTCACGCGTCGGGCCCGGGACGACCGGAGTCGGGGCCGTGCTCGCCGTCCTGTTCGATGGGTGTGCGCTGTTGCGGCGCGCGTTCTCGCGCGGTCTCGGCGCGGTGGGCTCGGATCCGCCATAGCGCCAGTGCGGCGAGCACGAGGGCGGCGACGATGATGGCGGTGACCCGGCCGACCGACTTCTCCACGGCCTTGTAGGAGTTGCCGGTGACGAACCCGAGAACGACGAACCCGACGCCCCACACGAGACCGCCGGCGGCGTTGAACGCCAGGAACCGCGGGTAGCGCATTCGGGCGGTACCGGCGAGCGCGGGCATGACCGCGCGGAAGAAGGCGACGAACCGGCCGAGAAACACCGCCCAGCCGCCGCGGCGGCGCAGGAAGGCCTGCGCGTCATCCAGGCGGCGGCGGCGCTTGTGCAGGATCGGCAGGTTCAGGATGCGGGGCCCGACATGGCGGCCGATCTCATAGCCCACGGTGTCCCCTACGACAGCTGCCGCCACGACCAGCACGATCATCAGCCACAGCTGGACCCGGCCCTGGCTGGCGATGACGCCACCGACGACGGCGGCTGTCTCACCGGGCAGCACGAACCCCACGAACAGCGCGTCCTCGGCGAACACCAACGCCGCGACCACCACGTACACCAGCACCGGGCTGAGGGTGAACAGGTGATTGAGCAAGCCTGTCATCGCCGCGCCTACCCGGCCGGGTCGCGTGGACCGGGCGCTGTCGCCGGGTCAGCGGAGCCGGTCGCGGCGTGTCCGCGCTCAGGCGCGCTTGCTCGACTGGCCGTGGCCAGCGGCTGGGCCCCAGGTCCGGCAGTGAGCAACGGCCGCAAGGGCGTGCTGGACAACCGCCGGATCACGGGTGTCAGCAACGACCGGGCGGCGTAGTGGCCGGCCACGATGACGGCCGCGCCCAACACCAGCCCGGCGGCGACGTCATGGGGATAGTGCGCGCCCACGTAGATGCGAGCGAAGGCGAGCAGCGCCGCCAGGACCCAGGCGGTGATGCCGAGGCGACGGTTGACGTAGCACAACCCGGCCGCGACCGCGCCGGCCATGGTCGCGTGGTCGGAGGGGAACCCGTAGTCGCTGGAGCGGCTGACCAGCAGCAGCACATGCGGGATGCTCTGATACGGGCGTCGTTCGGCGACCGCGTTGACGATCGGCTGGTTGACCCCGACTGCGACCAGCGTGCCGACACCGGCCCACACCAGGCTCGCCATCACCCGCGGGTCACGCCGCCGGCGGGCGAGCCACCATCCCGCGGCGAGCAGGAGCACCAGCAGCGTGATCCCGAGTGTTGCCGCGTAGAAGGTCATGAATCCGTGCAGCCAGCCGGTGCGGCGGGCGAAGCGGTTGATCAGCAGGAAGTCACCGGCGTCACCCAGATACTGCTCGGGCATCGACAGCGCCATCGATGGTGTCATGCGCCGGGCTCCGAATCTGTCGTTTGATCACGGGCCGCCGTGGTCGGCGACGCGACGGTGCGGTGTCGGCGTGAGCGGAGCACCTCGGCGAGCAGGGGCAGCAGGGAGACCACGATGACCACCGCGATGATGGGCAGTAGGTAGTGATCGACGTTGTGAATGCTCGAGCCGAGCCAGTACCCGCCCAGCGTCACCCCCAGCGACCAGAGCAGCCCGCCGACGATCTGCCAGAGGGTGAACACGCGCGCCGGCACTTCGACAATGCCGGCCAGCGGATTCAGCACCGTGCGCACAACCGGTACGAAGCGGGCTAGCACGATCGCCCGGGCGTAGCCGTAGCGTTTGAGGTAGGCCTCGGCTCGGTCGCGGCCGTCGCGCAGCCGCGGCCTGCCGGCGGAACCGAAGAGCGGCGGCCCCGCTCGCCGTCCGATGAGGTAGCCGGTCTGCGCGCCCACACACGCCCCGAGGGCGGCCGCGATCAGCACGCCGGCCAGCGGCAGATGCAGTGTCGCCGACGCTGGGGCGGCGGCCAACACGCCCGCGGTGAACAACAGCGAGTCTCCGGGCAGAAAGAAGCCGATCAGCAGCCCCGTCTCGGCAAACAGCACCACCGCGACACCGACCGAGCCGAATGAGGACAGCAACGAATGCGGGTCCAGCACATTGAGCGCAACAGGACCCAGGGCGCCGCTCACGTGCGGGCCGCCGCGGCCGGATCGCCGTAGTACGCCGCGAAGGCGTCACGACACACCCCGGCACGCCGCGCCCGCCAGGACAGCGACGGAGAACCCCACACCAGCTCTCGCCCGAGGTCCAGCACTACGACGGCGCGGATGCCGCTGCTCGCCGATGCCCACCGGGTGGCCGTGGCGGGCACCGCCCGGAACCGGCCGCGGCTGCCCGTGAGGCGAAGCAGATACCAAGCCTCAGAGTGTCCGGTGGCGGCATAGTCCACCGCGACGATGCGACCCACCCGGCGCCCAGCGTGATCGCGCACCAGGTGACCCACCACCGGCGCGTGGTCGTGAATGTTCATGCTGCCAACCTCCACCTTCTCCTACGTTCGAGTAGGAGACTACGCCTACTATGATGTAGGAGCCGCTGTACTCCCAGCGACATCCTCACCGGATGTCACATGGGCGTGGCATGGGAGCGGTGGCATGGGAGCGGCCCGGTCGAATCGGAAGTTGGTGAGCATGCGACGCGCGAACGGCACCCTGGAGTCTGAGGTCCTCGCCGCCCTGTGGGCCGCCGGGCGGCCGCTCACGCCAGGCGAGGTCGTCGAGGCGGTCGGCGGGGAGCTGGCCTACACCACCATCCAGACCATCCTCACCCGGCTGCACGGCAAGGCCGCCGTGTGCCGGGAACTCACCGGCCGCGCACACACCTACACCCCGGTCCTGGACGACGCCGGCCTTGCCGCCGAGCGGATGCGGGCCATCCTCGACAAGGGCGGCGACCACGCCGCAGTCCTCAGCCGCTTTCTGAGCACCCTGACACCCACCGACGAGGCGATCCTGGCCGACCTGCTGAACCAGCACCGAGACGACACCGAGGCGTGATGACCCTCTCGGTGTATCTGCCACTGCTGTTGACCGCCGCCTTCGGCCTGGCCGCGCCGGTGCTCGCACGCCGGCTACCCCCCGGCGCCGGGACGTGGTTGCTGTCCGTCGGCGGCCTCCTGGCTGCGGCCGGATCCTCCGCGTCGATCGCGTTGCTCGCGTTCCCCCTCCTGGCGCAGGCACCGTTCGTGGCGGCACGCGGCCGGTGGTCGGATGCCGCGCTGCGCCACCACGACCCGGTCGCCACCCCGATCGGCGCGCTCGCCATCGTCGCGGTCGTGCTGCTCACCGCTCGGTTCCTCGCCACGGCCACCCGCCGCGGCGCCGCGGTGCGCGCCGCCTACCAGCTCGCCAGTTCGCTGCCCGCGTCCGGCAGCGAACTCACCGTGCTCGATACCGGCGAGCGCCAGGCGTTCGCCGTGCCGGGCCGGCCGGGCCGGATCGTGGTCACCACCGGTCTGCTGCGCAGTCTCGACCCGGCCCAGCGGCGCGCGCTGCTCGCCCACGAGCGGGCGCATCTGCGCCACCGCCACCACGTCCACCAGAGCGCGGCGCACCTGGCCGCGGCCGTGAATCCGCTGCTGTACCGACTGCCCGCGGCCCTCGCCCTATCCTGTGAACGGTGGGCCGACGAAGACGCCGCCAGCGTGTGCCGTCGAGACACCGTCGCCGAGGCCCTCACCCACGCAGCCATCGGCCCCCGTCTCCCCGGACCCGCCGTGGTTCTCGCCGCCGCCGTCACCGACGTCACCGACCGGGTCGGCGCGCTCCGTGCCCCGGCGCCCCGGCTCGCCCTGTGGCGCGTCGCACTGCTGCTCGGCCTGCTCGCAGCGACTGCCCTAGCGGTCGCAGAAGCCATGCACGACACCGAACGGCTCTTCGAGCTCGCCCAATCCGCCTACCGCACCGGACAACACCGAACCCCGTGACCAGCAAGCCAGAACCACCTACCGCACCCGCCGCACGCGGCTCTGCCAGTCAGCCCAGCCTCGCCGCCGCGGTGAACCGGATCAGCCCGATGCGGTTCATCGTCGGCTTCGGCATCGTCTCCGCCCTGGCCGATGTCGTCTACGAAGGTGCCCGCTCCATCATCGGCCCCTACCTCGGCTCCCTCGGCGCGAGCGCGGCAGTCGTCGGCGTGATCACCGGAGCCGGCGAAGCCGCCGCCCTGGTACTGCGCCTGTTCACCTGCAAACTCGCCGACCGCCTCGCCCGGCCCTGGCCCTGGCCCCAAACCATGCTCGGCTACACCCTCACCGCCATCTGCGTGCCACTGCTCACCATCTCCGGCGGCCTCGTCACGGCCGGGCTCCTCTACAACGGTGAACAAGTCGGCAAAGCAGTGCGCACACCAGCGCAGGACTCTATGCTCGCCCATGCCTCGGCCGAGATGGGACGCGGCTACGCCTTCGGCCTAGACCCAAGCGCGGGTCTGTCCGGCCAACGGTGTGTGAGGTCCGGCGGTTTCGGTTGATGGCTCTATCGAGCCGGTCCGCGAAGGTGATCGCGAACGCGTTCAAAGCCGGCTTCCAGCGCGTCACCCAGCGTGCCCTGCCGCCGCCGGTGGGGTCAAGCGACCGGGTGACCAAGTACAGA
>JAABUM010007359.1_pt1 | contig 10164 bp, 9 predicted proteins | sample 5559161 | NCBI WGS metagenome assembly JAABUM01 (sample SAMN10711868, study PRJNA513369) | rock metagenome | isolation source: Antarctica rocks | place: Antarctica: Victoria Land, Siegfried Peak nord | reverse complement strand
CCGGCGAGCGACGCAAGGGCGTCGCCGACCAGCATGATCCCCGCCAAGCCGTACACCGCGCCGCGCCGCGCCACCCGGCGCACCGGCGGCGAGAAGATGACGGCGCTCACCGCCACCGCCACCCCGACCTCGGGCTCCAGATAATCCTCGATCGCCATCGGGCCACCTCCTCAAACACATGCGGATACTCGTCGGTATCGTCAGCGCCTGTGCGACGCATGGACCATGCCAGCGCGTTAACCTCGCGTTAACCTCGACCATGTCACTATACACGTCGCGCGAGCTGCGCGCTGCGGGCTTGCTTGGCTCGCCTCAACGGGAGCGCTCGGGAATGACAACAATGCGGCCCGTCGAGCGTCTGTTCGTCACCTCCCGGACGGCAATGCGCTAGCAGCAGGCCGCATCTACGCGCGTCCATGCGGCGGGCAAGTTGCGCGTCTGCCGCATGGACGCGCACGGCCAGTGTCATCCCCTCCCCGACGAGCCTAACGCATGCGGTTCCCGAGCCGGGTGGCGCCGAATCGTCGCGTGCCGACTCGTAACGGTCGACCGCGTCGCACCCAGCTACGGCAGTGCCGCACGCACTTGCCGTCCGATACCGGGATGGGCCATCGTGCCGGTCGGGCGGTACCGTAATAGGGGCCAGGGCTTGTGCGGGGGACTCAGACCGAGTCCGCACGGTGCCAGTAGTGTATCCCCGCGATGAGGCCGAGGACGAGCAGACCGCTGCCGCCCCCGGCCAGCCCGGCCAGCAGCACCTGGCCGGTCATTATCGCGACACCGATGGCCGCGACGACGCCGACGGCGAGCGCGAGCGGGAACTCCTCGCCGAGGTGGCGCTGCAGCTCCTCCGGGATCCTGCGCCTCATCGCGCCTCGTCCCCGATCCCGTGGGCGGGTGGCGGGGCCACCTCCTCGCCCTCCTCGTCGAACTCCTCCTCGTCGACCACCGGTGCCCGCAGGAGCAGGAGCCCGGCCACGATCGCGACGCCCCCGAGGAGGCTGGCGAGGAGCTTCTTCCACCCGAAGGTCGGCAGCGCGCTCAGCCCCAGCGGATGGGCGAAGACTGCCAGCAGCAGGATCACCACCCCACCCACGATCGCGAGCACCGCGAGCCAGCGCGTCTGTGTCATACCGGCAACCCTCCGTGTCGCGATGTACGCCATGTCGCAGCGAGCCGCGTCAACGGCGGGGTACCCCGCCGTTGACGCAAGGCCGCGCGGCGTCACCGCCCGAGCATACCGCAGTTCGGCTCAACAAGGTGTCAACGGCGCGCGCCGATACGTCGCGGCGCGACGGCGCTCACGAAACGCCACCATCGCGGCCTGCGTCATGTGGGGTTGGCCCATACGTCGCCTGCCTCGCGCGATGCGGCATGGTCGTGTTCCTCGGCTTTTTCGCTGTGGTGATCCGACGGCTGATCGATGCTTGCGCCCATCCTCCGGCCATGGGGACGACGAGCGTTGCTGGCGGCCGGATCACGGACCTTCGGCGCGGCGGTAGCCGGCCGCGCGGGCTGCCGGTTCCGTCGCGAAGCAGGCCTCCGGCGTCACCTTCGCGTAGTCGCGCGTCCGCAGTGTCCGATACAGCGGCACGCCGCGTTTGTTCCGGTAGCCCTTGATCGGGTAAGCGGTCGGGCACGTCGTCGCGTCCAGCGGTGCCGTGGCGGTGTCCGGCAGGGGATGTGGTGCCGGGGTGGCCGGGAGTTGGCGCGGCGCGGCGGGCGTCGCGCTCCCCCCGCAGGCCGTCGCGAGCACCAGGACAAGGAACGCGAGCGCCACCGCGATACCGGTGCGCCGCCCGACGCCGCGCAGCCTTCCCCCGGACACAACGTGCACAACCCGCCTCCCCGCGCGAAGCATGATGAGGAGCACAGCGGCGGAGCAACCCGCCGTGCAATGTCGCCGGTGCTCGGCGGGTCGCCACACCCGGGTGGTGTTCCTCGGCCCGTCGCAGCGGCGGCATTCACGGAGCGGCACGGCTTCATCCGCACCGCGCCGGGCAGCCACCGGGGCCGACACATCGAAAAAGCACGCGACTGTCCACCGAGAGTATATGCGCGATGCGCAGGTGCGGCTCGCACGCGCGCCGCCGGCCCGGGGTCGCGGCGTCTTGTGTCGTCGCCGCGCTATGCTCCGCTGGCGACCCGGTGTTGGCCGTCTCGCCGTAGCCGGTCGCCGCGCGGGCCGCGCCGGACGATGGGCGCGCGGCCCTGCCCGCGTTCGGGTTCATGGTGGTCCGAGGCGGACACATTGCGCGCCAGAGGGACGACGTTCTCGCCGGGACCGCCGACGCTGCCAGGGGATGGTGGGCGCTCAGGGTGTCGTCGCGGCAAAGGCGAGTTGCCGCCGGATGTAGGCGCGGATCGCACCGTAGTTGCCCTGCCCGGCGACCGGCAGGAGGAGGTATTGCCCGCGGTCCGACGTGGCCGCCACCAGGAGCGCGGCGGTGTCCAGCGCCGCGGTGCCGCAGCGCGGGCGCACCCCGGCGGCCGCCTGCTCCTGCGCCCACCCCGCGAGGTCGCGGGCCTCCCCCGCCGAGAGTCCCGGGTGCAGGTGCCCCTCCAGCGCGCCGAGCACGCCGAACGCCCGCGCCACGCCGGTCGGGGTGGCGAGCTGCCGCGCTGCGGCGGCGATGAGGAGCTGCTGGCGCCGCGCCCGACCGAAGTCGCTGCCGTCCTCGGGGGCGTAGCGCGAGCGGGCGAATTCGAGCGCGGTCTCGCCGTCCAGGTGCTGCACGCCCGCATCGAAATGGATGGTCTTGTAGCTCGGGTCGATGTCAGCGTCGTCGTCGTTGGGGTAGTGGTCGTCGGTGAAGACCTGCGCGACGTCCACGTCGACCCCGCCCAGCGCGTCGACCGCCCGGCGGAAGCCGTCGAAGTCGAGCGCCACCCAGGCGTCGATGGGGATGCCGAGCACCTGCGCCACCGCCTTGCTCGCGAGCGCCCCGCCGGTCGCATAATCGCCGCGCGGGCCAACACCAACCGCGAAGGCCTCGTTGATCTTGCCCCAGTAGCCGCCCCGGCCATCCCCGGTGGCGGGGATCTGGACCCAGAGATCCCGCGGGACGCCGATGAGGGTGATCGCGCCGCTCGTCGGGTCGAGCCGGGCCACCTCCAGCGAGTCCGTCAGGAAGGCCCCGTCGTGGCCCGGTCCGCCGTAGCCGAGGAGGAGGAGCGCGAGGGGCCGCCCCGCGCGCAACCGCGCGCTGAGGGGCGTGCCCGCGTACCCGAGCGGGGGCACGGCCGCGGTCGGCGTGCCGACCGGCACCGGGGCGCGGGTCGCCGTCGACACGGGCGCCGCCTGGCCACGCGGTGTCGCTAGCCCCTGCGGCACCGAGGTCGCCACGGCCGCCGTCGGGGGCGGTGCCGTGGCCGGCGGGTCGTCGGGGAGCGCCACCATGGCCGGTCGGTCATCGGCTCGGAAGGTGGCGGCGGCGAATCGGCGCGCCCGCACCCCCGCGACGCCGCCGACCAGCAACCCCAGGAGGAGCATGCCGACGCCGAAGGCCGCGATTCGCCGGAAGGTCATCACTCGTCGCATCCTCGTCTGCTCCTCTGGCGGCACCACGCCGGGCCAGCGCCGTCCACGCCGCCGCTGCCACCCAGGAGGGTATCCTCCCGTGCCGCCTTGGAGGGCACAACCGGTCGGATTCTTGGTCGGCGCACGGCATCAACCCTCGCTACCGGCGCGGACCGCGCCGACCCCGACGCCGCCCGCCCCACCCGTGTCTGCATGGGACTCGCGCCCCGCCGCCACCGCGCACCGGAGTATCTCATGCCCCGATGGTGTTGATCGCGCGCGCCGCGAGCACCGCGACGACCACGAGCGAGATCACCGACTGGGCCATCATCAGCACCTTCACGCGCCGGGAAAGCACGAGCGTGTCGGTGGGGCTGAACGCGGTGGCGGTGTTGAAGGCGACGAACAGGTAATCGAGGAAGCCCGGGGACCAGCCCTCGACGAGGGCGTCCTCCGCCTGCTGCTGCTGCGGGAAGGCGAAGTCGGTGCTGGCGTGGCGCCCGGGGTGGCGGTGGGACGGGCCGCCCCCGTCGATGCTCCAATACCAGAGGGCGAAAGTCAGGATGTTGGCACCCCAGATCAGCGCGGCGTCGCGCAGGAGTTCGAGCGCCTGCATCTGCCCCTGTGCGAGACGCACGAGGAGCAAGGCCGCGCTCCCCGCGACGGCGAGGGTCAGCACGCCGTTCAGGGCGCGGGCGAGGAAATGCGCCAGTTCGTGGGCACCCCGCAGGCGCGCCAGCGTCAGCGGGGCGAGCAGGGCCGCGGCGACGACGAGGACGAGCCACGGCGGGCCGACCGCGTAACGGTCCGAGATGAGGAGGTAGAGGGCGCCGACGACGAGCGCCGCGACCACACCCGGCCAGCGCGGCACCCCGCCGGTACCCGCCGCCCACGCCCTTTGCGAATATCCGCGCACCATGTCCCTCCACGCCATCCATCGCGCGACCCACGGGGCGACCGGTAACCGAACGCCCGCTGCTTCCAGCAGATCGGGGCACCGCTGGTCGGACGCCGCGCCGCGCGACCCTGTCGACGATACCGAACTATACCGTAATACCGTCGTTGCACCGCAACCCACATCGGATGCAAGGGCAATGGCCGGACATGGCCTTTCATACCATCGGCCTTGCCCCGCACCGCGGTTCGTAGGGCGACGGTGACGCACCAGGGCCTGGCGGGACGGTGAACTGCAGGCCCTGGCGGGGGCGGAGGGTCGCCCCGCCGCGCGCTGCCCGTGCCGGGGCGCATGGCGGGGCGCGTATGCCTGCAGGGCGGGGCGACATGCCAGCCCAGTTCCAGCGACATGGCCGCCACACGGACCCGCGTATGCCCCGCGCGGATGGTAGCGGCACCCCGCCCTGGTCTGTATCGCGCGGCCTTGTTGACACCTCGTTGAGCGCGGGCACCCTACACTGCGATCGCCGGGTCGTCGGGATGACCGCGATCCGCAGGGATTAGGTGGCAAAGGCGGCCCCGACCGCGCGACCATGGCGCATCCGCCGCTTTACGTACCATCCAGCGAGGGAGGGCATGACGAACACTATTTCGACCGAATGCGCGGTGGCGGCGCTCGTCCTCATCGCCCCGTGTATCGGCCACAACTGCGCCCGCTGCGGCCGATACCGGGTGGGTGCCCTCGCGCAGTCAACCCTCCGCCAGGACAGCACCCCGCTCGCCGGGCTGGCGTCCGGCCCGGTGATCCGCGCGGCGGCCGGGTGGCCGCGCCGCGGTCGGATATGTGCGAATATGGCGCCGCGCCCCCGAGCGCACGGTGCCGCGCTGAGCGAGCCTGCGCCATCCTGCTGCTCGGCCGGTGGCGTGGCCATAACGCCCGGTGGAGTGTACGGGCGTGCGGCGCGTTCGCCGACGGCCCGCGCCGCCGACGTGCCGACGGGGTCCGCCGATGCACGCCATGCGGCCTGACGCACGGGGGCGAGCGCGCGGCACCACGGCGTCAACGCCGCATACCGTCCGTACATCGTGGAGTCGCGGGTATCGCGGGGTGGCGGGGTGGGCGCGGGAAGTGCTGCCCGTGCCCGTGCTCGCCGCCTTCGCGCTGAGCCGCCTGGCGTTCGCCCTCGCGGCTCTGGTCGGCTGGTGGCTCGTGCCGCGCGCGCCGCGCTGGTCCGGGCGCGTGACCCCCCCTGTCCCCGCGTGGCTGGCCCTCCACTGGCACTGGGACGCGGTCTACTATTACACTATCGCGCTGGGCGGGTACGGGCCGAGTCCGGCTGCGATGCCCCGATATAGCGCGTCCGATCACCTCCCCGCATTCTTTCCTTTGTGGCCACTGCTGCTCCGCGCGTCGGCGTTCCTCGTCACCTGGCCAACTACACCGACCGCAGTGCCGTTCGGGGCTGCTTCACCCACTGTCCTTGCGATCGGGATCGCCTTAACCAACGGCGTGGCCCTGGTCGCGTTCCGAAATATCTATGCCCTGACCGCCATCAAAACCGGCGACAAGGCTCTGGCGGCGCGGGCGGTGCTCTACGCCGCGCTCGCGCCCTTCGCCTTCTGCTACGCGATCCCCTACACCGAAGGCCTCTTCCTGGCGACGAGCACGGCGGCGTTCCTGGCGGCGCGGCGCGGCCAATGGCTGCGCGCGGGACTCTGGGCCGCCGCCGCCGCCGCGACGCGCTCGGTCGGTATCCTGCTCCTGCCGGTCCTCGCCCTGGAGATCTTCCTGGCTTGGCGGCGCGGCGCGCTGTGCGGCGCGGCGCGGTGGCGCGCGGCGACGGGGCTGCTGCTGGTACCATTGGGATTGCTTGCCTTCATGCTGTACCTCTACCGGGTCGTCGGCGATCCCCTCGCCTGGCTGCACGCCTCGCAACGCTTCTGGCATCGCGATACGACGTTCCCTGCGCTGACCATGTGGCGCGGACTCGTGTCGGCACTCCATCCGTCCCAGAGTGTCGCACCCATCGATTACCTGATCGGCACGCTGTCCACCGTGCTAGTCTGCGGCACGCTGCTCGTGTCGCTCGCCTCCTGGCGGCGCTGGCCACCTGCCTATCGCCTGTATGGAGTGTTACTCTTTGGGCTGTTGCTCGCGACGCCGTTGCCCGGGGCGCGGGTGATGTTCGGCTTGGCGCGCTATATGGTGATCTTTTTCCCGATCTATGGGACGCTCGCGCACTGGGGTGAACGTCCCTTGATTCACCGCGCGACCCTGGTGCTCATGGTTCCGCTCTTCGGCCTCTTCGCCGCGCTCTATGTGGGCTGGTACTTTGTGGGCTGAGGGGGAAGCAAATGGGCCATCCGGCCCGCGTCGGGGGGCACGGCGGGCGATCACTGCGGCGTCGGGAGCGCGTTGTATGCTGGAGAAAACACCGCGACCCGCCGGGCGCGCGGGGCGACGTGGGAGGGTAGCGATGCGAGGCGGGGCGCTGCACGTCGCGCGCCAAGGGCGTGGGTATGCGGCGGCACCGGTCGCGGTCGGCGCGGCGACCGCGCTGCTCGGCGCCGTGTCGGCGCGCGTCGCCATCCCGACCGGCTCCTCGCTCTACCTCCTGATCGTCCTCGGCATCGCGAGCGCCTACGGGCGCGGCCCGGCCGTCGTGGCCGCGCTCGCCGCGTTCCTCGCCGAGGACTTCTTCTTCGTCGGGTCGCCGGACCGCTTCACGATCGCCGACCCGCGGGCCGACCCTGCGGATTGGCTCACCCTGCTCGTCCTGCTCGTGGCGGCGCTCATCACGGGGCAGGTGGCGGTGCTCGCCCGCCAGCGCGCCGAGGAAGCGGCGCGCCGGGCGCGCGCGATCACCCTCGTCCACGAGGTCACCACCGCGATGGGCGAAGCGGAGGGCGATCTCGACCGTGCGCTCACGACCGCCGCCGCGCGGATCACCGCCGCCCTGGGCTGGGCGCGGGCGACCGCCGTCCGGATCGATGGCGCGGGGCCGCCTCTCTCCCCCGGCGAGGCTGCGGGGGGCGGGGAACTTGGCGAGATGGCCCCGCTCGCCCTGCCGGTGCTGGTCGGGGAACGCCGGCTCGGGACGTTGGAAGTCCGACCGCGATCGGGCACCGCCCCCCGCGCCGCCGCAGACCGACCGCTCCTCGCGACCCTCGCGGCGCAACTCGGCGGGGCGATCGAGCGCGAGCAGCTGCGGGTCGTGGCCGCCGACGCCCAGGCGCTGCGCCGCGCCGACGAACTGAAGAGCGCCTTGCTCGCTGCGGTCTCCCACGATCTGCGCACCCCGCTCGCCGCGATCGTCGCCACCGCGGGCAATCTCCAGCAGGAGGACGTTGACTGGACCGCGCGCGAACGGCGGGGATTCGCCGCGGCGATCGAGGGCGAGGCGCGGCGGCTCGATCGCCTCGTCACCAACCTGCTCGACGTGTCGCGCATCGAGGCGGGCGGGCTGCGACCGCGCCTCGGCTGGTACGATCCGGGGGCGCTGGTGGACGAGGTGCTCGGCCACACCCGCCCCCTCCTGGCCCGCCACCGCCTCGTCGTCGAGGTGGCGGACGACCTGCCGCCGCTCGCGCTCGACTACGTGCAGATCGCGCAGGTGCTGGTCAACCTCCTGGAGAACGCCACCAAATACGCGCCCGCCGGGACGACGGTATGCCTCACCGTCCGCCGGACGGCGCGGGAGGTGGTGATCGCGGTCATGGACGACGGGCCGGGGTTGCCCGCAGGAGCGAGTGACCGACTCTTCGCGCCGTTCTACCGCGCGGCGGAGCCGGGAGGCGGCCCGCACGGGACCGGGCTCGGCCTCGCGGTGGCGCGCGGCTTCGTCGCCGCGCACGGCGGGCGCATCTGGGGCGAGGACCGCCCCGAAGGCGGGGCGCGTTTCGCGTTCGCGCTCCCCCTCGCGCCGCAGGTGATGATGCATACGAAGGAGGGGGAGTGATGGGCACTGACGGGGAGACGCATGTCCTGGTGGTCGACGACGAGCCGGCGCTCCTGCGCGCGGTCGGGCTGGGGCTCGCGCGCCACGGGCTGCGGGTCGACACGGCCGCCACCGGCCGCGAGGCGTTGGACCGCCTCCGCGAGCGGCGCTTCGACCTCCTCCTCCTCGACCTCGGGCTGCCGGATATCGATGGCCTGGACATCATCCGCCGCGTCCGACGCGACGGCGAGCGGCCGCCGATCGTCGTCCTGTCGGCGCGCGACACCGAGGCCGCCAAGGTCACCGCGCTCGATCTCGGGGCCGACGACTACCTGACCAAGCCCTTCGGGGCGGGCGAGCTGCTCGCGCGGGTGCGGGTGGCCCTGCGCCACACTGGGCGGGCAGAACGCGAGGCCCCGGCGGTGTTCCACACGGGCGACCTGACGGTCGATCTCGCGCACCGGCTGGTCCTGGTCGGCGGCGCGGAGGTGCATCTGACGCCGACCGAATACACCCTCCTGGCGACCTTCGTCGCCGCGCCGAACAAGGTCCTCACCGACCGCGTGCTGCTCCAGCGCGTCTGGGGCCCGGAGTACGGGGACGAGGGCCACTACCTGCACGTCTACATCGCCCGGCTGCGCAAGAAGCTCGGGGCCGATCCCCGCGAGCCGCGCTACCTGGCGACCGTGCCGGGCGTCGGCTACCGCCTCCTCGCCGACGACCGCTAGCGCGGGCGGCGGTGGCGGTCTCGCGTTCCCTTACGGGCGGAGGTGGTATGATGACGAAGCCCGGGCCCGGTTCCGACGACTCCCGACGCCGCAGGCACTCCCGGTTCCGGTGGACCGAGTTCCAGTTGCTGGTCCCCCCCGTCCTGCTACTCGCGGTCGGGCTGCTGACGGTGGTGCTCGTGCCGCGCGGCAGCGCGGACTTCACCTGGCGCGACCTCTGGCTCACCCTCGCCTTCGGCGCGCTCGTGGGCGGCATCAGCCTGGGGTTCAGCGCCGCCGGCTTCCGGGGCGACCAGCTGCTGCTGCCCCTGGTCGCGGCGCTGGCCGGCCTCGGGCTCCTGGCCATCGAGCGGCTGGCGCCGGCCCTGGAACGCCTGCACCCCGGCTACGGCCGCCTGGCCGCGCGGCAGGTGGCCTACCTTGCGGTGGGGCTGGTGGTGCTGTGGTACACGGCGGTGCACTTCCGGCACCGGCACCTGCTGCGCCGCTACAAGTACACCCTGGCCGTGGCCGGGGTGGCGCTCATGCTCGCGACGCTCCTGTTCGGCCGGGAGATCAACGGCGCGCGCCTCTGGCTGCGCGCCGGGCCGATCGACATCGAGACGGCCGAGCTGCTCAAGCTGGTCCTGGTCTGCTTCCTGGCGGGCTACCTCGACGACAAGCGCGAGCTGCTGGCCGCCCCCTACCGGCTCGGCCCGCTGCCCCTGCCGCCCGTGCCGTACCTCCTGCCGATGGTGCTGCTGTGGGGGGCGGCGCTGCTGATCGTCGTCGCGCAGCAGGCGCTCGGCATGGCCTTCCTCTACTTCGGGATCTTCCTGGCGCTGCTCTACGTCGCCTCCGGCAAGCTGCTCTACGTGCTCGCCGGCCTCGGGGCGCTCGGGGGCGGCGTGGCGCTGGCCGACCACCTCTTCGCGCGCGTCGGCCAGCGGGTGGCGATCTGGCTCGACCCCTGGCCGCAGGGCCTGGGCGCCGGCTACCAGATCATCCAGGGGCAGTACGCCCTGGCCAGCGGGGGGCTCTTCGGCGGGCATTGTCAACTTGCGGGTGAGGGTGATTTGCATGCGATACTTGCCGCATGAAAGAG
>JAABUM010007358.1_pt1 | contig 10166 bp, 10 predicted proteins | sample 5559161 | NCBI WGS metagenome assembly JAABUM01 (sample SAMN10711868, study PRJNA513369) | rock metagenome | isolation source: Antarctica rocks | place: Antarctica: Victoria Land, Siegfried Peak nord | reverse complement strand
TTGTACCTCGTCACGCCCGAGCCGACCTCCGACACGACGCCGGCGATCTCGTGCCCTGGGACCATGGGAAAGATCGCGCTCCCCCACTCCTCACGCACCTGGTGGATGTCGCTGTGGCAGATCCCGGTGAACTTCACGTCGATGCACACGTCGTCATCGCGCAGGGCGCGCGTCTCGATCGTGGTCGGCTCGAGCGGGGCTCCGGCTGATGGAGAGGACAGTGCGGCGACACGGGGCATGCTGGGCTCCTTGCGGTTCAGGGGATGGGGCACATCCGGTGACAACCCGCGGGGCCCGACGGGCATTCCACCGCCACGGTATGCCGGGTGCCTGGCACCCCGGTCAGCCCACCTTCGAGTCACCTCACGGACGGTGGCCGGCTCCCCCGAGGGTCTCCAGCAAGGCCGGGGTCCGGACCGACGTCAACCGTCAGCTGGCCGCGTGCCCGCAGCACCCGTCGGCCGCGCCGCGTCCCTCCGCCGCGCCGTCCCGAAACGGCTCGCACGACTGTTGACCCCGCGAGCCCCACGCCCGTCAGCAGGAACACGCATCCCGGCACCAGGAGCGTGAGGTTCAGGCGTCCGACCGAGGACAGCGTCTCCAGGGCCGACAGCACCAGGAAGAGTCCGAGGCCCACGGTGAAGAAGGAGACGATGATGCTCACCGTCAGCCGGACCCATGGGCGCCGTCCGAAAACCAGGAGCAGCGCGAGCAGGAACACAGGTGTGCAGACGAGGCCGATGAGGGCGGAGAAGATCATGACGTAGCCGTGTGGGTCGGACCGTCCTGGCGTGACCGACGTGAGGAACAGCAGCAGGGCACCTGTGAGAGCCGCGCCACTGAGCGCGAACAGGACCATCGCAGCTGCGGCGCCGGCGCCGGGCCGGCGTTCCTCGCTCATGTCGCTTCGACTCCTCGGGGGGCGCCGGCGTTCCGGCGCCTGCTCTTTCAGCTAGAGCCGGCCGAGCAACCCTGATGCGACCTCCCGGTAGGCCCGGGCGCCCTTGGAGGTTCGCGACGTCGTCAGGATCGAGCGTCCGACCGCCGGCGCCTCCGCGAACCGGACGGTCTTGGGGATCGGCGGCAGAAGGACGGGCAGCCCGTAACGCTGCCCGACGTCGGCGAGGACGACTCGCGCGTGGTTGCTGCGGCCGTCGAACATCGTCGGGAGGACTCCGAGCACTTCCAGATCGGGGTTGAGGATCCGCTGGACGTCGCTGACGGTGTCGAGGAGCTGGCCCACGCCGCGGTGGCTGAGCATCTCGCACGGCATGGGGATGACCAGGCCGTGCGCCGCGGTCAGGGCGTTCAGCGTGAGAACTCCGAGGCTCGGTGAGCAGTCGAGCAGGATGACGTCGTAGTCGGAGAGCACCTGCTCGAGGGCGGTGCGCAGGACGTACTCGCGGCCCGGGCGCGACAGCAGCTGCGCCTCCACCCCGGCGAGCTCGATGACCGCCGGAACGAGGTCGACACCGTCGTCGCAGGCGATCGTCGCGTCGGCGACGGCGACCTGACCGAGGAGCACCTCGTTGATCGACGTCTCGACGGAGTCCGGGTCGACACCCAGCGAGAAAGTCAGGCAGGCCTGGGCGTCGAGGTCGACGAGAAGCACCCGTCGGCCGGCCTCCGAGAAGGCGGCGCCCAGGCTCGCGACGGACGTGGTCTTGGCGACGCCGCCCTTCTGGTTCGCGACGACAAGGACCCGGGCCGTGCGGGCGCTGCCCCTCCGCGCTGCACGTCCGGCACGCTCCGAACGCTTGGCTGTGGCCACTGGAGCTTCCTCTTCCCGTTTTCCGTTCCCGCCTTCGTGACGGCGGTTGCGGGGACATCGCCCGCCCCCCGGCGGCCGCTCGACGGCTGCTCAGGGGCGACCGTCCCGTCGAGGAGCCAGTCTGTCAGGCACGGCCGGCGCTGACCTCGGCGGCTCCAGCGCGGCCCAGCCCGACTTCTCCGGTCCGGCCTGCTGTCCTTCAGGGCAGCGCGCCCGGAAGTCGCACCACGTGCAGAGCGACGACACCCTGGGCGGGAAGCAGGTCGACTCGGCGCCGAGCTCGCGGAACTGCGCCTCGGCCACGCGCGCGTCGCGGGCGATCGACTCGGCCTCGGCCACCTTGCGGGTCAGCGACTCGTCGTGTGCGTGTGGGCGGCGACCGTGCCGGTCGGCACGTGGTGCAGCTCGACCCGCACGCGCCGGCGGCGGAAACATCTTCCACACGACCGCGGCATACAGGGCGAGCGGCAGCGACGTCCGGGCCTCCTCCTGCGTGTTCGGTCGTCGGCTCGTCTTGAAGTCGACCACGACGAGCTCGCCCTCCCGGTCGTCGAGCCGGTCGACTCCGGTGCGCGCGAGGGTCTGGGTCATGAAGGCGACGGTCCGCTCGGTGCCCACCGGGGCGTGGTGCGGGTCGCCACCCCGATCGAGGTGCGTGCCCGCGGGGACCGACCAGGTGGCGTGGCCGGTCGAGGTCCGTGACGCCCCCGGGAACCCATCCACAGGCCGGGGACGGCACCGGTCCGCGACGTCGCTCAGGCCCGCACGATCGGAGTCACTCCTGCGGACTGCTCCTCGATCTGCTCGAGGACCGCCGGCGCCGTGGTGTTCTCGGCGAGCCGGTTGGCCTTGCCAGTGCCGTGGTAGTCGCTCGATCCGGTGACGAACAGCCCGAGGCGCGAGGCCAGCGCCCTTCCCCGATAGCGCGCCTCGTCGTCGTGGTCCCTGTGGTCGACCTCGACGCCGGCGAGCCCTGCTGCGGCCATCTCCTCGATCAACGCGTCGGGAATCGTCCGGCCACGGGTGCTCGTGAAGGGATGGGCGTGCACGGCGACACCGCCCGCTCCCACGACGAGCTGAACCGCGCGCACCGGGTCAGGAGCGTAGTGGCTGACGTAGTAGGGGCTGTCGTTGCCCAGCCACTTCGTGAACGCCTCGTCGCGGTTGGCTACCGATCCGTTGTGCACCAAGGCGTCCGCGATGTGCGGGCGACCCTTGGTGGCGCCGGCAGGCACCTGGGACAGCACCTCGGCATACGTGATCGGTAAGCCGTCCGCGACCATCAGCTCGACCATGCGTTCCAGCCTGGTTACCCGCGACTGCCGGGCCCGGTCCAGCTCGGCGCTGAGGACGGGGTCGTCGGGGTCGGTCAGGTATCCGAGGAGGTGGACCGACGTCCCGTCACGCTGGCAGGAGATCTCGATGCCGCGGACGAGGGAGACCCCGTGCCGCAGGGACGCCTCGGTCGCCTCGGCCCAGCCCGACGTCGTGTCGTGGTCGGTCAGTGCGAGAACGTCGAGGCCGTCGCCCCTGGCGGACTGGACGACCGCGGCGGGCGGCTGGGTTCCGTCGCTCGCCGTGGAGTGGGTGTGGAGGTCGATCTGCACGGTCACAGGCTAGCTACTAGGGCTCGTCGCGCCGCGGCGACGTCGGGCGACGCGGAAGATGAGCGCGGTGGTCAGCGGGATGGCCATCCAGACGAGGTAGGCCCACGAGCCGAGAACGAAGGCGAGCGGGATCGAGACGAGGAAGTTGCCAGCGAGCGCCGCGGCCCGGAGGCAGCCGTTGCGGAGGATCTCCGGCGGAGCGGTCCCGTCCAGGAGGTCGTCCCTCTCGATGAGCCGGACCATGACGTAGAACGCGATCCCCGCGAGCGCCTGCACCCCGGCATACAGGCCGAACCGGATGGGGAAGCTGCCGTGGTCCTCATCCGAGCTGTTGCCCGTGAGGACGCGGGCGGCGAAGGGGGTGACGACGATGGTGAAGAGCCAGAGGGTGCTCCAGCCGACCAGCCGCGGTGGCGCGTCGACGAGGTAGCGGAAGAGCCGGTGGTGTCCGCCCCAGTGCACGGAGATGACGAGGAAGCTGATGAGGAAGGCGAGGTACTCCGGCCACCCGTGCCCGATCGACGTGCCGATCTCGGCCCGGGTGGCTCCCTCCGGGACGGGCAGGTCGATGGCGAGCAGGGTCATCGCGATCGCGACGACGGCGTCGGAGAAGAAGGTCAGTCGCTCGGCCGCGTTCCTGCCGACCTCGTCCGTGGTGGAGCGTCCCCCGGTCATGGGCGCAGCATAGAGAACGGCGGGTCCAATGTGCCGGATCAGGTGTCGGCGGCGGGCTCGACGAGCTCGGGCCTACCGGGCTGCTGACCGCCCCGCGCGTCGAGGTAGCTCTGCTTCGGCACCATGACCTTGCGCCGGAAGACGCAGACGAGGGTGCCGTCCTGCTTGTAGCCCTTGGTCTCGACGTGGACGACGCCCCGGTCGTCCTTGCTCGCGGACTCACGCTTGCCGAGGACCTCGGTCTGGCCGTAGATCGTGTCGCCGTGGAAGGTCGGCGCGACGTGCCGCAGAGACTCGATCTCGAGGTTCGCGATGGCCTGGCCCGACACGTCGGGCACCGACATCCCGATCAGGATCGAGTACACGTAGTTGCCGACGACGACGTTCTGGCCGAACTGCGTCGAGCCCTCGGCGTAGAAGCGGTCGAGGTGCAAGGGGTGGTGGTTCATGGTCAACAGGCAGAACAGGTGGTCGTCGTACTCGGTGACGGTCTTGCCGGGCCAGTGCTTGTAGAGCGCCCCGACCTCGAACTCCTCATAGCTGCGACCGAACTGCATGGCCCCTCCTTCGTCCCGGCGCGGGCGGCTTCCTGCGCATCCTGCCGGACCAACCGGCATACCGGCAGGCTCGGCACGCGTGCGCTTGCTCACGTATGCCGTGTGGTTGGCTGGTGCCCATGGCTGACCCGACGCTGCAGCAACGGATCATCGAGCAGCTCGGGGTCCCGGCCGACTTCGCTGCCGCGACGGAGGCCGAGCGCCGGGTGGGCTTTCTCGTCGGCTACCTCAGGGCCTCGGGCGCGCGGGGCTACGTGCTGGGGATCAGCGGTGGCGTCGACTCCTCCACGGCGGGCCGGTTGTGCCAGCTCGCGGTGGAACGGGTCAGGGCCGAGGGCGCCGACGCGACCTTCGTGGCGATGCGGCTGCCCTACGGCGTGCAGCAGGACGAGGACGACGCGCAGCGAGCCCTGGGGTTCATCCGCGCCGACGAGGTGCTCACCGTGAACGTCGCGGCGGCGACCGACGGGATGGGCGCCGCTCTCTCGGAAGCGGGCGCCGTCGCCACCGACGAGCTGCTCGCCGACGTGCTCAGGGGCAACATCAAGGCACGGCAACGGATGATCGCGCAGTATGCCGTGGCGGGCGCGAGGGGGATGCTCGTGGTCGGCACCGACCACGCCGCCGAGGCCGTCACCGGGTTCTTCACGAAGCACGGCGACGGCGCCTGCGACCTCGTCCCGCTGACCGGGCTGACCAAGCGACGGGTGCGGGCGGTGGCCGAGCACCTCGGCGCCCCGGCCGGCATCGTCGGCAAGATCGCCACGGCAGACCTCGAGGACGGCCGGCCGCTCCTGTCGGACGAGGTGGCCCTCGGCGTGACCTATGACGACATCGACGACTACCTCGAGGGCCGGGGCGTCTCGCAGGAGGCCCGGGCCAGGATCGAGGGCTGGTTCATCCGCACCGCCCACAAGCGGACCCTGCCGGCCGCGCCCCGCTGAGCGGGTGGCCGGGCCGGGCGGGTAGGTGCCGGGCCGGTCGCGCCGCTGGTCACCGCCTGCCCGGAGGTGTCGTGGTCATCAGGTGCTGGCGCCCTGGGCGCCGGGAGCGCGCCGCCGCCGTCGGCCGAACCGGTGGTCCTGCAGGAGTCGGGCCAGGTAGGTGCCGAGCGAGACACCGGCCGCCAGGCCCATTCCCACCCCGGCTGCGCCGAGCAACGTGCCGAACCCTTGGTAGAGGCCGGGTCCGGAGGAGTCGGACACGACCTCGAAGATGCCCTGGTAGACCGCCCGCCCGGGCAGGAGCGGGACGATGCTGGCGGTCGTCACGGCGAGTGCCGGGACGTGCAGCCGCCGGGCGACGAGCTGGGTCGTGAAGCCGGCGAGCAACGCCGCCACGGCGCTGGCAGTCGGCCGTCCCGCGTTGAGGCCGGTCATCAGCAGCAGGATGCCCCAGCCGGATCCGCCCGCCAGGGCGGCCACCGCGGCACTGAGCCCGCCGGCATACGAGGAGACGGCGAACGCGCCCGCGATGACCGCGGACGCGAGGACCTGCACGGCGGCGCTCGCGTTGGTGGGCGAGTCGGTGCTGATCGTCATGATCACACCGAGCCGGTGGGACAGGCTCAGCACGACGGTGATGCCGACGACGATGCCGAGGGTGAGGACGAGGACCTCGAAGGCACGGGCCCCGGCGGTGACGTAATAGCCCTCGATGGCGTCCTGGGCGGCACCGACGACCGAGAGGCCGGACAGGAGCACGACGATCCCCGACGCGACGACGAGTGAGGGAAGGACCCCCTCGAGCAGCCCGGACTCCCGCTGGACGAGCGAGACGAGAATGGCGACGACGGTCGGGATCGCGGAGCCGACGGCCTGGGTGAAGAACGGCGCGATCCCGATGCGGCCGAGGCGGTGCTGGACGACGGCGACCAGCGCCGACGCGAGGAAGCTCAGGACGATGACCAGCCAGCCGGCGTCGAACAGGGTGGCCGCGCCTGCGGCGAGCACACCGAGGGCCACCGTGACGAACCAGCGACGGTAGGGATGGGGGGCGCCGATGACCGCGTCGAAACGGACTCGGGCCTCCTCCACGTCGAGCGGGTCGGCCGCCAGCTCGACGACGAGGGCCCGAAGACGCTCGAGGCGGGTGAAGTCCTGGACCCGGGTCCGCACGACGCGCAGCACGGTGACCGGCTCGGCGCTCGGACCGCGGTGGTAGGAGACGCTCACCGCGCTGAACGTCACGTCGACGTGGACCGAGCGCAGACCGTAGGCGGCGGTCAGTCGCAGGACGGTGCCCACGACGTCCGCCGCGCCGGCCCCCGTCGAGAGCAGGGCGATGCCGGCCCGCACGGCGAGGTCGATCACCGCCAGGGCGGTGTCGTGGCTGACGCCGTCCGGACCGGTCCAGACGGGAATGCCGACGGTCGGCGGGCCCGTCGGACGCACGGCCCGGCTGGTCCGGATGCGTAGTGCCGAGCCGGCGACCCGACCCTCGCGGGAGTGGCGCGGCGGCGGCGGCAGGTCGGGTCCGGACACGGCCCCCACTGTGGCACGGGCGCCGGCCCGACCGGCAACCGTTCCGTGCCGACCCAGCAGAGATGGTGCGATAGGGGCCCGCCTGCGAAACCGACTCTCACTCAGCGCAACTTGGGTCACTCAGCACACGGCATACCCTCTGCTGGTCACCGAAGATGCGCTGAGTCGGCGCGCTGGCTCGGTGTTGTCCACAGGACCTTCCCGCCACCGCATCGACATCGGCGAGGATGCTCGCATGTCGACCCGCAGGATGATCGCGCGGCACGGCCTCGTCGATGTCGGTACCGCACGGCGGCACGGCATCGACGCCGGAGAGCTGCGGCGACGGACGGCGGCGGGAGAGTGCGAGCGACTCTTCCGCGGCTGGTATGCCGTGCCGCCGAGCACCGATCCACGCTCACGCCACGTGCTCCTCACGCAGGCGTTCGTCCGAGCGTTCGCCGGCCGGGTCTGCCCGAGCCACCACTCCTTGCACTGCACGGGCTGCCCCTCTGGCGCGCCGACCTCGAGGTGGTCCACCTCTGCCGGATGGCCGACGACCACTCCCGCCAGCGGGCGGGCGCCGTCATCCACCCGAACGCGGGCGGAACCGTCACGCTCGCCACGGCCATCGTCCAGACCGGGTTGGTGAACGGACCGGTGGACAGCCTGATCGCCGCCGACGCTGCGGTGCATCGCGCCTGACCACACCGGAAGCGCTGGGCGCGGCGCTGGGCCGGTTCAAGCGTCACCCGAACATCGCTGCGGTACGCCACATAATGGCCGACATCGACGGCCGCACCGAGTCGCCCGGCGAGACCCGCGTGCGTCACCTCATGGGGCAGCTCGGCATCGGTGTCACGCCGCAGGTGTCGATCGCTGACGGGCCGCTCACCTGGCGGGTGGACTTCCTCGTCGACGGCACCAAGGTGGTGCTGAAGTTCGACGGGCTCGTCAAGTACGACACGGGAACCGCCCTCGTCGGGGAGAAGCGGCGCGAGGACCGTCTGCGGGCGCTCGGCTTCGAGGTGGTGCGCATCATCTGGGCAGACCTCGACCGGCCGGAGTGCGTGCTCCAGGAGGTCGTTCGAGCCATCGCACGCGCCCGGCGGGCCGCCTGAGAAGCCGGCTCGCGCCCACTCAGCGCACGTTGCGTGACCCAGCACACGGTCTGAGAAGCCGGCTCGCACCCACTCAGCGCACGTTGCGCGACCCAGCACACGGCATACCCTCTGCTGGGTCACCGAAGGTGCGCTGAGTGACTCGTCGAGCGGGACCAACGCAGAGCCGGGCACCGATGTGAAAGCCTGACGACATGGCTGATTTCGTCGGTGCGGTCGACCAGGGGACCACGAGCACGCGGTTCATGGTCTTCGACCATGCGGGCCGCGAGGTCGCCCGGCACCAGCTCGCGCACCAGCAGATCCTCCCCCGCTCGGGCTGGGTCGAGCACGACCCGCTCGAGATCTGGGAGCGCACCCAGACCGTCATCGGCTCCGCCCTGGCCAGGCACGGGCTGGCGGCTGGCGACCTCGACAGCCTCGGTATCACGAACCAGCGCGAGACGACGGTCGTCTGGGACAGCCGCACCGGCCGTCCCTACCACAACGCCATCGTCTGGCAGGACACCCGCACCGACCGCATCGCCGCCGCCCTGGACCGGGACGGGCGCGGCGACGTCATCCGGCACCGGGCGGGGCTGCCGCCGGCGACGTACTTCTCGGCCGGCAAGATCCAGTGGATCCTCGAGAACGTCGACGGGGTGCGCGAGGCGGCCCGCGCCGGCCACGCGATCTTCGGCACGACGGACACGTGGCTCATCTGGCACCTCACCGGAGGCCCGCGCGGCGGTCAGCACATCACCGACGTCACCAACGCGAGCCGCACCATGCTCATGGACCTTGAGACGCTCGACTGGGACGAGGAGCTGCTCGGGTTCTTCGACATCCCGCGCGAGATGCTGCCGGCGATCCGGCCCTCCAGCGACCCGAACCTCTACGGGCACACCTACGCCCACGGCCCGTGGCAGGGTGAGATCGCCATCGCCGGCGACCTCGGCGACCAGCAGGCGGCGACGGTCGGCCAGGTCTGCTTCGCTCCCGGGGAGGCGAAGAACACCTACGGCACGGGCAACTTCATGCTGCTCAACACCGGTCACGAGATGGTGCGGTCGTCCTCCGGCCTGCTGACGACGGTGGCCTACCAGCTTGGCGACGCCCGGCCCGTCTACGCCCTCGAGGGGTCCATCGCCGTCACCGGGTCGGCCGTCCAGTGGCTGCGCGACCAGCTCGGGATCATCAGCGGCGCCTCGGAGGTCGAGCGCCTCGCGAGCCAGGTCGACGACAGCGGCGGGATGTACTTCGTCCCGGCCTTCTCGGGCCTCTTCGCCCCCTACTGGCGGGCGGACGCGCGCGGCGCCATCGTCGGCCTCTCCCGCTTCAACACCAACGCGCACCTGGCCCGGGCCACCCTCGAGGCGATCTGCTACCAGAGCAAGGACGTCGCGGACGCCATGGAGTCCGACCTTCGGGCCGGCGCCACCCCGCTCGACCTGCGCGTCCTCAAGGTCGACGGCGGGGTGACGGCCAACAACCTGTGCATGCAGATCCAGGCGGACGTCCTCGGCGTGGAGGTGAGCCGCCCGGTGGTCGCCGAGACGACCGCCCTCGGCGCGGCATACGCTGCTGGTCTGGCCACCGGCTTCTGGAGCAGCACCGACGAGCTCCGGGAGAACTGGCTGGAGGACAGGCGCTGGTCACCACAGTGGAGCGACGAGCAGCGCACCAAGGGGTATGCCGGGTGGCAGAAGGCCGTACAGCGCACCCTCGACTGGACGGACATCGACTGACTCCCGCGTCGGCGAACGCCTTGCGGCACAACGTGAACGGAAGCGCATGAACCCTCTGCCCCTCTCTCCTTCGTCCCGCGCCGACGCGATCGAGCACCTCGCCGCCAGCCGGGAGCACCGGGAGCTCGACATCCTCGTCATCGGCGGCGGCGTCGTCGGCACCGGCAGCGCCCTCGACGCGGTGACCCGCGGCCTGACAACGGGGCTGATCGAGGCGCGGGACTTCGCGTCGGGCACCTCGAGCAG
>JAABUM010007357.1_pt1 | contig 10167 bp, 16 predicted proteins | sample 5559161 | NCBI WGS metagenome assembly JAABUM01 (sample SAMN10711868, study PRJNA513369) | rock metagenome | isolation source: Antarctica rocks | place: Antarctica: Victoria Land, Siegfried Peak nord | reverse complement strand
GGGGGGGAGTCACCAAGAAGGCGCACCGCTGAGAGCGCAGCTTGCGACGCTCCTCCTCTGTCAGCGCTGCCGCGTTGATTGCCTCCGCACTCGGCTGCGCCTGTGCCGGGGCGACCTCGTCTGCGACTGCCGCGGGCGCCTCTGCCGCCTGTAGATTGCACGCACGATCCATTGGTAATACATCGCCCAGGGGGCCACGCAGCGCAGACGGACAGTCGCAGAGGCAGCATGCATCCAGCTTTGGAAAGCGCATGGAGCAGCTTGCAGGGAACAGATTGCCAGTGCACTGGCTAGGAGCCATGATCGGCGCGGCAGACCGACCTCTGCCGCAGGCTCTGCAGCTGTGACACCGTCCGCTGCTGGCGCTGCCGCAGTCTCCGGCGCATCCACCTCTGCTGCCGGCTCCGCTGCGGCGCCGTTGGCAGCGCCGCCCGCACCAATGGCCTCCTCCAGCCGCTCCACGAGCACGGCCTTCAGGCCGGATGTGTCCAGCCCGCGTGATTGCAGCTCATCCTTCAGCTCCTGCAAGTCGGTTGCAAGTTCTTGATGACCACGTTGCATTAACGTCTTGAGATCGGAACGTGGCACCAGCGACAGAGCAGTGGCACATACCTGAACTTTCAGCTTCTTGACGTCTTCCAAAGCAACCATCGCGGGCCTCTGCTCCGTTTGCGATCTGCCGGGCTGCTGATGTGTTGATGTTTGCACTGGCAGCCGGTACAGACTGGCGAGAGACGCGGATCGGAGGAACTTCTACCGCTGAGTGATCTCAGACTTGGATTGACACAACAGAACGCAGTAGTGCCGTGGAAACGCGGGCTGCACTTCACAGTAGCTAACAGGTGCACTAGTGTCCCGCCCGGATGCTGGAAGGTACAAATGTGGCCCATCCAAGAATGTCAGAAATGCTGCGCACCATGCCTTCCTAGCTCAGTGTAGATGTGCAGAATTCCTCATGCATAAACTGGGTGCTGTTCAGCACAGCTGATATAGACAGCGACTCCTTCGCCGCCGAAACGAGCTCTCGGCCAGAGACACATGCGGAAGCCGTGAGTAGTTTGATGCTGGATGATCATCTGCTGTACACAAGCCATTGCAGGTCATTCCCTGGCATTTCCCTGGCCTTATGTATGAGGTTGTACATCAAATTGCCTACAGCCCGTTGCCTCCCGGATGCCAGGACCGCAGGTGATCAAACACCGAAGACTGCGCGCATCATGAAGCGGCAGAATGTCAGTGATGTGGAAAATCACTCTCTGGATGCAAGTCAGAAACTCCATGAAAGTATCCTGTGGGCACAGCTCCAGGCAATTTTCGGGGGGATAACTGACCTGGTTGCAGACCTCCAGCAGGACGCCTTTGCCGTTGTAATAGCGTGGGCAGAAGAGCAGGATCAGCTCGATGCACAGCCTGCAACATTCAGACGAAAAGGATCATGATATCAAAATCGAAACTATATTGACATGGCACAGCAGCTCAAGGCGACAAATCAGGAACTGACACAGTTTTGTGTTGAGCTAATACCGACTGCACTAGAATGCTGAATCGCACCTGGTGCTGCCAAACAGCTGGGTGATCATGAGGAACCCGATGATGCGCGTCGGACGCTTCGGCAGGTGCTTGGCAAAGTTGAACTGGTGGTAGTTCCTCTCGATGCAGATGCCGACAAAGTCGGTGACCATGAACGTCACTGCTTGTGCGGCGGCGATCCACCATGTCTGCTTGTAATTTGGCGACACGCCATGCTCAGCTGCATGTAGGATCCACACATCAGAGCAGTAAGGTACGCAAATGCGGCTGCACACCGTGTCTTGAGATGGGATAAGTAACCTTGATGCTGCACGCAGCCGGCAGCAAATGCAAAAGATTGATGGCAGGCAGATACCGACGCACACCTGCGATGTGACCGAAACTGAACAGGGCGCCGCCGGCCAGGATACTGACGTACTCGGCCAGGCTGCGGGCCTGGATCTCGGCGGCGCGCCACTGCGTCACTTCATCGGTCGCCAGTGTCGCCTGTGCGGACAGGCGGCGCCGGCGCATCAGACAGAAGTCTGGAGTACTGGCGCACAGCACATGACAACATCCTAGGCGTCGGCAGCTGCAAGCCACGATCCTATCATGCTTGTACAAGCCAAACGACGAACTCCAATGCCAATGCTCATGGTAATGCAAATGCAGATGCAGTATAGTTGTTTGTCATGAGGTTTTCACGATGATACTGGATCACAAACACCTGGGCGACGCGGCGGCCGTACATGAGCCGCAACAGCATCATGTCGGCGTTGCGGGAGGCGAGGCGCCCGATCAGGTCCAACATGCAGACCAGGAAATTGAGCATGATAATGCCGGAGCCGTTGCTCAGCTGCAGCAGCAGGAAGCGCCCGTACAGCGCCTTGTACATGTAGGGGTACGTGAAGAGGACTGCCTGGAGACAGACCAAGGCAGATATGCCAGATCAGTCGCATCAAATTGGCTTTCTCAGCCAGATGAGAGCATGAAGGGTTTGATGACTGAATTTGCAAATCTTGCATTCTCTTCTTGCAGATACTCCCATGCACATGCAACTGGTGTGTGCGGCGCGCACCTGCGCCATTCCCGGCACGAGCCCTGCGCACACAGGGTGAAAACTTAGCGCGGCGCCCGGAGATGGTCGACAGCGCCAGCAGCTGACGCACAGCAGGTGGGTAGCTCCAGCCAGAAGTTCCACTTTTTGCGCTTTTCAGCGGCATACTTTGAGGCCATTAACCACACGAAATTGCCAGTCCCAGTGAAGTGCACGGTGCACTGCCATACCCACCTATGTGCCTGCCGAGGTGGCGGAAATACATCGTGACCACCACCCAGATGGAGGGGTGGATCACCAGCCGGACCAGCAGCTTCTGCGTCGGCGTCGCCCTGGTCGTTACAAGCCTGTCCAGGACAATGCAGCAGGTTACCTGAACATATATATTGGCGGGGGCGGTACGCAACGGAAGGACGGATGCGCTGCCCTGTATGGACATGTATGCCGGTGGAAGACCTAGCCTGGTGTTGTCGATGTGGCAATGACAATCTGAGATAAGTGCTGCTGGCGGCGGCAAGGTGCGTCATGCAGCCGCGCACCTCGGCATGGCAAAAGCATAGAAGGTTGCCATAATGCCGATCGAGGTGATGACAAGGAACCAGCGCGCCACATTGACCGGGTTCTTTGTGAATCTCCCGCAGGCTCTGGCGCTGAGGTACACCGGAATGTAGCCAAGACTGACTGCAAGCACAAAAGCGGCATGCTGGTTCAGCGTCGCCGCTGGAAGTCCGGTAGAGAGCAATCATGGACACATGGAACGATCATGGACATAGGAAGGGACCGGCGGCGGCGTCCGTGCAGGCTCCAGGCATGTAGCAGAGAGACAAGGACACCAGCAGCATGGGAATGCAGCTTTTGAAGGAAGCGACGCACTCGGCACGAAGAGCTGCAGCGTGGGCTTGTTGATTGCCCAGTGTTTGATTGTTGTGCCCGTCGCCGTCAGAATGGACACGCCCAGAAAAACCGCCGCGCCCACCACCTTTTCGTACCACTCGAAGCTCTTCGCGCCAAACAGGCACGTCCCAAAGAGGCACGGCACCATGGCTTGCCACGTCCACTGGGCCGTGTAGAAGATCAGGAAAGGAATGGTCCGTCCAGGATGCGTTTTGTAGTCGCCGTCCCGCACATAGACGCAGTCCGTGAAGCTTTTGCTCGTGCCCTGCGATCCGCATGATAGTGGACCTTCAGCGGCATATTGCAACATCGACATTTCGACTGCAGTGGCTGAGCTCTGCCATGCAGACGTGACAGAGCACGTCCATTTAGATGCCGCACCCGCGCATTCTTGATGGCCTCCTTGCAGAAGAGGTTAGGCACACAGTATGACCAGGCGCCGTAGTAGAACAGGTTGCAGAGCAGTAGCACGGCGATGACGATCCACATTCGCCTGTACAGCTCCACAACGTCCCAGAAGGCGGCCTTGCCCGCCGTCAGGTGCTCGTCCTGCTTTGCCACAAGCTGTGCCTCCTCATGCTCGCCGTCGCCCGCCAACGCCGCGTCGGACACCGTGCACGCCAGTCTTGACGGCCGCTCGTTCACTGGCACGACCTGCGCAAGGCGCTTGAAACTGCAGTCTGCCAGGGGTAGCCACATGCCTGTCGTGCAGGCTCACAGCCGCGCTGTGTGGGGGCACAGCAGGGAGCGCTACTCGTGCCGATCTCCTGTCACCGCATGTACATCATCAGATGAAGGATCAAATTATCCGTCTGAATCGCTGTGTGTAGCTGATGTACCTTTTTCTTGAACCTGAGAATGCCCATCTTTGTTCGGAAATGACACGATGGTTCACGGCATCAGGCTCGGCGGACGTGCGTAGTTTCGCTCACGACTGTCGTAGAAGGCAAGGCCTTCACGAAACCTCTCGCCGGAAGGAATGGGAGCCTGACCAGTTGTGCGCCGTCGAGCGGGAAAGCGAATGAGGCGAGCAAGAGGGTTTGCAAATTCCAAGACAGATTCTGCTGCATGCAGATGGACCATGAGGGTCTTCGATCAGAGCTGCATTTGCATCAAGAACCACCCCAGAGCGTCCCTTGTCTGACTCTGGTCGGTCAGACGGAGTCTGCAGCCGATCTGGGGTGCAGGCAAGTGCCAGGATGGGTGGCCAGATCGACGATTCCATGGTGGCGAAGCTTCTCGACATGGGCTACGAGCCAGACACAGCTTCAGCAGCTCTGAGGGCCACCGGAGGCGCAGGTAGGCTGGCGTGAAGGCTCCAGCAAGACCTGACTCGTGCAACCCGCGCTCAGCGGCATGGCGTTGAATGTGTATCCCCTGCGCTTGCAGACCTGTCACAAGCAGTGCAGTGGCTGCTGGAGAACCCGGACGCCAGTGAGCTGTCGGGGTGGCTGTCGATAAACCACGCCACGCCCTCAGCAGCACCCGCGCCTGCAGCGCCGGCACCACAGCAGGTGGGCGCTGCTCGATGCCCTGTTGCCCTGTGACACCTGTGTCTCGACTAAGTATTTTGCATTGCACCTGCAATAATGCCGCCATCTGGTGCCTGTCACGATCGGGGTGCAGCGAGTCCCCAGAATCCAGTCCAAAACCCTGATGTCAAACAACACCGCAGGACCTGGATGCGGTCTTCAGCCCGCTGGGCATTGGCGCCGCGGAGCTGGAGGCCAGGGCAGCGCATCACAGCGGCGCCATGCCGTCAGACCAGCGGTGGCCGCCGCCGCTGCCGCCTCGAGAGCCTGATACACACTATCAACACCCAGCGGCGGCGCAGCAGCAGCATGCAGGTGATGCGTACTTTCACAACCCTGCGGCCCAGGACAGCTACCCGCCAGCATGGCAGCAGCAGCCGGAAGGTCGCTATCAGCAGCGCCAGCCGGCAGAACAGCAGTCTGCCGCAGCGCATCAGCAGCAGCGGCAGTATCCGCCGCAGCCCAGCGGCAGCGGCCCGGCACGGACATCGCCGGCGCCGAGCGGCGTGGCCGGACTCATCGCGAGAGAGCAACAAAAGGCGGCCGCCGCAGACAGGTGAGATTGCGGTGTTGCTGTCATGCTGCATGCCTTGTGGGGCGCTCGTGCCACAGAAGACACAGGGCTGCTGGGTGGGCACAGGGTGGCTTTCTGAGTGCTCGGGGTTGCTCTCCCAATCCTCAAGCTACTTCGTACGTGTCCTTTTGCAGGGTGCTGGACAGCTCGCTCGCAGATTTGCAGGTGCTGAAGGCGCAGGCGCAGGCCATCAGCATTCATTCACAAATATTCGATCCTCCCCACTTCAAGAATTGACCACTCGCAGGGTGCTGGACAGTTCGCTGGTGGACCTGCAGGCGCTGATGGCACAGGCACAGGCCATGGTGGACCTGGCGGAGCAGTTTCGTCTGCAGCTCGCCCGCGCGCCGCCCGAGTCCGCCGGCCAGGAGGTGCGTGCACGCCGAGTGTTCTGGCGGCAGATTCCTGCCCGAGCTGCAGTCCTTGGCATCAGCTTGAGTGCAGGTTCGGTTTTTGACATCAACTGTGACATATCACGTCACCCTCGCCTGCAGCCGCTGCAAGCCCCTTGTCTGCTGCGGGCTGTCCATACACCGCACCACCAGTGCCTGGCACGGGTTACCAATTGCAGCCTCAAGATGCTTTTTCTTGTGCTGCGGCAGGTCATGTCGACGGATCTGTCGGAGGACCTGGTCAGCATGGGCATCGCAGCGCCGGTGACCAAGGAGACCGCCGGCCGGAAGTACCACAAGGAGCTGTCGCGCCAGGTGCGGAGTGTTTTCAGTAGAATTTTCCACGCTATTGGCAGCGAAGCTCTGCCACCTCAAGCCGAGGGTTGTCGTGCACATCTCAGCTCTCTTGCGTGTGCACCTGCCGCTGGCTGCCAGGAAGACAGAATCAGTGGCAGGGAGTCAGTGATTCTGCTGCGCACCCAAATCAAAGCCAAGTGGGAAGCACAACACATGCTTCAGATGGCGGTGTGCACCTGCGCAGCTGGCCGACTTCCTGCGGGTGCCGCTGGAGCGCGCTGGCGGCATGATGACGCTGCCAGACATATTCTGCTTGTTCAACCGCGCGCGCGGCACAGAGCTTGTCTCACCCGACGACCTGCTTCAGGTGCCGCAATCCGATACTTAAGTGAGACGCAGGAAACCTGTTGGTATAATTGCTGGCTTTGTGCATTGGCCGCGGCATGGACTTGCAGCATGGCGGAGAGGGAGCTCCTCAAACCTACCTGGTCTCCCATACTCCTTAGAGATGAGCCCATCGAGCTCTTCCTTTGGAAAGGAGCACAGCGAGCTAGTCTTCTGCGCCAGCTATTCACATGGTCTGGGCTGTGGCGCCGCGCAGGCGGTGAAGCACCTGGGCAAGGTCGGCGCGCCCGTGGAGCTGCGTGATTTTGCGGACGGCGTCAGGGTGCTGCAGTCTCTGTCCCATAGCAACGAGCAGGTGACCCGCTGCAGAGGCAGACATGATGCATTTGCCGTCATGCACCATGCTTGGCCCACAGCATGCAGCCGTGGTGTCCCTCATATTGGCCGCTGGTGGTAATTGATGTCGCAGACAGCGGTAGTGGCACGAAATTATGCCATTGGCAACGGCACAAGCGTGACACCTCTTTGTGGGGTATTTGTTCAGGTGTGCACCCGCATCGCACAGCTGGTGCGGGGCGACGGCCTGGGGCCGGCGCTGAGCGTTGGCGGCACTGCGGCGGCGCTGCGGGTGCCGCTGGCGATTGCACAGGAACACCTGCTGACCGCGGAGGCGTGCGGCACGCTGTGCCGTGACGATGGGCCCGAGGGCCTGCGCTTCTTCCGCAACTTCTTTGCAGAGGTCGAAGTCGGCGCATGATGGCGGCAAGGAAACTGTGGAGTGCTTGGAAGTTGGAGGAGCACGCTGTTAAATCGCGAACGAGCGGAGGTGCAGTCTAGAGATCGAGCGTACGGGCTTTCAAAATGGCGCCGTACAAGTCAATTGATGGTTTTCCGACATGCTGATTTCTGCATTCTCACGCAGTGAACCACTCTTCACAGGCTCACCCGACAGATAACAAGCGGATTCATACACTTAGGTGTTGGGACAGCGATTCATCTCCACAAGTCTGCAAACGTCAGATAACCTCAATCGAGCTGCCAGAGCAACGAGTGGCTTGAGATGCCAATCGGAGGCGGCCCAGCAGTTACACATATGCTACCGAGATCAGCCTGACTGGCCATAGCGCGGACATGGTGGTGCAGGTCTGTGTGATCTGCACCTGCAAAGTTTCGATCGCAATCCCCTGGCAAGCAAGATGGTGCGTACGGCTGCAGCATGTGCCTCCGATCTGATGGTGCTACGCTAATTGTGTTACAATCACCTGCAGTGGCTGGAGTTCACGAGCCCCGTGTATGAGCAGCTTTACTGGGAACACTTTGCGCGGGCGTATCACAAGAATGACTTGTACGTCTGCCTCGTCAACGTGCTGTTCGGGGCCGCCTGGGTCGGCCGAGTCTGGTCTATCAACCCCTGGTGAGCTGCCAGCTCTTCGATTGCAGGTTGCATTGCACCGACAAACTTGCGCACACAACCGGCATTGTCCACATGCAGGGTGCAGTCCAACTTATGTTCAACGCTCTGCATCTCTGCTGCACCACGACATCTGACAGAAGATGCCGCCGGTGCTGTGACAGGTGGGACACGGGCTATGTTGCGGTGTATATGGTCGTCCACTGCGTCATGTTGTGGGCGATCTGGCGGAAACACCCCTTCTTCGTGAACAACCGCCACAACATCGTGACGATCGACCGCATCTGCTCCTTCTTTGCGCTGGCGCAGGTGTGGGAATGTCGGCCACACTCCCTGCACACCCTAATCTGGCGGTCTCCTTTGCAACGATGCTTCTTGCTGCGCTGTACCCTCGCTGCGCTGGCCATGGCGGCCTGCCTTTGCCATCCGTTGAACAGTAAATCCATTCGCTATTCATGCCGCTGCGCAGGGGCAGTGGCGCATCATCAAGCTGTCGGGGGCCACGAACGACTGGGACGCAATTGTGGCCAATGTGCTGGGCTTTGGGACGGCGACCATGCTGGCATGGCACGCCATCAACCACCGGCTGCCCTTCAACAGGAGCCTGGCGCTCTCGCTGCTGCAGTTCTGCCTGCTCATCGGCACCAACGGCCTCATAGTGGACGCCATGCGGACGGAGTTCCCGGACAAGCTGAAGGTGAGTGCGTGTTGGTGCAGCGGCATGGGTCCATGTTCCTTCTCAACCGCTGACGCCAGACTGCCAAGCGGTTCCTTGCAGACCGGGCTCTGCTCAGCGTCATGTCATTTGTGCCAGTCTGTGACGCAAACAGCCATCCTTGTCACCAGAAGCTTGCCTGCGGTCGCAGATTGGGGCCGACAAGGCCTACTGGGTGGGTGCCTCTGTGTTCGGGACAGCGTGGCCCCGGATCTCCGGCACCGCATACTTTGCTGTTTTGTTCTGCGGCGCCCGCCAGGTGCGTTTCTTCAAATTATCTGACGATCTGCCTCCCGTTGTCCCTGCACTCTACACTGTGATGTGCTCCAAAAGAAGTACCTTCAACGTCGCGATGCACCACAATGCCACTTCGAACATGTTCCACGAATGCATCGACACGACAGCCCGCGCCTGACAGTGGTCTCGACGCCTGCGCTACAGCTCATCGCCTTCTTCTACGTCAACTGGTTCATCTACAAGCTGGAGCACGGACACCGCCGCGCGTTCCTGCTGCAGTACCAGATCGACCCCGACACCTGCGGCTTCTCGCACGCCACCAGCTTTGACGTTGCCTTTTTGATCTCCAACGTGCTCGTCGTGACCGGAACTATGACCAACGAGCTGCTGGACCTGTACGAGTATGACGGCACCTCGCGTGCAACGGCAGCATGCAGCCCGCTCGGCCGCCAGCTGGGCCAGCAGCTGGCAGCGAACTGCACTGCGTGAACACCCTTGCCGCAGATGACCGCGAGCAAACAGCCGCCATTGCGGCCGTGATGACATTGACATCTGCATTGGCTTCTCTTTGTTCCTTGGCCGTGCTGCATTGTTAGATGTATCTGGCCGACGACACGACTTGTTGACAGACGGACGGTCATCCCGCTGATTTTTGACCATCGCGGCTTTTAGTTGATGCTTTGACGGCAAGCATTGATGAGCAAGTGTTCGAGTTGACTTAATCCAACGTGCCTTTTGCATGTCTTCTTTGCTGTCTAGCTGTAGTGATTGATGTAGACATAACGATTTGATCAAGCCAGAATGCAGTCCAATATGTGAAGATGACGGTGCCGTCATGTCCTGACAAAAATATATCGGTCCTCCGCCCCCTACTCTGCCTCACACTCTGACCGACTCATGCTCCTGATTGATCCCGTTGCGATCCCTGCTCGTCCTATATTCTGAATGTCACCAGGCAGCGGCGTAGGTCTTCTCGCCCAGCAACCGCGCTCACGATTTTCAGCCACGGCCATGGATGCTGACCACAATGTCGAATGCCCACGTTTGCAGCTCCCAGCCGCTGTGGACAGCCTGACACAAGAGAAGTATAGTTGAGGTTGATAACAAAGTGAGCTGGCCAGCTGGACATTGCGTGAGGACCAATACTCGTAATTGCAGCATCGCCGCCTGGTAGCGCAACAGCAGCACGCGGTGGAGCTGCGCC
>JAABUM010007356.1_pt1 | contig 10167 bp, 10 predicted proteins | sample 5559161 | NCBI WGS metagenome assembly JAABUM01 (sample SAMN10711868, study PRJNA513369) | rock metagenome | isolation source: Antarctica rocks | place: Antarctica: Victoria Land, Siegfried Peak nord | reverse complement strand
CACCCGCCCGACGGCGTCGCGCAGGTGCCGCTGCTCGTTCCGGACCGGCATCACGACGCTGACCGCCGGCCAGCCGTCCCCCGGCGCCGCGACGTCCGGCGCCGCGACGTCCGGCGCCTGGGGATCAGCACGCCTACCGGCCCGCCCGTGCTTGCTGCCCACGGCCGGAGACAGTAGGTGAGCGGGGGCGGCGTCGCCGAGGCCCGCCTCGTGGGGAGCACGCCCCGCCGGGAACGGGGCGGTCCGCTCCCCGGCCGCCCCGCGGTGGTAGGCACGTTCCATGTCCGTGTCGGTCCGAGCCGTGTCGGTCCGAGCCGTGTTGGTCCGGGTCGGGTCCGTGCGCGCCGCCCGCGCGGTACCGACGCGAACCCTCAGGCCGCGCCGAACGTCATACCGTCCGTGACCGACGACCGACCCCGCCGACCAGCGCCCACCGATGGCGCGTCCGGCCCCGTCCGGGCCGGCTCGGCGCCGACCCGGCGGGTCCCGCGGGCCGACGGCTCGGGCTTCGACTGGGTCTACGACAACCCCGGCCGCGCCCGGACCTCTGTGCTGCCCCGGCAGCAGGACGCCCGCCGGCGCGAGCCGGGGAACCCTCCGCCCCGACCGGGCGGCGCCCGGCCCCCGGCCGGCGGCGCACCCACTGGCCGTGCTCCGGCCGCCCGTCCCCCCAACGGCCGCGCACCGGCCGCCCGTCCGCCCAACGGCCGTGCTCCGGCCGCCCGTCCCCCGGGCGCCCGTCCCCCGGCGGCTCATCCCCTGCCCCGGCGACGGCGGCGTCACCGGGGTAGGGCCGTCCTGGCCGCGCTGCTCGTCCTGCTGGTGCTGGTGGGTGGCGGGGTGCTCGGCCTGGGCGCCTGGGGCTGGTCGAAGGTCGGCCGCACAGCAGCCTTCCCGACCGGGAACCGCCCCGCCGCGACCGCCGGAACGAACTACCTGCTGGTCGGCTCCGATTCGCGGGCGGGGCTGACCGCGGCCCAGAAGCGCGCTCTCGGCACCGGCAGTGCCGTCGGCCAGCGCACGGACACGATCCTGCTGCTGCACGCTCCCGCCGGCGGCGGCAAGCCGGTGATCGTCAGCATCCCCCGGGACAGCTATCTGCCGATCCCCGGCTATGGCAGCAACAAGGTCAACGCGGCCTTCGCCATCGGCGGGCCCCCGCTGCTGGTCCGGACCGTCGAGGCCGCCACCGGGGTACACATCGACCGGTACGTGGAGATCGGTTTCGGCGGCTTCGCCGGCGTCGTGGACGACGTGGGCGGGGTCCGGCTGTGCCTGCCGAGAGCCATCAACGACCCGAAGGCGCACATCGACCTGCCGGCCGGCTGCCAGACGCTGGATGGGGCGAATGCGCTCGGTTACGTCCGCGCCCGATACTCCGACCCGCGCGGGGATCTGGGCCGGGTCGCGCGTCAGCGGCAGTTCGTCTCCGCACTGCTGGCCAAGGTGAACAGCCCCGCGACCCTGCTGAACCCGCGCCGGATCCGGGACCTCGCCGGCTCCGGGGGCGCCGCCCTCACCGTCGACGACGGGATGAGCTCCTGGCAGGCGCTGAGCCTCGCGCGCGCGGCCCGAGCTGCGACGTCCGGCGGCGGCACGTCGATCACCGTTCCGGTCGGCGCCGGGCGGGTCACATCGGCCGGCGACTCGGTCATCTGGAACGCGGACCTGGCCGGGCAGCTGTTCGCGGCCATCCGCGCGGACAAGCCGATCCCGAGCGCGGTGGTCAAGGCGGGCAGCTGACGCGGTCGTCGACGCGGGCCGCTGACGCCGGTGACCCGCCGTTACCATCCGAGGCATGACGAAACCGCGCATCACCGTCCTGGGCACCGGGTACCTCGGTGCCACCCACGCGGCCTGCATGGCCGAGCTGGGGTACGAGGTCCTCGGCTTCGACGTGGACGAGGCGAAGATCGCGGCACTGCGGGAGGGCCGGGTGCCCTTCTTCGAACCCGGCCTGGAACCCCTGCTGAAGAAGCACGTCGACTCCGGCGCACTGCGGTTCACCACCGAGTACGCCGAGGTCGCCGACTTCGGTGACGTGCATTTCCTCGCGGTCGGTACACCGCAGCGAGCCGACGGGCTGGGCGCGGACCTGTCGCAAGTCGAGGCGGCGGTCGCCGGGCTGGCCAAGGGGCTGACGCGGCCGGCTGTCGTCGTCGGCAAGTCGACCGTCCCGGTCGGGACCGCGGCCGTGTTGTCGGTCACGCTGCGCACGCTGGCCCCGGCGGGTGAGGACGTCGCGCTGGTGTGGAATCCGGAGTTCCTCCGCGAGGGCTTCGCCGTCCAGGACACCCTTCGCCCGGACCGGCTGGTCCTCGGGTTCGATGTCTCCCCGACCGAGCTGGAGCCGGGTGCCACCGCGGCCGGCGGGTCCGGGACCACCGGCGCGGCCGCCCGCGCGGAGGCGGCGCTACGCGACGTCTACGCCGAGACGATCGCCGCCGGCACCCCGGTCATCGTCAGCGACTACGCCACCGCGGAACTGGTGAAGGTCAGCGCCAATGCGTTCCTGGCCACCAAGATCAGCTTCATCAACGCGGTGTCGGAGATCTGCGAGCTGGTCGGTGCCGACGTGACCCGCCTCGCCGACGCGATCGGCTATGACGACCGGATCGGGCGCAAGTTCCTCAATGCCGGCCTCGGGTTCGGCGGCGGCTGCCTGCCCAAGGACATCCGTGCGTTCATGGCCCGCGCCGGCGAGCTCGGGGCCGCCGACAGCCTGGCGTTCCTGCGGGACGTGGACGCGGTCAACATGCGGCGGCGCACGCACACCGTCGACCTCGCCCGCGAACTGGTGGGCGGGTCGTTCCTCAACACGCGGATCGCCGTCCTGGGTGCGGCGTTCAAGCCCGACTCCGACGACGTCCGGGACAGCCCCGCGCTCAACGTCGCCGGCCAGCTGCAGCTGCACGGTGCGCACGTGTCGGTCTACGACCCGCAGGCCAACGAGGTCGCCAAGCGGTACTTCCCGACGCTGCACTACGCGAACTCGGTGGACGAGGCGGCCGTGGGCGCGGACGTCGTCATGCACCTGACCGAATGGAAGGAGTTCCGGGCGATCGACCCGGCGCAGCTGAAGACGATCGTCGCCCGCCCGGTGGTGATCGACGGCAGGAACGTGCTCGACGCGAAGGCGTGGCGCGCGGCCGGCTGGACCTACCGGGGCCTCGGCCGCCCCTAGTCGTGGTCGGCGAGCGCCTGGTGCAGTTGGGCGACCGCGGCCGACGCGGGGTCGACGTGCTGCATGTGACCGCCGTTGACCCGGAGCACGTTGCAGTCGTCGCCGGCCGCCCGAGCGGCAGCCAGGTACAGCTCGCTCTGCCCGACCGGGACGACGTTATCGGCGATCCCGTGCACCAGCACCGTCCGGATCCCCGTGGGTACCAGCCGCACCGGGTCCGCGACGGCATAGCGGTCCGGGGCCTCGTCCGGACGCGCCTGGACGAATTCCACCGCGGCGCCCCGGCCCAGCCGCTGCTCGGCGGCGGCCGCGAGCGCTGCGACCCCGGCCTGGCTGACCGCCACGGTCGGCCGCGGGACTCCGGGCAACGGGGCGAGGACCGCCGACGTCCCGGCTGGTAGTCGGTGCCGGGCGGCGAGCCACAGCGCCAGGTGGCCGCCGGCGGAGTGCCCGACCACTGCGATCCGGGAGCGGTCGACCAGCGCGCCATGGGCGCCGACAGTCAGGTGGTCGTAGCCGGCGGCGACGTCGGCCAGCGTCGCCGGCCATGGTTGCGTCGACGGGCGGTAGTCCAGGTTCCACACGAGGTTTCCGCGGTTGGCGAGGTCGGCGGCGACCGCGTCCTCCAGGTGGCGGTCGAAGCCGGCCCGCCAGAACCCGCCGTGCAGTAGCACCACCGTCGGCAGCGGGGAGCCGGCCGCGGCCGCGCCGTCCGGCAGCCACCACTCACCGACCCGTGCTGTCCGGCCCGCCCGCGGCGCGTACGCCTCTACCGTCCGGGTGACCCCGGGCGCGGGGGCCGGTGCGGGCGCCCGGCTGCGGCGCCGACGCAGCCGCGTCGCACGGATCATGCCGGCGTCCCGCCGCCGGGGCGGTCCCCGGCGTGCAGCCCGGCCGCCAGCGCTTCGTCCTTGGCGGTCACCAGGTCGGCCAGGTCCTGCTGGAACCGGGCCATCGCCGCGGCGAGCGCCGGGTCGGCCGCGGCGAGGATCCGTACCGCGAGCAATCCGGCGTTGCGTGCGCCGCCGATCGACACCGTCGCCACCGGGACGCCGGCCGGCATCTGGACGATGGACAGCAACGAGTCCACCCCGTCCAGGTGGGCCAGCGGAACAGGCACCCCGATCACCGGGAGCACGGTCGCGGCGGCCACCATCCCCGGCAGGTGCGCGGCGCCCCCGGCGCCGGCGACAACCACCCGCAGCCCACGGCCGGCGGCGGCGGCCGCCCAGTCGAGCATCCGCTGCGGGGTGCGGTGGGCGGACAGCACCCGGACCTCGTACCCGACACCGAACTCGTCGAGCGCCTCGGCGGCGGCCCGCATCACCGGCCAGTCGGAGTCCGAGCCCATGACGACGCCTACCGCCGCGCCGCCGGGAGGGGCGGCCTCGGCGGGGGCTTGACCGGCGGGGACTTGACCGGCGGAAGCTTGACCGGCGGAAGCTTGACCGGCGGGGCTCACCCGTCGATTCTGCCCGCCAGGTAGTCGGCGGCGTGCCAGGCGCGGGTCCGCAGCTCGGTCAGGCCGCCCGGGTCGTCGCCGGACACCGTCACGTGGCCGACCTTACGGCCGGGCCGCACCGGCTTGTCGTAGAGGTGGACCCGCAGGCCGGGGTCGCGGGCCTGTACGTGCAGCAGGCAGCCGTGCAGGTCCGGCACGTCGCCGCCGAGGACGTTCACCATCACCGACCACCGGTCGCGGGCGGCCGGCGATCCCAGTGGAAGGTCGGTGACCGCGCGCAGATGGTTCTCGAACTGGCTGGTGACCGCGCCGTCGATGGTCCAGTGGCCGGTGTTGTGCGGGCGCATCGCGAGCTCGTTGACCAGGATCCGGCCGTCGCGGGCCTGGAACAGCTCGACCGCCAGCACCCCGACGACGCCCAGCTCACCGGCGATCCGCAGCGCCACGGCCTGTGCGCCGGTGGCCGCCTCGTCGTCCAGTCCGGACGCCGGCGCGACCGTCTCCACGCAGATCCCGTCGCGCTGCACCGACTCCACCACCGGGTAGGCGACGGCCTGCCCGGAGACCGAGCGGACGACGAGCGCGGACAGCTCCCGGGTGAAGTCGACCCGCTCCTCGGCCAGGACCGGGACGCCGGCCGTGAAGGGTCCTTCCCCGCCGGCGGCGTCGGCGGGGTCGGCGGGGTCGGCGGGGTCGGGCACCAGGCGGCCCGGGGCCGGCAGCCAGACCCCGTGCCCGTCGTAGCCGCCGCGGGCGACCTTCAGTACGACCGGGGCACCGATCGACTCCGCGAACGCCAGGGCGGCGGCGGGGTCGGGGACAACGGACCAGCGTGGGCAGGCCACCCCGAGCCCGGTCAGCCGCTCGCGCATGACTGCCTTGTCCTGTGCGGCGAGCAGGGCGTCCGCGCCCGGGGCGACGGTCACCCCGGTCGCCGTCAGGGCCCGCAGGACCGGCTGCGGAACCCCCTCGTGGTCGAAGGTGACGACGTCACAGCCCCGGCCGAACGCCACGACGGCGTCGACATCGGAGGCACGGCCGAGCTGCACGTGCGGGACGACCAGTGCCGCCGGGTCGTCCGCGGACGCCGCGAGCAGCCGCGTCCGGATGCCCAGCGCGATCGAGGCCTGGTGGGTCATCCGGGCGAGCTGACCGCCGCCGACGATGCCGACCACCCGGGGCACCGGCGGTGGGAGCCGGCCCGGTCCCGCGTGCCCGGATGCGACGAGCAACGGCTGCGGGTCCGGCACACCGCCGGCCGGCACGCGGACCATGGCCGGGAGCGTAGGCGGCCCCCGGGGCTCAGCGGCCCCCGGGGCTCAGCACCCCCCCGGGGCTCAGCGGTGTCGCCGGCGCCCGTGCGCCGCGGGCCGCGCGCCACCGAGGTCGACGCGCGTGGGCTCGGCGTCCTGGTCGCCAGGAGCCACGGACCCGCCGGAGTCGCTGACGTCGCTGACGTCGTCCCAGCGTTCCGAGCCGCCGAAGTTGTCTGAGCCGTCCCAGTCGCCGGTCTGATCCGCGGGGCGTCCGTGCCGGTAGTGGTTGTCCCGCGGCGGCGGCGGGAGGTCGTCGCGGCGTCCGGAGTAGTGGACCCGCCGGTCCTCCGCCTCGGCCTCGGCGAGCAGCAGCGAGGTCATCGCCAGGTGGAACTCACCGACGTGGGGGATGTCGTCGATCAGCGTCTCGCCGGCGTCGTTGGCGGTGGACACGACGAGCGTCCCGCAGCCGAACAGCCGGTCGGACAGCGTCCGTTCGTAGACGACGTCGCTGATCCGGCGCAACGGGATGTCCCGGCCGGTCCGGCGCAGGACCCCGCCGCGGTTCACCAGTCGCCGGTCGGTGAGGGTGTACGTCGTCGTGAGCCACTGCAGGAACGGCCACACGCTCAACCGCAGCAGCAGCAGTCCGCCGGCGACGCCGATCGCGACGCGGACGCCGTGCCGGTACGAACCGGTGGGGACCAGCGCCGCGCAGAACGACACGAACGCGGTCACCGCGAACAGCAGGACGACGGGGGTGGCCAGGCTCTTCCAATGGGTGCGCACGCTCATCACCTCGCGCTCCCCCGGCACCAGAAGCTTCGCAGGCAGACCCATGCCGCGATGATGCCGGACGCGCTGGGATATCCGGCGCCCGTGCCACGGTCGGATCGGGTTTTCTCGCCGGGTCGCGTCCCGGCGCGCGTCCCGGCTGACGGAGCGCAGGCGCGGGCGCGGTCGGTCAGCTCCGCGACGTGCCCAGCGCGTCAGCTGCGCGCCGTCCCGGCCGGGGGTGTGCCGAATGCCCTGCGGTACTCGCGACCGAACTGGGACGGACTCTCCTATCCGAGGAGGTAGCCGCTCTTGGCGACGTCCACCGGGCGGGCCGGGCACCGGAGAGCAGCTGGACCGGAGGACGCTCGGCTCCGGCGCAAGTAGGCGACGCGGTGGCCCGCTCGTCGGGGGTCAGTACCGGGTGCGCAGGTGGATGACGTCGCCGGCGTCGACCGCAAGAGCGGTACCGCCGGCCAGCTCGATCCGTAGCCGCCCGTCGGGGTCGACGTCGACGGCCCGCCCGGACAACGCCCCGCCGGGGCGGTCGACGACGACCTGCTGGCCGAGCGTCGCGCAGCCCTGCCGGTAGTCGGCCACCGGGTCCCGGCCCGCGACCCAAGCCCGATAGCGGCCGCCGAGCCGGGCGAGGAGGACCTCGAGCAGCGCGTCGCGGTCGACCGCCGCCCCGGCCGCCGCGAGCGAGGTCGCCCCCACCCCGGCGGGCAGCTGGTCCGCCGGGGTGTCGACGTTGACCCCGATGCCCACCACGACGGCCGCGCCGGGCTCGGCGCCAGGCACCGCCTGGACCAGCACGCCGGCGACCTTGCCGCTCCCGCCCGGATCAGCGGGGTCCTCGACGAGGACGTCGTTCGGCCACTTCAGCGACAGCGGCGCATCCGGCGCCAACTCGCGGACCGCGTCGATAATGGCCAACCCCGGCAGTAACGGCAGCCACCCGAGCCGGCTCCGCGCCGACACCGGCGGGCGGAACAGCACCGACACGGCCAGCGCCGTGCCCGGTGGGGTCACCCACTGCCGGCCGAGCCGGCCACGCCCGGCGGTCTGAGACTCCGCCACGAGAGCACTGCCCTCCGGCGCACCCCGCTTGGCATCCGCCAGAAGATCGGCGTTCGTCGACCCCGTCTCGGTCACCCGCCGCACGGCCCACCGCACCGACCAGTCGCTGCCCATTCCCGCATGCTGCCGGACGCCTGCCGAAGCGTTGAGCGGGTCCTCGCCCGCGCCTGAGCGTCCCGTCTCGGCACCGGCGCGGATGATCCGCCTCTCGTTTGTCGCACACGGTCTTTTGCGGTTTCAGGCCGCTGATCGGTAGCCGGCGTGGGCCTGGTCCGAAATTCGAAGCCGCCGGCGGCCTCGAGGCTGACGAACCTCGCTCGCCATTGGAACGGCCGGTGCAATCGGGCCGACGTTCGGTCTACCGCGACCGGGAGGTGCAACGCAGACCGCGGTCGACGAGGGTGATGAGCCACTCGAAGCTTTCGTCGATGTCGGCGGCCCACTGGAAGCCGTGTGCGGACTGCAGGGTGGCGAAACCGTGGAAGAAGCTGCGCAACGCGCGCAACGCATGGTCCATCTCGTCCGGTGCGATGGCGTAGGCCCGGAGCACGGCCGTGAACGAGCCAAGCAACCGCGCGCCCGCGACCGCGATCGGATCGTCTGGACCGGTTGGCTCGACGCCGATGGTCGCCGCGTACCGGCCCGGGTGGGTGAGCACGAAGTCGCGGAACGCGTGGGCCGCGGCGGTGAGCGCGTCGCGGCCCACGTAACCCTGCGTGGCCGCGCCGACCGCGTCGGCCGCCTCGGTGAGGGCGAGCGCCGCGATCCGGCGGTTCAGGTCGTCCTGGTTGGCGATGTGCTTGTAGAGCGATGGCGTCCGCACGCCGACCCGCTCGGCCAGGTGACCCATGGTCAGGCTCGCGAAGCCCACCTCGTCGGCGAGCGCCGCTCCGGCCGCGACGACCGATACCGGGCCGAGGCCGGCCCTAGGCACGGACGGAGCCCAGGAACGACAGCATCTGGGTGACCACCTGCGAGGGGAACTGGACGTGCGGGTAGTGCCCCGCACCGGGAATCATCTCAAGACGCCCCAGGCCGGCCGGTAGCGCGGCCACGATCGCCTCGCCCTCGGCCTGCGGCGACGCCCAGTCCGGGTCCAGGGCGCCCTGCACGACCAGCACCGGGCATGCGACGTTGCCTAGCTCGGCGCCGGCGTCCACCGGAGCGGACCTGCCCATGGCCTGCATGGCCTTCATCCGGCCAGGCTCGCGCAGCATCGCCTCGATCTGGCCCAGGCGCGCGTCCCAGTCCGCCGGCTTGGGCCCGGGGTAGGCGAGCTCCAGGTACCTCCGCCACTGCCCGACGCTGCCCAACACGGCGGTGCCGAGCAGTCTGAGCATGCCGCGGCGGAAGCCGGGCACCCGCAGGTCACCGAGCGCGAGCTGCTGCTTGCGGGTGAACGGAGCCAGCTCGACCACCGCGGTGACCAGCGCCGGGGCCTTGGCTGCGGCGATGGTGGCGGCGCCCCCGGCGATGGAGTGGCCGACCAGCACCGCTGGGCTCCCCAGGTGCTCCACCAGGGCGAGCAGGTCACCGGCGATGTCCGTGCGCGAGTAGGACGGCCACTCCACGCTGGACTCACCGCACCCGCGCAGGTCGACCGTGGCGACCCGGTACCCGGACGCCACCAGGGCCGGCGCGACGAACCGGTACGCCTCACGGCTGTCACCCATCCCGTGAGCGAGCACGACGAGTGGTCCGGAGGCGCCGGTCACTTCGTACGCGAGAGTGCCGCCGTCGACGGTCAGGTACTCGGTCATGACAACCTCCACATTAGCTACGAGTGTTAGCTACAAGCTAATGTGGTTACCCCGACCCTGTCAAGGTCGCACCAGGCACCTGCTCCGCGGTTGAACGTGCTCCGACGACCGCGGCCCGCTCGCGACCCGACCGAGCGGATCCGGACGGCCGCTCAGGTGGCCAGGTCGCGCGTCCCCCAACCTTCCTTGAGGCGGCGATAGGCCAGCGAGGCACTGATCCCGACCTCGGCGGCGGCGCAGGGCACGGATGCGCCGGCGCGACCACCGCTCCGTTTGCCGGGACGCTTTCACCACAGCGCCGAGCACGTACCGCCAGAGCGCCCTGGACATGTCCGCGCCCGGAACGATGGGCTACCTCGACGAACTCCTGGTCCAAGCCGGTGGCGCACTGACCGCTTGACACCGCCGCGCAAACGACCATGTCCGAGAAACGCGGGGCAGATCACACGGCCCTGCGGCGTCGGGTCAGTGGCGCACGCGTCGCCTGACCGGAGCGCGGACCGTGGCCGACGCGGTGGCGGTCGCACGTCCGGCGATGGCAACCAGCCGCCGCGGAGGACTGATCCCGGCCTTCTCGAACTCGCGGACTGCGGTCGCGGCCTCCGCGATCGCCGCGTCGGTCAAGACCGGGGCCTCACCGCGACCTGCTGG
>JAABUM010007355.1_pt1 | contig 10171 bp, 13 predicted proteins | sample 5559161 | NCBI WGS metagenome assembly JAABUM01 (sample SAMN10711868, study PRJNA513369) | rock metagenome | isolation source: Antarctica rocks | place: Antarctica: Victoria Land, Siegfried Peak nord | reverse complement strand
TGTTTTGAAAAGCTGCAAACCCTTTCTGGCGCCAGTGGCCTCCTTTGTTTTATGATTTTCCTAAGAGGAAACCGTCGAGCATCATTTTTAAAAGGGAAAGAACAAAGGAGGCCGGTGGCGCTGTTTTAACAAACTGCAAACCCTTTTTGGCGCCAGTGGCCTCCTTTGTTTTAGGATTTTCCAAAAGGAAACTGTCGAGCACCGTTTGAAAAAGGGAAAGAACAAAGGAGGCCAGCGGCGCTATTTTGAAAAGCTGCAAACCCTCTCCGGCGCCACTGGCCTCCTTTGTTTTATGATGTCGAGAAAAGCAAGGGTCTGGGGCCGACGGGGTCAATTTGCTGCGCAGGCGCTGGCACGACAGACGGCAGGCTACAGCGGGTCGGACCTCTTCGAGCTGTGCTCGCAAGCCGCCGTCATCCCGGTGCACGAGTTTGTCGAGCGGCAGGAAGCACGGTGAGTTGCGCATTTCTGCCTCGCTGAGACCATGCAGGGCTCCAAAGACTTGATCGAACCCGATACATGGGCAGATGACGAGCGGCAATCCAAGACTTGAACTTGAAACCCATCTGCGGACAAGCTTGAGGTGATTGTCTCGCAGGGAGCTGCTCAGTGGAATTGCGGATGGAGAGACAGTGTCGCCGCTGCCAGCCAGCCTCCTTCACAGCCCGCGGCTGATGGCCTTCAGGCGAGTTGTTGGAGAAATGTAGAATGTGTTAGCTGCTACACTGCCTAGTGTGCTTCTGGTGCAGTCGCTTCGAGACCTGCTGGATGGTGGCACGGAACAATATGGTGCATTCTTCTGCTATCCGCAGGGACCTGCAAGCGGCTCTGGATGCGGAGAAGCCAAACCGCGCGGTGCAGGTGCAGGAGGAGGCGCTGCAGGAAGCGCCGCAGTGGGCGCAGATGGTGGCCTACCTCCTGGCGCAGGCGCAGCAGCCGCGGCCGCAGCAGCCGCAGAACGGTGATGGCAGTCCAACGGCCAATGGCGACGCCCACCCGCGTCGGCAGGACGGCGAGGAGCACCAGCAGCCGCAGCAGAAGCCGCAGCCTGTAAACTGACTTGTGTAGTACGCTGGAGTATGGATGCATGTGAGGGCTCAGGCTGGGTGGCAGCAGATTTGCTTTTGGACATCAGCTTGAGGAGCTTTCTTGCGCAATGTTGAACCGCCATGACTGGGTCTGTTGGATGCGGTCGTCATCATGTCATTGTAATGACACCAAAATAGTTGATCTGGGTTGTTTGCACTATCTCCGGCTGTCCGGCAGCATTGCTGCGCCGGCTATTGGCAGTTCATGATGGCATTGGCATGTCACTCCGCTGCTGTGCCGCCCATTGCAAATCATCCTGGTCAATACGGGCTCAGTTTGCATTTGCAAGGCCGGTCGCACATGTTGTTTTGCCTAGAAGTCAGCCGTGCTCCGAGCCTGGGACCCTCTTTGAGAGAAGCACGGCACTGTGCAAACACGTCGATTGAAGAAGCAATCGCTCGGCATTCACACTGTCAGGCTGACACAAATGCGCATCAGATTCAAGTAGCTTGATTCAGTCATATTGAGGTTGAAGTCTACTACTGCTGCGTTGCGATCCAACAACACAGCGGTCACCATCTTGGCGTAATGAGCGACCCACCGAATGGCCAAGCAAAGCAGAGGGAGAATGGGATGCAGCAAACAATACAGCAGACGGAAAGCAAAGGCCAAGCAGCTTTACGGATCGTAGTGGACAATGTGGCGCCAGCGGTGCTGTTCGTTGGCATTGCCGCGGCGACGATGCGGTGGGCGCTCTCACAGCTGGATCCGAACAAGGACGCGAAGCGCGCGGGCAAGGCTCGCGGCGAGGCTCTCAGCAGGAGGATGGGCAGAAAGATCGAACTCCTCGATCTCGAACAGGTGATTGGCTGCCGCCGGTCGGGCGGCCATCTGGTGCGACTGACGCCTTATGAGGAGGCGCACATGAGCGCAGAACACATCATGGATTGGTTGGACCCAGCAGCGCGAAGCGTAACAGATTGTCATAATTTGCTGATGCACTTGACTGCCTGACGCAGGTCATCTGTCAGGTGAGGCGTTAAACCTGACTGACGACAAATGCAACGCTTGCTGTGATGCGTTTGCAGCGCTCGGTGTTGCAGTCTTCACAGCGGACCCTTGCATGCTGACTCAGCCGCCTGATTCGCCAGGACGTGATATTTCCGGAGAATGTTGACGTCGCGCTCGCTGACATCGGCGGACTCGACCACCTGACGGACATATTGGTGTGCACATCGTCATATCAGGGTCATGGCCAGCTTGACACGAATCAATGCAGGCAGGGCTGCGTGCACCAACCTGCACACTCGTGACTCGAAATCCCATCCGTGCTGATGAATGTGCGCTTTGTAATCACCGCAGACTGCAAAGGTGCTGCTACCGCTGCGGCGACCAGACCTCTTCCAAGGCTCCCTCCTGCGGCTGGACAAGGGCATCCTCCTGTACGGGCCGCCGGGCACAGGCAAGCTGGCCTGTTGCGGCAAAAAAACAAAGCGGCAAACGCTGCTGCGGCAGCTCTCGTCCTGCTTTGCATCCGTGCACCTTGCACATCACCCCACGCTGCTCTGGTTCCACGAGTGAATAGAGTACAGCATACGCCGACAAGCACCTTGAGTCCCGCTTACCGTTTGCATCGCCAGGCAAGACGATGCTGGCAAAGGCGCTGGCAAAGGAGTCTGGCGCGGCGTTCATCAACATCTCCGCTTCGTCGCTGCAGAGCAAGTGGTGCGCAACATCATGGGCATGCAGCGTTGCATGGGTACCTACACCCACGCACTGCATTGGAGTGCCCATTTGGCATCGCAGTCATGCAGGACGGCTCGAGCGGGTGTCACTCAAACGCTGACGATCAGCATTTGAGGGTGTTTGTGGCAGGTTTGGCGAGACGTCACGGCTGGTGTCGGCGCTGTTCAAGCTGGCCAGGAAGGTGTGCTTTCAGCCCCTTCACATGTGACGCTGCCCTTTTAAGTCCATGTCTAATCATGGTGGTGTCTTGCTGTGGCATGCGCATCTGCATCATCGCCATGAACGCGCAGCTCATGTTACCCCGCTGTGGTTCTGACTTGCTACATCCTGACGTGTTGATTGTCGTGTTGATTTGGCAAAACCACCTGCAAATGGGTGGTGGTACATCATCACATCAGAGAGCGTGTTTCAAACTGTCAGCCGCGGCCCCTCAGTTCGCACACATCCAGCCGCGGCGCTTCGCACAGATTCAGCCGTGGCCCTTCATTTCGCACAGATCGCGCCCACAATCATCTTCATCGACGAGGTGGACGCACTGCTGGGGCGGCGCAAGGAGGGGGACCACGAGGTGACGACCGCGATGGATGCTGCATCCTGACGCGCAGATTGTCGTGTTGTTTTGGAGCTCATTCGTTTTGTGTATCATCATCAGAACATTCAAGTTGTTTTTGGGTTCTGGTACTCCATCATATCAGAGATTTTCTTTCGAAGCTTCTCGTCCTACATCATCCTCTGATTGTAGGCAACAACGGCGATGAAGACGGAGATCATGTCCATGTGGGACGGGTGCGCTCCCGCACAGGGATCTCCCATCGATTGTGTCCGTGTCCAGCCATTGTGTCTGTGTTGAGTCGTACTGTAGCCGTGCCGAGGTGGTCCCGTCAACGAAGTGTCCGGCGAGCACTTGCAAGTGCACCTCGAGCGGCGGGTGCTGCGCCCTGGACGGGGCAGACGCCATCAAGCGCAGCTTCAGTGGAGTCTGGATTCCATAACATGATTTTGCAATGGCGCAGGCTGCTGGGGGCGGCCAGCGGGGAGCAGGTCCTGGTGCTGGGCGCAACCAACAGGTGCGACGCGGACAGAGCGCCTGCCCTGCCCTGCATCATGATTCCTATTGCAGAAGCAACGACACCATGTCTGTACATGGCTTGCCCAGGTGTCTGCACACATGCTACCGGCTGCGCATGCATTGCGCATTGCGTCTGTGTCACAGGAAATGGAGCCGTATTTCTCACAGCCGGCGGCCCGCTGTGACCGCAGGCCGCACGAGCTCGATGCAGCCGTGCTGCGAAGATTCAGCATCCAGCTGGAGGTGCGAGGGCGGCGGCGTCGCGTGCATGCGCAGCTGTGCCTGCCACACACAAAGCCTGCATCATGCGGCCCGACAGGACTCTGGGGACGTCCGTTTCAGAACGATCATGACAACTAGCAAAGGTGCCGTTAACGCTGCCCTACTGACATTCTAAAACGCCCTAAAAATTCCTTTGGCAGGTGCCGATGCCGCGAGCGCCGCAGCGGGAGGCAATTCTGGGCATCGTCATCAGGCAGCACGCGGCAGAGGTGGGCACAGCGCAGGTGAATCCGAAGCTGCTCGCCAATGAGCCGGCGGCGCCCGGCAAGATGCGGCCTCTGCAGCTCATAGCAGGTGCGTCCGCATGGGGCCCGTTCCGCACCTGGCGGTTAGCACACCTGCCGCTTACACTTTGCTTGGCAGTTTCAAGCGCAGCTGAAGTGCCCACTGATTTCCACAGTGTGCAATATGCCGGAGTGCAGCATGCTCATTCGTTTAGAGGAGCACTCGTGTTGCCTGCAGAGGCGACCAGCGGCCTGAGCGGCAGCGACCTGCACCAGCTGTGCAGCCACGCGGCGGCGCGCCCCGTGCTGGAGCTGGCGCGCTCCGCCTCCAGCCCCTACTCCAGGTGCCACCCATAACTCAGATGCCCCATTTGATTGTACTGGCAGGCCTGGGGACGAGGAGGAGCTGCAGAACCCTGTGACGCCGTGCTGGGCCTAGTTTCCGTCAGCCTGCGTCAGCAGGATCTACCTATGCAGCGGAGTGCTGTTCGCAGCTGTCCTAGCACTTTGTTCTGCCTTTGTCTTTCAGTTGAGGCTCAAGATGATGCATCTCTGGTGGGGCAGGCCGCGCGCGCTGACGGCGGCGGACTTTGACGAGGCGCTCATGGCGCTCAAGGCGGCAAGAGCCGGTGACGCAGCGCGCCTCGCAGCCGCGGCATACCTGATGCAGCAGCACGTGCCCATCGGCTTGCCCAATGGGCGCACATGAGTTGAACACAGCACTGCGTATTGGCATGTCGCTGCGAATGAGTGTTTCATGCATGCCTTGATCCTGCGCGTTTGAGAGTTCAGAGTGAGAAAGTGGATAGCCGACAGCGATGCGCTGTGCCACAGATAATGTGTCGGCAGGAGCCTTGCCTCAAGCGCAGTCTAGCACCTCTTTCACTTCACTATCGCATCCAGCTTGTATGACGGCAGGTGTTGCAAAGTTGTTGCAGACGTTCAAAGATGGAAGCAGTGTCCCATTGCTCAGAAAAGTTTCCAAACCAAGAGAGCGAGTTCCAATTTCAAAGGTTCGTTTGCCGGACGCATGCGCGCCACATGCTAGAGATGCCGTGACTGGCGCTTGGTGCGCTCAGAGCTACTGCATGTGCCAGGCGGCACTACTCGAGTTCTGTTCCAGACATGGGCAAAGCGCGGCCGCCTTGCGCCGCCAGGCACACCGCAAAAGCCGTGCTGTCTAGTTGTCAGCCCGCCGCCTGCCATGCGGAGCAGCATCAGATTGCGATGGGCGGCGCGCCTATCAGGTCCTGCTCCATAAACTCCTCCTGCACAGCACAGCAGTTGCAGCTTTACAGCTGCTCGTCACCACAAAACTCAATGTAGGCGGCCTCGCCGTTTGCTGGCATCATCTGGCCAGTCGGTCAACATCATGAACCAGTTTATTTCATATGCTAGCAGCGCTGCATCACGGGGCCATTACACAGTCGCTGATGGCTGTGCCTTGCGCAGGGTGCTTAGGGGTGGAGATGAGGCGCCACATCTTCATCATATCAAATAGCCTGTGACGGCTACATCTGCGAGAGTTGCAACGGTGGAAAGAAGCAGCACCTCCTCGTTAAACTCGGACAACGGCGCAGACGCGCGGCCGGCCTTGGCCTGCGCGTCCCGCACACACCGCCGCACATCCTCCACGCTCTGGTGGCTCGGCGTCATCCGCGCCCGCACCGCCATGCCGCCATCCTGTTGTTTGCACGTGGGAAGGGGGTTGCCAATCCGCCAGGCTATCTTTCTTCAGGTCCTGTTGGTGACCCAATCATTGGCATATTCTACTCTCAGAAAAGCCCATATAGTCCCTTGCCTGGGCTTCCATGTGAGGTGGCTGACACAACAGAAGAATGCTCCGCAAGATGCAGAAAGTCCCACCTTCAGCTCGTCCGGCAGGTTCTGGAGGAACCAGGGATGCTGCCGGAGGCCATTGAGCGTGACGCGCTTGGCCGGGTCCGCGACAAAGATCTGCCGTATGAGGTCCAAGCACTCTGCCGACAGCCGCAGGTTGGCTGGGAAGCTGTACTTCACGCCCATGATCCTCTGCGACAGGCGCATATCTGAGTTTACTTCTGATGTCGCAGGTAGATGTGGTGGTCCTTCCTCAGCAGAGCAGCAGAGCAAGCGCCGTCTGCAGCTGCAGTATGGCATCATGAGGCACAAGCTCGGACACAGCACAGCCAACAGTAGCAGCAGCAGTCGTGCAGGCGTAAGTGGCCCCACACAGGCAGGATGGGGAGACGTCCTTCAGAACACAGGCACCTGGATCGTTTTGCGGAAGTTGCGGGGATCTGACGAGTCCTCAAATGGGTAGGCGCCCACGAGCATGACATACAGCGTGACGCCACACGACCACACATCTGCAATCTCGCCGTCATAGTGTTTCCGCGACAGGACCTGCGATTGTCCAGCAGCACCGGCTTGGCATTCACTCGGATCTCGTTGCCCTGTATCAACACAGCACCCGGGATCCAGTCTGCGAAGTGCGCCGCTGACCATCACGTTCAGCAAACTTTCTGCGGATGGATTGCTGGGCGCCACGCACCTCTGGAGCGATGTAGGCAGGCGTGCCCACTGTCGACTTTGGCTGCGAGTCGAAGACTGCTGACTGCACCGCATTCACAAGCATTCGCCTCAGTCATCGCAAAAGTGATACATTGCCCAGCGTTTCATGACGTCCAGAGAAGCGGCACTCGTGTCTGCAGAGGATACCGGTAAGATCCGTGGCCAGCAAAGCAATTTGAACTTGCCTTTGAATAGCCAAAGTCGCAGATCTTCAAACGGGGGGCTGGCCGCCCGTCCAGGAGTGTGTTTTCGAGCTTCAGGTCTCGATGGCACACGCCCTGCAACAGCCAGAACGCGAGGTGCTGTGAGCTGTATGGAGCCCGCTAGTGCAGCCTTTGAGGCTAAGCGGCGATGACATCAGCAGGCACTCCCCTGCCGTCCTTTAAATGGACTGCAACCTACTCATGATAATGGCGCACAAATGATCTGCCTACGGGTATCTGTGTCCTGCGTTGCGGGCCAGAAGTATGCTTGCAGCTGAATCTTGCAGCGCGTGCCGGCGACGCGCGCACCTCGCTGTGGCAGTAGTCGACGCCCGCGACCAGCTGCTGGAAGAAGAAGCGGGCCTCGTCCTCGGAGAAGCGCCCCGCCCGCACAATGCGGTCAAAGAGCTCGCCGCCCGCTGCATACTCCATCACGATCGCCAGGTGCGTAGTCGTCAAAAACACCTGCCGGCGCCGGCATGACAGCAGTTCAGCCGCTGCCACAGCTCAGACCGCAGCAATGAAAATGTATCATACAGACAGTGCAGTACAGCCAGAATGGCTGGTGCCGTGCGCACTAATCTGGGTGCTACTGAGACGGTGCACATTGCAAGTGAAGTCACACCTCTCTGAACTTGATGATATTGGGGTGCAGCAGCGTGCGGTGGTTGACGATTTCCCGTTCGACATTCTTGTCGATCTGCACGGATTACAAGCCAGGGTGTTGTAGCCTCCGGGCGGTTGCCAAAACGAGCGGGCACCATCGGGTGACTGATAGGTGTTCAGCAGGGCTGCAAGGATGTGTATGCGTATGATATGAATAACACAAGAGGATGCGTTGACTCTGGCAGTCGAGCCCTAATTGTGTCCAGCGTGCCGTGTCCATTACGCCGCACGTCTGAAGCGCGGTGAGAATGGCCGCTCACCTTGTCTCCCCGCTCTATGAACTTCACAGCGACCAGCTCGCCGGTGGAACGGTACCGCATGAGCTTCGCCACCCCAAAGTTGCCGCTACCGATATCTTTGAGCTGCGGAACAGGCACAGAAGTGATGTGAGGCAGTGGGTTGGCAGTTTGCCCGTGGATCCGGCTGCGTTGCACGTAAAAGCTGCAGCTTTGGCCAGCGGTGAAGCTACACTGCCAATATTGCATTGCTGAGGTGCTTCACGCGGCGGTGCCGAAAGTCAACTCGGGCTTGTCACGAGAAAACGCGGAGCTTGCGGTGGCAGTGCTGCGCCGGATCCATACGACCCGCGTCTCTGCTGCGACACGGCACTTTGCGCTCACCAGCTCATAGTTTGGATGCCGCACATCCATCCCTGCACGCGGCCCGCGACCCTCGGCAACACGGGTTGACCACCCAGCAAGGCGCGGCAAGCGATATCGTGCGTACTGGACGTCTCAGCTGCAGCTTGATGTGCTGCTGTGATCTTCCAGACGATCGACGGTGGCCTGACGCTTTGCCTTGCGCTGAGCGTTCGCCAGAGAGCCAGCGTCTTGGCCCGCAAACCCTGACATTAGTCACGGATGCGGAATTTTCGTGTGAACACTGTTCAGCGGAGGCCGGGCAGCTTCCCCTAGATGTGGCATCCCTTCCTTCGAGCCTACTCTTGATACGTGCCGGGCAATGAGGATGTCCAAGGCTGCTGCCTGTGACTGTCGCATGCAGCAGTGGTGGCGGCGGCACATCGCATGCAGGTGCGGGCCGCATGTAGATATGCCTTGCGATTGATGAGCTGCTAGTATTAGGGTCGACAAGACTTGCCATGTGCCTAATGCCCTAAAGAGACGCCGTGACGTTGAGCGAACATTATTCTGCGGCTGCCACAACAGCAAAGCATGTTGCCTGACCTTGGACGCCGGAGCGACAACTGCTGGTCTGTCCAGCGACGTCAAACAGTCGCACTTTGAACTTCCACCCGAGCTGCCCCTCACCGCTGCCCTCTGGCTGGCCAGCAGCCGCTCGATGACGGCGTGGCTGTTCCTTAGCTGCCCAGCAGGCGTTCGACAGCCGCGTTGACGTTGCCGCCGGTCTGCTGCAGCGCTCTTATGTTGGACTCGCGATCGAAAAAGCCCATTGAAACAAGCTGCTCGATCTGGGTGGCGTAGGCGGTCTCTGGGTCCGCCACAGGCGGCACGCCGCCGCCGAAATCGCCCCCGCCGCCGCCGCCGCCGCCACCAAAGGCGCCGCCGCCCATCATGCCCATCAGCGCGCTCATGTCGGGCATGCCGCCGGCGTCGCCGACTGCGGGCGCGCCGCCGCCGCCTTGACCGCCGCCCATCATCTGCTGGAACTGCGCCGCTGCCTGCATCGTCTGCGGGTTCATGAACTGGCGCAGCGTCTCCGGATTGGACAGCAGCTCGCGCATGCCGGGGTTGGCGTCCACTGCGGCGCGCATCTGCGGGTTCGTGCTGAGCATGTTGTCCTGCGGCCAGAAGCGTTGAATCCGTCAGAAGCTGGTAATCGTCAAGGAGTTGTGAAACACAACAGCATTGACCCATGATGGCAGGACACAAAACTCGAGCTGTGCAGGCTGACACAGCTGCGTGCAGAAGCGCGGAAAGCGGCTGAGACTTCTTGCTTATCCGCCATGTCTGCTTCGCATGAAAGTGCAGACTGCATGCAGTGCTGCTCTATGGGGGTGGAGTCCCACACGTGTGCAGCTTTGACAACAGCCTCACCATGACGCCTGGTGTGGCGAGCATCTGCAACATCGTCTCCTGCACCTGCCCGGCCAGGAGCGACAATTGTTGCGGATTCATGTCATGCATCAAAGCTTTCTCAGCATGCGCTTCAAGCTGGAGGAAGGCGAAGGCATTCGGGTCGAGGCAGTGGGGTCTATGTAGGCCATGGGTCTCTGGATTCTGCAGAGATTCCCTGTACCTGCGGGTTCTGCATCATCTGCATCATCGTATTCATGTCCGGCATGCCGCCCGCGCCGCCCATGCCTGGGATTCTACCCATGCCTGGGAGGCCACCGAACTGCGAGAAGTCGGGCATGCCGCCGCCCAGACCTGCAGCAGTGAACCAGATGCTGTCATCCACACTGCCCTCAGGCGACATCT
>JAABUM010007354.1_pt1 | contig 10174 bp, 9 predicted proteins | sample 5559161 | NCBI WGS metagenome assembly JAABUM01 (sample SAMN10711868, study PRJNA513369) | rock metagenome | isolation source: Antarctica rocks | place: Antarctica: Victoria Land, Siegfried Peak nord | reverse complement strand
GCCGCAGCGATTGAAGCCGGCTTTGGTCTGGCGGTCGGTGGCCGCGCAAGAAGGGCAGGCAATGGTGGAGGGGCAGGTAGTCATGCCAGGATTATCGGCTACTCCTGCGCGAAACTGGACACTCCCGAAAGAAGGCGTCAGACGAGGCGCTTGGAGAGGCGCGCGATCATGCCCGCCCCATTGTGGTGCAGCTCCACCTGATCCATCAGGGCGCGCATGAGACGAATGCCGCGCCCACCGAGCGCGTCGTTGTCATTTTCCTCGTGCAGTGCAGCAGGATCAAAGCCGTACCCCTGGTCCCGAACCTCAACGAAGAACGTGCCATCGGCCCGCCCGCTGACAATCACAACGCGGCTGGCTGCAGTCGGTGAGCCGTACAGGATGGCGTTGGTGACCGCCTCGCCGACGGCGATTTCGATGTCAGCGAGGTCCAGCCCGCTCAGGCCGGCCCGCACCGCCAATTTTCGGACACGTTCCCGCGCCTGTCCGGCATTTTGTGGATGGGCGGTTATTTCAAACTGTTCGTGAAAATCGTTCAAGGAAAGCCTCGCTGCATGCCCTGGCCGCTCTGGAAATGACTCCCGCCCCAGCATTTGGAAGGATTACCCGGAAAGATTCTCCCCGAAACTTAGCGTAATGCTTTTCACAGTTCGGCGCGAGTTGGGTTGACAGAGGCAAAGCGTAGAAAGTATAATAAAGGCTATTGGCAACCAGTTTACTAGGAAATAGCGAATAGCAGGAATTACATACCATGAGCGACGTCAAAATCACCAAAGAAGAGCGGCTAAAAAAGGAAAAGGCGGGGCTGGACGTGCTGGCCGACATCTATCGGTACGCCGAAACCGGCTTCGGCAGCATTGACCCCGGCGACTTCATGCGCTTCAAGTGGTACGGCGTGTACCAGCAGCGGCCTAACGAGGGCCACTTCATGATGCGTATCAAGGTCCCCGGCGGGCGGCTGACCACGGCGCAGTTTCGGACCCTCGCCGACCTGACCAAGACCTACGCGCGCGGCATCGGCGACATCACCACGCGCCAGACCATCCAGCTCCACTGGCTGACCATCGAGAACATGCCGGACATCTTCGCCAAGCTTGACGCCGTGGGCCTGACCACGGCGGGGGCATGCGGCGACATCACGCGCAACCTGACGTCGTCCCCGGCGGCGGGCTTCGACCCGCAGGAGCTGACCGACCCGCGCCCGGTCGTGGACGCTCTTCAGAAGTTCTTCCACCTTAACAAAGACTTCGGCAACATGCCGCGCAAGTACAAGATCGCCGTGGAAGGCTCGACCGTTCAGAGTACCCTCCCGCAGATCAACGATGCTTCCCTGATCGCGCACCGGCGGCCCGCCGACGGCGTGGTCGGGTATCACTTCTTCGTCGGCGGCGGCCTGTCGCTCCAGCCCTTCTTCGGGCAGCAACTCGACATCTTCGTCCCCGCCGACCAGATCGAGAAGATCGTGGACGTTCAGCGGGCCATTACGGAGTGCTACCGCGACGCCGACCAGTTAAGGCTGAAGCGCACCCGCGCCCGCTTGAAGTACCTGATGGCCGAATGGGGACCGGAAAAGTTCACCACCGAGGTCCGCAAAAAGCTGGACTGGTCGCCGGACCCAGCCGCGCCGGGCTTTGCGTTCTCCGACGACACTTACCGTGACCACCTCGGCGTCAATGCCCAGCAGCAGCCCGGCCTGAACTGGATCGGCCTGTGCGTCCTGTCCGGACGCATCACCGACGCCCAGATGGCGGCGGCCGCCGATGTCGCCGACACGTTCGGCGGCGGGGAAGTGCGGCTGACCAACCTCCAGAACATGCTGATCCCGCACATCACGGCGGAGAACCTGCCGGGGGCGCAGGCCGCCCTGGCCGCCGCCGGGTTTGCCTGGGATGTTCCCAACATCCGGCGTGGGGCGATCACCTGCACCGGCATTGAGTTCTGCAACCTGGCGATCACCGAGACCAAGCTGCGGATCAAAGAGGTCGTCGGCCATCTCGAAGAGGTCGCCCCAAACCCCTACGAGCGCGGGCTGAAGATCAATATGAACGGCTGCCCGAACTCCTGCGCCCAGCATCACGTTGGCGACATCGGCCTGCAAGGCTGCCTCGCCCGCCGCGACGACGGCTCGCAGGTGGAAGCCTACGACATCCACCTGGGCGGCGACCTCGGCGCGCACCCGTCGTTCACCCGCGCCATCCACCGCAAAGTCCCCGCCGAGAAGGTCAAGTACGCACTGGGCAACGTCATCGCCCGCTTCCAGGAGACCCGCGAGAACGGCGAGCGGTTCGCCCAGTGGGCGCACCGGCACACCAACGAGGAACTGGACGCCTTCCTCGGCGTCGAGACCATCATCGGCGCCCCTGACCTGCCCGCCTCCGCCCAGGGCGCAGGCGCGACGACGTGGCGGTAAGCCAAGAAGAAACGACAGAGGCCGCCGGGGACTTCCCGGCGGCCTCTGTCACATCCTCGGCAGCGGAGACGGCACTGTTCGTCGGGAGCAGATCCCCTTGCATTTTCTAGCCAATCCGGCTATAATCCATCAAACGAACTGACATAGGGCAACAAAAGCAAGGGAGGTAAGGATGCCGATCTACTACAAAGGTGCAGCGCCAAGAACCCACTGGCATGATAACGATCCGATTCATGCTGGAGCTTTTACGTCTTGGTCTTCAAGGCCCATACCGGCTCATGATACGCAGCGCGTTGTGAGGCATATCGTTGGTAGAGCGCCTCAAGGCAGCCCCTACATTTCGTTCTCACGCTCCTATGGGGTTGCCTGGAATTACGCAGCGCAGCCCAACGCGACTGCCAACGCGCCTGGGTATGTTTATGAGATTGATTTGCCCGACACCCTCCCGCCCGGATTAGAACTCTAAGACCCGGTGGCGGAAATCGCCCGTAAGTTGCCCTCTTCATCATCACTTGTCACTTATCAGCATGAAGGGGACCAGAAGTACCTGCTTGGAGTGATGGCATATAGCCGCTTCCAACTCCGGCTGCAAAGAACCGACCCGGAGCCGCCGCCTGGTGGTGGATTGTTACGCACCCCTAGAGATCCTTCCGATGAACTGAAGTCGATTGTCTTAGCGTTGAGGGACGCAGAAGTTCTCGTGAGAGGCGAAGTCAACTCGGGCCATTGGACGCACATCAAGCGACACAAAGTATGGCCTTAGCCTCAGAAATCGAAAGAAGGTTCGCATGGCTGAAACAAAAACTATCAACTTGGCTGGCCGTATCCCAGCAAAAGGCACAATCCAGTTTCTTCAGGCCAGAGTGCTCATGGATGCGAGTGAATTACCTCCTGCTCCGCTCACTCCTTTCGCAGTTATCGGCTATCAAGACAATGAAGACAATCCAGGCCGAGAGTTGCGCCTGGACTTAGACCGGCAGGCGTTCATCGACCATTTCCCTAATGATCAAACCAAGGAACACATCATTCAAGAGGCTGCTCCCAAAATTGCGGACATTGTGAGCGCGGAACTTTACCGCCCCCATCAATCGCTGGAAATGATGGAAATCGAGGTTCAAGAAGTCACTCTGGTGGACGAACCTTATCAGAGTGTCAAGACAGGTTCTTTCAACCTCTAAAACCACCTAAACTGCACCCGCATGACATGATAGAAATAAAAAGCCGCCGGGGAAGTCCCCGGCGGCCTCTTTCACATCTCGGCGAGGGCAGCGTTACGGCCACCAGGCTTTATACAGGGCGAAGCGCGAACTCAGGGCCTCGGCGGCGTCCGGCTTCGGGAACGTCAATTCGGCGCGGCGGCGCGTCTCGTCCATCAGCGCGCCGTGCGACTCATCCGGGATGTCCCACATCTGCGAGAAAGTCCGCCCCGCCAGCGCCTCCAGGGTCCGCGCGATGGGCGTGATGCGCTTCCAGGCCAGTTGCGGCGTCTCCAACAGCGTCACCCGCGCTCCGAGGCCGCCCGCCCGCTCCACGCGCCGCAGGTAGGCCAGCGCGGGGGCCATGCCACTGCCCAGACTGGCCGCGAGGACATGCCGGCCGCGCGCCCGCTCGTAATAGAAATCCACCAGGGTGGATCGGCCGCCCTGCTCAATGCCCAGGAACAAGACGCCCCCGCGCGGGGCCAGGACGCGGCGCATCTCCTGAAGGACCAGCTTCCACTGCTCGATGAGCTGGAGGATGTGGACCAGCAGCACGCCGGCAAACACGCCGCGTCGAAACGGCAGCCGCTGCAAGTCGGCCCGCACGAGTGACAGGCTGCCGGGCGGCGCCTTCGCTCCGATGCGCTCCATCATGGCGGGCGCGATGTCCGCCCCAATAATTTGCCCCGGATGCAGACGGGCCAGCGGCGCGGCAAACCGCCCGGTCCCCACCCCGCCGTCCAGAAACAGCCCGCCGCGGTCCAGGTGGCTTTCGCGCGCGAGGATGCGGGCAGTTTCCTTCAACTGAGCGTCCGGGATGACGCGCGTTTGGTCGTAGTCGCCGGCGACAGCCTCAAAGGAAAGAAAGCGGCCCGGCGTCATGGCGGCTCCCCGGCCCCCGATGCTGGAGATCGCCCTCCGGCCCCCAATGCTGGGGGAGCCAGACGTGTAGGGGGGCCGCTTGCCGCGCCCTCTTCTCCTGCTCCCCCAGAATTGGGGGCGGGGGGGGCTTTCGGCGTGCCGATCGAGGGCGCGACGACGTACAGCGGGACCAAGCCGAGCGGGTCATCCATGTCACCTGAGCGGAGCCGCCGGGCCGCGATCCGGGCCAGCCCTTCCGGCGGCGTCCAGGGCTGCACCAGCGACCGCCCCGCCCAGTCCGGCAGCAAGTGCGGTGAGCCGCACACGATGACGCGGCCCATCTCGCCCAACCGCGCGGCCAGCGCGTCTATGGGCACCGCAAACGGCTCCTCCACGCTCTGCCTCCCCCGATAGACGGCGGCATAGACCTCGCCGCGTCGGGACGGCAAGACGGGCACGAGAGGGGTGTCGTCGTCCTGCGCCCGCCAGACGGCGGCGTAGGCGTCCAGCGTTCCGACGCCGACCAGCGGCTTTCCCGTCACCTGCGCCAGCGTCTTGGCCGTCGTGACGCCGACCCGGACGCCCGTGAACGATCCCGGCCCCAGCCCGACGGCAAAGGCCGTCAGGTCCGGCAGCGTCAGCCCGCTGCGCGTCAGCAGGCTGTCTATTTCCCCCATCAGCCGCCGCGAAAGAGTGCGTCGGCCTTCAAAGACGGTGACGGCTTTGACCGTGCCATCCTCGTCCGCCAGTGCCAGCACGCACATCTCGCCGCTCGTGTCGAATGCAAGGAAGGTCATAAAGCGGTAATCCACTCATAGTCGTCAGCACTGGCCGGGTCGAAATTGTCTTCTTTGACCTCGAACTTGAGCCGTGCATCGTTGCTGTCGGCATACTCGCTGCTGATGATGAACTCACCACCTGGCTCCTCTACTTCTAGACGCTGCCGAACAAGCTCCGACAGCCGCTTGAGGTCAGCAAGCCCTCCGTAAATGCCGCGTTCTGTGATTAAGGGTTGATCCCACGTCTGAACCGCCAAATCCATGTACGGCCCGTAATGCTCATGCGGCAATATATAGGCATTTGGAACGAACTCGTTCTTGGGGTCCTCTGCGTACTCTTGCAAAAGATCGCAGAACATGGACAAGCCCGTCTTCGAGCCGATAAGCCGCCATTCTGAGGACGCATCATCATAGATGTAAAAAAACCCTAAGTCACGCCAATGGGATTGCGTGTCTATTAGCGACACGCCAGCTTTCCATACCTCTTCCGCTCGCTCCCCATGTGCCGTCATCACAATGCGGCGCTTGTCCGGCCCCTCGACCGTCAGCGCGATTTCCAGGCGGTCGGGCGGGAGGGCGTCGGCGATTTTGTCGGCCCACTCGATGACGACGACGCCGTCGCCGCTCAGGTATTCATCGAAGCCGAGATCGTACAGGCCGGACGAATCGGGCAGGCGGTAGACGTCGAAGTGGTACAGGGGGACACGCCCGCCGGGGTGCTCGGCGAGGAGGGTAAAGGTGGGGGAATTGACCGGCTCCTCCGGGGCCAGCCCCAACCCCAGCGCCAGGCCCTGCGTCCACGTCGTCTTGCCCGCGCCCAGGTCGCCGATCAGGCAGAGCACGTCGCCGGGGCGCAGGCGGGAGCCTAGCGCGGCGGCCAGGGCGCGTGTCTCATCGGCGCTGTTGGTCTCGAAGATGCGAGTCATAAGCAAAACGTCAGGGCGCGAAATGGTCCCAGCCGCGCCGCTCCGTCGGCAGGTCCGCCCCGTCGGGGCCGAGGATGCGGAAGCCGGTGCGGAGGACTTCCCCAATTGGCGTCAGAACCGTCCCTGTGGCGGCGACGGCGGCCTGCACGGCTTCCACGTCGCTTGGCGCAACGGCCAGCAGCAGCTCACAGCACTCGCCGCCGTCCAGGGCAAGATCAAGCACTGGTAAGCTGAGTTCTTTGGCCGCCGACTGCACCGCCTCAGACAATGGCAGAGCCGCCGCATTGATTTTGGCCCCCACGCCCGAAGCCGTGCAGAGCTTGGGGAGATCGCCCGCCAGGCCGTCGCTGATGTCCATGGCGGCATGGACATGGCCGGTTTCGCGGGCGGCACGGGCGGCGACGACGCGCGGCTGCGGGCGGCGATGGCTCTGGACCACGCCCTTGTTGACTTTTTCCGCCTGCACCGCCCCATGCTGGGAGAGCAGGGCCAGACCGGCGGCGGAATCTCCCAGTGTTCCCGTTACCAGCAGAATGTCGCCGACCTTCGCCCCCACACGGGTCAGCGCCTGCCCGCGCGGCACCGTTCCGAGCTGCGTGACGGTGATGACCAGGCCGCTGGAGGTCGAGTTCGTGTCACCGCCCGCCAGGCGCGCGCCGTAGCGGTTGAGGCAGTCGCATAGCCCGTCATACAGCCGTTCCAGCCATTCGACGGTTTCATCCGAGGGCAGGGCCAGCGAGACAAAGGTGAACGTCGGGTCGGCCCCCATCGCCGCGATGTCGGACAAGTTCACGGCCGCCGCTTTCCACCCGATGGAATACGGATCGCTCCAGTCGCGGCGGAAGTGGACGCCTTCGATCAGCCCGTCCGTCGTGACGACGACCTGCCGGTCGGGGGGAACGTCCAGCACGGCGGCATCATCGCCGAGCGGCACGACGAGGCCATTCACCTTCGCTGCGGCGAATGTCGCGCGGATGTGATCAATGAACCCGAACTCGCCGCCGATGTCGGACAGTCGCATGGCAGTGACCTAACCGCCCCAGTTCCACATGACCGGGTTGTTGTCTAGCCGGTCGGTGACGGTGCGGCCGATCTCATCAATGGTTTCCAGGTCGTCCTCGTCAATCTCCACGTCGCCCGCCACGGCGTTCTGCGCCGCCTGCTCGGCGTTGCGCGCACCGACGATGGCTGAGGTCATCGGCTGGGCGATGAGCCAGCCCAGCGACAACTGACCGACGGTGACGCCGTACTTGTCGGCGAGGGGGCGCAGCTTGTCCAGCGCGCTCTGGGCGCGCTCATAGGTTTCGCCCTGGAACAGCTTGTTGGAGGCCCGGTTGTCGCCCTCCTCAAACGTGTGGCCGCGCCCAAACTTGCCGGTCAAAAGCCCCTGCGCCAGCGGCGAGTAGGCGATGATGGAGATCTTGTTGTCCACGCAGTACGGCGCGGCGTCTGCCTCAACCTGCCGCCAGAACAGCGAGTACGGCGGCTGAAGGCTCTCCACGCGCCCCACCCCGGCGGCCTCCTCGATCTGTGCGCGGCTGAAGTTCGAGACGCCGATGGCCCGAATCTTGCCCTGCTGCTTCAGCTCGTTCAAGGCGCCCATTGTTTCCTCGATGGGAACCACGTCCGAGCCGAACATCCCCGCCGGCCAGTGAATCTGGTACAGGTCTATCCGGTCCGTACCGAGGTTCTTCAGCGACCTCTCGCACGCCTCGAAGACCTTGTCCCGCTGGAGGTTGTGGGCGAAGACCTTGGTGGCGATGACGATCTGGTCGCGCTTGTCGCCCAGCGCCTGGGCCAGAATCCTTTCGCTGTAGCCCTCGCCGTAAGCCTCGGCGGTGTCGAAGGTGGTGATGCCGCTGTCGAAGGCGGCCCGATGGGCGGCAATGGTGTCGTCGTCATTGATGCTGGTCCAGCCGGACTTGCCGGCCTGCCACCCGCCGAAGATGATCGCGCTGATCTCGATCTTGGTCCGCCCCAGTTGTCGGTGCTGCATGGTGAAGAAGTCCCTTTCGGACAAAGTGTGTTTAGGGGATTATGCCCACTTTGAGCATGAAATGAAAAGCGGGCACAAAGAAAAGCCCCGGTCTCTAAGTGGAGACAAGGGCTTTACTCATGTCAGTGCTGTGCCTGCTTAGTATGCCTCGATGAACTGACCACCACCGCCACGTTTGGCATACTCCGCAATCAAAGGGTTCGGGTCGTTTTTGAAGTGGTCCAAAACATTGCGCCCATCGCTACCGGACATGGTTATCACAGAGAACAGCGCCGAGAATCCGGCGCGCGAGTATTTATCCCTGTGTTGATCCATTTCCAAGAGTTTGACGGCGGCAGCCTGACCCGCTGACGGCCCTAGATCACCGGCAAGCTGTATCTCGGCATTTTCCTCATCCGTTATAGACTGTTTCGTGGACAAGTCTTGGACCAGCCAAGCGACTCGATCAGATTGGGAGAGGGAAGCGAGCCGCACCTTTAAAGCGGATCGTCCATCCAGATTGAATTGTATTTGTGACATGCCCACGAGACTGGCGAATCCTGTATACTGACTATGATAAGCCATATCAGCCAATTCACGCATGGCGTACAATTCCGCCGGGAACTTTGGGGGGACGCCAGGGCCGACTCGCGACTTCAACTCCTTCAGGTATAGGGTCACTCCCTCGTTGATGTCAGCAGGCGTTTCCCCCAGTTCTTCATAGAAACGATCCAGCTTCGCTTGAGCCTGAACATCATTGTCCGGTCCGGGGCCAGCCTCGCTCTCGGCAAGCAGCCGTGCTCGGGCTGCTTTGGCGTAGTTGCTGATGTTGATGTCTTTGCTGCTCTGAATCAGGTCATTTATAGGAGGCAAAGCGTCCACCGCCCCCATCTGCGCCAGTGAGTGCAGGGCTGTGTCCATCAAGAAGCGGTCGGGCATTGGTGTTCGCCGGAGCAGAGCCACCATGGTCGGTATCTGAGTTCGGTCTTGTTGAAGACCCGCACGCCGCGTCGGCCCCAACTTCTCCTGATCCCGGTGCGTGATGGATTCTAAAGTAGCCCCCAATGGGGAACCGAAAAGGTTAGCCTGTATAGCCGGGAAGCAAACAGCCAATAACACAGTCACTGCTAGGCTGTTGATGTTTTTGCGGTTCATTGTCTTTAATCCTTCCGCGTGGTGCCGAAGAATCCACTTGACCATCACGGCCTATTGGGATAAGCCAGCAGGCTTGTCATAAGACCTGGCACAGCTGCTTGCAAATCAGCCTTAGACCAGATTTGAATAGGCATCCCGTAACTCCATGACTTGTCAGGGTTCTGAGTAGCTGGCGTGAACGTAAAGTAAGGAGTAGGTATGGTCGCGCCCTGTGCCTTGGCGAGATGCGATGTCCCGTACCGGAGGCCGCCATCACAACTGCTCCCATCAGCCAGTGTCCCTGCTCCTGCCCAGTCTTGTTGCCAGTCAGCTAAATTATTCAACAAACCGCCTAGCCCGATGATATCCGCAACAGCCTCATCATCAGGCGCATCCGTTTCATTGGAATATGGGGGAGAATTTGCTGTGTTGTTAGAGGTAGAGTCGAAGTAGTGGTTATCCTCCCATGTACTGACCAGATGTGTGCCGTTAGCTGCAAGCTTCCAGGGCTTTGTCGACTGTATCCCATCAATCAGATAAGTCCCATCCGTAAACGCAGTATGATGTTCCCCCTCGTGAGCGCCATAGAAGATGTAAGTCCAAATGCCTGAAAGGGTGAGATTACCTGCAAAGCTGATCAAGGGCGCACCAGGCTTCAAGGCATAGATATGGAGGCCGCTTACTGTAATAAACGACTGGTCCTCGATATGAACAGCATAAGGTGTTGTGTAATCAGTATAATCCTGGCTTCCTGGCTGATACTTTGGACTGCACCCCTGAAGTGAGACAAACGGTTAAGGTGTAATCGTCTGGTTCTTGTCTCGGCTTTCGTTGTAGTCTTTCTCGAACTCGGCGGGCGGCAAATAGCCCAGGCTGGAATGCAGCCGCTT
>JAABUM010007353.1_pt1 | contig 10175 bp, 12 predicted proteins | sample 5559161 | NCBI WGS metagenome assembly JAABUM01 (sample SAMN10711868, study PRJNA513369) | rock metagenome | isolation source: Antarctica rocks | place: Antarctica: Victoria Land, Siegfried Peak nord | reverse complement strand
ATGCTCCGCGAACCAGCGGGCGAAGCCGATGAGGTCGTGGCGATAGCTCGTGAGGGTGTGACGCGAGCCGTCACCGGATGCGCGGGCATCGAGAAAGGCGTCAATACTGGGATAGTCGGTCGGTCCGCTTGTGGCATTCATGTTATCTGCACAGTTTTTGGGAGGATGCGGTCAAGTGCCAATCACCGCCGCGCAAGCAAATCGCCCCCAAGTCACGGCGTCAGTATAACACAACTGTGCAGATAATGAACCTTATCTGACGAGTTCATCGAACCCAGGGACGGGCCACCGCTCGCGGATCGCAGTGCGGCATAGCGTTGCAGAATCAGTGCGCCTTACCGTTGCACGTTACCTCGCACCGAGAGACGAGATGCCCTTAGCGTACAATATTTTCCCTTTCGCCAAACGCCCCCGGTACGCGGTACGGGCACGTAAGCCGCATTTTGCCAGGCGCTATGCGGGGACAACACGCCCCACACACCGGGGCAACACCCCTTCAGTGCCGGAGCGCGAGCAGGATCAATGCGCCGAGTGCCGCGCAGAGCGGCGAGAAGAGCGCCGTGTCCCACCGCGCGAAGGGGGTGCCGCGCACGCGCTTCGCGAAGCCGACCAGCCTGAAGTCGCCGAGCGCTCGCAGCAGGAAGACCACGGCGACTGCCAGCGCCCCCCGGCGATAGACCCACTCCGGGAATGGCGCGGACCAGTCGGCGACGACCCCGACGACGAGCAATGCTGCAGCGAAAAGGAGCAGGGCCACCACGAGAGTTGCCACTTTCGAGGGAGTGAAGAGCGTGCGGCCGTCACGCTGCGGGAGCGCCAGTGCCAAGCCACGCTGCCCCCCGCCGACCCAGTAGAGATGGAGCACCCCGAGCACACCGAGCGCGATCGCGGGTACCAGGCCCATGTATCCCATGCTCGCACCTCCGTATCCGCACATGGTCCGTCAATCGTATGAAAGGAGAGCGCTGCATTCTATGGCTGGCGGGGTTGTCCTTCATGCGCCTTGTGCTATCCTGCCCACCCACCGGCACTGGCGGGGTGTGGTCAGGAAGGGCCAGGAGCGGACATCATAAGCGGTCATGGGCGGCCAGATCCGGACAATGAGCAACTCCTGACACCGGACAGTGTGGCGGCGCTCCTGGCCGTCTCTGTCCGCTCGGTGCGGCGCTATGCGGAAGAGGGACGACTGGCCCCTGTCCGCATTGGCCGCAATGTCCGCTATCACCTTGCCGATGTAGAGCGGCTTATCGAGGCAGGATCCGCCCCTAGTGGATCAGACACCGGCCAAAGAAAATATCGGACAACGGACATGCCCATAGGCGGCCAGAAGCGGTCACAAACGGACATGGCCGCTGTGTCCGCCACCGACCCGATCGAGGCGGCCTACCGGGTTGCGGGCGAGGCAACTGCCGAGGTGGCGCTCGTGCCGCTCGCCACGATGGTCGAGGAGCTGCGTGGCTTAGCCGACCAGCTCAACGACATGGCGCGGCGTAACGAGGCGCTCGCGATGGAGGTCGGCCAGCTACGCGAACGCCGTGACACCCAACAGGAGCAATTAGTCGCGAAATACCAGGTGATCGCCGCGCAGGAGGAGACGATCGCCGAGTTGTGCCGCCGGGCCGAGGTGGCCGAGGCCGAGCGGGACCGACTGACGGCGGCACAGGCCGCGCAGGGGTCCCCAGGTGCCCCGGAAACGCTGAGCATGGAACAGGAAGCCGCCCTCGGTGTGTGGGGGCGGCTCCGGCGGTGGTATGGTCGCCGCGCGTGAGCAATATTGCACGCGCGGGTAATGCGCGAGGAGTGCGAGAGACCATGAGCGCGGAACAGCCGACCACGCCCCATCTCCCCGGCGAGACGACCGGCACGAGCGAGCGCCTGCCGCAGCACCTGGCCGGCGCGGTGCTCGCCTTCGATCTCGCGCGCGAAGCGGCGCAACTGCGCACCGAGCGCGCGTGGGCGCAGGGCGATCGCAACGCGAAGACGCTGGTCAAGGAGGCATCCTTCCGCGTCGTCCTCATCGCCCTGCGCACGGGTGCGCGGCTGCCGGACCACGCGGCCGCGGGACGGCTCAGCCTCCAGACGCTCGCGGGCCGCCTGCGCGTGCACGCCGGCGGGGAGACGCTGGACGTGTCGGCGGGGGGGCTGGTGACGCTGGAGCGCGACCTCCCCCACGAGGTCGAGGCCGTGGACGAGAGCACGGTCCTGCTGACGATCGCCTGGGAGGGCGCGCACGACTGAGGCCACCATATCCGGGAAGCGCCCGCCGAGGCCCAGGCCGCCACTCCCGGCGTGTGGGGGCGGCTGCGGCGCTGGTGGGGTGGACAAGAGGTATGATGAACCGGAACGCCGCCGTCGCGCTCGGCGTGCTGCTGGTCGCCCTGCTGATCGGGCTCCTCTGGATCTTCCTGGCCGCAAATTACAGCGGGCAGTAGACCGGCTCAGCGCTACCACACGCCCGCACGACTGTCTGCGCATCGATGCGTCAGCCCGCGCGGCTGGCACCGATCCTGCTGGTCAGCCGCGTGCGGGCGCGTTAGCTGCCGGTGCTAGGAGGGCAGTATGGAGACGGACGAGCAGGTGCTCCAGGCCGAACGGCGGGAGGCCGCGCTGGAGGCGGAGGTGGCGCGGTTGAAGCGGGAAGCCGAGCGGCTTCAGCAGGCCTACGTCGCGGCGCAGGAAGCGTTCGAGCAGCGCCGCGACGCCCTGATGGAGGCCAAGCGGACCGCACGGGTGCTCGAGCACGGGGAAGAATCGTAGGCGCTCGTTCACGATGGGGAGCCAGGCCGTGTAGGCTGCCCCAGGAGCGCAGGAAGCGCCCACAGCGGCACAAGACAGCCGCGTCCGGTGCGTGGGGGCGTGTGCGGCGCTGGTGGCAGGGGGCTGACTGATGGGCGCATCGCCCGCACGGGAAGGCCCGCCGCGAGGTCAACGCACGCCAGTAAAGAATTGGCGTGCCCGGAGATCGGCGCGGTTGCTGGGGTGTTTGTCCCGATGCCGAGACATTCGACATAACCACGCCTGCATTCCGCCATAGCGGTCGTCGGCGCGACATAACCGCGAGCCCGTGCGCCAGCGCGCGGCGCGTCAGTGTCGCCGGCAGCAGGGCCGCGATCAGCACGAGCGCGACGAGGACCTCTGCCGGGTGCGGCTGGTGCGCGGGGGTGTGGCTGTGGCCCATCGGTGCCTTTCCTTCGTTAGTAGCGGGGACGCCGCCCGGGTTCTTGGGGAGGCCGGGCGGCGTCCCCGCGTTATCCGGGAGGCAGGCTCGCCCACGCGCCTACGACCGGACCGGGACAGTGTGACGGGCCGGGGTGGTGTTTTGGTGGAGGGGCATGCCGGACACAGGGACGCCGTCCCGGCCCGCATGGGAGGGGGCCGGGACGGCGCAGGGTACCCTGGCCGGGAATCGGCGTTGGCCCGCGACTGCGACCGGCGCGCCTATCATAGCACCGGCGTGCGCGTGGCCCGTAGGCGGGCACCCCGTTGCCGTAGGGCCGGATGTCGCGCGCATGGGTGCCCCGTTTCGGAAGCGCCTGTTCGGAAGCGCGCTCGTCCCTGCCCAGTGCTCAGCCGAGCATGCCGCCGTCGCGCGCCGCCAGCCGTGCCCGCTCCGCCGTCGCCGCCGCCTCGCCCCCTTCGGCGAGGATGACCGCGCGCCGATGCGCGCGGGGTGCGTCAGTCGTCCTGCTCCGCCCGCGCCAGCGCGCCGGCGCCGCCGCCTCGCCCCCTTCGGCGAGGATGACCGCGCGCCGATGCGCGCGGGGTGCGTCAGTCGTCCTGCTCCGCCCGCGCCAGCGCGCCGGCGCGCCGCGCCCGTTCCTGCTCGCGGCGGGCCAGTTGATCCCGCCGGGACCACAGCCCCAGGGCCAGCTGCTGCGTCGCGCCCGCGATCGGCGGGTCGCCCGTCGGCAGCCCCTCGTACGCGGCGAGCGGCTGCCACAACTCCCGCGCCCGCGCCTGCCGGGCCGCCACGCTCGCGGTGTCGCGAGCGATCACGGCGCGTTCCTCGGCGAGCGCCGTCTCCTCCCGCGCGACCCGCCGCCGCAGCGCAGTGCACACCGCCGCGCGCCGCGCCGCGATGACCGGGAGGCGTGCCTCGGTCGCGGCCAGGTCGGCGCGCAGCCGCTCGCCCTCCCGGTCCCCGGTCGGCGCGGCGACGGCGAAACCGGCCCCCCAGACCTGCCGGGTCGTGGCGAGTGCGGCGCGTTGCTCCTCTTCCCGCCGCGCGAGGGCGGCGGCGAGCCGGTCCCGCCGCGCCGCCGTCGCGTCCCGGTCCCGCGCCACGTCGCGCAGCGCGCCGAGGAGTTCGTCGGCGGAGAGCCGCTCGAGGTCGGGGGCGTTCGTCGGGATGGGGGTGATGGCGATCATCGCTGGCCTCCTTGCCGCCCGGTCTGCGCCGGGCCGCTATACGTCCGCGCGAGATAGTCGGTGACATAGGACGTGTGCCCCGCCGCCGCGCCCGCCTCGGCCTGCACGGACGGGAGGTGGTCGGCGAGCGCCCGGCGCGTGTCGCTTAGCTGGGCCAGCAGCACGCCCTCGTGCGCGTCGCCCAGGACCGCGCACGCCTGGGCATGCAGGGCGTCGAGTTCGGCGCTGAGCTGCGCCAGGCGGTCGGCCTTGTGTCGCAACCGCTCGGTGTACTTCTCGGTCATCGTGTCCTCCTTCGTGTCGTGTCTCAGTAGCGGCGTCGTATGGCGACCGCCGGGGGCGGCGGGGGCGGGTGTCGGGCCCGCTGCTGCGCCCCCCACAGCGCCAGCGCCGTGGCGAGCACCAGGTCGTCGTGCGCGCCCTCGCGGTGGCTGAAGGTGGCGTTGGCGCTGGGGGTGAGCCGCACCTCGAAGTTGCGCAGCTCGGTCGTCAGCGTCTCGGCCTCGGGTAGCCCCTCCCCGACGAGGAGCTTGTGGCGCTGGATCGCCATCTGCGCCGCGCCCACCAGATCCTTCTTCGGGACGTGGAAGGTGCGATAGCCGTGGTCGTCGCCCCTGGCCACCTCATGCCCGGCGGTGATCGTCACCGCGCCCAGGCTGCGCCGCAGCGCCTTGATCGCCGGTTCGGCCGCCAGCGTCTCGATCACCGCCGCGCCGACTCCCGTCGCGTCGACGAAGAGTTGCACCTCGGCGCGCGGCCGGGCGACCAGGTTGGCGACGAGCCGGGCCACGGCCACGGCGATCGCGTGGTAGGGCGTGCCGAGCGGCCAGCGTTGCAACCACGGCAGGGTGTAGTCCGGGTCGTCGGCCCATACCGGGCTGCTAGAGGTCCCGCCCCGGTGCGCGAGCGGCCGTGCGGGGCGCTCCTCGGCGATCGCCAGGGCGGTGAAGTCGGCGAGCTTGCCGAGGTCGAGCCCCAGCGTGTAGCGGATCGGGGACGGGGCCGCGTCGTCGGTCGGCCGGATCATGGTGCCTCCTATGCGGTGAGCAGGGCGAGCGGGAACAACGGTGCGACGTCGGGCGAGAGCATGGCGTCGATGTCGGCGCTGAAGAACAGGGCGTTCGTGGTGTCAAGGAATTGGCACTCGAACTCTTGCGCGTAGAAGACCCCCAGCTTGCGCCGCTCCTCGGCCAGGTACTCGGCCGGGATGCGCGGGCAGTCCCGGGCCTGCACGGTGAAGCGCTGCCAGGCCGCGCCGCCATCGGCCCACTCGCGGTAGAAGAAACCGCGCTTGCCGAACGGGGTCGAGAGGAGCACGAGCCGCCCCCCCGAGACGGCGAGCATCGGGGAGATCGCGGGCATCAGGTCGTCGTCGATGAACGCGGCCTCGTCCACGCAGGCCAGCCGTACGCCGCTGAACCCGCGCACCGTGGCGGGCGTGCCGGGCAGCGAGAAGATCTCGCTGCCGTTGGATAGGCGCACGCTCAGGGCGTTGTCCGTCTCCGGCTCGGCGAAGTCCTTCCCCAGCCGCCGCAGGACCCACTTCACGCGCGCGAAGAGGAGTCCCGACTGGCGCATGGTGGGCGAGAGGAGGAGGATCGGCTCGCCCGGGCAGTAGATCGCCGTGTGCGCCGCGAGCGTCGCGGTGGTCGTGCTCTTCCCCACCTGGCGCGCGCAGTTGAGCATGATCTGTCGCGCCTCGGAACGCAGCAGATCGGCCTGCCAGCTATCCGGGGCGATGCCGACGCGCCGACTCAGGCGGGCGCGGTCGAGCGCGCAGGCGATGTCCGTCGCCACCTTCGTCAGCGGCACGGCCTGGCCGACGGTGCGCGCCGCGAGGGGCAGCGGCGGGGGCGTGTAGCGCCGCGCGATCAGCGCGGGGGTCTCAGGGGCGGCCAGCATCGCCATCCTCCAATGTCGCCGCGAGGGCAAGGCGGGCCTCCGGGAACGCGGCCAGCGCCACGAGCATCCGCCCGCGCAGCGCGGTCCACTCCGGCGAGATGAGGAAGGTGGTCGAACCCTGCGTCTGCACCTTGCCGGCGATCTCGGCCACCAACCGCAGATGGCTTTCCAGCGTCTTCGTGGTGTCCAGCAGGAGCTTGCGCGGGTCGGCGGCCTTATGCTCGATGAGGGTGATGGTCATACCCTCACGGTCAGCGGTGACGCGCGGTAGGAGATCGGAGAGCCGTGCCTTCCGTCGCGCAATCATCGCGCCCTTCGGGGTCGCTTCGATCTCCTCGTAATGCACCATCAGCTCGTGTGCCCGCGGCCCGAGGTCGTACCGCGTGGCATCGTCGGGATCCGTGAGCCATTCGTCGCAGGCGCGCAGCAGCTTGCCGATCGTGTCCATCCAGCCCCTGAGCTCGCTCGCCAGTTCGAGCCCGTTGGCTTGGCGCTCGGCCTGCCACGCGGCGACGATCTCGGCGAGGAGGTGATCGGCCTTGTGTCGGATGAGGGCCTGGTGGGACAGCCCGTAGCGGTCCGCTATGGTCCGATATGGGTCGGTGGCCGCCACCAGCGCCGTGTCGATGGCGTGGCGCTCCTGGTGGGCGCAGACGGTGCAGACGCGCGTCACGCGGCCCTCTTCGTCTCGTCGCCTGGCTGGACGAGCGTGGCCTGTGCCCGCTGGATGGCTCGCCAGTCGCGCAGCAGCACCCGCGTCGCCTCGGAGGTATCGCCTTGCGCCTGGGCGCGCTCCAGGGCGCTGATCTCGCCCGCGATGGTGGCCGGACTGTTGAGCCAGGCCAGCGCCTCGGCGAGGCTGTCGCCCACGCGACCGAGATCGGGGGCGCTTTGGGTACGCTTTGGGTACAGCGCCATCAGTTGGCCCCTAGCGCGTCGTTCTCGTAGCCCTCGCCGGAATTGGCGCAGGCGTGGCAGTAGCGCTCGCCGCGCCGCTCGACGCGCCCCGCGCAACCGCGCGCCATGCAACGGGGCAAGGGTCCGACCGCGACCGGTGCGACCGGCATGGGTGGCGGTGTCGCCGGTGCCCCACGCTTCGGGGGGCCGACGCGCACCCCACCGAGAATGATTGCTGCCCCAACCGGCGCGGTAGGAGACGCGGTAGCTGTTGGACGTGCAACAGATGGTCGATGCTGCCAGCAGTAGCGCTTACCCAGCGCCGGATCGATGCGCGCGGTGCACTGCTGCCCACGGTGATCGATATGGTTGCAGAAGTGGGGATCCCAGTCGTCGGCCCCGTCGTCTTCGGCGGCCTCATACGCGCGCGTAGTGTCCGGTTTAGGTGCGGTGGGGACACGAGTGTAGGCGACCTCGCCGGAGGGATATACCGCCTCTGGCTCCGACACGAACACCGGTGTGGGCGGAATGCTCGCCGGTTCACCCTGACGCTCGGACACGTCGGCGACGGTGTCCGGTTCGGGCGCGGGCTCGTCCACCTTGTTGCTGAATTCGAGTTCACAGTCGGCGCAGGTGACGAAGGTGCGGCGACGCTGGGAGCCGCAGCGCGGGCAGGGTTCGCGCTTGCCGCCCCAACCAGCTTTCTCCTCGCCGTTCTTCTTCATCTTCACCGGGTCGAGGGTGACGAGAATATCGAGGATCGCGGCAGGTTCATGTTTCGGGATGACATAATAGGCTTTGCCGCCATCGTCACCATCGAGGGACCGAGATGGCGGCGCACCCCCTACCCCGAAGACGACCTCGGCGGGGCATTCCTCGACGATAGTCCCCGCCTCATCGATCAGGCAGAGGGTATTGCGCCGCTCCCCTGTGCTTTCATCGACCCGCCGGATCACTTGCTCCCTGAGGAGTTGACGCTCAAAGAGCCCATTCTGCGGGCCGAGCGCCAGGTGGCGAGATGCGGTCTTACTGGCAACACCGGCAGCCTCAGCAGGAATATAGAGAGGCTGACGAATCCGCCCGCCCGGCGTCACATGCCCATTGGCCTGCTCGGCACCCATGTGCAGTACCGAAGCGACCAGAGCATCGCGCTCCGCCTTGATGGCCGTATTGCGTCGGATCTGCATGACATTCGCCAGCGTCCGCGTCGCCTTACGCTCGCGCTCCAGCGCGCCTGATAGGCGCTCGGCGAACTCTTCCGGCACCCCAACAGGCTGCACCCCGATGTTGACGCGCCAGGCTTCGAGGCTGATCGGACTGGTCGCATAGTTCCGCACCGCACGCGCCCCGAAATCCCGCAGCAGCGCATCGGGGTCTACCTTCGGCGTACCGGGCTCGCGGGCCGGCTCGGCGATCGCCACGACGAACCCCGCCGCCGCGAGGCGTTCCGCTTTCGGCAACCCCAGTCGCCGCCCCGAACTGAGGCGCTCGCCTTCCTTCGCCTCCTCGGCGTCGATGTGCAGCACGACGTCGGTGACGCCCACCGCCTGCAACGCCGCGATCTGCGCGTCGCTCAGCTCCCCCTCGCCGCGCGTCCCGATCGCGGGCAATTCGCACAGCGCCAGCGCCATCGTCTTGTACGCCCCTCCGGCGATGTGCACCGGCTCGCCCGGCGCGAGATTATCGAGGGCGTCGTGGTTGAAGAAGGTGCCGACGACATCCCGCTCGATGTACCCGCCGGGCAGGCTCATCTCCTTGGTCTCGCCGCGCCCCTTGATGCCCGCACCGCGAATGTCGAGCACCCCGCCACCACCGCGATACGGGATGGTGATCCGCCCCGCGAGCGAGTGGACGGCCTGGCCGCGCTGCGGGTGGAGGACACCGGCGGCCAGCGCCTCGGTGCGCCGCCCGACGGCGTCCAGCGCTTTCACCAGTTGCGGGGAGTTGCAGTAGCCGAGGCCGAAGCGCTCGATCGCGAGCGGGCCGTAGACCGGGCCGAACCGGCGCACCAGCTCGGCGCGGACGAAGTCCGGGATCTCGGCGGCGCAGTGCGCGGCGGTCACGGCATACACAGCGCGGGCCGTGAGCACGTCGAAACCCGCGTCGTCTTCCGGGGTGGGGGTGGTGAAGGTAGGGGACTGGGGTTCGTAGGGGCGATCGTCGCGGAGACGATGGAGGGCATAGGGCTCGCCGCTCTTCAACTGGCCGATGCGATGCGCCTGGTCGAAGTTGAACATGCAGCAGACGAACGCGCCATCGGGCGAGACCCGACACCAGTGATCCTTCTGGCATATCGGGCAGGGGTCGTGCCGCGTGACGCGCTTCCAGGCCTCGGTACGTGTCGCCACCATCACGCCACCCCCTCGATCAGCGGGGAGCGGAGGCGCACGCCCGGCATGATCTGCTGGACGCGGACGCGGCGCACGTTGTCGGGCAGGAGCGGGAAGAACTCGCCGGGTCGATAACGCCTGATGTATTGCTCGGCGTCGGGGTGGGCCACGAAGTAGCGACGGTCCTGGTCGCTGGCCCGGTCGAGCGCCCGCTGGTAGCGTGCGGGACGCTGGGGCTCGATGGTGCGCCGACCTTCTGGCGTGCGCTTGGAGAGCAGGTGCAGGTCTTCCGAGTACGCCATAGCCAGGATCTCCCACGGGGGACCATGTAGACCGGCGCTGCCGATCGTGTTATGATCATCCCCAGTTAGTTCGAGCGCCGAGGTTTGCCCTGTCATGTGGGCCTCGCGCGCTGGCCTGAGAGGCCGACGACACCGTTCTTGGGTTGCCCCCCGAGAACACCGGTCGTCGGTTTCTCTTTATCTGTCAGGCCGCCTCATCGGGCGGCTCGTCGCCACTATTGAAGATACGCGCGGCAATTGCCGCATGACGCCTAGTACTACAACGAGAGAACGGCTGTGCTAGGGTGGTGGTCGGCTCGTGACGCGCACCGTGGAGAGGAGGCCCGCCGTGCCCGCTACCGCTACCGCCCCGGTTGACCTGACGCCGACGCTTCCC
>JAABUM010007352.1_pt1 | contig 10175 bp, 7 predicted proteins | sample 5559161 | NCBI WGS metagenome assembly JAABUM01 (sample SAMN10711868, study PRJNA513369) | rock metagenome | isolation source: Antarctica rocks | place: Antarctica: Victoria Land, Siegfried Peak nord | reverse complement strand
GACATCGACGCCAACGTCGAGCGAGCGGGCAGGGCCATCGCCGACGCCCGTGGCCAGGGCGCCGAGCTCCTCGTCTTTCCCGAGCTGTCGCTGTGCGGCTACTCGGTGGGGGAGGTTGCCGAGGACCTCGCCATCCGCGCCGACGACCCACGGCTCACCCGGCTGTCGCGGGAAGCGGGATCCATGGCCATCCTGCTGGGGTTCAGCGAGGGCGGAGCCGGGCTGCACACGTACAACAGCGCGGCCTACCTGCAGGACGGCGAGCTGGTCCACGTGCACCGCAAGCTGTATCTGCCGACATACGACCTGTTCGAGGAGCGCAAGCACTTCAGCCCGGGCCAGCACATGCGGGCGTTCGAGACACCCGCCGCGCGCACGGCGATACTGACCTGCAACGACGCCTGGCAGCCCCAGCTGGCCTTCGTCGCGGTGCAGGACGGCGCGCGGCTGCTGCTGATGCCGACGAGCAGCGCGCAGAGCCTGTTCCCCGAGCGCTACGACTCGCCGACCTACTGGCACGACATCACCCGGTTCTATGCCCGCATGTTCCAGGTGTTCGTCGTGTTCGTGAACCGGGTGGGCCAGGAGGGCAGGCTGCAGTTCTGGGGTGGCTCGCACGTGGTCGACCCGTGGGGCAACCTCGTGGCGGAGGCGCCCCTGGGGCAGGAGTCCCTGCGCTGCGTCGACATCGACCTGGGGAGCGTGCGCCGCCGGCGCCGGGAGGTCCCGCTGGTCAAGGAGGCCCGCCTCGGTATGGTGCTGCGCGAGCTGCGCCGGCTCGTGGACGAGGGCGGTGATCTGTGAGCCGGACTGCGCCCCGGCCTGCGGTGCTGGCGCCCCGGTGGCTCAGGACTGGTCGGTGCCGGCCGCGACCGGCCCGTCCGTGCCGTCGCTGAGCAGCGCGGACAGCTCGCCGCTGACCTCCTTCGCCGCCCGGCCGGCCGCTGCGAGCCGCCGGGAGCCGCCCAGGCGGAACTGCGGCGCGGAGACGTTCACCGCCCCGCAGATGCGACCGCCGGGCTCCCGTACCGGAGCGGCCGCCCCCACAAGCCCGGGCTCCAGCTCCTCGACGACCACGGTGTAGCCGCGGGAGCGGCTGGCGACGATGCGCCGGTACAGCACCTCCACATCGGCAGGGGTGTCCGGTCCCAGGCGCGCGAACGGGGTGTGGGCGAACAGCGCGACCAGGTCCGCGCGACGGTGGTCGAGCAGCAGCGCCCGGCCGGAGGAGGTGCAGTAGGCAGGCACCGTCCGCCCGACCCAGCCGACGGCCTGCAGGGCGCGTGGCGACGGCTGGGAGTGCAGGGTGAACACCTGCGTGCCGCGCAGCACGGACAGGCTGGTCCGCTCACCGAGACGGTCCGCCAAGCCGGCGAGCAGCGGCGTGGCCAGGGTGAGCAACCGCTGGTCAGCCACCCGGGCAGCGAGCGCGAACAGCTGCCAGCCCAACCGGTAGGCGCGCGTGTCGGCGTCCCGCTCGACCAGGCCGTGCTCGGCCAGCGTGGTCAGCAGCCGGGACAGCTGGCCCTTGTCGCCGCCGGTGATCTCGGCGAGCCGCACCACGCCGAGGCCGTCCCGCTGCAGAGCCTCGGCGGAGCCCAGAGCGACCAGGGTCGCCGCAGCCCGGGAGACGTTGTCCGCGCCGGTGTCAACCACAGCTGTGGATACCAGAGGCTGGCGGGCGTTGGCAATCCCTGCCGGGTGGCCCGCCTCTCTACCTGTACGGTGGCTCGCAACTACAGTTGACACGGCCCGGTCGGTCCTCCACTACCGGCGCCGCGACGATCCGAGAGGCGGACCACGATGGCCGACCAGACGACCGATGGCCTGCTCGAACGTCTCGCCGAGGGGCCGGTGATCTGCGCCGAGGGGTACCTGTTCGAGCTGGAGCGGCGCGGCTTCCTGCAAGCCGGCGCTTTCGTGCCGGAAGTCGTCGTCGAGCATCCCGAGAAGGTCGCCCAGCTGCACCGTGAGTTCGTCTGGGCCGGCTCCGACGTCGTCGAGGCGTTCACCTACTACGCGCACCGGGAGAAGCTGCGGCTCATCGGCAAGGAGCACATGCTCGAGCGACTCAACCGCGACGCGTTGCAGATCGCGAAGGACGTCGCCCGGGAGAGCTCGTCCCTGCTTGCCGGAGACATCTGCAACAGCAACGTGTACGAGTCCGGCAACCAGGCCAGCGCCGACCAGGTCCGGGAGATGTTCACCGAGCAGGTCGGCTGGGCGGTCGACGCCGGGGTCGACTTCATCATCGGCGAGACGTTCAGCTACGCCGAGGAGGCCCTGGTGGCGCTCGAGGTGGTGAGAGAAGCGGGACTGCCCGCCGTCATCACGCTGGCCTTCCACCAGGAGCCGGTCACCCGCGAGGGCTGGAGCGTGGCAGAGGCCGGCAAGCGGCTGGCCGGCGCCGGCGCCGACGTGGTCGGGCTCAACTGCATCCGGGGACCGCGCACCATGCTGCCGCTGCTGGAGGAGCTCGTGCCGGCCGTCGACGTACCGGTAGCCGCGCTCCCGGTGCCCTACCGGACGCACCCCGCCGAGCCGAGCTTCCAGTCGCTGCGCGACCCGACCCAGCCGGCGTCGCACCGGCCGTTCCCGGTGGCGCTGGACCCGTTCACCTGCACCCGCAACGAGATCGCCGACTTCACCGTGGCAGCCCGCGAGCTGGGCGTCTCCTACCTCGGGGTGTGCTGCGGCGCCGGACCGCACCACATCCGAGCCATGGCCGAGGCGCTCGGCCGCACCCCGCCGGCGAGCAGGTACACGGCCGACATGTCCAAGCACGCGTTCCTCGGCTCCGACAGCAGCCTGCGCCAGCACAACCTCGCCTTCGGCACCAAGGAGCTCTAGCGGCGTGGGGCAAGCCCGACCGTGAAGTCCACCACAGCCTCGAGCCGGCCGACCGGCCGCATGAGGTACTCAGCGCTCGGCCTGCTCGGGCGCGGCTTGTCGCGTCGCGACTGGCCACCGGTCTGGCGCCGCCACGAGCTCAAGGCGGCCTACGACGTGGTCATCGTCGGCGCGGGAGTGCACGGGCTGGCAACGGCGTACTACCTCGCCGCCAACCACGGCATCACCGACGTCGCCGTGCTCGACACGGGCTACCTCGGCGGCGGAGGCTCCGGCCGCAACACCGCCATCGTGCGCTCCAACTACCTCACGCCCGAAGGTGTCCGCTTCTACGACCGGTCGGTCAAGCTCTACGAGAACCTGGCCGCCGAGCTGAACTTCAACGTGATGTTCTCCCAGCACGGGCACCTCACGCTGGCGCACAACGACAGCTCACTGCGGACCATGCGCTGGCGCGCAGAGGTGAACAAGCTCGAAGGCGTCGACTCGGAGGTCATCGGCCCCGCCGAGATCCAGCGACTGGTGCCCTTCATGGATGTCTCGGCCGAGTCGCGCTACCCGATCCTCGGCGCGCTCTACCACCCGCCCGGCGGGACGATCCGCCACGACGCCGTGAACTGGGGCTACGCCCGCGCCGCCGACGCGCTCGGCGTCGAGATCCACCAGAACACCGAGGTCCTCGGCATCGACGTAGCGGACGGCCGCGTGCGGGGCGTGCGTACGAGCCGCGGTCCGGTCTCCTCCCCCGTCGTCGTCAACTGCACCGCCGGCTGGTCGAGCCTGGTCTCCGCGCTGGCCGGTGTGCGGCTGCCGATCAGCACCCACCCGCTGCAGGCGGCGGTGACCGAGCCGGTCAAGGTGTTCCTGAACACCGTCGTCGTCTCCGGCACACTGCACGTCTACGTCAGCCAAACGGCACGCGGCGAGCTGGTGTTCGGCGCGAGCACCGACCCCTACCCGTCGTACTCCATGCGCGGCTCCCTCGAGTTCACCGAGGAGCTGGCGGGCCACATCCTGGAGCTGATGCCGTCGATCGCCAAGCTCCGGGTGCTTCGGCAGTGGGCCGGGCTCTGCGACATGACCCCGGACTTCTCGCCGATCATGGGCATCACCCCGGTGGAAGGGTTCCTGGTCGACGTCGGGTGGGGGACGTACGGCTTCAAGGCGGGCCCAGTCGCCGGCGAGGCGATGGCCGCGCTCGTAGCCACCGGCAAGACGCCGGAGAACATCGCCTCGTTCGACCTCGCACGCTTCGCCGAAGGGCGCCTGGTCGGCGAAAAGGGCGCCGCAGCAGTGGGTCACTGAGAGAGACGGGTAGCTAGGGTGTTTCGCATTCCTTGTCCGCACTGCGGGCCGCGCAACCGCTCAGAGTTCCGCCACGTAGGCGAGGCGAGCTCGCGGCCCGACCCCGGGACGACCACGCCGGAGCAGTGGCGCGCCTACCTGTACCTGCGGGACAACCTCGCCGACTGGACGACGGAGACGTGGTACCACGGCTCGGGTTGCCGGCAGTTCATGACCCTGGAGCGGCACACCGTCACCAACCACTTCCGCCCGAGCGCTGGACCGGCTGCCGGCACGGAACCCCGCCAGGGCCTGGCATGACGGGACGGCGGGTCGGTCGACGCACGGAGCGGGTCCCGCCGCAGCGGCTGCCGCCGCAGCCGGGTGAGCTGCTCGACCGCAGCCGCGTCCTGTCCTTCTCCTGGAACGGCCGTCCCTACGAGGGCTTCGCCGGTGACACGATCGCATCGGCCCTGGCTGCCTCCGGTGTCCGGATCTTCTCCCGCAGCTTCAAGTACCACCGTCCGCGGGGCATCATGACGGCAAGCTTCCTCGACCCCGGCGTCACCGTGCAGGTCGGTGACGAGCCGAACGTGCGGGGCGCGCACCGCCGGCTCCGCAACGGCATGGCGGTCGAGGCGCAGAACGTGTGGCCGTCCCTGCGCTACGACGTCCGGGCCGCCAACCAGCTCGCCGGCCGGTTCCTCACGGCGGGGTTCTACTACAAGACCTTCATCAAGCCGCAGCGGTTGTGGCCGACGTACGACAGGATCCTGTCGAGGTTCGCCTCGGGCGGACGGGTGTCCCGCGAGTCCGGACACGGCTACTACGACAAGCGCTACGCGCACCCGGACGTCGTCGTCGCCGGGGGGGGCCCGGCCGGCATGGCTGCCGCGTTGTCGGCTGCCGAGGCGGGAGCGCAGGTGATGCTGGTCGAGGAGGAGTACGAGCTCGGCGGGGCCCTGCGGTGGGGGGGGCCGCTGGAGCTGGCTGCCCTGCATGGGCTGCGTTCGGCGCTCGAAGCGGCGCCGAACGTGGAGATCCTGCTGAGCTCCGTGGTCGCCGGGCGCTACGACGACAACTGGGTCTCGATCGTGCAGCGGGACCTGCTGCAGGTCGAGGAGCGGCTGGTCAAGGCCCGGACCGCCGCCCTGGTCGTCGCACCCGGGCTGGTCGAGCGACCCTACGTCTTCGAGGGCAACGACCTGCCGGGAGTCATGCTCGGCACCGCCGTCCGTCGGCTGGTGAACCTGTATGCCGTGCGCCCGGGTCGCCGGGCTGTCGTCCTCACCGCCAACGCCGAGGGCGACGCCGCCGTCGCAGACCTGCTGCGAGCCGGTGTCGACGTCGCGTGCGTGCTGGACGCCCGGCGGGGTGAGGACCTGCGGCGGGCAACCGGCCGTGGCGGGGTGACGGCGGTGGAGCTGGCGGACGGCCGGAAGATCGACTGCGACCTGCTCGTGGTCTCGACCGGCTGGACCGCCCCGACATCCCTGCTCAACATGGCCGGCGCTCGCCCGGTCTACGACAGCAGCGCGGCCCGGTTCGTGAGCGGCAGCGACCTGCCCGCATCCGTCCTGGCGACCGGGGGGCTCATCGGCGACGGCAGCACCGAGGAGCTGGTGGAGCACGGTCGCGCCGTCGGGGCAGCCGCAGCCGCGCAGGCCGGCCTCGGCGGGGCGTCCCTTCCCGAGCCGCTGTCCCTCTGGCCGCATCCTGCACTGTTCCGGGGCGCCACTCACGGGATGGTCGACTTCTCCGAGGACGTCACGTCCAAGGACATCCTGGCCGCCGCCGCCGAGGGGTACGACTCCAGCGAGCTCGTCAAGCGCTACACGACGGCGACCATGGGGCCCTCCCAGGGCAAGCTCGAGACCGTGAACACCGTCGCGGTCCTGGCCGAGGCGACTGGCAGCAGCATCGAAGACCTCGGGACGACGGTGTGGCGACCGCCGTATGCGCCCATCACACTCGGGGCGCTGGCGGGACGCATCTTCGAGCCGGTGCGCCACTCACCCATGCAGTCCTGGCACGCTCGGCACCAGGCCACCCCGCTCGTCGCCGGTCAGTGGATCCGCCCTGACCACTACGGCGACCCGCAGGGCGAGGCCCGCAACGTCCGCGAGCGGGTCGGGATCATCGACGTGACCCCGCTCGGCAAGCTGGACCTTCGTGGGCCGGACGTGCCCCGGCTGCTCAACGCGGTCTATGTCAACAAGTGGTCCCGGCTGGAGGTGGGCTCGGTCCGCTACGGCGTCATGTGCAGCGAGGACGGCGTCGTCATGGACGACGGGGTGACCGGGCGCCTCGAGCAGGAGCACTACCTGATGTCGACGACGTCGTCCGGTGCGGCGGGAGTGTGGGAGCACCTGGAGAGCATCCTGCAGACCCAGCACCCGGACTGGCAGGTGCACGTCACGCCGATGACGAGCGCCTACGCGAGCATCAACGTCGCCGGCCCCCGCTCACGCGAGCTGCTCGGCCGGCTGAGCGATGGTGTCGACCTCTCGCCCGAGGTGTTCCCCTACATGCGCGTGCGCACGGGGCGTATCGCGGGTGTGGAGGACTGCCTGCTGTGGCGGATCGGGTTCACCGGCGAGCTGAGCTATGAGCTGCACGTGCCCGCGGCGTACGGGCTGCACGTCTGGGAGTCGCTGCTCGGCAGCGGCGATGACCTGGGCGCCGCGGCCTTCGGCGTGGAGGCGCAGCGGATCCTGCGGCTGGAGAAGGGGCACCTCATCGTCGGCCAGGACACCGACGGGCTGACCAACGCCTACGACGCCGGGCTGGCGCCGTTGATCAAGCTCGACAAGGACGACTTCGTCGGGCTCCCCGAGCTGGCCTGGGCGCGCGAGCGTCCGGTGCGCCAGAGACTGGTCGCTCTGCAGCCGGTCGACGGGTCGGTGGTGCCGGCAGAGGCCAGCCAGATCGTGCGTGGCGCCAACGAGATCGTCGGCCGGCTCACCAGCAGCCGGATGTCGCCCACCCTGGGCCGCTCGGTGTGCCTGGGGTATGTCGCCGCGGAGCTGGCTCAGGCCGGGTCGGTGGTGAACGTCGTGCTGCCCTCCGGGCAACGGATCGAGGCGACCGTGATGCCCTCGCTGGCCCACGTCGACGCGGAGGGGGGGCGGCTGCGTGGCTGAGAACCCGGCGCTCGCCCGCAGCCCGATCCGGGCCGAGGGTCCAGTGGCCGTCCGCGCCGGCTGGGAGGTCTCGACGCTGCGCTCGTACTCGGCGCTGCGGCTGGCCGACCACAGTGCGCTGGCCAAGGTGAGCGTCCGGGCCAGCCCTCAAGGACGTGTCGCGACCCGGATCGGTGTGCCCTTCGGCTCTGCCGCCCGCGACGACCGGGGCAGCCTCGTCATCGGCTCCGGTCCAGGGGAGTGGCTGCTGCTGGGCGACATCGGCACCGCGGTGGAGATCGCCGACCGGCTGGACCGCGACGACGACGGTCTGGTCAGCGTCGTGGACATCACGCATGGACGGGCGCTGCTGCGGCTCTCCGGCGCCGCGGCCGTCGACCTGCTCAGCAAGGTCTGCGCGGTCGACCTCGCGGAGCGGACGACTCCCAACGGCAGCGCCTTCCGCAGCTCGGTCGCCAAGCTGACCACCGACGTGGTCCGCGATGATGTCGGAGCGACGCCGTCCTACGTGCTGCACTGCGAGCGCTCCTCGGGCCAGTACCTCTTCGACGCGCTGTTGGACGCCGGTGCGGAATTCGGCATTCGAAGAGACGGGTTCGGGCTCTCCTAGCGCGTGTCAACTGCAGTTGTCACGGCGAGCGACGAGGGCGGTACACTCGAGCCGAGCACACAGGACCGTTCGAGAGGACCGCTGGTGAAGGTGCCGGAGCACGCGCGATACGTCATCATCGGCGCCGGTATCCACGGCCTCTCGACCGCCTGGCACCTGGCCGGCGAGCTCACCGCCCGGGGTGTCGGTTCGGGCGAGGACGTGGTTGTGCTGGACAAGTCCACCGTCGGAGCGGGCGCCTCCGGGATCGCCTGCGGCGTGGTGCGGAACAACTACTTCCAGCCGGCGATGCGTGAGCTGATGGCGCACTCGGTGTCGGTGTGGGAATCAGAGCCAGAGGCGTTCGCCTACCATCCGGTGGGGTACATGCAGATCTCCCCCGAGGTCATGCATGCCGACGTCGCGCAGATATACGACCAGCAACGGCTGATCGGCTATCCCTCGGTCTTCGTCGAGGGCGCCGAGAGCTGTCGTCTCTACCTGCAGTCGATGTTTCCCGACTGGCAGGCGCGCAACATCACCAGCGTGCTGCACGAGCAGCGCGGCGGCTACGCCAACAACCAGGCCTCCTTGCGCGGGTTGGCCGACAAGGCCGTTGCTGCGGGCGTCCGCATCCTGGGCGGCACCCTGGTCACCGGCCTACGTCGGGAGGGGTCCGCGGTCGTCGCAGTCGAGACCGACGCCGGAGTGATCCGGTGCGACCACGTGGTGGCGGCGGTCGGACCCTGGGTGCGTGACCTGTGGCAGATGCTGGACCTGCCGGAGGTCATCACCGTCCGAGGCCGGGACGGTGCCGTCCACGACCGGCCGATGTGGACCTACTGGTCGTTGCAGGAAGGGACGCTGAAGGTCGACCCCGCCTTCCTGACCGACAGCCGGGGGAACCCCCCGCCCGTCCTGCACGTCGACACCGACGCGCCGCTGTACGACGACGCCGACGGCTCCTTGGTTACTGACGAGCTCTGGGGGATCTACTTCAAGCCGGACTTCAACTTCGGCGGCGTCCAGGGCGGGGCGATGCCGTTCGTCGTCGACCGACCCAGCGACGACGTCCACGTCGACCCCTACGGCCCGGCCAGTCCGGACTTCGTCGTGGGCGCCGACTTCGCCCGCATGTGGACGGCCGGCCTCGCCCACTGCCTGAAGCGGTTCGAGGGCAAGAGCGGTCTGTTCGCCCAGGAGCCGTCCGGCGGCATCGGGTGTTTCACTCCGGACAGCTTCCCGGTGTTCGACGTGTTCGGCGACAACGCCTACGTCATCGCGGACTCCAACCACGGCTACAAGATGATCGGCGTAGGTGCTCTCGTGGCCCGCGAGTTGCTGGGCGAGCGCCAGGCGCTGCTGGAGCCGTTCCGCTTCTCCCGCTACGCCGCCGGGCGGCTGCACCCGGTGAGCCAATCGCCGTTCCCCTGGAGCTGACCGCATGACCACAGGCATCGCCCCGGCAGTCCGGCCGGCGAGAACGCCCGGCTACTCCTTGCCTCAGGGCTTCTACGTCGATTCCGACATCTTCGCTCTTGACCTGGAGCGGGTGTTCGGCACGACCTGGCTGTTCGTCGGAGCCGCCGCAGAGATGCCGCGCGCCGGCGACACTTTGGTGTGGACTGTGGGGCGCGACTCCGTGTTGCTCACGCGGGACCAGAGCGGTCGGCTTAGTGCTCACCACAACGTCTGCCGTCACCGTGGCTGCAGGCTGCAGCCAGATGGCCGCGAGTCCATGCGGGCCGTGGTCTGCCCCTACCACCAGTGGACCTACGGGCTCGATGGCACACTGCGTGGAGCTCCGCACATGGGCACGGGCCTGGCCCGGGAAGAGCTCGGGCTACGTCCGGTGCACTTGAGGGAGCTCTGTGGCCTGCTGTTCGTTTGTTTCGCCGAGGTCGCCCCGCCCTTCGACGACGCGAGCGCTGCGGTGGGGCCACAACTCGGACCGCATGGGCTTGGGCGGACCAAGGTGGCTGCTCGATGCCACTACAGCGTTGCCGCGAACTGGAAGATGCTCGTCGAGAACAACCGGGAGTGCTATCACTGTCGTGTCAACCACCCGGAGTTCTGCCAGTCCAACTACGACGTCGGCGGCTCAGGCGACACGAGACGCAGCACCGGTTACGACGCGATCCTTGCCGAACGCCAGGCTCGGTGGGTCGCTCAGGGTCTCGCCCCCCAAGTGGTCAGCTTCGACAACGGGGGCTGGTTCCGGGTGGCCAGGCTTCCCCTTCGAGATGGCTATCTAACAGAGAGCCTGAGCGGGCGACTCGTCGCCCCCGTGCTAGGGGATCTGACAAGCA
>JAABUM010007350.1_pt1 | contig 10175 bp, 8 predicted proteins | sample 5559161 | NCBI WGS metagenome assembly JAABUM01 (sample SAMN10711868, study PRJNA513369) | rock metagenome | isolation source: Antarctica rocks | place: Antarctica: Victoria Land, Siegfried Peak nord | reverse complement strand
GCGGGCAGTACGCGACACCGGCGGCCGGCGACGCTGCACCCGGCTCGGACCCCTGCTCCGGGCGGCGCTCGAGCCAGCGGGTCGGCGCTGACGGGGCTTCCCGCCAGGCCGGCTCGCCCGCGTGGGGACGGGTCACGCGGGCGCGCTCGCGGTAGGTTGCGGGCATGGGGTGGGGGGTACGCGTCGTCACTCCGCACTCCTGCCCAGCCATCTCAGCGGGGCCTCCGTGACCCAGCCCCGGCCTCGCTCGACTGCCTCCCCAGCGTCGCCAGCGGGCCCTACACCCTCAGCGGGTCGCACCGGCGCCCCCGCCCGGCCGCCCCGGTCCGCCCGGTCGCCGCTCTCACCACTTGACGTCTCCCTCGCGCCGCCCGCCCGGCCAGCTGAGGCACCGGTCCTGACACCGGAAGCGCCGGTAGCCGACCGTAGTGACAGCCGCCCAGCCGAGTCCGGGAGCAGGCGCACCCGGTTGCTGGGGCGTCTGCCTCGCCCAGGTCGCCGCACCGCCGTCGGTGCCGTCGTCGCCGCGGTTGCCGCGGGCTGCTTCCTGCGCTTCTTCACCAGCAGTCACCTGTGGCTCGACGAGGCGCTGACTGTCGAGATCGCCCGCCGACCGTTGGGCGCGCTGTTCGTGGCACTGCGGCACGACGGCGCTCCGCCGCTGTACTACCTGCTGCTGCACCTGTGGATTGGTGTCTTCGGCGACGGCGACATCGCGGTGCGGGCCGTGTCCGGCATCGTCAGCGTCGCGACCCTCCCGCTCGCGTGGCTCGCCGGCCGCCGCGTTGCGGGCGCCGCCATGCGGCTGGGACATGTGCCGGAGGCAGCCGTCGGCCGTTCAGGCCTCGCGGCGCTGCTGCTGTTCGCCACGTCGCCCTATGCGATTCGCTATGGCAGCGAAGCGCGGATGTACTCGCTCGTCGTCCTGCTGGTGCTGGCCTTCGGCCTCGCGATCGTCCGGGCGCTCGAGCATCCCGGTGTGCGGACCTGGGCGCCCGTGACGCTGCTGACGGCGGCGATGGCCTACACGCACTACTGGACCTTCCTGCTGCTCGGCACGGTTGCCGTCTCGCTGCTCGTGCAGGCCCGGCGACGGCCGGCCTACCGGGGGCCGGCCCGGGCGGCAGTCGTGGCCATGCTGGCAGCCGGGGTGCTGTTCGCCCCCTGGCTGCCCACCTTCGTCTTCCAGATGGTGCACACCGGCACCCCGTGGGCCCCCAAGGTCCACGCACAGGTGCTGCTCGACACCGTCTTCGACTGGGCCGGCCCGGCCTCGACCGGGGCACTGCTCGGCCTGGTGCTGCTGTTCACCGCCCTGATCGGCTTCTCCGCGCGCCCGAGTGGCCCCGGCGAGCGCCACCTGCACGTCGACCCCACCGGCCGCGTGCCCGGCCGCTACCTTGCGGCGCTCTGGCTCGTACCGCTGGCCCTCGCCTATCTGCTCTACCTCAGCGGTGGCAGCGCCTATGCCGAGCGCTACACCGGCATCTCGCTGCCGGCTTTCCTGCTGCTCGCCGCCCTCGGCATCGGGCTGCTTGGCCCGCGCAAGCTCACCGTCGGCCTGCTCGCGGTGAGCGCCGTGACCGGCTTGTTAGGCGGCTGGACGCTGGCTCGCATGGAGCGTAGCCAGGCAGGCCAGATCGCCGGGAAGATTGCCGCCCAGGCCAGGCCCGGCGACGTCGTTGCGTACTGCCCCGACCAGCTCGGGCCGGCCGTGCACCGAGCGCTCGTCCGCCAGCACCTGACCGGCGTGAAGGAGGTGGCGCTGGCCGACCCGAGCGGCCCCGCCCTGGTCGACTGGGTCGACTACGCCGCCCGGATGCAGCGGGCCAGCAGCGCCGACTTCGCCCGGCAGGTCGACCGGCTGGCCGGCCCGTACAACGCCATCTACTTCGTGCGCGCCGACGGCTACCGGCTGCTGGAGACCACCTGCGGCGCCGCGTCCGACCAGCTCGCCTCGGTACGCGAGCGCACCTTCCAGCTAGCGCGCAGGCAGCTGCTCGAAGGCGCGACGCTCGAGCGCTTCTCGACCATCCGCTGACACCGCCGGTGTGTCCGGCTCGGCCGAGCGAGACGGCGCCACAGCAGCACGGCCCGCCGCCTGCGCCGCGACCGCCAGGACGACGAGGGCCATCCCCAGCGTGTAGTGGTTGAAGAAGGATTGCTGGTTGGTCAGGTCAAGCAGCAGCACCAGCACAGCCGCGCCTGCCGCGAAGCCGGCTGCGGTGCCGCGCAGCCGGTAGGCCAGCGTCCACCCGGCGAGGACGCCGGCCGCCGTCAGTGCGCCCCCGGAGGGCAGGCCGAGGTCGTGCAGCAGCGTCGGCAGGCACAGCGCGTCGTGCCGGTAGCCGTAGCCCAGGTTGACTGACACGGCGTCGTGCCAGAAGTCAGCCGGCCCGGCGATCAGCCACGGCAACACGACCAGGACGCCGAGACCGGCGGATGCGAGAGCGCGCCGCGGGCCGAACGCGGGCCAGAGGGCAGCGATCGGGAGCAGCAGCGCGACGTGCTGCTTGCTAGCCAGGGCGAGGGCGAGGCAGACGACAGCAAGGCGCGGGCGGCCGGACTGCACACTCAGGACCATCCCCACGAGCAGGACGATGATCAGCGGCTCGGTCCAGGCCCGCTGGTCGGCGTACGTGATCTTCGGAAGCACGGCGACGAGCAGCGGCAGCAGGGCCGGCACCGCTGCCGGAGCAGCGGTCCGCCCAGCGCCGATTCGACGGAGCAGGATGGCGGCGAGCGCCAGCAGCAGCACGAGCTCGACGCGGACGTCCCCGAACAGGACACGGCCGGGCAGCAGGAGCACCGACGTGGCCGGCAAGTAGGGGTAGACGGTGAACAGTCCGCCCGAGTGGTAGACCTCGGGCGAGGCCGCCCACTGCTGGCGATACATATCGGCCCCGTGGAGCAGCCCCTTCGTCGACACCTGTAGCAGGTAGAACACGTCGATGTGCGGGTCCGGCGAGGACACCACGCGGGCGATCCCGGCGGCCGTGACGAGTCCAAGCGCGGTCCAGAAGGGCCAGGCGGCAGGCCGCAGCCGCGGGAGCAGGCACACGGCAGCAACCGGGCCGGCCAGGCCGACGAGCACCTGCGAGACCCAGAACGAGGCGCCCGTCGAGTAGTAGCGCTCGCTGAGCCCGAACGGTGTCGCAGCGATGAGCACAGCTGCCACGGCTACGAGGCCGCCGGCGACCACGAGCCCGCGGTGCAGTCCGACCCGCGCTCCTGCGCTGCGCTGGCCAGGGCCTGCGCCGCTGAGCGCGCCGAGCACGACCAGGGTGGTCCCGGCCAGCACGCAGGCCAGCCCGAAGACGTTGTAACGACCGTCACGGCTGGCGATGCCGAGCGCCAACAGGGCCCAGCCGCTGAGCAGCAGACCCGTGTCCGGGCGCCGCGCGGCGGTCCGGGCACTCGGCTGCATGTCGGGCATCATGGTACGAGCAGCGCACCCCCGGGCCGGTCGGCGACTATTCCGCGAGGATGCCCGCGGCCGGCGTGCCCGTCGGCGGCGCCCGAACGTCCGGAGGTCTCAGCAGTGGCGGACAAGCCGCACGTCGTCGTCATCGGAGCAGGGCCCGCGGGCCTGACCGCCGCCTACGAGCTCACCAAGCGCGCGGTGCCGACGACTGTTCTCGAGGGCGACGCGATCGTCGGCGGCATCAGCCGCACCGCCGCGCGCGAGGGATGGCGCTTCGACATCGGCGGCCACCGCTTCTTCACCAAGGTGCCCGAGGTCGAAGCGCTCTGGCACGAGATCCTGCCGGACCAGGACTTCATCATGCGGCCCCGCATGAGCCGCATCTTCTACAACGGCAAGTACTACGACTACCCGCTCAAGGCGTCCAACGCACTGGGCAACCTCGGCATCGTCGAAGCGGTCCGCTGCGTTCTGTCCTACGCCGTGGCCCGCCTGCGGCCGCCCAAGGACCAGAGCAACTACGAAAACTGGTTGGTCGCCCGCTTCGGCTGGCGCCTGTACCGGACGTTCTTCAAGACCTACACCGAGAAGGTGTGGGGCGTCCCGGTCAGCGACATGCCGTCGGACTGGGCGGCTCAGCGCATCAAGACGCTGTCGCTGAGCAACGCGATCATCAACTCACTACGGCCGAAGAAGAACCAGAAGGACATCACCTCGCTCATCGAGGAGTTCCAGTATCCCAAGTACGGGCCTGGGATGATGTGGGAGACCGCGCGCGACAAGGTCGTCGCAGCGGGCGGCACGGTGGTGATGGAGGAGAAGGTCCAGACCATCCACCACGAGAGCGGACGCGCCACCGGCGTCACGACTGTCGTGACCGGCGGCTACGGACCCGGCGCCGGAGCGCCCCCCTCGACGCGTACCGACATCGGCAGCACGCACCACTACTCCGGTGACGAGTTCATCTCCTCGATGCCATTCTCCAGCCTGCTGCGGGCGATGGACCCGCCCGTCCCGCCCGACGTGCAGGCGGCGGCCGACGGCCTGAAGTACCGCGACTTCCTCACCGTCGCGCTCGTCGTCCCCGAGTCGGCGGGCTTCCCGGACAACTGGATCTACATCCACTCCCCCGAGGTCAAGGTCGGTCGCATCCAGAACTTCGGGTCCTGGTCGCCGTACCTCATCAAGGAGGGGCGCACCTGCCTCGGGCTCGAGCTGTTCGTCAACGTCGGCGACGAGTACTGGACCATGGCCGACGAGGACCTCATCGAGCTCGGCAAGACCGAGCTCGCCTTCCTCGGGCTGCTGCGCCCCGAGCAGGTCGAGCGCGGCTTCGTCGTGCGGATGCCCAAGGCCTACCCGTACTACGACAAGGCCTACGAGGCCAAGGTCGACGTCCTGCGGGGCTGGCTGGCAGAGCACGCGCCCAACGTCCACCCGGTCGGCCGTAACGGCATGTTCCGCTATAACAACCAGGACCACTCGATGCTCACGGCGCAGCTGACGGTGCAGAACATCGTCGAGGGCACGCAGCACGACGTGTGGGAGGTCAACGTCGAGGAGGACTACCACGAGGAGGCCTCCCCGAGCAGCGCCGTCGATGCCGTCGACCCCCAACCGTCGCTGAGCGCCGCGGCATCCCCGTCGGCGCCCCCTACGGCATCCGCCACGGGGTCAGGTTCGGCAAGCCCGGCAAGCCCGGCAAGCACAGCCCGCTGACCAGCGGGTTCACAGTGCTTACAGCGCTCAGAGTGCTCACAGCGCACCCCATCCGCACGAGGCCCGAGCGGCTACCCGGCCGCCTGCGCTACCGGGTCCGCCAATGACTCAGGTCGTCTCGCCGCAGCAGGAAGCCGCCGTCCCGCCACGCCCGCAGCGCAGCGCCCGTGGCGTGGGCGAGTACACGTTCGGGGCCGTTCTTGCCATCCTGGTCCTCCTCGGCCTGGCCCTGCGCTTCTCGGCGCGCTCGGCACTCTGGCTGGATGAGGCGCAGAGCGTGGCAATCGCCCGGCTGCCACTGTCGGGTGCGGGCACCACGTTGTGGGACGGACTGCGCCAGGACGGCTCGCCGCCGCTGTACTACCTGTTGCTGCACGGCTGGATCAGGCTGTTCGGCACCTCGGGCCACGCGGTCAGGACCCTGTCAGCGCTGCTCAACCTCGCCTGCCTGCCGCCGCTCTACCTGCTTGCCCGCCGCGTGATCGGCCGGCGCCAGGCCGGCGTCGCCCTCCTGCTGTTCATCACCTCGCCGTTCGCGCTCTACTTCGCGACCGAGACCCGCATGTACGACCTGCTGCTGCTGCTCTCCGTGCTGGGCGGACTCGCGGTGGAACGCACGCTGCGCGCGCCCGGTCCGATGCCGGCTGCCGGTGTCGCCGTCTGCTCCGGGCTGATCGCGCTGACCCACTACTGGTCGCTGTACCTGCTCGCTACCCTCGGGCTCGGGCTGGTGCTCGGTGCCGTCCGCGGCCGCACCCCGCTGGGGCGCCGGGGTGCGCGCTGGGCGCTCGGCGGTGTCCTTGCCGGAGGCGTGGTCTTCGCCCCGTGGCTCGGCATCTTCCGCTACCAGGCCGCACACACCGGCACGCCGTGGGGTGAGCCGGCCGCCTTCGCCGCCGTCGTCCACGCCTTCGGCGAATGGTGCGGCGGGGCCACGACGACCGGGCGGACCATGCTCGTCCTCGTCGCGGCCCTGCTGGCGCTCGCGGTGTTCGGCCGCGCCCTCGGGCCCTCGCAGGTACTCGTCGACTTGCGTGGGCACGAGCCGGGCCGCATCCTCATGCTGCTGTCGGTCGGCACGCTCATCACCGCCGTCGGCGCCGGACAGCTGGTCGGCAACGCCTGGGCCGACAGGTACACCGCGACGGCCTTCGTGCCGTTCCTGCTCGTCCTCGCCCTGGGAACCGAGCGCCTGCTCGACCGGCGCGTCCTCGGCACGGCGCTGGTGCTGCTCGCCCTGCTGGGCGACGTCTCGGGCGCCAGGGCGGTGCGCAAGGAGCGCACGCAGGCGGCCGAGGTGGCGTCGGTGCTGCGGACGCAGGCCCGGCCCGGCGACGTCGTCCTCTACTGCCCCGACCAGCTCGGTCCGGCCGTCGCGCGCGAAATTGAAGGCGGGCGTACCCCAGCCGGCCTGCGGCACCACACCATCCCGACGTGGGCCCCGCCCGGTCGTGTCGACTGGGCCGACTACGCGGCGCGCAACAAAGCCGCCGACGGTGGCGCCCTCGCCCACCGCGCCCTGGTGGAGGCCGGAGCCACGCACACCGTCTGGCTGGTCTTCAACGGCGAATACCGCACCTACGAGGCGCTATGCCCCAACGTGCGCCAGGCGCTCAACGAGCAGCGCACAGTTATCCAGGTACTGGCTGCAAAGTCACCAGATAAGTCGACCGAGCGCGACGAGGTCTACCGCTACGCACCCAGCACCAAGAAGTGAGCCGGTGAGGCGCTGGTGAGCCGTTCGGTGCTTGCGAAGCGCTCAGGGCTCGGCCGGGTCCGCGACGGCGCGCTCGCCGAGTCGGTCATGAGCTGGGTCTGCGCCCGCGCCGTCGTTCTCATCGTGCTCGCACTCGCCTCGTTCGTGGCCAGCTCAGCAGCGAGCCAGCACCTGCACCTCCAGGGCCTGCTGGGCTGGGATGCCGCCTACTACCGTGACATTGCCGCGCACGGCTATGCGGCGCTGCCGCGCGAGGCGCTGCGCTTCTACCCCCTGCTCCCCCTGCTGGTCCGGGTGCTCGGCCTCGGCCACGCCGCCGGGCCGCTGCTGCTCGTCGTCGTGCAGGTGGCCGCTCTCGGCTACGCCCTCGTGCTGGCCCGGCTCGTCCGCACCGAGGGCTGGGGCGCCGAAACTGCAGCACGTGCCGTGTGGCTGCTCGCCCTCGCGCCGCCGGCCTACGTGCTGGTGATGGGGTACGCCGAGGCGCTGGCCGGGCTGCTGGCGGCCGGGGCCTTTCTCGGTCTGCGGACACGCCGTTGGTGGCTTGCTGCCGCGTGCGGCCTGCTCGCCGGCCTCGTCCGGCCCTCCGGGCTGCTGCTCGCCGCTCCCGCCCTCGTCGAGGCGCTGCGCCGGCCGAGGTCGGAGCCGGCCGGCCGGGCAGCCGCGGTCGTCGCGCCCGTGCTCGGCTCGGCGATCTACCTGGGGTGGGCGAGCGTGCACGACGGGCAGCTGCTGGCTCCGCTGCGCATCCAGCAGTCAGCCGCGCTGCACGGGGCAACGCGCAACCCGGTGCGGGTGGTGACCGACGCGGTGAGCGGGCTCGCGCACGGGCACGTCGGCACCGGCCTGCACGTGCCGTGGCTGGTGCTGTTCGGTGTGCTGCTCGTCGTCATGGCCCGGACGCTGCCCGCGTCCTACACACTCTGGTGCGGGCTGACCCTGGCGTCGGTGTTCGGTGGCAGCAACCTCGACTCCTCGGAGCGCTACTGCTGGGGCGCTTTCCCGTTCGTCGTCGTCGCTGCCCGGCTGACCGGCCATCCGCTCGTCTTCCGCGTCGTGCTCGCGCTCAGCGCCAGCGTGCTCGCGGGGTACGCGATGCTCGCGTTCCTCGGGCTCGTCGTCCCCTGAGCGGCGGGGGTGGCCGGGCTCTGTCGTCATGGTGAACACTGGACGCCGTGGAGATGCAGTACCAGCGGCTGTACCTGCCGCCCGGCACCACGCGCCGCACGGCGCAGACGGTGCTGACCCTGCACGCGGAGTACGGCGAATGGGAGCTCGACCGGCTGCGTCTGTTTCCCGACGGCTCTCGCCGCGTCGTGCTGCGACGCAGGCGACGCCCTGGCCTGCCCGCCTACCTGCCGAGTTGACAGCTCACGGCTAGGGGGCGGCCGCACAGCGGTGGGCAGGCGGCTCAGGCCAGCAGACCCAGCAGCTGGATTGCCACCGGCGTCAGCACGGCAAGCAGCAGCAGGACGACAAGCATCCGTGCCTGTGCGCGGTGCCTCCCCCGGCCGTTCACCGCCGTGTCGGACAGGTCGCTGAACCCCTGCAGGTAGCCCTCGATGGTGAACGGCGACACACGCGGCCGGACCGGCTCGACGTACTCGGTACTGGTCTCCGGGGCCCACCGGGGGCGGGCAAGGTCCTCGAGGCGGAAGCGCCGCGCCTCGCTCCCGGACCCGTCGCCTGTCATCCCGTCACTCTAGGTCAGGCGTTCCTGGTCTGGTCGTGCGCGCGGATCAACAGTTGTCGAGAAAGGTGTCGAGGACGCGGACGCCGAACTGCAGGCCATCGACCGGCACCCGCTCGTCGATCCCGTGGAACATGCCGGCGAAGTCGAGGTCCTTGGGCAGCCGCAGCGGCGAGAAGCCAAAGATCCGCATCCCGAGCCGGGCAAAGGACTTGCCGTCCGTGCCGCCGGAGAGCATGTAGGGCACCGGCCGGCCCTCCGGGTCCTCGGCGCGGATGGCGGCACTCATGGCATCGACGAGGGCGCCGTCGAAGGTCGTCTCCAGCGCCTGGTCGTGCCACACCCACTCCCGCTGGACCCGCGGGCCGAGCAGCTCGGCCAGGGTGCGCTCGAACTCCTCCTCGGAGCCAGGCAGAAACCTGCCGTCGATGTGGGCGGTTGCCTGACCAGGGATCACATTGACCTTGTAGCCGGCGTCGAGCTGGGTGGGGTTGGCGGTGTCGCGCAGGGTCGCGCCGACGATGCGGCCGACGTCGCCGAGGCGGGCGACGGCTGCCTCCGGGTCGTCGGGGTCGAAGGCGACGCCGGTGGCGTCGCCGACATCCTCGAGGAAGCTGCGGACGGTGTCGGTCAAGCGCACCGGGAACTCATGTCGCCCCACGCGGGCGACGGCCTCGCACAGCTCGGTCACGGCGTTGTCGGCCGCTGTCATACTGCCGTGCCCGGCCCGGCCGGTGACAGTCAGCTTCATCCAGGCGATGCCCTTCTGGGCTGTCTCGATGAGGTAGAGCCGCTGGCCGTCATCGAGCGTGTAGGAGAAACCGCCGACCTCGCTGATCGCCTCGGTGCAGCCCTCGAACAGCTCGGGCTTGGTGTCGACCAGCCACCGTGCCCCATAGGCGCCGCCCGCCTCCTCGTCGGCGACGAAGGCCAGGACGACGTCGCGCGGCGGCTTGCGACCCGAGCGCATCCGTTCGCGTACCACCGCCAGTGTCATCGCGTCCATGTCCTTCATGTCGACGGCGCCGCGACCCCAGACGCACCCGTCCTCGCCGAGCTCGCCGCTGAAGGGGTGCTTCTTCCAGTCGCTGGCGTCAGCCGGGACGACATCGAGGTGGCCGTGGATGAGCAGGGCCTCGCGGCTGGGGTCGGCACCTTCGATGCGGGCGACGACGCTGGTGCGTCCGGGCGCCGACTCGAACAGCTCACTGGCCAGGCCGACCTCGTCCAGCTTGCCCGCGACGTACTCGGCGGCCTCGCGCTCCCGGCCCTGCCCGTTACCGCGGTTGGTGGTGTCGATACGGATCAGTTCCGAGCACAGCTCGGCGACCTCGTGCTCCGCGCGGCTCGCGGGCTTCGCGCTCGTTGAGGTCGTCGTGTCGGGCGTCACGCGACTCATCCTCCCCCGGTGCGTCGGCGCCCACTCGCCAGCGCCGCAGACCCGGCAGGGGGGACCGGCGTTCCGGTATCGTCCTCACCTGCGGTGAAGGCCCCTTGGCCCTCACCCGCGGGTCCGAGTGGCGGAATGGCAGACGCGCAGCGTTGAGGTCGCTGTGTCCGAAAGGACGTGGGGGTTCAACTCCCCCCTCGGACACCCATCGGGAACGGCGGGCCGCCGGAGCGTG
>JAABUM010007349.1_pt1 | contig 10176 bp, 10 predicted proteins | sample 5559161 | NCBI WGS metagenome assembly JAABUM01 (sample SAMN10711868, study PRJNA513369) | rock metagenome | isolation source: Antarctica rocks | place: Antarctica: Victoria Land, Siegfried Peak nord | reverse complement strand
CGAGTTCATCGTCGGCAACCCGCCGTTCATCGGCGGCAAGGACCTCCGCGCCCGCCTCGGCGACGGCTACGCCGGGGCGCTCTGGGCCGCCAACCCGGCCATGAACGAGAGCGCCGACTTCGTCATGTACTGGTGGGACCGCGCTGCCGAACTGCTGACCCGCAAGGGCACGGTGCTGCGCCGCTTCGGCTTCGTCACCACCAACTCGATCAGCCAGGTGTTCCAGCGGCGCGTGGTGCAGCGCCACCTCTCGGCCAAGCAGCCGGTGTCGATCGTCATGGCGGTGCCCGACCACCCCTGGACCAAGCTGGCGCGCGACGCCGCCGCGGTCCGCATCGCCATGACGGTGTGCCGGGCGGGCAGGGCGGAAGGCGCCCTGCGCGAGGTGGTGAGCGAGAAGGGCCTCGACACCGATGCGCCGGTGATCGTGCTCGACGAGCGGGACGGGACGATCAACGCGGATTTGACGGTCGGGGTGGACGTGACGGCGGCCGTGCCCCTCCTCGCGAACGAGGGCCTCTGTTCCCCCGGCGTGAAGCTGCACGGCGCCGGCTTCATCGTGACGCCGGCCGAGGCCGCGCATCTCGGGCTCGGGCGACGTGCCGGACTGGAGCGGCACATCCGGCCCTACCGCAACGGCCGCGACCTGACGGCGAGGTCACGCGGCGTCATGGTGATCGACCTATTCGGTTTGACGGCCGATGAGGTAAGGCTGCGTTACCCGGAGGTGTACCAGCATCTCTTGAGCACTGTGAAACATGTTCGGGAACGCGAAGCAGCCAGGTCAGGCGGCAAGGACGCGCAGGCCTACGCAAAGTTGTGGTGGACCTTCGGCAAGCCCCGTCAGGAACTCCGCCCCGCACTCGCCGGTCTGCCCCGATATATCGCGACAGTCGAGACCACCAAGCATCGCGTCTTCCAGTTCCTCGACGCGTCCATCATCCCGGACAACATGCTGGTTGCAGTCGGCTCGGACGAGGCCTTCCATCTGGGCGCCCTCTCGTCCCGCATCCATGCCACCTGGGCCTTGCGTGCGGGTGGCTGGCTCGGCGTCGGCAACGATCCTCGTTACTCAAAGACCCGCTGCTTCGACCCTTTCCCCTTCCCGGCCGCCGACGACGGGCAGAAGCAGCGCATCCGCGCGCTCGCCGAAGAGCTCGACGCCCACCGCAAGCGTGTGCTGGCCGAGCACCCGCACCTGACCCTCACGGGGCTCTACAACGTCCTCGAACGGCTGCGGGGCGGGACCGCGCCCGACGGCCTCGACGCCGCCCTGCGCCGCACCTTCGACGACGGCCTCGTGCTGATCCTCGAGGAGTTGCACGACCGCATCGATGCCGCGGTGGCCGAGGCCTATGGCTGGCCCGCCGACCTCGCCGACGACGAGATCCTGGCCCGGCTCGTCGCCCTCAACCAGGAGCGCGCCGCCGAGGAGGCGGGCGGGTTCGTGCGCTGGCTCCGGCCCGACGACCAGGTGCCGCGCTTCGGTTCCGTGAAGGACAAGGCCGAACTCGGCCTTGCGGGCGGCGCCATGCGGGCCGAGGCCGTGGCGCCGGCCGGGCCGAAGCCCGCCTTTCCGGCCGAGGACGCGGCCCAGACCGCCGTCGTCATGGCGGCGCTCGCCCATGCTTCCGGCCCGCTCGACGCGGCCGCCATCGCGGCGCGCTTCAAGCAGGGCCGGCGCGTGGCGCCCAAGGTCGCGGCCGTTCTGGCCTCGCTCCACCGCATGGGCCTCGTGGGAACGGCCGACGGCGGCTCCGCCTTCGCGCTGCAACGCGCCGCCTGACGGCTCGGTGGCAGCCTCCTCCACCATGCTGCGCATGGTCCCCCTCCTCCGCAGGCGGAGGAGGATAGGTTGCGGCCTCTCGGCATCTGCGGCACGCTGGCGGTGCTGGTTCCTCCTCCGCCTGCGGAGGAGGGGGACCGCGCGCAGCCGAGCTTGCTCGGCCAGCGTGGTGGAGGAGGCCCGATGCGGGCGCCGAGTTCGACCTTCGACTGTGCCCGGACGCTGCGTCGCGAGATGACGCTGCCCGAAGTGCTGCTGTGGCAGGCGCTTCGGCGGCGGCAGCTCGACGGACTGCTGTTCCGGCGCCAGCACCCGGTCGGACCCTACGTCCTCGATTCTACTGCCCGGCCCACGGGCTCGCGATCGAGGTCGACGGGGTGGCGCATGACGGCGCCGATCGGGCGGCGCGCGACCGGCGGCGGGATGCCTGGCTCGGCGCGCAGGGCATCCGGGTGGTGCGGTTCCCCGCGGTTGACATCCTGCGCGAGACGAGCCGGCTCGACGTGCTGGCCACCATCGCGGCTGCGGCAGCCTCCTCCACCGCACTCTCGTGCGGTCCCCCTCCTCCGCGATGCGGAGGAGGATAGGCCCGATGCCCCGGACGTTTCCGTCCGGCCTGGGCCGGGCGCGGCGCGGCGCTATAACCTGTGCGAGGCCGAGGGTTCGGCCATCGGGGAGGACAAACCATGCGTTCCATCACGTTGCTGGCCGGATTGGCCGTTGCGGGTCTGCTGACGGCGGGTCCGGCATCGGCCGAGATGCTCAAGTTCAAGGCCATGATCAGCCCGTCGACCGAAGTGCCGCCGGTCACCAACAGCAAGGCGACCGGGCACCTCGACGCCACCTACGATTCCAGCACCATGACCCTGACTTACCAGGTCGGCTACGCCGACCTAACCGGGGCCGCGGCCGCGGCGCATTTCCACGGCCCCGCCCCGTCCGGCAAGAACGCCCCCGTCATGGTGCCGATCACCGGCGACCTCGCGAGTCCCATCAAGGGCTCGGTCAAGCTGACCGACGACCAGGCCAAGGCGTTGATGAACGGAGACCTTTACTTCAACATCCACACGCCCATGAACAAGGCCGGCGAGATGCGGGGCCAAGTCGAAAAGGGCATGTGACGGCGGCCCACGGGCCGCCATCGCGTCGCACGCCATCGTGGCCGGTCGTTTCCGAAGCAGAATCGACCGGCTCCCGGTGAGCCCGTCCGCGGCGGCGCCGTTGAGATGGCGTGCCCGCACGAACCGCCGAGACCATGGCCCGCAACCCCCGACGCAACATCCTCATCGTCATGGTGGACCAGCTGGCGCCGCGGTTCCTGCCGATCCACGGCCATCCCGTCGTGGCGGCGCCGAACCTCGAACGCCTGGCGGCGCGCGGCGTCGTGTTCGAGCGGGCCTATTGCAACAGCCCCCTCTGCTCGCCGTCGCGTACGGCCTTCATGACCGGCGCGTTGCCGTCCCGCACCGGCGGCTACGACAACGCGGCCGAGTTCCGGTCCGACATCCCGACCTTCGCGCATTACCTGCGCCGCCTCGGCTATCGCACGGTACTGTCGGGCAAGATGCACTTTTGCGGTCCCGACCAGCTGCACGGCTTCGAGGAGCGGCTCACCACCGACATCTACCCGGCCGACTACGGCTGGACGCCCGACTGGGAGCACCCGCTCGATCGGCCGAGCTGGTACCACAGCATGTCCTCGGTCACCGACGCGGGCCTGTGCATCCGCACCAACCAGATGGATTTCGACGAGGAGGTCGCGTTCGCGGCCGAACGGGCCATCTACGATCACGTGCGCGGCAGGGACGACCGTCCCTTGATGATGGTGGCGTCGCTGAGCCATCCGCACGACCCCTTCGCGATCACGCGGGCCTATTGGGACCTCTACCCGCACCAAGCCATCGACGGGCCTGCGGTCGGCTTCGGCGACGTGCCGCTCGACCCGCATAGCGCCCGCATTCGCCATGTCTGCGCCATGGACGCGGTCGAGATCACGGCCGAGCAGGTGCGCCGCGCCCGCCACGCCTATTACGGCGCCATCGCGTTCTGCGATGCCCAGCTCGGGCGCCTGCTCGACGCGCTGGACGCCGCGGGCCTCGACGACACGGTCGTGATGTTCCTGGGCGACCATGGCGAGATGCTGGGCGAGCGCGGGCTCTGGTACAAGATGAGCTTCTTTGAGGGCGCGGCCCGCGTGCCTCTGGTGGTGGCGGCACCGGGGTTGTTCGAGCCGGGACGCGTCGCGGCTTCCGTGTCGCTGGTCGACGTGCTGCCCACCCTGGTGGAACTCGCGGGCGGCGACCTCGCGGCCCTGGCGAGCCCAGTCGACGGGCGCAGCCTCATGCCGCATCTGACCGGGCGAGGCGGGCACGACGAGGCGGTCGGCGAATACCTGGCCGAGGGTGCCGTGGCGCCCCTCGTGATGCTGCGGCGCGGCCCTCTGAAGTTCGTGCACTCGCCTGCGGATCCGGACCAGCTCTACGATCTCGACGCCGATCCGGAGGAACTCAGCAATCTGGCCGAAGACGCCGCCCAGGCTGGCGTCGTCCGGGCGTTCCGGGCCGAGGTGGCGCGGCGCTGGGATCTCGGGGCGCTCGACCGCGCCGTGCGGGAGAGCCAGCGCAGGCGCCGGCTCGTCGCCGCGGCCCTGACGACCGGCACGACGAAGCCCTGGGACTTCCAGCCGTTCCGCGATGCCACGAAGCAATATATCCGCAACACCATGGACCTCGACGACCTCGAGGCCATGGCCCGCTTCCCCCGCGCGGCACCGGCCGGCGACAAGCCCGAACCGTGAGCGGCGAGCTCCGCGTCGTCTCTCCGTCGGTCAGGCCTTGCCGGCCTTGCACTTGCTCATGAACGTCTTGCGCGGCTTGCCGTGAACGTTCTGGGCATCGGCCTTCTTCGAGCATTCGAGCGATTGAGCGGTGCGCGGCTTTTCACCCTTCTTGGCCATGGGGGCCATGGGTGAGGCGATGCTCGCGGCAGCGGGCGCGGGCGTCTGGGCAACGGCGCCGCCGACGGACGGCGAGAGCGCCAGGGTGGCCGAGAGCGCCGCGGTGGCGAGGGTCAGTCTGCTGATCATGATGGATGCATCCTTGACGTGAGGACGACCCGGGCTGGATCCCAGTGAATCGCGCCGTGGCGTCCTGCGACAACGTAGAAGCCCGCGTGTCTCCGGCAAGCCACGCGGCTCCGCTCTTGCTAGGGACCTCGCCTTTTTCTCTCCTCGTGATGTATGGGCCACAGCCGGGCCGGTCACTCCCTGATATCTTCGCATCGGCACGGCAGGTCGGGAGCGTCGGCGGTGAGACGATCAACGAGGAGCGGTCCTGGATCATGGGTGGGCGTCGCCTGCTCGGCCGTGATCTGCGGGACCGTGCCGTCCCCGGCTTCGGCCCGCAATCTGCCCAAGGCCGAGCCGCCGCCCAAGGTCGTCGCCTGCGACGGCATGGGCGAGGGCTTCGTCAGGGTGGAGGGATCCGAGACCTGCCTGAAGCTCGACGGCAGCGTGCGGGCCGAATTCGCCCGCACCAGCGGCGGCAGCCTTCTGTCGCCGGGCGCACGCTGAACATTCGACCAGCATCCTTGCGCGGCGTCGACGCGGTATCACGACCTCGTCGCGACATCGCTCGCGGACCGGCCCGACATCGTGCCGGCCTCGCCTATGCGCCGGGCGGAGGATCCGCTTTTCTGGAGACGACCCTGACCATGCGCCCCAACGCCGCTCGTATCCTGGCGCTCCTCGTGGTCGCTTCGGCGCTGGCCGGATGCGACAAATGTGCCGACAATTTCATCGCCAATCCCTTCGCGACGAAGCCGCCGGCCACCTGCCCGTCGGGTGCGGTGCCGGCGCAGAAGTAAGGCCAGGCTCGAAGCGCCCACGACGATATCGGGTCGGAACGCGGCGACCCTCGCCCGGGTCGGGCGAGCGGATTCACACTTCTGCTCCTGAATAGCTAAAAACGTGGGGATTGGTCTCTTCTCCCTTTGGGAGAAGGTGCCCGAAGGGCGGATGAGGGTAACCTCCGTCGCCGGGGTTTGACCCTCATCCGGCGCTGCGCGCCACCTTCTCCCAGAGGGAGAAGAGACATGCCGCCCGGCATCGGACGAGATGCGTGAATGCAGTAACCCGGGTCGGGAGGGACCGAGCCCGTGTTCCCGTTAGAACCCCTCAGTAGGCGCATTCCGTGAAGACTGGGTCCACGCTCCCCCGCCAGGGTCCGTGGAACCGTTCGAGCAGCATCTCGGCCCTGGTTCGGCCGCGCTCGACGAGGTCGTCCAGCGGCGCGAGATACCGCGTTTCGTCGCGACCTTGCGGATCCAGCAGGGCGCGTCTCGCAAGCCCGGATCGCGCGATAGCGAGCACCTCGCGCGAGATGTCGAGCAGATCACGCCCGCCGATTTCGGCCGCCAACCCCCGGACCGGAACCGCCTCGCGGAGACTCTGGCGCATCTCCGCCGACCAGGGCAGCACAAGATCGCTCGCGGCGCTCAAGGCCGCGCCGTCGTAGAGCAGGCCGGCGAACAGGGCGCCGAGTGCCGTGATCATCTCGGCCGAGCCGACATCCTCACCCCGCATTTCCAGGTAACGCTTGAGACGCACCTCGGGGAAGATGGTCGACAGGTGGTTGGCCCAGTCGGATAGGGTCGCCCTCTCGCCCGGCAGAGCCTGGAGCTTGCCGGCCAGGAGGTCGCGAAAGCTCATGCCCGAGACGTCGTGGTAGCGGGTGCCGCGTTTGACGAAATACATCGGCACGTCGAGCGCATAATCGACATAGCGTTCGAACCCCATGCCGGGCTCGAAAGCGAAGGGCATCATGCCCGACCGCGCCCGGTCGGTGTCGAGCCAGATGTGGGAACGGGCCGACAGGAATCCGTTCGGCACGCCGTCCGTGAAGGGCGAGTTGCTGAACAGCGCGGTCGCGACCGGCTGGAGAGCCAGCGAGACGCGCAGTTTTCGCACCATGTCGGCCTCGTCGGCGTAGTCGAGATTGGCCTGGACCGTCGAGGTGCGGAACATCATGTCGAGGCCGCGCGTGCCAACCTTCGGCATGTAGCCGGCCATGATCCTGTAACGGCCCTTAGGCATCACCGGGGTTTCTTTCAGCGACCACTTGGGGCTCGACCCCAGGGCCAGAAAACCGATGCCGAGCGGTTCAGCGACGGCCTTGAGGCCGTCGAGATGCTGGGCCAGTTCGGCGCTGGCCTCGTGCAGGGTGCGCAGCGGGGCGCCGGAGAGTTCGAACTGGCCGCCCGGCTCGAGCGAGACGGCCCCGCCGAGATCGTCGTTCGAAAGGCCGATGGGTCTGCCATCCTCCTCGATCGACTGCCAGCCCTGCCGCGCTCCCAGCCCCTCGAGCAAGGCCCTGATGCCGCCGCGCCCCGTCGCCGGATCGCCCTCGTAGGGCACCGGGGCGAGTCCTTCACGGTAGAACGGGAACTTCTCGTGTTCGATGCCGATCCGGAACGAACCCGGGGGCTTGCCGCCCCGTTCGAACCAGCGCACGAGTTCGTCGCGGCTGCCGATCGGCGTCGTGTCCGTGGTGTCGCGGGCCATGCAGTGCTTTCACGCCAGAACAAGGCCCGCATCGGCCGGCAGGGGCCGACCGGTTCGCAAACCGGTGAGGCGGCCCGACGGCCGCGCGCCGTTAGTTAGGCAAGACCCGTCGAACTGGCAACGTGCCGTTTCGGCACCACCGACGGCGATTCGGGATCCGCGGGAAACAATCGTTTGCGACAGGCGTTGCGTGCAGGTCAGGCCGTTGCGTCATTTTCCTGACTTCTGCGCGGCGGACAGCTTTAGGGAGTCCATCATGAATTCAGTTCGGAAGACCATTGCGCTCGCTTGTGCAGCGTCGGTCCTCAGCTTCGGTGTCGCCGTCGCCCAGACCGCCCCGGCCCCGGCCCCGGATCCGGCCGTGACGGCGCCCGCGGCCGAAGCCCCGATGGCGAGCGACACGATGGCGAAGAAGCCGATGAAGAAAAAGATGTCTATGAAGAAAATGTCCAAGAAGAAGATGATGAAGAAGAAGATGTGATCATCGATCGTCGTCTTTGATCGAGCCCCGGCCCTCCTTGAGGATCGGGGCTTTGTCTTGTGCGGCCGTGCCTCGTCGACTCGCCGTGCAGCAGGCGACGAGAAGCGGGCCAGCGACTGGGCCGGTGTTCCTCGGCCGACCGGGCACAACCCGTTAACGTCCCGGTGGCAGAGTTAGGCATCGAGCTTGGGGTATCCTCCGTGATCCGCCGTTTCCGAACAGACCACCGTGCCGCTGCGGTGCTCGAATACGCCCTGATCGCGGGGCTGATTTCCATCCTCGTGGTTGTGGGCGCCACCACGATCGGCACCAAGCTGTCATCCCATTATTATGGGCCGATCGCGGTCGGCCTCAGCTGAGCGGGTGATCGCGGCCGTGCTCGACAGTGGCGCCTTCTCGCCGGCATAAGACAGGTTGTCGAGGCTCGACACGATATGGCCCGCGAGCGCGTCGCTGAGCGGCGACGGGTCGGCCCGGTTGCGGACCAGAGCCACCTTGCACGACGGCAGCGTCGGAAAATCGTCCGTCGGCCCCAACACCCGCATGCCGGGCCTCAGCGCGCTTTCCGGCAGCACCGAGACGGCGAGGCCTGCCAGCACCGCGGCACCGACCGCGGTGGAGTTCCAGCTGGAATAGAGCACCCGGTAGGGCTTGGCCCTGGCGTCGAGGGCGGCGGTGGCGGCTTGGCGCCATGTGCAGAAGGTCCGCCCGAGCGCCAAAGGAAGGGGACTCTGCTCGTGGGTGGCGTGCCGGCTCGACGTGACCCAGAGCAGCCGCTCGCGGCGGATCACGGAGACCGAGCCGCGCGAACCGACATGGGTGATGATCGCGAGGTCGAGGTCCGCATTCTCGATCCGTTCCATCAGCATGGGGGTCGGCTCGCACACCACCGTCACCTCGACGCGCGGGTTCGACTGGGAAAAGCGGGCGAGAATCTCGGGGAGGTAACGTTCGGCGTAGTCGTCCGGAAGACCGAGCCGCACGCGGCCGGCCAGTTCCGCCTCGGCAAAGCTGGCCAGGGCTTCGCCAGACAGCCGAACGATGCGGCGGGCGTAGTCGAGCAGGCGTTCCCCCGCGTCGGTCATCCGCGACGCCCGTCCATCCCGTTCAAACAGCGCGCGCCCGACGGTTTCCTCGAGCTTCTTGATCTGCATGGAGACCGCGGACTGCGTCTTGTGTACGGATTCGGCGGCGCGCGTGAACGTGCCGGCATCCGCGATGGCGATGAAGGTCCGCAACTGGTCGATGTCGAGCAACAGGGTCATCGATCAAGCCCGTCCATCGTCATCCTCGGCCCCCCGAGGTCCAGAGTCCATATTAGAGATATCGATCGTTAACATCAATAACATTCGTTTTTCCGATTTTCCATCCTGGGCTATGATCCGGCTCCGTTGAAGGAACAAGATCATGCGCGCTCCCAACTTCCCCCTCGAGGTCCTCAAGACAGCCGCCGCCAGCATCGGCCGCTTCGCCCAGAGAGTGAGCGAGGTCCAGGAGCGGCGGCGCATCCTCCACGGCTTGGCAGGTCTCGACGATCATATGCTGCGGGATATCGGTCTGAACCGCTGCGATGTCGACTCCGTCCTGGTCCAGCCCGCCCTGACGGACGGCACCTTGTTGCTGGCCGAACGCGTGCGGGACACCCGACGTAACCAACGCGCCATGGCCCAGGAAGCACAGGACTGGTCCTCGCTGATGCCCAAGACCAATGCGCGTGCCGCTTGACATCTTAATAAATGATGAATGGGGCGTGCCGACATCGTGCAATGCGATGAATGCCCGCGGCGAGGATCGACGGGACCGCTGACGCTGCCCCGGGGCCGGTCGTACCCAGGGAGCGTGTCCGCGTGTCCAGCGGCTTGGAACCTATGGGGAGATCCGATCGGTACGGGCATCGTGGGCTCTGCATGTCGACCGGACGTCCATGGGGTCGGTCGTCGGCGTCGGGTCTCGACCAAAGCGGTCCAGACCCGGCCGGACCGGATCGATCGAACGCCCGCGACGTCCTTGCGGTCGCCCGACCGTGATCATAGCCTCCAGCTTAGCGCGAGAGCTGGCTCTTCGCGCATGAAAGTGACGGCCGGGACAAACGGTCGGCTTGACCCTCGGGTCCTCATCCCGCAGAACCCGCGTGAGATTTCGCTCGGAACAGCTCGATGATCAAACCGCCGCTGCAAATCCTGCTCTGCGCACCGCGCGGCTTCTGCGCCGGCGTCATCCGTGCGATCGACGCGGTGGAACAGGCTCTTGCGATTTACGGGCCTCCGGTGTTCGTGCGGCACGAGATCGTGCATAACAAATACGTGGTCGAGTCCTTGAAGAAGAAGGGCGCCATCTTCGTCGAGGAAC
>JAABUM010007348.1_pt1 | contig 10183 bp, 14 predicted proteins | sample 5559161 | NCBI WGS metagenome assembly JAABUM01 (sample SAMN10711868, study PRJNA513369) | rock metagenome | isolation source: Antarctica rocks | place: Antarctica: Victoria Land, Siegfried Peak nord | reverse complement strand
GCTGGCGTGCGGCACCTCTGGCGCGTGCTCTTCGACGGCGGGCGTCACAGCAATGGGCGCCCCGCCGCCGCTGCTGCCCTGGGCGGCGGCGCCGTCGCCGTCGCCGCTGGCGTGCGGCACCTCCGGCGTGTGCTCTTCGGCGGCGGGCGCCACAGCCTTGGGCGCCCCGCCGCCGCTGCTGCCCTGGGCGGCGGCGCCGCCGGCATCGCCGCTGGCGTGCGGCACCGCTGTCTTGACCAGCTCGCCCGCGCTGAACTGCACGGCATGTGTCTTGGGCTGGCTGCGGGCCGATGAGGCCTCGCCCGGATTGCATCCTCGACAGTTGACAGTTGATGCAACGAGCTTAGGGAAGACACATCTGATCAGATGATATCTGGGGAGCCGCACTGGGTTTTCACTGCCGCCGTCAGCTGGCCAGTCCGCAGCCATGATTTTTGGTAGAAAACTGCATGTTAGACAGTGACACTCTCTGCGCCAATTTTTTTTGCGTGCAGTGCAATGAATGAACAGTCAGGCAGGCGATCCGGTGCAGCGCCCACAAGAGCTTCCACTCTCAACACGCTCTATCTGTAGGCTACTAGGACTAGGACTAATAGGCTATTGCTGTCCAGCCTTGCGAGCTCTTCACCTGGGAACTCAATGGCAATTCTGGACCAAACTGCAGTCAGCCGGACGGCCACGAAACGCCGTATGGCGACACCATGGACAAATGGCGAGGACCAGACTAGTGAGTCAGCAGCTGCAGCTGAACGCTTCCTAGATGCTTGCAGATCCTGGCTCACAGATCCTACTTCACACCGTCACAAGTGGCCCGAGATGTCGCTGCAAACAGACAATGTGAAGAGTGGAGTCCTGGGACCAGTGACAAATGTCCATACCGCCGCAGCGGCGCGTGTGACAGATGTCATTCGCCATTTAATCCGGGTTTAACTTCTGGGTTCCCGCCGCAATTTCTGATGGCGGATATTGCTTCGAAGGCCGACGAAATATGACGACGCGAGTTCGTACCTCCACCTTCTAGCAGCTGTGGACGATCTTGCGGTGCACAGCAGACTAACATACAGAACTGGGATGCTGGACTGTTGCTGGGTTGCTGGGTTGCTGGGTTGCTGGGTTGCTGGGTTGCTGGACTGCGGAGCAGCATGGCATGGCGCTGACAGACGCCGATGGCAGCACGGTGGCGGCAGCGGACGAGGGCGCACTCGCAGACGCGGCTGCCGCCGCGGCCGCGCTGGAGCAGCAGGAATCTGTGGACATGATCCCAAGGACAGCGTTGTCGGGCGGCGTGAAGCGGAAGACATACGCAGCATGGTTTTCGCGCCCTGGTTGGGCTCAGGGAGGCGATTCTGGCAGCTGGAGTTGTCGGCGCCGCAGCTGCGCGCTGTTCAGAGGCTCCGCTTGGGATTGCACTCGCTGCCGGTGGAGACCGGCAGGTTTGCAAAGATAGACAGGCAGGACCGCTGCCCGTGCGCAAAATGATTCAAGGCCTCCACCGACTGCCACCCCTGCGCCTCCTCGCCGACCCAGCCACCCAGCTCACCCAGCCCGTAGTGGGAGACTGGTGCCCCACGGCGCCGCTGTGGAATAATCCCCTCCTGGCCAGGAGGGTGGCGTGCTGCGCGCTGCATATGCACGGCCTCGTCACGCTTGGGCACTTGCTGCGCGCGTCAGACCTCATGGCGCCGCCGCTCACCGGCCCCCAGTTCGCCAACGGAGTCCGGCGGGCTGCTTTCCCCGTATTCACAGAGGCCGTGGGACCTCTGCACGCCTACCGACAGCGGGTGGCGAGGTGTCTCCGTCAGCAGCCGCTGCCAGCCTGGGCGGTGGCGGCTCGGCAGTGCTGCTGCAGCTGGCTGCTGAAAACTGACGAAGGGCCCCTCAGCGGCGGACTCCCGCCACCGCTGCAGGGCTAGGCGGTCGTTCGATCGGCAGGCGGCGCCTGGCAGCTGGTGTGGGTTTTGGTTCTGTTTGCAGGTCGTGGTTATGTTTGTGGTGTAGTTCAGCTTCTCTTGGCATTGGCCCTACAGACTGATCCCTTGTGCTTTTGTGGTGCGCGCACCCGCGGGCCCGCGGGCTCCTGACATGCACCTGTGCGGTTCGCTGAGGTTACAGGGGCTCGCCCCCCTTTGTGTGTGGTCCTGGGGCAGCTCCACCCCACCCATTGTTTCAAGGGACCACACACCCCCGCCGTACAGGCGGGCTGCAGCCGAGTGCTGGCCCGGCCCCCCGCTTGCCTCGCGGCACCGGCGGCGCTCGCTGTCGGTGATGTCCTGCTGCCCCGCCGAGCACCGCTGCCCGTGACGCCATTACTGGCCATTGCTCACGGTCAGCGTTCCGCATATTGCCCCTTGCGCATACAGCGATTCGGCTTGGACCCGGACCGATGGCCTTTGGGCTGTACAGCGCCGCAGCATTACCGCCGTTAGCCGCCTTCCCTCGCTTTTAAAGCCTTACAGCTACTAGTGTATCGATGAGCCAGGATGTCAGGCGGACGTGACGCTGAGCCTACGCAGGTGGGCTCAGCGTCACAAGCAGCGCAAACAGCGTCGGGAGCGGCTGCGAAACAATATTTCACCTGACTTTAGCGATCATATTAGGTTCCGTAGGTGCTAGAACACCATTCCCAGTCACACTAGCAGCGGTCGTCACGGAGCGCCTGCCCTGCCCCGCCTGGCCGTCATTCGCGCTCAGCCTCGCACACACGCAGCAGCAATGAGCGTCGCGACGGACGCCACACTGGCGGTGGACCCGCTGACGACGGGACCGACGGGCGAGGGTGTGCCTACCGCCACATCCCCTCCTTCCTACAGGCCTCCCAACTTCCTGCTTGCAGCGTCGGCCTGTCCGCTGCTGCTGCCGGTCCGGAGCTCAGATTGCGCTGTGCGGCGTCCCTGCACACCGGCTGCCATGCTACACAGAATTTCTGCCTGCTTGTGGCCCCTTTGACCGGTGCGTTTTGTGGGCTGCAGAGCCCACCGCAGGGCAGCCGCTCCAGGAGCCGGAGGTCGCGCAGCTGCCGGCGGAGGCGCCCGCAGAGCAGCCGGCGCCGGGCACGGGCAAGAAGGAGCGCAAATCAGCGCAGAAGGAGGCCCCCAAGAAGATCTACTTCTGCGCCAAACCGCACTGCCAGCACGCCTTCGAGGGCTCCATCGGGAAGCGCCCCTGCTACGTGCAGAATGGCTCCTTCTCCAAGGGTGCCCACAAGCGCTCCTGCGGCGGCGGCTACCGGTGGCTCGAGGTGCGCGCTGCCGCACCTGTGTGCGCCGCCACTGGGTGTTGGTGCCGGCGCGGGAGCTGTTTCGGCGGGGCTTGCCGCTGCGGTGATTGCGGCCATTCCATTTGTATGTGGACTTGTACGCAGATGCAACGTTCCAACAGCACACGCCAGTGCTGCAGGATAAATGCGAGGACATATCAGCTCGGCTGCAGCGGAGAATGTCAGCGGTGTAGCGCGCCCCTTGCCCTCAAGGATCACATTATCCACTGCTGTTTCGCCCTGGCTGCAGCTGCGAGACGTGGAGCTGGAGCCGCACGTGCAGCTGGAGCAGAGCGGGCAGCAGTTTTTCCTCAACATCACGGGGCCGCACAGCCTGGAGCCTCGCCAAGGCCGCGCCGGCCACTCCCCCCACATGGTGTGTGACTCTTGCTCGAGTTTCCTTGCTCGAGAAACCTGTCTTCGGTGATGCGTGAGGGAGTTCAGTCGACGCGGCTGTTGCTGTGGGGTGGGTTGACCACTGTTATTTTTGTCAGCATATGTCAGTGGGACGCTGAAACGGCATCTTCGAATTGGAGACTTGGCTTCGTACCTGTCTTGACGTCTGGCCGTGACAAACTGCAGCGCGGTGAGGCGTCTGTCGTGGTGACGCCGCCGGCGCACCCCGACACCGAGCCGGGCAATGTGGTCATCACCGCTGATGACGCGCAGGCGGCGTACGACGGGACGTCAGAAGCCGCCCTTGCGCAGGTACACCCTCTGTACCTTGCTCCTAAGTGCAATGTCTCAAGATCGTACCTGCTGCAGCTGACCTGGCCGCAGCGGTCGCATTGGTGGTATCTGCAGCGATTTCGCCTGTCTCTGCAGAGGATTAATCGGCGACAGCGTGTGTCTGATCTCTCGTCATGAATAGCCGATCGGAGAGGGAAAACCTCATCCCCGCAGCCCGAGGGTCACCCCGCTAAACATCCGCTAAACGTCACTTGCTCATGCGGCAGGCGGCGCTGACGGCGGGGCAGCACCACCCGGCGGCGCAGGTGCCCACCGGGCCGCCCGCGGACGTGCAGGCCGCCATGGCCGGCGTCTCCTCCGACATCCAGGCCGTGGTGCGTCCTTGCCTCTTGCTTGTCCTCCCATCGATGGTCCAGCGCTTGCCGTTCTAGCAGCGCCCTCCTGCGGGCGTGCAGGCCGCCATGGCGGGCGTCTCTTCCGACATCCAGGCAGTGGTGCGCGTCCCCTTCTGATGGCTGAGGCTCCAAGGCTGGAGTCCTCTCGCATGCCTCCCAAAGGAGTTGTGAGCGCTATGCAGGCGGCCACACCCAGCCAGCATCTCCAGGATCCTCGAAGTGCGGCAGATCTGCATATCGATACGAGGGTCCACAGGCAAGCGATGTCGATGCACCGCTGACGAAGGCGGGCCAGCTGTGGCGGGTGTTAGGTATCTCAGGTCCAGATGCCATGTCAATCTGAACGGGAACGCACAAAGACTGAGTCCCATTATCTCGCGCCGCAGGTGGGCCAGCTGTGGCGCGAGGTGGCGGAGCTGCAGAAGCTGCAGGCGGAGCTGAACCACCGTACCAGCGCCGCAGAGCAGGCCGCGCAGCTGCTCGTCGGCGCCGCGCAGCGGGAACGCGCCGCCTCCGCCGCCGCCGCCGCTGAGGCGAAAACCCTCTCCTCTGATTCTTTTCTCCGAATAAGCAAACGTCAAACATGTGGCGCCAGACCTACATGTTGCAAGCCGCGCAGCTGCTCATCGGCGCCTGCCACCTGCCGCCGAGGTGAACGTTGATTTGACCACACCGCATCTGATGATCTGACACTTACGGCGTCAGTGTTACGGAGCAGATCGCGCAGCTGCTGATGGGTGCCTCGCAGCGCCTGCCACCTCGGAGGGGAGTTCGTGTTTTGGCTCGAGTCTCATGGGAGTGCTGGCGGATAGGCCGACGCCCGTCTTGTGACTCCCGCTGTGTCGTAACCCCTGCCAGCATCAGAATCCTGCAGCATCAGAATCAGCAAACTTGCTCACGCATTGACTAACACTCCATGTATGTTCTATGTAGAGCAAGCAGATCCGCGCGGAGCTGGCGACTCTGAAGCACGCGGTGGCGCACCTCACCGCGCGCTTTGATGGCACCGCCGCGCCGGCGCTGCCACCGGCGGACGGCGTTGCCGAGGCGGAACCCGCTTCGCCGCCCGCGCATGATGCCGCCGCAGCGGTGGCACACGATTCTACGGCGGCAGCGGCGACGGACGAGCATGCGGCGGCCGCAGCAGCGGCGGCTGCGGCGGCAGATGTGGCGCAAGCGGAAGCGCCGCTGGACGTCGTGGGCGACGGCGATGCCGGGGGAGTGGACCCGGCGCACGCGCCCATCCCGGGGCTGGAGCCAATGGACGGCGACGCCGTTGAGCAGGAGGCGCCCGTGGTGCGCCGATTTCTTTCCCGACCTCATACCCCTGCCTGTTTTCGTATCTGCAGTGTGTTGGGCCTCAGATTTTTTGGCTTGATGCTGTAAGGGGTGGCTTAAGCGCCTCGCGCAGCTCGTCATGATGTCGTGCTGGTAACTTCGTGTGCGATCGTCACGTGAACCATGTTCGGTGCGCCGCGCAGGTGGGCAAGACAGGGCGGGCGGATCAGGAGCTGCCGCCGGCAAAGCGGCTGCGGGCCACCGCCGTGGCGCTGTCGAAATAACGAGGAGGAATCGTGCAGGACCGCCGGGCATGCAGAATCCCGCACTCGCTGGAAGGTTCGGGAAACCTCCTGCCATTGGGCATCATGTGCGGGTACTGCTCAGTGCCGAAGCAGTCTTGACATCTGACATCTGACAGTTCTGCTTGACTGTGTTTTCGGCTTGAAGCGCTCTGAGAAAAAAACCCAAGGCCATGAGCATTCGTGAAACACCTACGTATGTACAGATGACCACGGCTCCTAGAGAGACTGAACGACCAGACAGACTGGCGATTTCAAGCCAAGAATCTGCAGCGCAACCTAGCCAGCACACTGCACCATTGCAGCACCCACGTCAGTCCGATTCAGTCCTCTGTGTGTGTCCCCACACACACACGCACAAACTCTAGCGCCTGGCGTCGCCGCCCCAGCGCAGCAGCTCCCTCGCCCGCAGCACCGCCAGCGAGCTGCACACCGCGCCGCCGCCGTCGGTGCGCTCGGCGCCGCCCTTGCGCCGCGCAGCGTGGCCGTCCAACGACCGCGCCTGCAAAAGCGAGATGACGCCTTTGAACTGGCCGCAAGGTCAACGCCTCTGCGCAGCGTGAAGAGCAAGGCCTGATATGAACACCGATAGGTGCAGCATACCCCCTTCGTGGCGCAGATGGAAATGCCAATGCCTTGGATGATAGGCACCTCTTCACTGTGCAAAGCAGCCAATGGAGCGCACCTCTTGGAGGAGGCTGTCGACGCTGAGCTGGCCCTGCAGGGAGGAGGCGCCGCATGTCATCTTCTCAGTGTAGACACCGCCAGCGGCACGTCGCCCGTCGCCGCCAGCACCACCCTGCACGACAACAAACACGATGATGCCCAAGATACAAGCCTGCATGTCGTGCTGGAGTGTCCCCGCGATAGATACCCTGCGGGCAGACAGCGAGCAGTTGCTGGCCAGGTTTCGGCAAAGGCTGTAGAATCGACAGCTGCTGGAAGGGCGCAGCTGATGAGGGTGAGTTTCGAAAGTGCTGCCGATCAGATGACCTATCAGCGCAGAGCGCCAGGTGGCGGCTCGCTCGCTGCAGCGTTGCCAGTAGCGCAGCTGGCCGCGGCACCTCCGCTGCCGCGAGCGCCGCCGCCGCAGCCGCCGGCGCCAGCCCTACAACATCGGAAAACCATTGTGCGCTTACATTTGCGACGTGTGCACGGGAGCACAATCTCTCAGGGGTGAGGATGTCCATCTCAAAAGTGTCTTCACTCCGAGTATCTGGGCACACAACTGATTATGCTGCCACAGCAGAATGGATGCAGAATCACAGCTGCGTCCCACCTGCAGCTCCGATGGCGGGGAACAGGCGCCGCCATTGACTGCCGCGGCCGCAGCCTCCCGCTGCGGCTGCCCTGAACCTTCTGTAATCGAGCAGCTGCCGCGCGTCCGATGCCGCTTCTGGCAGCAGCAACGGGTTGCTGGCCGCGCAGCGCGTCTCTTTCATTGGCAGTGATGCGAAGGTCCTCCTCGACGGCGGCGGCTGCGGCGATCTGCGCCCGCAGCGCGCGGCTCTTCTCCTGAAGCACCGCATTTTCGTGGCGCAGCACTGCATGTACAAAGTCGTTCCAACTGTACCAGCCCTGGATTGGGAGGCTACCAAGGTGCAATCAAAGGCGCTCAGGGCAGCTCCAATGAACAGAGAGAACTGGCGTGTCTGTGCACATGCAATTGCGAATTTTCGATGGACTCTGGGCAAGTAACGCACCTGTTAGGTCGTAAATTCTGGATCAACAGGATTTCTCTCAAAGAGTGGTGCTTCAAATTGCCGGTTCCGTTGTCGCTGCGCGGCCAGCTTGGCGGGCTGAGGGGAGTTCAGCGAAATGGCGCCACATACAGTATTGTACCATCCTCGAAGATCATTGGCCCATATTCACATCCTCTACACACGTTCGTCATGAGGATCGCAGCGTCAGGTGGCAAATGAGCCATTGTGCACAGATGGTCAACCACAGGAAATGTAGTGATATTCTGCAGATGAATGCGGCATCTTGCGATTCGGGTGATGTATCAACTCGATTGCTTTGCTCTACGAGCAGCACACGAACTTGTATTCCTGTCTCGGATTGCCCAACTGCATTAGGTCAGGTTAATCTGATCCTAATAATCATGCACGTCGATTGACGAACACTGTGCTTGTCTGCGCGGCGGCATTCACAGTCACTATTGCTGCCAAGAAGCAAGGCGAAAAGTTGCAGATCTGACGCGCGGCGCCCTTGAACTAGCTGCCTGATTGTTTCGAGACAACATCTCGTTGCACACCCTTGATTGGCACAAAGTCTTGCAGCTTGGTCCCCAGCCTTCGAGCAACACACGTGCAGCCCCCACCACTTGTGCGAACCGCATGGTGCCACAGTCTTGACCTTGCCACCAGCTACCACCAGCTACCACCAGGCATGGACAGCACAGTGGCCTCCGCCAGCCGGCCTTCCAAGCAGCTGCTGGCAGCAAACGCGATCGGCTACGTGCTGCTCATCATCGTCAATGTAGCGACGCAGACGGGGCTGTTTGGCGATGACAATGGCACCATATCGGCGCGCTTTCCAACCATGCTAACGCCAGCGGGCTGGGCATTCTCCATATGGGGCATCATCTTCCTGCTGCAAGGCTTCGGCGTCGTGTACCAGCTGCTGCCGTACGGCTACGACGACCCCTGGAAGGCCCGCATCATCAACACCATTGGTGCGGCTTCCGTGCGCCAAGCTGACTGTGAACACCCCTGGCGCGCTGCGCCTGCCGCAGTGCAGTGCAGCCATCTGTCCCGGCGCTCAGCTGCGCTGCACCCACTTGCTGCTTCACAGTGCCAGATCTTGTCTTGCCCGTCCTCAACTGCCCGCGAAGTGAACCTGCTGTTGCATGGCCGCAGGCTACAGCTGGGTGCTGGGGTGGGCCTTCGAGATGGCGTGGCAGCTGTCCTTCCAGCTGCAGTCGCCACTGGGCATGTGGATCTGCGTGGCACTCATCCTGGGCGCGCTTGCCAGCTTTGGCCGCGCCCTGCTGCGCCTGTACAGGTGCGCATCGGATACTGGCATGGCGTCAGGTTCCACATCGTCGGGCTTTCGTGCTGCGCGATTGTTCCACGCTGGAACGTGCACCTGCTGCACACATACGCGATGCGCAATGCACTTGCGCTGGAAGGGGACATGCAAAAGTGGCACGGCACTGGGCCGATGTGCCGTCGCACTTGGGTCAGCACCTGTTTCTCTCCACTAACTGCTACAGCTGACGTTGATGTGTCGCCAATGCGCGCCGCAGGCTGAAGGACTCGCAGGGGCCAATGTCCAGCCTGCTGCTGTTCACAGGCTACTGGCTGCCCACCAGGTGCGCACTAAACCAACGCAAACGCATTGAAGGGAACCCTTGAAGTGTTTTGGCGGGCTTTCTCGCCTCCCCCGCTGCCAGAATATGAGTGTCAGCATGGCGCATCTGGCACCCATCGCTGCCTAGAGGCTGCAGGCCCAGGACACGAGTCTACGACTCGCTGGGAGCTGAACTACAAAGTGTCGCCCGTGCGCCGTGGAAGTCAGAGCTCCGCCAGTGGGACCCCCGCCTAGCTGCAGCATCAGCATTACGGGGCTACGGCGCTGAGCAGTTGACCCCTTTACTTCTGTGACCGCAGCATTAACACGGCGTGGCTGTCGGTGGCGAGCAGCGTGGCGGTGCTGGTGGTGCCGTCGGCAATGCATGTGCACGCGGGCACAGAGGTGGCGGCTGTGACCCTCGCCGCCCTCTGCACCGCCATCGGTGCGTTGCCTTCAAGGGATGAGGCATTGCCCAAAAATTCGGGGGATGAGCACACAGGGGATGAGCACACGGGTTGCTCTCTCCTCCTGCGAATGTCACATGATGGGGGTTTGCAACTGCCGGTGAAGCGCACTGCATCGCCTCTTGACATGCGCTGTTGCGGGAATGCTGTTGGGAGTGGGGGCGTAAACATGTGCCTGCGAGGGGCAAGAGTAGGGGAAATCAGATGACGGCTCTGTGCTTCTGGACAAGTCACTGCACACAGGAATGTTCAGCATGAGCATTGGAACAGTGACATCACGAAGCAGCTGGTTCGAGCGGCATGAAGGGATGCGGTGTTTCCCACTGCAGGCGCAACTGCCATGATCAAGGAGAAGGACACGGTCTATGGCATGACGCTGGTGTGGTCGCTGGCAGCCGTCTTCGGCGGTCAGGTACACTTTTGCGTGGTTCTCTGCGTCCCAAAAGTGCTGCAGCGTGAGGCTGCGTGAATCGCTGCGTGTTGTGCCCTTGCACAGCGCGG
>JAABUM010007347.1_pt1 | contig 10183 bp, 7 predicted proteins | sample 5559161 | NCBI WGS metagenome assembly JAABUM01 (sample SAMN10711868, study PRJNA513369) | rock metagenome | isolation source: Antarctica rocks | place: Antarctica: Victoria Land, Siegfried Peak nord | reverse complement strand
CGGGTGGTCGCGGCCCGGACGTCTCCCTTTAGGTGCCAGGATGCTGCGCGAAGAGGGTGTGCCAAAGAAGGGCCGATACGGGTTATCGGAAACCGTGGCGTGCCAGCATCGGACCCATTGCGCGCCGATAGCCATAACCCTGGCAGGCCCGGTTTCGGCGCGAGCGGCGCGATCATTCGCTGCGGGAGGTGCCAGGCGTACACCCCCGAAACCGCTGGAACCTCACCACATTGTCCGACATTTTAGCAGACCCCAGCGGCCGCGTTGACAGGCTAGTATGTGCCTGATAGACTCCGAAACAGTTCCAAAAACCCCGCACAGTAGACTTTTTCCTGTCTGAAAGGCTGGCTACTCAGCCGGGCCAAGGGGCCTCGATGTCGAGAAATCGCCGTGGCGTGGAATGGTCGAACGGGCCGCTATTGTCGGACAAATGACCTACCAGGAGGATGTGAGCATGATCCAGAGCGTCGGTGGCGAGTCGAGACTGAAGCGTCGGGCCTTCCTCGGGGGCACGGCGGGACTGGTGGCGAGTGCGCTGTTGGCGGCGTGCGGCGGCACCGCCGCAACGCCGGCGGCGGGCGGTGCGGCGGGCGGCGCGACGACGACCGGCGCGACGACGACCGGCGCGACGGCAGTGCCGGCCTCCGGGGGGAAGCGGAAGACGCTCCTCGTCTGGGGACGCCAGCAATTCCTGCCGGAGTCGAACGCACACTTCACCGAGTCGGCCAAGCTGGCCGGACAGAAGGGGGGCTTCGACGTCAACGTCCAGCTCTTCACCAATGAGGAACACCCGCAAAAGGAGATCGTGGCGATGGAGTCCGGCACGGTGCCGGATATCGCCTACACCTACGCCCCGGCGCTCTGGAACCAGAACGGTTACGCGCTGGAAGTGCCGGACCTCTACGATACGATCGGCAAGAGCGGGGGGGGCTGGCTCCCGCTCGCCGACCCCGGCTCGAATGTCGGCGGCAAGCGCATTGGTATCCCGATGAATAACGAGCCCTGGATCCTCCACTTGCGGAAGGATCTCTTCGAAGCGGCGGGGGTGAAGCTGCCCCTCACTTCCTACGACCAGATGCTCGATGCCTTCAAGAAGGTCAATCAGGCCGACAAGAATTTCTTCGCGTTCGACGGGCAGATGACCGAGGCGGACTGGACCGGCAACTGCCTCCAATTCCTCTGGGCCTTCAGCGGGCGGCTTTTCGACAAGAGTGGCGTCCCGACGATCGACACCCCCGAGAACCTGAAGGGGCTGACCGCCTACACCGACCTGTTCAAGAACAAGCTGATGCCGCCCGGCGTGGTGCAGCAGAACTCCTCGGGCAACAACGAGGCGTGGCTGAGCCAGCAGACGGCGGCAATTTCGAATACGGGCAGCGTCCTCCTGGCGATGCGGAAGGATAATAAAGACCTGCTCGCCAAGACCTATCTGCAAGCCTTCCCGTCGGCGATCAAAGAGGGGCAATACAACGAGTGCGGCGGCACCGCCGTGATGATCATCAACAAGAAGAGCCAGGCCATCGACGAGGCCAAGCAGATCGCGCTGATGGTCATGTCCCCCGACCGTTATCCGGGCCAACTGGAGAAGGCAGGCTCGTACTGGTTCCCGATCATGAAGGACACCCTGAACATCCCCTTCTTCACGCAGGATGAGCAGAACAAGCAGATCGTCCAGAATGTGGTGCCCTACACCCTCCCGGCGAACGCGGATACCGGGCTTACGCCCATCCTCGACGACATCGCGATCAAGGCCACGGGCGACATGCTCCAGGCGATCGTGGTACAGGGGAAGTCGCCGCAGGAAGCCCTGAAGGGGCTGGCGGCGGCGGCGGCGGCGGCGCAAGAGAAGTTCAAGAAGCCGTAAGTCGGGCGCTGGGCGGTCGGCGGGCGGGGCAAACTGCCGCGTAGCACCCGCCCGCCGCCCGACCACACCGCGTCCGACACCCGGAGGTAGCTATGGCGACGCCCACCCTGACGCGCTCCGCATCGGTCGCGCGGCCCCCCACCGAACGTCGACGGTGGTCGCTGGGCGACACGTCGCTGGGGTATGTGCTGCTCGCGCCGACGGCGGCGCTGATCCTGTTGCTGATCGGCTACCCCTTCGTGCGCGCCCTCTGGCTGAGCTTCCACAAGAAGCTATTGGGCCAGGCGATCGCCCCCTGGGTGGGCCTCCAGAACTACGACACGCTGCTGCACGACCCGCGCTTCTGGGCGGCGGCGAAGAATACGATCGTCTTCACCGGCGGGTCGGTGGTGATCAAGCTCGCGATCGGCCTGCTGGTCGCGCTGATCCTCAACGAGGCGCTGCCGCTCCGAAATCTCTGGCGCTCGATCATCCTGCTGCCCTACGCCATGCCGACCCTGGTGTCGATCCTGATCTGGAAGTGGATGTACAACGACACGGCGGGGGTGCTCAACTACCTGCTCAATCAGACGAACATCACGCAGGGGCCGATGCTCTGGCTGGCCGACCCCGGCAAGGCGATGGGCGCGGTGATCGCGGTCAACGTCTGGCACGGCTTCCCCTTCTTCGTGATCACGCTGCTGGCGGGACTCCAGGCGGTGCCACAGGACCAGTATGACGCGGCGAAGGTGGACGGGGCGGGGATCTGGGCGCGGTTCCGCTACGTGACGCTGCCGAGCCTGCTGCCGACCCTCGCGGTCGTGACCCTCTTCTCGACGATCCTCACCTTCAACGACTTCTCGATCATCTGGATCCTGACGCGCGGTGGGCCGGGCAACGCGACCGATGTCCTCGCCACGCTGACCTACGCGATCGCGATCCCCGGCTACGAACTCGGTAAGGGGGTGGCGGTGTCGGTGATGATGCTGCCGATCCTGGTGGTGCTGATCGTGCTGCTCGGGCGCTTCGTCAATCGTCGGGAGGAGGCCGCATGACCGCCCTACCATCATCGCGCGAGCGGACGCGCTCGCCGCGTGTCGGCTACGCCGCGCAGAAGCTGCTCGTGCGGGTGCTCGGCTGGGCGGTCCTGGCCCTGGTGCTGCTGGTCGCCCTCTTCCCGGTCTACTTTATGGGCATCACCGCGTTCCACCCGCCGACGCTTAGCGGCGGGCGCATCCCGACGATCTTCACGACCGACCTGACGCTGAAAGCGTTCCGAGACTTGCTGAACCAATACCCCTTCCTGATCTGGCTGCGGAACACATTCCTGGTATCGGTGTGCAGCACCGTCCTCAGCGTCACCTGCTCGACCTTCGCGGCCTACAGCCTGTCGCGTTTGCGTTATCGGGGGCGGCGCTGGCTCTCGAACGCGGTCTTCCTCGTCTACCTCTTCCCCTCGACGCTGCTGTTCATCCCGATCTACATCCTGCTGAGCGATCTCAAGCTCCTCGACAATTTCTTCGGGCTGATCGGCGTCTATCTGACCTTCACGATCCCCTTCTGCGTCTGGCTGCTAAAGGCGTACTTCCTCAACATCCCGTTCGAGCTGGAGGAGGCGGCGATGGTGGACGGTGCGACGCGCTTCCAGGCGATGGTCCGCGTGGTGCTGCCACTCGCGACACCCGGGGTCGCGGCCGCCTCAGTCTACGCCTTCACCCTCTCCTGGAACGAGTACCTGTACGCCTTCACGCTGCTCAGCGACAGCGAGAAGTTCACCCTCGCACCGGGCCTAACGAAGCTGATCTTCGGCGACGTCTTCCTCTGGGGGATGATCATGGCGGCGGGGGTACTGATGAGTATCCCGGTGTTGCTGCTCTACTTCTTCGCCCAGCGGTACATCGTGGCCGGCCTCGCGGCGGGCGCGGTCAAGGGCTAAGCCAGGGGACGAATCAGCCGCACGGTGCCGCTACCATGCCGTAAGCGCAAGCAACGCTCGCCGGATAGCGAACGCGCACAGTCGCAGACGAACCGTGCGACGGCGGTCGTCGCGGGCGCTTGCCACGACACATCGTCCACGTCAACTCCCTGGAAGCGCCGCGCGATCCGAACATCGCGCGGCGCACATCTTTTCACATTTTCACACCACCACAATTCCGGCGGCGCGAAACGTTCCGCGTGGGGCGGGAAGAACCCTCCGCCCTTTGCTATCGGCTACGCTTCCTCACCGATGCGGGTCTTCCGCCCCCGAACAGACGAGCAGGAACAGGCGACGGGGGAGGCGCGGCCCCCACCGGCGTACCAGCGGCAGCGCCAGGAGCGCCGCGAGCCCTTTGAGCACCGCCGCGCCCCACGCGACCACGAGCGCCAACGGCGTGCGTGTGCGCGCCAAATCTTCGATCGCCCCGCCGACCGTCGCCGGCCCCACATCGCCGCCGAGCGCCCAGTAGGCGCTGACGGCGGCGTAGAGGAGGCCAAAGCGTGAGCGCGCCACGTAACCGGGCCGGGCGGCGCTTGGACGCCACGATGTCATCGTCACGTTCTGTGCTACCATCGATCCCCGCTGCATGAGCCATGATTCGTGCGCGGTGCCAGAGTCTACCGGCAAGGCACCGCTGCCCGGAGACTCGCTTCGCTCAGGCATCAGCCCGCGCGCCGTGTCCCGCCTCGCGCAGGGCGACGCGGATCCGCTCCGCCGCGTCGTCGAGTACGTTCGGGTCGGGCGTGCCTTCCGCTGCCGCGAAGTTGAAGTCGGCCATCGAGTCGACCGGCAGGACGTGGAGGTGCGTGTGCGGCACCTCGAAACCGGCGATCACCAGGCCGATCCGCGCGGGACTGAACGCGACCTGCACCGCCGCGCCGACCGCCTGCGCCACCGTCATCAGGTGCGCCGCGAGCGCCGGGTCAAGTGTGGTCCAGCGGTCGACCTCCGCGCGCGGCACGACCAGCGTATGCCCCGGCTTGATCGGGTTGATCGTCAGGAAGGCGACGCACTGGTCGTCGCGCCAGACGAAGCGGCCCGGCAACTCGCCGCCGATGATCCGCGAGAAGATCGTTGGCATGTCCACCCCCTGCCCTATCGGGCGTTGCGCGTCGCCTACTCGCCCGAATTCGGGTACAGCACCCCCCATACACTCGGCACCTCGCCGAGCGGCACCTCGATCAGGCTCGGCTCGTTCGTCGCCAGCGCCTCGCGCAGGGCCCCCTCGAGCGCGTCCGGCCCGCTTGCGCGGACGCCGTTGACGCCGAACGCGCGGGCGAGCGCCACGAAGTCGGGGTTCTGCAACTCCGAGCCGTAGGTGTGGCCGCCGAGTCGCGCCTTCTGGATCCGCTTGACATTGCCGAATGCGCCGTCGTTGAAGACGATCCCGACGAGCGGGATGTTATGCTGCTTCGCAGTCGCCAGCTCCTGCACGTTGTACATGAAGCCGCCATCGCCGCAGAGCGCGACAACTCGCTTGTCCGGGTTGCCGACCTGCGCGCCGAGCGCGGTCGCGTAGCCATAGCCGAGCGTCCCCTGATAACCGGGGGTGAGGTAGGTGCGCGGATTGTAGATCGGCATCCCGACGCCGGAGTAGTAGCCCACCTGCGTCATCTCGGAGACGATGATCCCATCGTCCGGCACCGCCGCACGGATCGCCGCCGCGATCGCGTGTTGCGGCTGCAACTCGAAGAGGCGATCGGCGGCGCGCTCCTTGATCGCCGCCAGCTCCGCCGTGCGCGCCGTGCGCGGCATGTCGGTCGCGACCAGCGCGATCAGACTCGCCAGCGCCAGCTGCGCGTCGCCCACGACGCCGACGGTCGGCGTCACGTTGCGCCCGACCTCCGCCTCATCGATGTCGATCTGGATCGTCGGCACGCCCTCCGGGAGGCCGATATAGGTCGCGGCTTCGAGGAGGCGCGTCCCGACGGCCAGGATCGCGTCGGCGGTCTTGAGAAGGTCGCGCGCGGCGATCATCGTGAAGGCGAGCGGGTGGCGATCCGAGAGCGCGCCGCGCCCGTTCTCGGTCATCAGCACCGGCGCTTCCAACGCCTCCGCCAGCGCCCCTAACTCCGCCCAGGCCCCCGCACCAAGGACGCCGCCCCCGGCGAGGATCAGCGGACGCCGCGCGCCGCGCAGGGTCTCCGCCGCCCGCAAGAGCAGGTCGGGGTCGCCCGCGCTCCGCGTCACGACCGCGGGCTGCGCGAAGGTCATGTCGGCCTGCGCGCCGAGCACGTCGGGCGGCACCTCGATCGCGACCGGGCGCGGGCGACCCGTCCGCAACTCCTGAAACGCGTGCTCGATCAGGCCGGGGATCGCCTCGGGACTCGTCGCGCGCGCGGCCCACTTCGTGGCCGAGGCGAAAAGTTCCAGCTGCTGCGGCACCTCGTGTAGCTCGCCGCGCCCCCCGCCGATCAACGCCGACTCGATCTGCCCCGTCAAGCAGAGGACGCGCGACGAGCAGGCGTAGGCGGTGGCGAGTCCGGCCAGCGCGTTCATCACCCCCGGTCCCGGCACGACGAGGCAGGTGCCGACCCGCCCGGTCGTGCGCGCGTAGCCATCGGCCATGTACGAGGTCGCCTGCTCGTGGCGCGTGTGGATCACGCGCACCCGGTCGCGCGCGGCGAAGAGCGCATCGAAGAGATTATCGAGCTGGATCCCCGGCAGGCCGAAGATCGTGTCGATCCCCTCCCGCTCGATCGCCTCCACCAGCGCCTGCCCGCCCGTCAGCCGCGTCATCCCGCCACCTCTTCCCTTCGCCGCATACCCGGCCCGCTCATCATTTCACCACAGCGGGACAATACCATACCGCCTGTCAGCCACGCCGTGCACACGCCGACGAAGCATCGGGCCAGATGGCGCGCGGCCTGCAACACCGCCGCGCCACAGGCCCGCACATAGCGCAAGTTACGAAGATTATTAGACAGATCGGGAACGATGGGGGAGAATGCGAGCCGTGAGCAACGGGATTTCGCCCACAGGAAAGGATCGACGATGTCCGTGAACCCTTTCGCATCATTGCGCTGGCGCAATATCGGCCCGCACCGTGGCGGGCGCGTGGTGGCCGTGGCCGGTCACCCGTACGAGCGCGGCACCTTCTACTTCGGCGGCTGCGCCGGCGGGGTCTGGAAGACCACCAACTCCGGCGCATACTGGGAGAACATCACCGACGGCTTCTTCAAGACCGCCGCGGTCGGCGCGCTCGCCGTCTCCGACAGCGACCCGAACGTGATCTACGCCGGGACCGGCGAGAGCTCGATCCGCTCGAACGTCTCGCACGGCGACGGGGTCTACAAGTCGACCGATAGCGGGCACACCTGGCGCAACATCGGCCTCGCGGACACCCGGCACATCGGCGACATCATCATCCACCCGCGCAACCCGGATGTCGTCTACGTGGCGGCGCTCGGACACGCCTGGGGGCGCAACGAGGAGCGCGGCGTCTTCCGCTCGCGCGATGGCGGCAAGAACTGGGAGAAGGTGCTCTACCACGACGACCACACCGGGGCGATCGACATCACCCTCGACCCGAACAACCCGGACACCCTCTACGCCGCCCTCTGGGACACCCAGCGTTACCCCTGGGCGCTCGTCAGCGGCGGCCCCGGCTCCGGGCTCTGGCGCTCGAACGATGGCGGTGACACCTGGACCGACATCAGCCGCAAGAAGGGCCTGCCGACCGGTCTGCTGGGCAAGATGGGCATCAGCGCCTCGCCGGTGCAGGCCGGTCGCGTCTGGGCGACGATCGAGGCGATGGGCGAGGGCGATGCGGACGGCGGCGGGGTCTTCCGCTCGGACGATTTCGGCGAGACCTGGGAGCTGCTGAACGCCGACGCCAGCCTGCGCGGGCGCCCCTGGTACTACCAGCACATCTTCGCCGACGCCCACCACGCCGACACCGTATGGATCAACAACCTCTCCTTCTGGAAGTCCACCGATGCCGGCAAGACCTACATCGAAGTTCCGACGCCGCACGGCGACTGCCACGGCCTCTGGCTCGATCCGCGCGATCCGCAGCGGATGATCCAGAGCAACGATGGCGGGGCGAACGTCTCGCTCGATGGCGGCCGTTCCTGGTCGTCGATCCTCAATCAGCCGACCGCGCAGTTCTACCATGTGATCGCCGACGAGAAGCAGCCGTACAACGTCTACGGCCCGCAGCAGGATAATTGGGCGATGCGCCTCCCGAGCATCGGCTTCCAGGGGGCGATCAGCTGGAAGGATTACGTCGAGCCGGGCGGCGGCGAGTCGGGCTACATCGCCATCAGCAAGGAGCCGCCCTACAAGGTCTACGGCGGCGGCATCGGCACCGGCACGGGCCACGGACGCCTGCTGGCCTGGAACCCGGAGACGGGCCAGACGCGCAACGTCACGGTCTGGCCGGAGGTCCACGGCTTCGGCGCGGGCGCGGAGGCGCTGAAGTACCGCTTCCAGTGGACCTTCCCGCTCGAATTCTCGCCGCACGACCCGAAGGTGCTCTATGCGGCGTCGCAGCATCTCCACCGCTCGACCGATGAGGGGCACTCCTGGGAGACGATCAGCCCCGACCTCACGCGCAACGACCCGGCGAAACTCGTCTCCAACGGCCTGATCACCTCCGACAACAGCGGCGCGGAGATTTTTTGCACGATCTTCGCCTTCTGCGAATCGCCGCTCGAACAGGGCCTCTTCTGGGCCGGGTCGGACGACGGGTTGCTACACATCTCGCGCGATGGCGGGGCGAACTGGGCGAACATCACCCCGCCGACGCTGCCGGAGTGGACCCGGATCACGATCATCGAGCCGTCGCCATTCGACGCGGCGACCGTCTACGTCGCGGCGACGAAGTACCAGCTCGACGACACCACGCCGTACCTCTTCAAGACGACCGACTACGGCCAGAGTTGGACCGTGATCACCGAGGGGATCACCCCCGGCGACTTCACGCGCACGATCCGCTGCGACCCGAGCCGCCAGGGGCTCCTCTATGCCGGGACCGAGACCGGCGTCTACGTCTCGTTCGATGATGGCGCGCGCTGGCAGCCCTTCGCGACGAATCTGCCGGTGGTACCGATCTGGGATCTGCACGTCAAGGGGACCGATCTGCTGGCCGCGACGCACGGGCGCTCCTTCTGGATCCTGGATGACCTCACGCCGCTGCACCAGATGGCCGCCACCCAGGCCGCCGCCAGGGCGCAACTCTTCCGCCCGCGCGATACCGTCCGCTGGCGCGTCTACGGTCGCGCCTACGGGGCGAAGACGCCCGGCTACCTCACCTACAAGATGACGGGGCCGGTCACGGTCGCCTATCGCGGCGAGGAGACGCCGCAGGGGACGACGATCGAGCGCTTCGTCGACGCCGGGGACAATCCGCCCAACGGCGCGATCATCCATTACACCCTCCCTGCCGGGGCGAGCGGGGAAGTCTCCCTGCGGATCCGCGACGCGGCGGGGGCCGAGGTCAACGCCTTCACCGGGAAGATCGGCGCGCCGACCCCCGCCGTGGACACCAGCACGCCCTCGGCGGCCGGCGAAGCGCCGGGCGCGGGTGCCTCGGAGTCGCCGACCTCCCCGGCCTCGACCGAGACGAACCAGGCCGAGCCGGAGGCACCGATCGGGCAGATCGTGCCGACCGCGATCGGGCCGAACCGCTTCGTCTGGGATCTCCACTACGACGGCCCAACGCCGCTGGTGGAGAGCGGCGGCAAGAAGACCCGCCGCCTCCAGGCGCTGGACGACGGTTTGTCGCCGGTCGCCGCGCCGGGCGAGTACACCGTGGAACTGACGGTCGGCGGCGAGACGCTGACCCAGACATTCACGCTGCTGAAAGACCCGCGTGTCCCCGCGACCGACACGGAACTCCAGGCACAGTTCACCCTCAAGCGCGACATCCGCGACCGCGTCTCGGCGCTGAACAGCGGCCTGAACGATCTGCGCCGCATCCGCGAGCAGATCGCGGCGGCGCGCGAGCGGATCGGCACCGGCGACGAGAGCGCGGAAGTGCGCGCGGCGGCGGCGGAACTCTCCACCGCGCTGGACGAGATCGAGCGCGTGCTCACGATGACCAAGGCCGACAAGCCGCGACCGGGCGGCAGCGAGATCAAGGAGAAGTTCGGCGCGCTCGCCAGCATGATCGACGAGTCCGACGACCGCCCGACCGCGAACGCCCACGTCGTCTTCACCCAACTCTCCGAGCAGTTGGATGAGGAACTGACCAGGCTGCACCACATCACCAGCGAAGACTCCGTGCGCTTCAACAATCTGATGCGACGCCTCGACATCCCGGCGATCAGGCTCTAAGATGCGTGATCCCCGGCCCAGCTGGGCCGGGGACCATTGCACCGCCCGGCGGTGCGCGCCAGGGCGGGAGAGACGACATGGAG
>JAABUM010007346.1_pt1 | contig 10184 bp, 8 predicted proteins | sample 5559161 | NCBI WGS metagenome assembly JAABUM01 (sample SAMN10711868, study PRJNA513369) | rock metagenome | isolation source: Antarctica rocks | place: Antarctica: Victoria Land, Siegfried Peak nord | reverse complement strand
CAGCCTGCTTACCGGGCACCATCGGGTGGGTGCGAGCGACATCGCAACGTCAAGCGTCGCGGCGCAGACAGTACCCCCCGGGATCGCACCCGGTACCTTCTTACCATTGGAATTACCGGTCGCATCATCTACGCTGAGCGCAGCTGGGCGGGTCATGGCGCGCGTCAGTATGCACAAGCGACTTGTAGCGTGAGCACGAGCCGAGCCATCGCAAGTCGCGGGCGTGCAAACCCGCCGAGGCATGTATGAATGGGAACATGTGGCAGCGTACGCCGCAGAACACCACGAGGCCCGGGCACCCGGCTTCACTGCGGGGCGTAACGCAGATAGCAAGCGGGGTCGCCATGCTCGTCGGCGGGCTGGTCCTCGTGGGTTGGCGGTTTGACATCGAGGCGCTGCGACGCATCCTCCCCGGCTTCGTCGCGATGAACCCCGCGTCGGCGCTCGCCTTCATCCTGGCCGGGGCGGCCCTCGGCGCACTGGCCGACGAGGGCGCCGCGCCGCGCGCCCGCCGCCTCGCAGCGGCCTGTGCCGGGCTGGTCGCGCTGGTGGGGCTGCTCAAGCTGAGCGCGGTGGTCGGCGGCCCGGATCTGGGCGTCGATCGGGTGCTGTTCCGGGCGGCCTTGGCCGCCGACGCGACCCAGCTGCCCAACCGCATGGCCCCGAACACCGCCCTCAATTTCCTGCTGGTCGGGAGCGCCCTGCTGCTGCTCGACCGGCGCACCCAGCGGGGGTACTGGCCGGGCCAGGCCGCGATCGCGCTGGCCGGGGTGGCGTCGCTGCTGCCCGCCCTCGGCTACGCCTACGGCCTCCGGTCCTTCTACGGCATCGGCGCCTTCATCCCCATGGCGCTGCACACCGCGCTGACCTTCTTGGTGCTGGTGGTCGGCCTGCTGTGCGCGCGACCCGGGCGCGGGCTGGTGGCGATCGTCGGGAGCGCGAGCGCGGGCGGCGTCATGGCGCGGCGGCTGTTGCCGGCCGCGCTCCTCCTGCCGGCGGCCCTGGGCTGGCTGGTCCTCCAGGGCCAGCGCCGCGGGCTCTACGACAGCGCGCTGGGCGTGGCGCTCTTCGCGGTGACCGCGATGCTCGGCCTCGCCCTCGTGGTCGGCTGGAATGCGCGGCTGCTGCACCTGGCCGACGCCGCGCGCGGGCAGATCGAAGCCGAACTGGCGCGCCAGGCGACGCACGACGCGCTCACCGGCCTGCCCAACCGCGCCCTCTTCGCCGACCGCCTCGGCCACGCCCTGGCCCGCGCCAGCCGGCGCCAGGCGACCCTCGCGGTGCTCTTCCTCGACTTGGATGGCTTCAAGGCCGTCAACGACAGCCTTGGCCACGCGGTCGGCGACCAACTCCTCGTCGCGGTGGCCGCCCGGATGCGGGCCTGCCTGCGCCTGGAGGACACCGTGGCGCGGCTGGGCGGGGACGAGTTCACCATGCTGCTCGAAGGACTCACCGACCTGCGCGGCGCGACCCTGGTAGCGGAGCGCATCACCCGGGACCTGGCGGCACCCTTCACGCTGGCCGGGCACGCGGTGGTCGTGACGAGCAGCATCAGGATCGTGCTCAGCGACCTGCACCGCGGCGAGCAGCGCGCCGATGAGTTGCTGCGCGACGCCGACATTGCGATGTATCGCGCCAAAGCGGCGGGCAAGGCCCGTCACGCGGTCTTCGCGGCGGGCACGGACGCGGGGGCCGGCTCCCGGCCGGACCACGAGACCGACCCGCGGGGCGCGGTGCCGGGAAGACCGCAGCCGCGGCCAGCCCGCGGGCAGCCCCCAGCCCCTCCTGTCCCGCTCAGCTGACCATGCCGCCGGACAGGGTCGGGGTACAGGACCGATAGTCCATGGCAGCGCGGCCGTGGCCGCGCCATAGTGGATAGGCTAACGTGCAGGGCCTGGCTGCCGCATGTGCGTCGTCACCGACGGGACGAGGGGTCATGGCCGAGACGACGCTGCGCGTCCTGCTGGTCGAGGACGACGAGGATGATTACCGCCTCGTGCGGGACTATCTGGGCGCAACCGGTGACGCGACGCTGCGCCTGGAATGGGCCGCGACCTATGACACGGGCCGCGCGGCGCTGGCCCGTCGTGAGCACGATATCGCGCTGGTCGACTACCGGCTCGGCGCGCACAGCGGGCTGGATTTGCTGCGCGCGGCGGATGGGGCGAGCGATCTCCCGCCGACGATCATCCTGACCGGTGCGGGCGATCCCGCCGTCGATGCGGCGGCGCAGACGGCGGGGGCATTCGACTTCCTGCTCAAAGGGCGGCTCGATGCGTCGACGCTGGAGCGTTCCATCCGCTACACGCTCGATCAGTCCCACCAGCGCGTGGCGTTGGCGGAGTCCCAGCGGTTCTTGCAGGCCACCCTCGATGCGCTCTCGGCCCACATCGCGGTACTCGATGAGCGGGGGGTGGTCATCGCGGCCAACGCGGCCTGGCGGCACTTCGCGGCGCAGAACGATTTCCCGGACGGTGGCCACGGCCTGGGGATGGACTATCTCGCCGTCTGCGATGCGGGCGCGCGAGACGGCGCGGACGGCGCGGCGGAGGTCGCGGCGGCCATCCGCGATCTCCTGGCGGGGCGGCGCACGGCATTCGTGCGCGAGTATCCCTGCCACGGTCCGCGCGAGCGGCGCTGGTTCGCGATTCGTATCAGCCGCTTCCCGGGGGCTGGCCCCCTACGGTTGGTGGTCGCCCACGAGAATGTCACCATGCGCCATCTCGCGGAGGAGCGGACCCGCTTCCAGGCGCAGTTGCTCGATCAGGTGCCGGTGGCGGTGGTCGCCACCGACCCGGCGGGCCTCGTCACCCACTGGAATGCCCACGCCACCACCCTCTATGGTTGGACCCCCGCGGAGGCCTTGGGGCGATCGGCCGAGATGCTGATCGCCGGGCCAGCGGCTGTGGAGCCGGGTCGGGCGATCTTCGACCGTGTCGCCGCGGGCGAGGTCTGGGCGGGCGAATTCCCCGTGCGGCGCAAGGATGGGGCGACTTTCCCCGCCTACGTGACCGACGCCGCGATCCACGACGAGCGAGGGCAGCTTGCGGGCGTTGTGGCTGTTTCCGTGGACATCGGTGCGCGCAAACGGGCCGAGGAAGCGCTGCGGGCGAGCGAGCATAGCTACCGTGCACTCCTGGAGCAGGCGGCCGACGCCATCTTCATCTTCGCCCCCGACGGGCACTTCCTGACGGTGAACGCGCGGGCCTGTGCCCTGAGCGGCTATACGCGCGCGGAATTGCTGGCGCTCGAGGTCGCGGACATCATGCCGTCGGAAGAGGCGGGCGCGATCGCGACGCGGGTGGCCGGATTGGCTGAAGGGCCGCGTACCCGCGAGCGGCTGGTGCGCCGCAAGGATGGCGTGCTCATCCCGTCCGAGGTGAGCGCCGCGCTGCTGGACGATGGGCGGGTGCAGATCATCATCCGCGACAACACCGCGCGGAAGTTGGCCGAGGCGGCGCTGCGGGCGAGCGAGGCCAGTCTGGCCGAGTCGCAGCGCGTCGCACACCTGGGCAGCTGGGAGTATGACTACGCGACGAAAGCGCTGCACTGGTCCGATGAAGTTTTCCGTATCGGTGGCTATGTCCCGCAGTCCTTCGTTCCGACGCCCGGCCTCCTCGAGTCGGCCATCCATCCCGACGACCGGGAGCGCGTGGCGCAGGCACAGCGGGCGGCACACGCGGGGGGCGTGCCCTACGATCTCGATCACCGGATCGTGCGGCCCGATGGCGCGATCCGCACGGTCCATCAACAGGCGGAGCTGATCCGTGACGCCTCCGGTCGGCCCCTGAAGCGGCTGGGCATCGTGCAGGACGTGACCGAGCGACGCCAACTCGAGGGGCAACTCCGCCACCAGGCCTTCCACGACGCACTGACCGGCTTGCCGAACCGCGCCCTGCTCTTCGAGCGCATCGGGCAGGCGCTCGCCCGCGCCCGGCGCGATGGGCGCCCCTGCGCCGTCCTCTTCCTCGATCTCGACCGTTTCAAGGATGTCAACGACACGGTCGGGCACGACGCGGGTGACCGGCTGCTGATGGCGGTCGCCGCGCGCCTGCGCGGCGTTGTGCGCGACGGCGACACCCTGGCCCGCCTGGGCGGCGACGAATTCACCCTCCTGCTCGAAGACGTGGCGGGTCCGAACGAGGCGGTACGCACCGCCACGCGACTCCGCGAGACGTTGGTCGTACCGCTCATCATCGACGGTCAGGAATATCGGCTCACCGCCAGCATCGGCATCGCCCTGGGGCGTCCCGATCATCAACGACCGGAGGACGTCTTACGCGACGCCGACATCGCCATGTACCGCGCGAAAGACGGGGGGCGGGCGGGGTACGCCCTCTTCGATCCGGCGATGCAGGAGCACATCGTCGCGCGGCTCGAACTGGAGCGCGATCTGCGCCACGCCCTGGACCGGCAGGAATTCACCCTCTATTACCAGCCGATCGTCGATCTGCGCACCGGTGCGCTGGCGAAGGTCGAGGCGCTGGTGCGCTGGCAGCACCCCACGCGCGGTCTCGTCTCCCCCGGCGACTTCATCCCGCTCGCCGAGGAGACGGGGCTGATCCGTCCGCTGGGGCGTTGGGTTCTCGGGGAAGCCTGTCGCCAGGCACGGGCCTGGCAGGTGGCGGGGACGCCGCTGGCGATCGCCGTGAACCTGACGGCGCTGGAATTCCAGCAACCCGATCTTGCCGATCAGGTCGCCGCCGCGCTGGCCGCGGCGGGGACCGAGGCGCGCTGGTTGCGCCTGGAGATCACCGAATCGCTGGCGATGCGCGACGTGGCGGCGACGATCGACACCCTGCGTGCGCTGCGGGCGCTGGGCGTGGCGATCGCGATCGACGACTTCGGGACCGGCTACTCCTCGCTCGCCTACCTCAAACGTCTGCCGGTCAGCGCCTTGAAGGTCGATAAAGCCTTCATCGACGGACTGGGGGCCGACGACGAGGATACCGCGATCGTGGCGGCGATCATCACGTTGGGGCAGACGCTCGGGCTCCGCGTGATCGCCGAGGGGGTCGAGACTGTGGAGCAAGCGACCCTGCTCCGCGCGCTCGGCTGCGATCAGGCCCAGGGCTACCACTTCGCCCGGCCACTCCCCGCCGCCGCGGTGGCGGAATTACTGGCGGACGAGGCGATACGCGAGGGGCGGCCAGGGCAGGGCACGCGCCCCAGGCCGACCACGGGGGTGCTACGTCCGCGCCGCGCCGCGCCGCCTCGACCGCTGCTCCCGGATGGTCGCGGGGTCGCGTCGGACTAGACGTCCGCCACCGGCCTCCCGGCGGAGACGGCGGGCGGGGCGGGGGGCGGGCCGCTGGGGAGGTCGACGATCGCGAACCAGTAGCGCCCGATGGTTTACATCGTCGCCACGAGGAGAGCACAAAAAAGTCGGGGGTATCAAGCCGCTAGCGATGCTGGTGTGACTGCTGTCGGCACAGGCCGGAAGCCGGGATACCAGGTGCGGACGCCGGCCAGCCGCCGCGGGCGAGCGGCAACCGGTCCAGGCCGAGCGCGCGCTGGCGCTCGGCCTGGGGGGTGCCGCTCGTCCCGACGGCGACCAGCGTGTCGGCGGTCGGCTCGTGGAGGAAGGCGTCCACCTTCTCGGCACCGAGCACCGCGCCGAGCAGCCGACTCGCCTCGTCGAGCGTCTCCGCCAGCCCGGCGGGCGGGATGGCGAAGAGCCCCTGGAGCAGGGCGAACAACCGCGGATCGCCCTGCGGGTCGAGAGACGCTTCCGGATGATCCATGCCGACAACCTCCCGCGAAGACCCGCGCCGCGGCAGCAAGGGCAACCCCTCGCGATGGGCTACTGCGCGTAGGCCGCTCACGCCGCTGTATAGATACGGCGGCGCGCTCCCGCGAGGCGCTAGTCATCGTGCTGGTGGTGACGGTACCACGCCGCGGCCGCCCGCCGGTGGTTCGTGCTCGCGGGGATCGGCAGCCGCCTGTAGAGCACCGCGCAGTGATTCTTCACCGTCTGCAGGGCGAGCGACAATGCCGCGGCGATCTCCTTGTCGTGCTTGCCCTCCGCCAGCAGCGCCAGGATCGCGCGCTGCTGGCGCGACAGGTCGTCCGGGCTGGTTACCGGGAGGCCGCGCCGCGCCGGACGCGCCCGCAGTGGCCGCGTCCGGCGCGCGGCGAGCAGCCATTCCAGGCGGCCGCATCGGCGTGGAGCACGGCGCCGAGCCGAGACAGCCGCAGGACCGTCACCGCCGCGTGCAACGTCTGCACCGCCTGGTACGTCAGCACCCACTCGTCCTGGTAGGTCAGCACCCACTCATCGTCGTATGCCATCTCGCACCGCCATGGCTGCGCTGCCGTCCTGCGGGCCGTCCCACGCTGCTGCGAGCATAGTACACCGGGAAACCCGGTCGGTACACTCCTGACCCGCCCGCTTAGCCCCCCACCAGCGCCGCAGACACTCCCACACGCCGGGGGGTCCTGTACCTTGCTGAGCGCCGCCGGCGCTCCTGAGACATCCTGCGTGGCCTGGTACGCTGGTAGACTCGTGACGCAGGAAAGGAGCCGCCATGCCCCAGTACGTCGTGACTGTGCTCGTCACCGTCGAGGCCGCCACCCCAGGCGCGGCCGTCGCCTGGGTCCACCACGAACTCGCCGCGCGCCTGGCACCGGATACGGGCGGCAGGTGGCACAGCAAGAAGGCCTGGTGTAACGGTCGCTGGCATCAGCCGCAAGCTGGCATCAGATGGGGAACCGACCCATGACGCGGTTGTACTCTTCTTGAGCCTCGCCGATCGACAGCCGGGAGTACCCTTCCAGGGACTTCCGGCTGGCATGCCCCGAGTACGGTTGGCTGAGCGCGTCGTCGACGCCCTGCTTCTTGAGCCAGGTTAAGAGGAAGTGGCGGAGTTGGTGCGGCGAGACGGTGCGATCGAGGCCCGCCGCCTGCGCGTAGCGTTCCAGCATGCGCCGTACCCCCCGCTCGCTGTACCGCTGCTTCCGCGACGACTCGAACAGGTGGGCCGCGCCCTGCTCGCGCAGGCGCGCCATGTGCAGCGCCAGGGTCTCCTTCAAGGGATCGGGGAAGGGGACGACCCGATCCTTGCCGCCCTTGCCGCGGTTGATCCGGATCTGGCAGCGGTCCAGGTCGACGTCGGCGAGGCGGATATTGACCAGCTCGCTCACGCGCACGCCGGTGTAGAAGAGCGTCTTAATCAGGACCATGTCGCCGAAGTTGCGCGCCTGCCAGACCGTCTGGTAGTAGCGGCGCAGCTCCGCTTCGCTGGGCACATGCGGCAGGCGCTTGGGCTCCCGCGGGATCGCGATCGCCAGCTCCTCGCGCAGGTGGCGGAAGACCTGCTTCAAGTAGGCGTAGTCGGGCCGCTCCCCGCGCAGCTGCCGGGCGAGTTCCCGCGCCTTCTTGCGCGCCGGCGTGCGTGTGGGCGTGGGTACGCGTGCTGTCGTGGGCGTCTCGCTCATCCCGCCGCCTCCACCTCTTCCAGGGCCAAACGTGCCGCCATGTCGAGGCGGAAGACGCCGTAGGGATTCACATGGGCGTAGATCAGCGGGGTCAGCCCGCGCAGGTCCTCGGGCGTCAGGCGCGCCAGCCACGCGGGCGCGGCGAGCACGCGCTGGATCATCAACGTGTTGATCAGGACGAGCGCATTCTGCACGAGGGCCAGGCAAAGCACGGCCACCTCCTGGTCGTCGAGGCGGTTGGTCGCGATCTCCCCGCCTTTCCCGTAGTGGATGAAGCTGTTGGCGCTGTTCCAGTTCTCGACCACCTGGAGTCCCGCGTGGACCTCGCGCCGGACAGCCGGGTCGCGCAAGTAGGCGCAGAGGAAGATCGTCTTGACCGCCTGGCCGAGCTCGGCCAGCGCGGCGTAGGTGGGGTGCTGCACGCTGCTGCGCGTGAAGCGCCGCAGGATCGCCTCGGTCCCGGCCGTCCCCAGGCGCAGGGCCGTCGCGAACTTGATCAGCTCGTCGTATTGCTGGCGGATCAACGCCCAGTTGATCGGCCGGGTCAGCACCGCTTGCAGGTGCGGGTACGCATCGTTCTGGCCGGTGGACGGGCGGTAGAGCTGCTGCGCGTGGAGGCCCTTCAGGCGCGGCATCAGCGGGAAGCCGAGGAGCCGGGTGAAGGCGAAGGCGACCGCGCTCTGCCCGTGGGAATCGACGTGATTCTTCGCCACCGCCATGTCGGTGCAGTGGCGCAGCACGCCCTCGATCATCGCCGCCACCTCCGACGACGAGACCGCCTTGATCTGCGAGTAGAGGCAGGCGGCCTTCTTCTCGACGTGCCAGTACACCATGATCCCGGGGCCGCGATGGCGGATGCTCCATTCGGTCCGCAGGTTCTGGTCCCACGCCCCGAACTTCTTGGAGTCCGACGCGCAGGCGGTCGTTCCCGCGCCCCAGACGTGCGGGTCGCGGGCGGCGAAGATCGCGTTGACGACCCGCGCGGTCGCGTCGCGCAGCCCCTCGCGGGAGATGAAGCGCCGGCGCACGTAGCGCAGATCGGCGTGGCTCTCGTCGTGCTCGCCGGCGGCGATCCGCTTGAGCCCGGTGTTGGTGCCGAGCCCGTACAGGCACAGCAGCAGGCGCCGCTGCAGCGTCGCCGGGTCCAGGATCTCGCGCTGGGCGGCGCTGGCGAAGGCGCGCGTGAAGCCGACGCGCAGGTCGGCCTCCTTGAGCATGTCCAGCAGGCTCGTCATCGGCCAGCGCCGCCCGATCTCGCCTTTCAACTGCGCCAGGGTTTGCGGCTCGGGGAGAGCCTCGAGCGGCGACCCCTTGATCCAGCCGTTGTCCCGGGGCAGGATCTGCACGGCGGCGTTCGTCGGCATCGCGCCATCGAGCGCCGCCGGCGCCTCCGCCAGTTCGCCCTGCCGCCCGCAAATGAACGCGTCGGCGTCGAGCGGTTGGTGCAGCGCCTCGTAGTAGGCCGCGCGCTGCGCGTCGAAGTCGGCCGGGAGGTCCTCGTCCGGGTTGCGGTAGCGATCGGCCCCGACGACCCACACTTCCTTGCCGCGCAACTTGTCGCGGAGGGTCTGCAAGACGCAGCGCTCGTAGTTGATCCGGTCGACCCGCGCGCGGCCTCTGCCGTCGGTCCGGGTCACGGCGGTGGCCCACCCCGGCGGGACGACCCCGTCGACGGGCACGTCCTCTGCGGCGGCGAACAGGCGGCTCTTGCGCGACGCGTATCGCCGGAGCAGGGCCAGCGCGCGGACGACCGGTCGGTGGGCGGTGTTGTTGGAGCGGAACTCCAGCGCGCCGAGCAGGGCCGGGAGCGCGCGCCGGTACTGCGCCCGATACGCTGCCCGCAGGTGGGTCTGGACGTGGAGCCGATAGGCCGGGCCGGTCGATCGGTACTCGCGCACCAGGTCGCGCAGGGTCTGCTCGCCGCCGGCCACCGGGAAGATGACGTCGCGGATGACCCCGTCGGGCTGCGCGACCGACGCCTCGGCGCTGTGGTACAGCAGGTTCGTCTTGCCGGTCACCCGTTTGAGGTCGTCGAGCAGTTCCTGCTCGACCTTGCGCTCGGCCGTCGCCCCGATCTTGTGGACCATGGCGAGGAGCAGATCGATGAGGCCGTCGGTGAGCTCCCGCCCGCGCAGCAGGCACAGGGCCGCGACAAGCGTCGCCCGGACCGCGTCCGGGTGCGCCCGTAAGGCGCTTGGCACCTCGGTCGCGGCGCGCTGCCGCTAGCCCTGCACCACGCTGGGTGCCACGTCGGCGAACAGATCGTGCGGCAGCGCCACCTGGCGCACCCGCTGCAGCCGGCCGATCTGGGTCAGCACGCCCGCCAGACTCATGCGTCCGGGATCGGCCTTGAGGTCGTGCAGGGTCAGGGAAGCGGGCGCGGGTGCGCCCGGCGGGGCCGTCACCTCTTCCGCCGTCTCAGTCGCGGCGAGCAGTGCGTCGATCCGGGCCAGCCCCGCCGGCCCGAGCCGCCCCAGCACGGCCCGATACAGCCCGTCCTCCTAGGCCCGTAGCGCCGAGCGGATCAAGCGGTCGAGGCGCCCGGCCGACGGCGGCTCGATCTGGCCGGCTCGGCAGCGCGCGTAGACGGCGGCGTGCAGGTGCTCGGGCCGCTGGTCGTGGGGCAGCACCTCCCGGCCCAGCCAGGCGGCCAGGTCGTCGGCATCCTGCATGGTCGCCTCGCGGAACCCGAGCGCCTGGCGAATCTGGGCGCGGTGGGCCGCGATGGTGCGGCCGGTCCAGTCGTA
>JAABUM010007345.1_pt1 | contig 10185 bp, 8 predicted proteins | sample 5559161 | NCBI WGS metagenome assembly JAABUM01 (sample SAMN10711868, study PRJNA513369) | rock metagenome | isolation source: Antarctica rocks | place: Antarctica: Victoria Land, Siegfried Peak nord | reverse complement strand
TCGTATGCGAGGTATCCGTCACGATGCCGGCCTGGGAGCCGGTGAGCGAGATCGCCCGGTGGCCGAGGTCGTGGATGGCCATGGCGCACAGGGCGCATGACTGGCGCTCCCCGGTGGAGAGGAGCATGTCCATCTCGCGCGCGTCGGGGGTCGGGGAGACCTCCGAGGCCATGGCGATGAGCTCGTCGGTGGTCTTCCCGCGGGCCGACAGGACGGCGACCACGCGCAGGCCCCGCTCCTTCTGGGCGACGATGCGGCGCGCCGCGCGCTTGAGCCGTCCGGCGTCGGCGACCGACGTCCCGCCGAACTTCATGACGACGGTCGCGGGCACGACCAGCCAGGGTAGTCGCGGGGTCTTCGGCCTCGCCCTCGCCGCGACCCTCCTCCTGACCGCGTGCGGGGGAGGCCGCTACGCGGCGGCGCTGCGCATGGCGACGACCACCTCGCGCACGGCCACGACCCCCGCCCGCCGGGTTACGACCCCCGCCCGCCCCTCCACGAAGCCGCCCGAGGAGGCGCTGGCCGCGGTGCGGAAGCTGTCGCTCGAGGCGCTCGCCGCGCGGGTGCTGGTGGTGGCCGCGCCGGGCGACGGGCCGACGGCGCGCCTCGGCCCGCGGGCGTGGGGCGGGGTGCTGGGGACGGGCGGACCCGCCGGGCCCTGGGTCCTCGCGCGGGCCGACGAGCTCGGGCTGCCGCCGGCCTCGCGGCGGGGCGGGCAGTCCGTGGCCCGACTCCGGGACGCCGCCGAGCGCGCCGCGCGGGCCTTGCGGGCACGGGGCGCCCGCGCCGTGCTGGCGCCGCCGGCCGACGTCTCGGTCCCGGCCGGCGCGGTGGCGCCGCGCTCCTTCGGCCAGGACCCGGCGCGCGTGGCGCGGGCGGCGCGCGCCGAGGCTGCCGGGCTCGCGCGCGGCGGGCTCGCCCCGGTGCCGGGCTCCTTCCCGGGCGAAGGCGCCGCCTCGGCGGACCCGGACGTGACCACGGCAACCGTCGGGCAGGGGCTCCCCCAGCTCCGGCGCCGGGACCTCGCCCCCTTCCGCGCCCTCGCCCCGCGCGTGCCGGGGATACAGGTCTCGAATGCGCTCTACGCCGCGTTCGACGGCGTGACGCCCGCGGCGCTGCTGCCCGAGGCGGACGTGCGACTCCTCCGCGGCGAGACGGGCTTTGCGGGGGCGGCGGTCTCGCCCGAGCTCGGCGCGCTCGTGCAGGTGACGAGACGGCCGCCCGGCGCCGTGGCGGTCGACGCCCTGCGGGCGGGGATCGACCTCGTCCTCGTCGACGGCACGGCGGCCGACGCGAGGGGCGTCTTCCGCGCCGTCCTCGCCGCCGCGACGAAGGGAGCGCTCCCCCGCGCGCGCCTCGAGGACGCCGCCGCGCGCGCCCTCGTCCTGCGCCGCGCGCCTACACCGCCCGGCGCCCCGACAGGGCGCGGCCCAGCGTCAGCTCGTCCGCGTACTCCAGGTCCGACCCCACCGGGAGGCCTGAGGCCAGGCGGGTGACCGCGACGTCGGGTGCGCGCTCGCGCAGCGTGTCGGCGATGTGCAGGGCCGTCGCCTCGCCGGTGGTCGTGGGGTTCGTGGCCAGGACGACCTCGCGTACCTCACCGCCCGTCGTCCGCGCCCACAGCTCGGCGAGGCGCAGGTCCTCGGGATCGACTCCGTCGATGGGCGAGAGGGCCCCTCCGAGCACGTGGTAGCGCCCGGAGAACTCGTGCGTGCGCTCCATGGGGATGACGTCCCCCGGCTCCTCCACGACGCAGATCACCGCGGGGTCGCGCCGGGCGTCCTCGCAGATCCGGCAGCGTGGGCCCTCGGCGAGGTTGAAGCACACCTCGCAGACGCCGATGCGGGCCTTGACCTCGCGGATCGCGTCGGCGAGGGCGAGCGCCTCCTCCTCCGACGCGCGCAGGATGTGGAACGCCAGGCGCTGCGCGGTCCGCCCGCCGATCCCCGGCAGCCGGCCGAGCTCGGTGATGAGGCGCTGGACGGGCGGGGCGTGCACGACGCGGCGGAGGGTACGTCACGCACGGGCGGCGGACCCCGCGCTCGCGCGCCGCCTCCGGCACCCCTACCCCGGCGTGTAGGTGGCGTACAGCGACATCTGCTCGCTGTCGCTCCCGCCGAGCGGACCGAAAGGATCGCTCGCGCCGACGGCGTAGGAGTTCGCGTTGTAGTCGCGGCTTCCGGCGACAGGATCCCAGCGGAAGCCCGCCACGTTGCTGCTCGGCCCCGTGATCACGCCGATCCACACGTCGCCCGCGGGGATCGTCACCGGGCCGGGCAGCGTGAGGCCGTACCACCCCACGGCGTCGGTGCTGTGGAAGGTGAGCTCGTTCGTCACCGTCCGCCGCGCGGCGGGCGCGCCGCCTGCGTCGGCGTAGACCACGCCTCTGAGCACCTGCTGGCCGCTCACGCCGGTGGGCGCCAGGTAGATCCGCATCCCGGTGAGCGTCCCTCCGCTCGGACCGGCGGAGTAGCGGTTCACCCGCTTGCGGTCGGGCGCGAAGCTGTCCGTGGAGGCACCGACGGTGGTCTTGCCCACCGTCTGAGCGGGCTGGGTGACCACCGCCGTGGGCGCGGAGGACGCCGGCGCCGACGCGCCCGCAGAGTTCGAGGCCGTCACCGTCGCGCGGAGCGTGGAGCCGACGTCACCGACCCCGACCACGTAGCGCTGTCCCGTCGCGCCCCCGATCGCCGCGCACGCCGCCCCCGTCACGTCGCAGCGGCGCCACGCGTAGGCGTAGGCCGTCGGCGTTTCCGACCAGGACCCGTTCGACACCGTGAGCGTCTGGCCCGTCTGCGCTGTGCCCGACACCGTTGGCGGCGCGCCGCTCACCGGGACCGTCGCCGTGCCCGGCGTGTAGGTGGCGTAGATCGACATCTGCTCGGCGTCGGTCGTCGCGGAGCCGAACGGATCGCTGGGCCCCGACGCGTAGGAGTTCACGTCGTAGGCGCGGCTCCCGGCGACGCTCGACCACCGGAAGGCGGCAACCCGAGCGGTGTTGCCGCTGATGAGCCCGATCCAGTATCGGCCCGGGCCCAGGGCGAGCGGCGTGGTGAGGGGCAGGTCGTACCAGCCCGCCCGGTCCGTGCTGTGGAAGGTGAGCTCGCTCGAGGCGGGCGAGCAGGCGGCCGGGGGCGCCGCCCGCGTCCGCGTAGAGGACCCCCTTCACGAGCTGCTGGCCGGCGGTCTGGGTCGGCTCGAGATAGGCGGTGAGGCGGCTCACCGTGCCCGACGTCGTCAGCGAGTAGGGGTTGACCCGCTTACGGTCGGCGTTCATGACGTCCGCGGCCGCGCCGACGCTCGTCGTGCCGAACGTCGCGGTCGGCGGCGGCGTCGCGCAGCCCGTGAGCGCCCGGCAGACGTCGAGCCGGCCGCCCGTGCGGACCCTCCCGGCGAGGCTGGGCAGCGGATCGACGTTGTCGAGGAGCGTGGAGCGCAGCGCCCCGGCCGACCGGTAGCCCTGCGAGAGGATCAGGGCGGCGGCGCCCGCGACCTGCGGCGAGGCCATCGAACCGCCGCTGACGAAACCGTACGCGCCGTTGCGCAGCGTGGAGTAGATGTTGTCCCCCGGTGCGGCGAGATCCACGGTCGTCGCGCCGTAGTTGGCCCAGCTCGGGAGCTGATCGCTGCTGTCGCTGGCCGTGACGCAGATCTCGTTGGGCCGGTCATAGCCGCAGGGGTACCGCCGTCGCGCCGGGTCGTCGTTGTCGTCACCGGTGTTGCCCGCGGCGGTGACGAAGAGGATGTCGTTGGCGGCGAGGAGGTCGATCTCGTCCGCCAGCGCCTGCGAGTAGGCGGTGCCCACGAACGTGGCCGACTCGTTGACGACCCTGACGTTGACCCCGGCCTGCCGGGCCCGGATCAGCCAGTCCAGCGCGGCGATGAGCTGACTCGTCGAGCCGGAGCCGCTCGCGTCCAACCACTTGACCGGCAGGATGCTCGTCGACCAGTTCATCCCCGCGACCCCGCGCCCGTTGTTGCCGACCGCGCCGAGGATCCCGGCGACGTGGGTCCCGTGGCCGCCGTACTGCGTCTCGTCGTCCATCGGATCGCACGTCTGGGCGACGATGTTCTCGCCGTGGGTGCCGGCGGGACAGCCACCGACACCCCCCGGGTTCGACCAGACGTTGGCGGCGAGATCCGGATGGTTGTAGTCCACGCCGCTGTCCGCCTCGCCGATGACGACCGCCGGGGTGCCCGTCGCCACCCCCCACGCCGCGAGCGCGCGGTCGTCGGCGCCGGCCGTCCCGCTCACCCCGTTCACGAGCTGCCCGGTGTTCCGGGACCCCCACTGGAGTGAGAAGGAGGGGTCGTTCGGCGCCGCGCTCTCGTGGAGCAGGTAGTCGGGCTCCGCGTAGCGGACGCGAGGATCGCGCCGCAGCGCGCGGATCGCCGCCCGCATGCGCGACGGACGGACGCGCAGGCGGGTGAGCGCCGTGCGCCGCGCCCCGCGGAGGAGCACCTTGGCTCCGCGCGCTCCCACCTCGGCCCGGATGCGCGCTGCCGAGCGGCCGACACGCCGGGACGGAAGCCCACCAGCACGACACCCGGGCGGTAGGTCGCCGCGCGGGACGGCGCTGCGCGGGCTCCGACGGGCGCGACGAGCGCGAGCGCCGAGAGGCAGAGCGCGAGCGCGGCGAGACGGTTCGGGCCAGGGGACTGGAGCACGCCGGCCGGCCCGTCAGCCTGCTCGCTTCGCGCAGACGACGTAGTGCCAGCCCGTCCACTCGAGCCCCAGGACGCGACGGGCGGCCAGCCGCTTCAGCCGGAGATGCAGGCGGAGCCCGGGCCCGTCGGGGAGTATCGCGCGTCCGAGGAACGTGAACGGACCATATCCCAGGGTGGTGCGGCGGGACGGCGCCAGCCCCGCGTCGCGGAGCATCCGGTCCAGGCGCCGGGGCGAGTGCATCCGCGCCGTCGCCGCCGGTGAGCGCGGGCGACGCGGCCGCACGACGTGCCACAGCAGGCGGAGCGGCCCCACCAGCGGGCTCTGGACGGGCTCGACGAGCGCGTTGAGCCGCCACCGGTTGTCGGCGGTCACGATGGCGTGTCCGCCGGGTGCGAGCACGCGGGCCAGCTCGGAGATCGCGCGCTCCGGCGAGTGGAGCCACGGCAGGACGCCCACGGCGAGGACCAGCGCGAAGCGGCCGCCCGCGTGGGGCAGGTCGTGGGCATCGGCGGCGCCGAGCCGCACGGCTCCGGCGAGCCCGGCCGCCGCGACCCGGTCCGCCGTCCGGGCGACCATGTCCGGGCTGGAGTCCGTGCTCTCCACCGCCAGTCCCCGGCGGGCGAGCGCGACCGTGGCGACACCCGCCCCGCACCCGACCTCGAGCACCTCTGCACCGGACGGAAGGCGCAGGGCATCAACCCACGCGAGTACGGTCTCCAGCCGCTCCCGGTAGACGAGACCCTGAAGCCCGTCGTGCGCGTAGACCTCCCCCCAGTAATCCGCGACCCCGGAGAAGTAGGCGTCGGTCGGAGCCTGCTGATCGTCGCCGGGGTGCGCGGTCAGCCGCTGCTCCCGGGCGGACACACCGGGCGATGGTAGAGCGCCCCCGGGGGGCGGTCCTGAGCGGCTACCTGGCGGACCTCGGCGTCCGACGGCTTCCTCCCGCGACCATGCCGTTCGACCCGGGGGTCGCCCCCGCGGTGCTCGAGAGCCACCTGGACCAGAGCGCGGGGCTCATGCACAGCCTCAAGATCTCGATGGCGTGCTGGATGATCGCCGACGAGCGCGCCACCCGCCGCAAGCTCGAGGCCGCGCGGCGGGCGGGCGTACCCGCGGTCGCCGGTGGCGGGCCCTACGAGGTCGCCGTGGCGCAGGGTCGCCTGGAGGCCTACCTCGACCTCTGCGCCGACATCGGATTCGCCCGGATCGAGTGCGGGGAGGGCTTCACGGAGCCTCCCGTCGCGGCCGCGCGTCTGGTGGGCATGGCGGGCAAGCGCGGCCTCGGGGTCGAGTTCGAGCTGGGAAAGAAGCACGAAGGCGTGTTCAGCGAGCGGGTGGTCGGGGGCCTGATCGAACAGGGCCGGCGGTGGCTCGGGGCGGGAGCGGTGCAGCTTGTCGTGGAGGCCCGCGAGAGCGCGGCCGGGGTGGGCGTGTTCGGCGCCGACGGTAGTTTCCGGGCCGAGAGCGCCGACCGCTTCGCGGAGGCGTTCGGCCTCGAGCGGCTGCTCTACGAGGCGCCCACGAAGGCGAGCCAGTTCACGCTGCTCAGCCACTTCGGTCCCACGGTGCGCCTCGGGAACGTCCCGCTCGCCGAGCTGCTGCGCGTCGAGATCTACCGGCGCGGGCTGCACTCCGACGCCTTCGGCCAGGCCCATCTGCGACCCATCGCGCCCGGTCCGGGATCGACAGCGGCGGAAACGTCGTGAGTGGAGTCGTGGCGATCGGTTGTCCCCACGGACGGCTCCCCCCGGAGCCGGGCTGGACGACCGTGGCGATCGACGTCATCCGCGCCTCGACGACCGCGATCACCGCCGTCGAGCGGGGCCTGCGGTGCTTTCCCGTGGCCTCGCTCGAGACCGCGGTGCCGCTTGCCGCGCGGCTCCCGGACCCCCTGCTCGCCGGGGAGCTCGGCGGCTCGCTGCCCTACGGGTTCCACGTCCAGAACAGCCCGGTGGAGATGACGCGGACCCAGGACCCGGAACGTCCCGTCGTCCTGCTCTCGACGTCGGGTACGCGCCTGATGGCCGAGGCCGCGGCGAGCGGCGCCGCGCTGGTCGCCTGCCTGCGCAACGTGCACGCCACGGCGGCCCACCTCGTGCGGAGCGGCAGGTCCGTGCGGCTCCTGGGAGCCGACAGCCGCGGGGAGTTCCGCGAGGAGGACAAGCTCTGCTGTGCCCGCATCGCCGGCGCGCTGACGAAGGCGGGGTTCGCGGCCTCGGACCGGGAAACCAAGCAGGTCGTGTCGGAGTGGGGCGACGCTCCCGTCGACGCCTTCCTGGGCGGACACAGCAGCGAGTACCTACGCCGGACCGGCCAGGAGCGCGATCTCGAGTTCGTCCTCGCGCACGTCGATGACCTGGACGCGGTCTTCGCGCTTCGTCGCGGCGAGCTCGTCCCCGTCGGCGGCTGACCGATGCAGAGCTCCGTTCCCATCCTGCTCCTCCGCGCGGCCGACCCCCTCTTCCAGCACAGTGGTCTGGCGGTCGCACGCACCGCCGGGCGGCTCGGGATCCCGGTCTACGGCACCTCTGAGGACCGCCGCCACCCGTCCCGGCGCTCGCGCTACGCGGGTCGCCCGGGTGTGCCCTACCGCGAGCGGGACGGTCGGTGGCTGGACGCGCTGCTCTCGTTCGGCCGGCAGCGCGGGCCCGCGCTCCTCATCCCCCTCGACGACGCCAGCGCCGTCTTCGTCTCCGGGCACGCGAGTGCATTGCGCGAGGGGTTCCTGTTTCCCGACCAGCCGCCGGAGCTCTCGCGCCGCCTGGCGAACAAGCGTGAGATGCACGACCTGTGCCATGAGCTCGACATCCCCACGCCACCGTGCCGCTTCCCGCAGGACGCGGCGGAGATGCGGTCGCTGGCCGAGGAGACCGAGCTGCCGGCCGTCCTCAAGCGGATCGACGGCTGGCTGCCGGGGATCGACCCGGCCGCGCCCAGCGTGCTGATCGCGCGCGATCGTGCGGAGCTGCTCGACGGTTACGGGCGGATGGAATCCCGCGAGCGACCGAACGTGCTGGTCCAGGAGTTCATCCCCGGCGGGTCGGACGCCGTCTGGATGTTCAACGGGTACTTCGATCGTGGGTCGCGCTGCCTCGTCGGCTTCACCGGCCGCAAGCTGCGCCAAGGCGGTCCGCACGCGGGGCCGACCACCCTCGGCGAGTGCGTGGCCAACGAGCCGGTCGCCGCCTCGACGCGACGTCTGGCCCAGGAGGTGGGCTACCGCGGCATCATCGACATCGGCTTCCGCTACGACCGCCGGGACGGGCTCTACAAGCTGCTGGACGTCAACCCCCGCCTGGGCAGCACCTTCCGGCTGTTCGTCGGGGAGGACGGGCTGGACGTCGTGCGGGCCCTCTACCTCGACCTGACCGGCCAGCCCGTTCCGCCGAGCTCGGCCCGGGACGGACGGCGCTGGATGGTCGAGCCGCTGGACCTGCTGTCGGCGGCGCGGTTGCGCCAGGAGGGCTCGCTCGGCCTCGGCGCCTGGCTCGGATCGTTTCGGGGCCTCCGCGAGGCGGCGTGGTTCGCCGCCGACGATCCGGCGCCGTTCCTGGCCGTGGGGCTGCTGGGGGTCCGCTACGGGGCCGGCCGGCTCGCGCAGCGGAGACGGCAGAAGCTCTCGGCCTAGAAGCCCGGGAGACCGAGCCCGCCGAGCTGCTGGGTGAGCGGGCCGAGGAGGTTCGCCTGCGCCTGCTCGGCGCGCTCCGAGGCGGCGCGGATCGCCTCGTTGGTGGCGGCGAGGACCATGTCCTGGAGCAGCTCGACGTCCTCGGGGTCGACCGCCTCCGGGTTGATCCGGATCTCCTTGACCTCCATCGCCCCCGACACCTTGACGGTGACCATGCCGCCACCGGCGGACGCCTCCACCACCTCGGTGCGCAGGCGCTCGGCCATCTCCTCCTGCTGGCGCTGGAGGTCCTGCATCTGCTTCATGAGCTGCTGCTGCTGGCGCTTGGGCGGGGGCATCACTCGATCTCCTCGGCGTCGAACTCCTCCACGAACCTACGGACAAGCTCGTCCGAGTCGGCGGCGGGAGCGGCGGCGGGCGCCATCTCGCGCAGCTCGTAGCGCACGCTGAGCGGACGACCCGCAACCCTGCGCAGGGCGGCGAGCACGAGGCGGCGGCAGTCATCCCCCTGGGCCTTGCGCAGGTGGAACTCCTTGTCGGCCGGGAAGGCGGCGACGAGCTCGTCGCCCTCGAGCCCGACCGGACGCGCCTCGCAGAGCACCGCGGCGAGCATGCCGTTCTCGGGCTTGACGGCCTCGACGAGGGCCGGCCAGAGCTCCGCGGGCGAGGCGTCCGGCGCAGACGGCGCGACCGCAGGAGCGGGAGGCGGGACCGGAGCGGAAGGGACGGCGAGGGAAGGGGGCGGAGCGGCGGAGCTCGGAGAGCGCGTCCCCGCGAGCCGCCCCTCGAGCGCCTCGATCCGCGCGAGCAGGGCGGGCGTGGAGGGGTCGACCTCGGGCGCGGCGGCCTTGATGAGGCAGAGCTCGAGCTGGATGCGTGGGTCGGAGCCGTTGCGCACGGCCTCCTGGGCGGCGGCCAGGAGGTCGAGCACGCGGACGAGCTCGCCGCGGCCGAGACGTGCCGACTGCTCCACCAGGCGCTCGTCGCGCTCGGGGGTGAGCCGCAGCTCGTCGGGCAGCTCGCCGCCGAGGGCCTGGACGACGAGCAGGTCGCGCGCCTGGGCCTCGAGATCGCGCAGGGTGCCGCCGGCGTCGCGGCCGGCGTCGGCCATCCGCGCCGCCGCCCCGAGGACGCCGCGGACGTCCCGCGCGGAGACCGCGTCGAGCGCCCCGAAGAGCTCCTCGGCGTCCGTGAGCCCGAGCACCGCGAGGACGTCGTCCAGGGAGAAACGGCCACCGCCGCCGGCGGTGGAGTCACCTCCCGAGTAGGTCGTGAGCTGCTCGAGGGTCCCCAGCGCGTCGCGGAAGGAGCCCGTGGCGTGGCGTGCGATCATGCGCAGCGCCGCCTCGGGCGCCTCGATGCCCTCCGCCGCGCTCACCCGGCGAAGGACCTCGGCGATCTGCTCCACCCCGGGCCGCGTGAAGTCGAAGCGGTGACAGCGGTCCACCACGGTGGGCAGCACCTTCGCCGCCTCCGTCGTGGCGAGGACGAAGACGGTGTTCGGCGGCGGCTCCTCGAGCGTCTTGAGAAACGCGTTCCACGCCTGCGGGGAGAGCATGTGCGCCTCGTCGAGGATGTAGACCTTGTGCTTGCCGGAGACGGGCGCATAGCCCACCCGCTCGCGCAGCTCGCGGACGTCGTCGACGGAGTTGTTCGACGCCGCGTCCATCTCGATGACGTCGAGGGAGGTCGCGTTCGCGATCGCCACGCAAGAGGGGCAGGTGCCGTCGGGCTCGACCGTGGGGCCGTGGTCGCAGTTCAGGCAGGCGGCCAGGATCTTCGCCATGGACGTCTTGCCCGTCCCGCGCGAGCCCACGAAGAGGTAGGCGTGGTGCACCCGGCCGCGCTGCACGGCGTTGCGCAGCGTGCGCACGACGTGCTCCTGACC
>JAABUM010007341.1_pt1 | contig 10187 bp, 10 predicted proteins | sample 5559161 | NCBI WGS metagenome assembly JAABUM01 (sample SAMN10711868, study PRJNA513369) | rock metagenome | isolation source: Antarctica rocks | place: Antarctica: Victoria Land, Siegfried Peak nord | reverse complement strand
CTGTGTCGCGTCCCCCTGGCAGTACGGGCAGCCCATCGTCCCCTCCTCCATGCACCGCTATAAAAGGAGAAGGATACCCGACCCGTTGGCTCCCCACCACCCATGATTCTGAGTCCTGACGCATCCGTGCTGGCGCCAGCTCGAACAGCTCACCGTCGGCGACTTGAGCCCCGACGATCAGGTCGCCGCCCTCCAGATCCTGGACCGCATCGAACACAACCTGCTGCGCGCGGCCGACGCCGACGAGGGAACTGGCCAGGAGTAAAGCGGGCGTGTGCCGATCAAAGGCTTAGTCCAGCGGCTCCTCCCTTTCGATGATTTCATCGATCTCCTCGCCAAGCAGGCGCGGAGTACGTGGGGCGCCACCCTGCCTGCGGCCGGCTGGCGGCCCTCAGGGCGGGGCCACGATGAGGGGAGACCGCCGGGGTGTCAATGACGGCGAACCATACATAACCCCTCAAAAAGGTGCAGTAGGCTCTTTCCGTAGCCGGAACGACCAGGGAATGGGCGAACACACTCCGCCACATGTCGCAGCCGCACCATGCGGGCTGGGCTGTCGGCCGCGCGGCGCTACGCGGATTCCGGCCCGAGAACCCGGTCCACGAACAGGGTGAGTTGGCGACGGACGCGTTGTCCATTCCAGCCCTCGACCGACAGGAGATGGTCGATCAGATCGACGCGGGTCGCTGAGAGCAAAGCGTGCGCGGTCCAGACGGCGCGATGCGCGCCGACGATGTCGACCAGCAGCCCGGACAGGAGGACGTGGATTGACGCATAGTGCGGTGCGTCGAACAGCGTCGACCCGTATCCTGGCTACTTATTGTATCCGTGCGACAAATGATGCTATTTGTCGCACGGATACAATAAGTAGCCAGGACAGGCCAACGCCGTGCTCGGCGAAACCGCTCCCCGCCGCACCGGCTGGGTCAAAGTGCGCACGCTCCAACTCCTGCGCAGCCAGGGCACTGCGCTTGTGGCCGACCTGCGCCAGCTCGCCGACACGCCCGGCCGCCCGCGCCACGCTCACCAAAGTCGCCGCCTACCTGGAGCGCAACGCGCCCTCCATGGACTATGCCGCCTACCTCGCGCGCGGCTGGCCCATCGCCACCGGCGTGATCGAGGGTGCCTGCCGCCACCTGGTCAAGGATCGCTGCGAGCTCTCGGGCATGCGCTGGACCATCGACGGCGCCGAGGCCCTCCTGCATCTGCGCTGCGTGCAGGAGAATGGCGATTGGGACGCCTATCATGCCTTCCGTCGTCGCCAGCGCCACCTCCGGCTCTACGCCGTGCCCTACCCCGACGACGCGGCGACCCCACTCGACCTCTATGCGCTGGACCCATGCGTTGCTGCACCGCCCGCCCTCGCCGCGTGAGGAGGCTCTCAACTCAGATGAAACGCACCCGATACATTTATGCACATTGCGCGCCGAGATCGGGTCCGGCTGCCTACCGTTTCAGGTGCGGGCCGAGGAGCGAGAGGTCGGCGGCGCCGAGGCGATCAGAGGCCGTTGCCGCCTGGTGCCAGTAGGGATACAGGAGGGGTGGGGCACTGACCGCATCCAGCCGAGCCACCTCATCGTCGGCGAGACGCAGGTCAGCCGATCGCAGGTTATCGATCAGCTGGTCATCGGTACGCGCGCCGACGACGAGCGAGGCGACCCCCGGCTTGCGCAGCAGCCAGGCGAGGGCGACTTGAGCCGGCGAAACCCCGTGCGCGGTGGCGATCTCGACCAGCGCGTCGACGGTGTCGTAGAGTTGGTTTTCATCGCGCACCGGCGGCTCGTCCCAGCCTGCCAGCCGGCGCGTGCCCTCCGGCGCATCCTGCCCGCGACGGTACTTGCCCGAGAGCAGACCCCCGGCTAAGGGGCTCCACACCAGCACCCCGACACCCTGATCGATCCCGGCGGGGATGAGCTCGTACTCGGCATCGCGGGCCTGCAGCGAGTAGTAGATTTGTTGGCTGACGAAGCGTTGGTACCCCAGACGGTCGGACAGGCCCAGGGCCTTGAGCAGCTGCCAGCCCGCGTAGTTCGAGCACCCGATGTAACGCACCTTCCCGGAGCGCACGAGCGTATCGAGCGCCTCGAGCGTCTCCTCCAGGGGCGTCTGGCCGTCCCACTCATGCACCTGGTACAGGTCGATGTAGTCGGTCCCCAAACGGCGGAGGCTCGCCTCACACGCGCGGACGAGGTGGTGGCGCGAGAGGCCCGCGTCGTTCGGGCCATCACCCATTGGCATGCGCGCCTTCGTCGCGAGCAGCAAACTCTCACGCCGCCCCGCGATCGCCTGACCGACAAGCTCCTCGGACAGCCCGCTGGAGTACACATCGGCCGTGTCCACGAGATTGACGCCGGCCTCGAGGGCGCGGTCGAGGTGACGGCGAGCCCCGGCGCGGTCGGTTGCGCCGGTCTTGGCAAAGTCGCCCCGGCCGCCAAACGTCATCGTCCCCAAGGCGAGTGCCGACACGCGTAGCCCCGAACGCCCGAGTTGGCGGTAGTCCATGCGATCCTCCTCTTGAGCGCGGGATCACGCCGCGCGCTCCTCTATCTATAGCGTGGCCACGCCGACGCCGGCGGGCCCGTGCCCGACAGGCTATAGCATCAGCCGTGCCCCGCGGTCGCAGGGCAGGTGACAGTGGAGGATCGGGGGACGGTGCAGGTCGGCTCGTCATGCGTACCCGCAATGGCCGCTGCGTCGCATACCGCGTCTACGAGGATGGAACGCGGCAGATTCTCTGCGAGAGTCCTATGTGAGTGCGCCCGCGCCCGTTCTGCCGGTGATATCCGCCCCGCCTGGCGTTGACACAAGGACCGGGACCGCCTCACTGATATCGTGCAGGGGACGCCCATCCTCGATCCCGTCGCGGCGCCAACGATCCCACTCGCCTATCATATGGCCGAGACGATACACGCCGACAGCCGGCAGTAGGGACCGGGAGGCTGGCCATCCACCCGCGTGAAGGATCTGATCGACCTCGCCTTGATCGCCGCGACGAGCACGCTGACCTATGGCGCCGTGCGTGACGCACTTGAATGGACCTTCGCGCGACGTGCGACGCATCCCATGCCGTTGTCGTTGCCCGTGCCACCATCGGGATGGGCGACCTCGTACGCGACGCTTGCACATGAGATCGGGCTGGAGACCGCGATGACGGTTAGGTACGGCCACGCCGCCCTCTGTCTTGACCCCGTGCTGAACGGAACCGGCCAGTCCACGGTGATATGGCGCACTGACACAGGCGTGTGGACACGACCGCCATCGTGATGTGGGATGCGACGAGTCGCACATGTGCGGCAATTCGCGACGACCCGTACCTCACGCCCAATCTTGGCTCACACTTGGCTCACAGACGCCCAAAAAACGGGGCGAAACGCGCTGATAGCAGGCGATGTAACACGGCATAATGGTTGACGCCGATGCCCTCAAACACGCGTAAAATGGGGGCGCGAACGAGAGAAGACGACACCAGACGGGACACGATCGCAGCCGTATCATCACCTTCGTAAATGGGCGGTCGTCGGTTCGAATCCGACCATCGGCTCTCTTTTCCGCAACAAATAAGGCCGGGATTACGGGTGACAGCCCAGGGTTCCGGCCTAATTTTATCTCACAATCGCGACAATTCGGCTGTAGTAGCCCCTCTTGGCTCACAGACGGGCCGAAATCGTCCTCTCGCGCCGTGTATCATGCGGTGTCGTCCCGACCCACGGAGCGTACATGCTCAGTCAAAAGCTAGGCCCCAATGTCTTTCATTGTGACTTAGAATGAGTCCCTGTGGTCCGTGCATTCCCCAGCTAGATCTCGCCGCTGGGCTCACGGACACTTCTCGCATCATGTTTCCTGGCGTCGTCATTCTATTCTATCGCCCATTTTAGACGAGGGACCCTCGCGGCGCGCCGCGACCAACGGGCATGAAAAGGGCGAGCCGCAACGAGACTGGGGGCGGTTATTTTCAGGGGAGATCGTAATCGTAGGGAGACCGTTGCTTTTTAGGCCGTCGTACAATGGAAGCAGATACAATAGATGAGGAAAATAGAGGGCAATTCAGAAGATGTACACCCGCCCATGGGATCCTGCCTTATTTACAAATCGGGCTAAGGAGATCCACACTTTTGCCGCCTACCTCAATGGCGACACTCCTCGTCCGACCATCCTCTTCTTACGAGGCGACGCAGGCATCGGTAAGTCTGTGCTCCTCCGCTACCTACGCGATCAGTGCTGCAAGCGTCTACCGCTGTCCGACTGGCGAAGTATTCAGGCCATGTCCAATGACCTGTTCAAAGAGGCATTCGTACAGGCGACGACCAGCCAGTCGGTGCCCTTTGTACTACATAACCTTGGTGCTAGTCCGCAAGGCATTGACCGTCCACAGGAAGCACTACCTGCGCTAATGATGTTACGCCGTGCACTCGCCAACTACGGTTTCCGCTTCCCGCTCTTTGATACTGCGGCCGTCAAGTTCCTCACTGCCGGACGGCACTCTAAAGCGGGGATCAAAGCGTATTTCCCGTCCGATGCGCACCCGTACGTCGACCAAGCGATCAACATATTAACTGCCGCGGGTAGTCTCTGGTGCCCACCGGCAGTGCTTGCCGCACCTCTATGGAGCGCGTTGAAGGATGATTTGGGGACGTGGCTGGATCGGTATCGGCAACGCCGGCGTCTTGAGCACGGTGAACTAGAGGAAATCCTTTCCCTCGACCCTCTGTCCGAGCTCATCGACGAACTGCCCGTCTTCTTCGCACGGGACCTAAATACGGGAATGGCTCTTGACAACGCGTCACCACGCCTTGTGCTCTTCTTCGACGCGCACGAAACGTTTTGGCGTGTCGACCGGGATCTATCTGCGGGTATGTATTTCGAGCGCGATGACTGGCTGCGTCGGCTACTGGCTGAACTCGACCGATCGAGCGGCATCGTCACCGTTGTCGCCGGACAGGAGAAGCCCAGATGGTCACTAGCACCCCGCGATGTCATCTCGCAACAGGATATCGACCTGCGCACTGTGGAGAATTTGAATGACTCGGATGCCTCGCTATATCTGGATCGCGTGGGCATCCAAGACATCGCAATCAAGCAACGGCTGCTGGAGATTGCCCGAGTGCAGAAAGATGAGATTCATCCTCTCTTCCTCAGCTTGGGCGCGCAGTCCGTGTTGGAATCAGCGCGGAGCGGACATTCCCTCACCGTCGATGAGCTACCTGTGGCTCCCGGGATCATGGCTGCGGGTCGAGAACTGATCATACTACTTCTCAAGTACACGAAGGCCGAGATAGGCTTCGCAGTGCGCGCGCTCTGCGCGTGCCGCTCGTTCGACTGGGACATCTATCAGATCCTTGCACAGAGCCTCCACTTCATACCCACTAAACCGGCATTTGCGACGTTAATTCAATATCACTTCGTGTGGAAATCGGAGTCGGGCGCGGCGGATTCATACCGAGTACACGATCTATTGCGACGACTCATGCACGAGCATGACACGGATGGGACAGTAGCAGATGCACACGGGGCTTTGGAGCGATATTACAAACAGCGTGTCGAACAGACCCTCCCTACCGCCACACTCGACGACGTAGTGGAAGCGATTTTCCATGCAAACCAAGTGGATTGGGCGCGAGGAGTCGAAGAATGGTGCTCCGTTATCGACGAAGCATTGCAAATGGGTCAGTATTCGGTCTGCGACGCTCTTGTCACCCTACGCGAAAGCCTCTTGGTCGAGACCGCCTACTCGCGTGGACGCATGGCACAATCCTCAGGCGAGTACTACCGAAAAGGGGCGCGGTATCGTGAGGCGGTGAACGCTTTTCAGACCGCGATCGATGCTATGACGGAGGCACTCAGCTCTCCCGACAAGGCGGAGGAGGAAGACGCACTAACCGTCAAAGCAGCAGCGATGGGAAGGCTTGCGGAGATCGCGGACATTCAATCAAATTATACGGAGGCTAATACTTATAGTCGCGCAGCCCTTGCCGTCTATGACGTGTTGATGCAACGCTTCCCAACATCAGTGGAGGCGAGACACAACCGGGGCGTTCTTCTAACATTGCATGGCGAAGTGATACGCCATCTGGGGCAACCTATCGCTGCGGCAACCAGCTTTCGGCACGCCGTAGCTGTACAAAATGGAATCCTGCGCCTCGACCCGGAGCATGTCGAGGCCTACAATAACCGTGGAAACGCTCTCTAGGATCTAGCTAGACTAGAGAGTGCGTGCGAACGCCCAACCCAAGCCCAGCGCTATTGTCAGAGGGCGATTACGTCGTATGAAGAAGCGTTGCGGCACGAACCCGACCGGTACTATCTCTATAGCAACAAGGCTACAGCCCTCCAAGCACTTGCGGAGATTCAAGAGCAGCAAGGTGACGACGATGCGGCTCTCACAGCTTTGGATCGCTCCGTCGCCACTTTCGACGAGGCACTGGCGCGAACATACGACGACAGCGATCTCTTCAGCAATAAGGCGGCCGCATTAGGCTCCAAGGCTCGCCTGCACGTCAAGAAGAGACGATTTCACGAGGCGACTGCCATTCTCACAGAAACAATCGCGTGCCTCGATGAAGCTCTAAAGCGAGGTTCTTCGCCTGTCCGCGCTCTTGGTAACAAGGGACTCGCGCTTTCGCAACTCGCGGACGTTCAGTGCCGGCTCAGCGACGAAGACGCAGCTGTTCAAACTTATACTAAAGCGTTCTCTTGCTTCGAGGAGGCATTGGGATGGGCACACGCTGAGCGGGACATACTCATTGCGCAGGCAGGTGCACAGCTACGGTATGGCCAACTGCGCCATGCACTATCTAGCAACGTTGCTGCCACCAAGGGCGAAGACAATCGTAACGCCGCTCTAGGGGCATATCGCGCAGCAATTGACACGGTCGACAAAGTCCTCGGCGCCAATACGGAAGACGTCAATGCACACTTGTACCGACGTGAGGCCTTGATCGGCTTAGCGCAATGGTATGAAGAAGACAAGAACTACAAGGCTGCCGTGGATTGTTACCGTGACGCTGTCATATGCTGCACTGCGATGATGACTAGCACACTTCCTAAGATAGATATTCTCTACAGGCAAGGCCAAATTTTGAAGGCGCGTGCACTTGTCGAAGGCAGGCTGTCCCTCCGCGCCGATGCTATCGAGAGTGCCCAGGCATCTTAATGATGCCTTCACTCAAGCCTTGACCTTCGCATCAGAAAATCCGGATCTACGAGTGGAACAGGTGGAGGTAGAACATCTGCGCGATCGCCTGGTGGGTCGATAGCAGCAGCACGCACCGCCCCGATGCACCGCCTGGGATGCACCACCCGATTGACGACAGTGGCGGCCAGTGCCGCCACTGTGGTGACTTATCGTCGCCCGCAGGCCCTCGCTCACGAAATCGCTGAGGAATGACGTTCTCCCTGCCGTGGTTACCTGCTTGTTCGGGCTACTCACTTGCACTGCCATTCTACAACCGGTCCATCTTTGCCTCAATGCAAGACATGCCCTCGTCGCTATTTTGTCGGTTGTTGCCGCGTTTTTGAACGTTATCAACGACATGGTTCAGATGCATGAGATCTTCGTCGAGTCGATCGCCGTACGTTCGCATGAATTAGAAGCATAAAGGGGCAGTTTGTGCCACTTTATGGGTGAAGTCACAAGAGGTTATGTGGCACTATCCGCGCGTGCGTAGCCCAAAAGTACTATAGGTCGTGGGCGCGTGATGGCTATACCTTATCGTGTACGTGATCCATGTGAAGGCTGGCACGTATGACGTTTGGACGGACACATGAACGTCCAGACACGGCCGTGGCGTACCCGCGGCCGCGGGCGCTGCGACCTGTACAACCCGACGAGCTAGGGATAAGCCCTGCCTCAGGGCCTGAGCTCGGTGTAAGAAAGGTAGATGGGAATGATGGACTCACACACGGTGACGCGCACGCCCCGCGCGTTCGACAACCTGGAGATCAGCGCGCAGGCGCTCAACACGACCCGCAAGCGCAAGCAGTTTATCACGGGTCTGGCGGCGGCCAGCGCCGGTATGGTGGCCGCTGCCGCCCTCCCAGGGTCCGTCCTGGCCGCCGGCCGCAGCGCCGTCCCGACCGGTGACCTCGACATCCTCAACTTCGCGCTGACCCTGGAGCACCTCGAGGCGGCCTTCTACACGATGGCCGTCGCCACCGTGCCCTTCGAGCAGGCGGTCGTCCGGTATCTAGCCCAAACGCTCAAGAAGGATGAGAACACGCATGTGGCCGCGCTGACCGCCGCTATCAAGGGGGCGGGGGGCACGCCCGTGGGTCAGGCGCCGAGCTACAACTTCGGCGCGGACACCTTCAAGACACAGTCTGGTTTCCTCAAACTGAGCTACATGCTGGAGGACACGGGCGTGCATGCCTACCTCGGCCAGGCCGCCCACATCAAGACCCCGGCGATCCTGCTGACCGCGGCCAGCATTGTGACGGTCGAGGCGCGCCACGCGGGGGCGATCCGCTACCAGTACGGCCTGCAGCCGACGATCAGCCCGTTCGATGGGGGCTACACCAAGCAGCAGGTCCTGGGCATCGCCGGTCCCTTGATCGGCAAGTAGCGACCGGCGGGCCGCCTGCAGATCGACAGAGGGCGCGTGCGGCCGCACGCGGCCGCACGCGCCCTCCCGCGCCCTCTGTCGGTGCCACGCCGCTTGTCAGGACCTCACGCCATACGCCTCCGTGGCGGGGTCTCGCGCCAGACCGCTGTTCTGTGTGTCGGCTTTCGCCGTACCTGCGCACCGAGTCATAGGTGCTGCGCTGGGCGTTGCACACGTCGTGCGTCAATCCCCACGCACGGGACAGGCGCTAGAGGACGTGGTCGTGCTGATACCACGCATGACATGCAGCTTTCTTCTGCCGAAGCGGAGTGTGACCAAAATCCGTGGAGGGGTGGGGTGCCTAGGCCGCATCGGCCAAGGCCCACAACTCCGCCGTTTCGGGGACGGGACTAGTCGTCCCATAGAGTTGCTCATGTTGCCGCTGGCGATGGAACTGCCCATAGGCGTCCCACTGGCCGTTGAGCCGGAGGGCGCGCAGGTCAAGGACCGCTTGGGCCCCGGCTTTGGTCCAGCGCATGCCCGCTTGTTCCATGCGATCCTTGACGAGGTGGCCGCAGGCGCCTTCCACGACTCCGGTGCCCACCGGCCAGCCCCGCGCGAGATACGCGTCGTAGCGCATATAGGGCGCGTTGCGGCGGTAGTACCCGGCAGTGCCCAGGAGGGCTTTGCGCTGCGTGGCCGTCCGCGCCGGCTCCTGCGCGGCCGCCTCCAGCACGGTGATGACGGCCGGCGTGTCCCCGGCGAGGAGGCGCTCTAGGTGCGTGCGGACCCAGGCGAGGCGGTCTGGGTGCGTTTCGCCCAGCAACGCGTTGACCGCGTCCCACAGATAGTCCGTGGCGTGGATGATGTCGAGCACCAGCGTGTGCTGGGGGAAATGCGTTTCGATCTGCGTCTGCAGGGCCGGCGCGCCATCGGTGAGGGCGACCCGCTCCTGGATGTGCGGCCCCTCGCGCTGACGCGCCCGTTCCGCCAGGCGCGTCAGGGCCACCTCCTTGCCGGCGAGGGTCGCGCGCAGCTCTTTGCCCTCCGGACGGGGGCGGCCCGCTGTGTCCGGTGGGCGATCGCGGTCCTGCAGCAGCGCGGCCACCACCTCCTGGGGCGTGCGCACGTACGGGGCGATGGTATAGAGGCTCGTCACGATGGCCTCTTTCTTCGTGGTGCGCTTCTGCCCCTTGCCCAGGCGCACCGGCCGCGCCCCGCCGGGCGGCTGCACCATCGGCACGCCCTTGCCGTCGGCTTGCACCACCAAGAGCGGCCCGTCGGCCGCGCACCTCCGCGCTCACGGGCTGCGTGTGGAACGCCTCCACGCCCGCCGCCGCGTCGTCCACCATCGTCTCCAGCGCGGCGCTGCCCACCCCCAGCCCCAGGATGCGCTCAAGCGCGGCCCCGCTCTCGTGGTAGGACGCGTCCGTCGTGCCGTACGTCCCCCACTCTTGCAGTAAGTCCGAGTAACTGCGCGCCGGCAGGCTCAACGCCGCGTCCAGCGGGCACACGCCCTCCTGCCCACGCTCCGCCACGATTCCCTTTACACATATTTGCAGTGGACGGTGAGACGGTTTTGGGCCGTGAGTGGCCCCTGACGCGGCCCTACCACGCGTGAAATCGCTCTAACCGGCAGGTCAAACTGGT
>JAABUM010007340.1_pt1 | contig 10188 bp, 10 predicted proteins | sample 5559161 | NCBI WGS metagenome assembly JAABUM01 (sample SAMN10711868, study PRJNA513369) | rock metagenome | isolation source: Antarctica rocks | place: Antarctica: Victoria Land, Siegfried Peak nord | reverse complement strand
CCGCCGACGCCGACACTCAGCCCTGGGCCAGATCAGCCCCGTCCAATTCGAAATGCAACACTGCAACCACACCGCGGCAGTTCAACAAGCCGCATAACCCGTGTCCACCAAACGGGGTCAAGGCCAGCAGTCATCGCGACCATGCCGTACCGGCTTACCTAGTGGCAAAGCACTCACCGTCTTGACCATGCGCGAGCCGCGCCACAACGTAGCGGGCGGCCAGCCGGAAACCGTGACGCCACTGACTCCCTACTCAGCCTCAGCCTCGACGTGTCAGATGGCGGCCAGCTTCGCGGATGAACGCTGGTCAGCGTCGTCAACGATATGATTCCCCTGCTGAACCGCAACGCGACGAGGCACGAACCTGTTCGCGTCCGCTATCAACGCGTAACTAATCACGACAAGACGATCGCCAGGCTCCACAGGCTGACCGCCGACGGCCCCAATAGCCACCGTTCCAGAGCCGCGCCTGCCCGCAACCACATGGGAATCGCTGCGCGCTCCGGTGATCATGCACAGCACAGAGCCCACCTCACCGGCAATCAAAGTAATGAAATGAAATGATTTCATTGACTGGCTGACCCGGTTCCGGGCGCCGTGCGCCTGCCCCCCGGGGGCCAAGCCCCCCTGTTGAGTGCATGGGTCCTACCGGCAACCCTCAGACCGCCCACTCCGGTAGTCGAGGCCGGGGGGCCGCAAGGTCATCAGCACCACGGCGACGGCCCAGCGCGAACAGCCCGGTCGTCATCCCGAAGCGCGACAACACGATCGCGGAGACCACGGGGACCGCGCCGGTGATCTGCTGAAAATGCCTTGCGGCAGGCCGCCGGTGAGGAGATCAGCTCACCGCGCGCGCACGGTAAGGCATCAGGTGCGTATCGCCACCCTGGCTTGTCGTCCCATGAGAGCGATGTTCACGTCGCTGAGGTCGTTCATGAGCTGAGCACCCGACCGCGCAAGGGACTTGGCTACCGCACCCCGCACGCGCGCTTGCGAGCAGAGACACGCGCGGGTTCCCTCGCGCTGGCGTGGCAGCCGGAGGTCCTAGCCTGCTACGCATCGACCAGCCACTGACGTCTATCACGCAGCGTGGCACCCTGAGACAGTGCCTTCTACCGGCCCCACGTTGCCGCCAGGACCTGCCTGGGCAGCAGATGCACAACAGGCGATCGTCGCGGCGATCCAGGAGCACGTCGGCGCGATCGAGCTTCCGGCATGGCCGGTCTATGGCTTGGCCGACGAGGACGAGCGCGGGTGGTTGAGCGGCGGCGGCGAGAGCAGCGAGTCCGGCGTGGACGAGCTACGCGTCAGCTATCGCGCCCCCGGCGAAGCGGAGCGGATGACCGTCCACACCCAACGTCGAGGCACACCGACCCTCGACTTGGGACGTCTACTCAGCTGGGTTCAATTCGGCGACGACGACGACTACCCGTACGGCGGCGAGGACAGCCGCTGGGCGCCGAACGAAACGCTAACCGAAACGCCGGGCGACACCGATGCGGAAGTGAACCGCATGACGGTTGCTGCCACCGTATGGCGGACACAGACTGCCAGCGCATGGCGAGTGCAGACCGGCCAGGTGACTGTGTCGGTCGCGGCCCGCGGCGTGCCATTGAACGCGCTGAACCTGATCGAAATCACCGACCTTCGGCCCTACCAGCAGCGACGCGCGGCGATCGTCGCGGCCTATCTCGCTTCGCTGCGCGAAGGCAAGAGAACACAAGCCTGACGACGTCTCGGGCTCATCTCCGTGGCCACGCAGTAAGCCCACAATCCGGCTCACCTAACCACCCGCCGCTAGCCTGAACCTACACGAACATTCAGCCCCGCGTTGCCTCGACAGCTGGAATCCGCCCCCCGATCACCGGGCATTATTGGGGGCGGGTGTTGTGGGAATAGACGGTGCCAGGAAACGCTAGTGGCGAGTTCGGCCGAAGACGTTCCCACCGGTGTCCCGTAGGTTCCCCTAACGGCCACGGGATCCTCGGGTGGCTCGAGCCCGCGCCGATCCGAGGTCGGGTATTCAGCGCCTGGTCTCGTACCTGGTCAGGAGCACGCCGTCGGGAAACGTCCGCGTCTCCACCAGCTTCAGGTTCACCTAGTTGTCCAGGGCCGCGAAGAACGGCGTGCCGCGGCCCACCAGGACCGGGTGGGTGACGATCGCATACTCGTCGATCAGCCCGGCCCGCATGGCCGCCGCGGCGAGGGTGGCGCCGCCGACGTCCATGGGACCGCCATCCTCAGTCTTGAACTGGGTGATCTGGGGGACAGCGTCGCCGGTGACGAGGCGGGCGTTCCAGTCGACCGCGCTGGTCGTCGAGCAGAATACCACCTTCGGCATGTCCCGCCAACGGCGGGCGAACCCGATCTGCGCCGGTGTGGCGCCATACTGCTGTTCGGCGGTCGGCCAGTGGGAGCTCATCGTCTCCCACAGTTTGCGCCCGTACAGCGCCAGGCCCGTCGCCCCCACCCGGTCGCACCACCACTGGAACAGCTCGTCGCTCGGCACGCTCCAGCCGAGGTCGTCGCCGGGCGCGGCGATGTAGCCGTCCAGGCTCAGGTTCATGCCAAAGGTCAGTTTCCGCATGGCATCAGCCTTCCGTGAGTCGGTATTCGGCGTACAGACCAACACGGCGCGGAAAATTCATCGGTCAGACCACACCAGGGCCGGTTGACCACCGCGCCAAGCGGATGCTGCGTACGGAAGGGAACCGCTTGCGGGCGGTCCTGCTGGCCGAATGGGCTTCCGTGCTCAAGACCGAACTGGCTCGTATTAGCGGATCGCCTTGCGGGGCGTCAGACGCTCCCTGGTGTGGCTAAGGAAGCGTCGACGGCGGCCTCGACGTGCAGGCGGGTGGTGGGGAAGACCGGGACCGGGCTGTCCGTGTCGGAGACCAGCAGTTCGATCTCGGTGCAGCCGAGCACGACGCCCTCCGTGCCGGCTTGAACGAGGCGGACGATGGCGGCGCGGTAGGCCTGCCGGGACTCCTCGCGGACCACTGCCAGGCACAGCTCGTCGTAGATGATGCGGTGCACCTTGGCCCGGTCATCGGGTGTCGGGATGAGCACTCGAAGGCCGTGGCTGGTGAGCCGGTCGCGGTAGAAGTCCTGCTCCATGGTGAACGCGGTGCCCAGCAGCCCGACCGTTGTCAGCCCGGCCCGGGTCACCGCCTGTGCGGGGGCGTCGCCCAGGTGCAGCAGAGGTATCCCGATCGCGGCCTGGACCTGGTCGGCGACCTTGTGCATCGTGTTGGTGCAGATCAGTAGCAGGTCCGCGCCGGCGGCCTCGAGTCCCTTGGCCGCCTCGGCGAGCAGGTGGCCTGCCTCCTCCCACCGGCCGGTGGCCTGCAGTGCCTCTACATCGGCGAAGTCCACCGAGGCCAGCACGATCCGCGCAGAGTGCAAACCACCAAGCCGTTCACGGACCAGCTCGTTGGCTAGCCGGTAGTACTGCGCGCTGGACTCCCAGCTCATCCCACCGAGCATCCCGATCACCCGCGGCGCGTTCGTCGTCACGGCAACGAGCCTGCCACGACACCCCGGTAGAGGTTTGCTTGCGGGTGCGACCGGGCGATCATGAGGTGATGTCTTTGCGGTCGAAGCGCAGCCAGGCGTAGCCGAGGAACACCGCGGCGTATACCAGGGCCACCCCGGTGCCGCGGATCATGTCGTCCCACCGGATCGGGGAGCTCAGCGCGTCGACCCACGCGTAGTTGTAGTGCGTGGGCAGGAAGTTGCGGTAGGAGTTTAGGGCCGTGATCTGGTCGATGATGCTCGACACGACGGCGGCCATCACGGCGCCGCCGACCGCGCCGAGGGGGTTGTCGACGGCGGTGGAGAGCAGGAACGCCAACGCAGCGAAGGTCATCATGGCCAGGCTGATGAAGCCGACCATGATGACCAACCGCCACAGCGACGCGCTGGTATCGAACGTGGTGCCGAGCGGCGAGCGTGCGGGAGCCCAGCCGAAGAACACCCCACCGACGAGGAACGCCCACGCCGGCAGCAGGACGATCGAGGCGATGCTCAGCGACGCGCCCACGATCAGCTTTTGCCGCAGTAGCCGCGAGCGCCGTACCGGCTGGGCCAGCAGGTAGCGCAGCGACGACCAGCTCGCCTCGCTGGACACCGTGTCGCCGCAGAAGAGAGCGACGAGCACGATGAGGAGGAAGCCGACTGACGCGAACTCGGTGAACAGCGCGAAGTTGAAGCCGCCGGCTGTGGCCAGGGCTGCCAGCTGCGGCGAGCCGGCGCAGGCCGAGCCGCCGAGCTTGAACGCCAGCGCGATGATGATCGGCAGCACCAGCAGCAGGCCGAAGGCCACCTGGGTGCGCCGCCGTGTGAGCTGGCGCGTGAACTCGAGCCGCAGCCGCAGCCGCAGCGTGCGGCGGGGGTCGAATGTCATTGACCGTTGTGGGTCCAGCTCGGCCAGCCGGTCGTGCACCCCGCGCCGGGTGGCGGCGACACCCGACAGCTCGCGGTCGTCGGCCGCGCGGTGGGTCATGGACTCGGTCATCAGTCATCACTGCCAATCAGGTCGAGGAAAACGTCTTCCAGCGCGCGGCGGGCCGGGACGACACGCCGATGCCGGCGGCGGCGAGCACCTTCGCCGCCGCCGTCGGATCGTCGACGGCCAACTGCTCGCCGCCCGTTCCGGCGCCGACCTCCTCGACCGAGCCGGCGGCCACCAGCCGCCCGCGGTGCATCACGACCACATGCGTGCACGTCTGCTCGACCTCGGCGAGCAGGTGGCTGGACACGATCACCGTGCGCCCGGTCTGCGCGTACTGGCGCAGCACCTCGCGCATCTCGGCGATCTGCGGCGGGTCGAGGCCGTTGGTGGGCTCGTCGAGCACGAGCAGCTCGGGCAGCCCGAGCATGGCCTGGGCGGTCCGAGCCGTTGGCGCATGCCGTGGCTGTAGGCGCGCACCCGCCGGTCGATCGAGGCGCCGAGCCCGGCGATGCCGAGCGCGGTGGCGAACTCGGCCTCGCCCGGTGGGCGTCCGGTGGCGGCCCAGTACAGGCGGAGGTTCTCCCGGCCGGTGAGATGCGGCAGGAAGCCCGGGCCCTCGATGAACGACCCGAGCCGCGCGAGCACCGTCGCGCCCGGCACGACGGGCTCACCGAAGACGTAGATGGCACCCGAGGTCGGTGTGATCAGCCCGACCAGCGTGCGCAGCGCCGTGGTCTTGCCCGCCCCGTTGGGGCCGAGCAGGCCCACGACCTGTCCCCGCTCGACCCGGAAGCTGACGTCATCGACGGCGCGGTACCCGCCGCGGTACTCCTTGACCAGGTGCTCGATGCTGACCGGGGCGCCGGCGAGCTCGGGCACCGGGCGCAGCGTCCGCCGCCGCAGCAGCAACACGCCGCCGACCAGCAGGGCCCAGACAGCGAGCCCCACGATCAGCCAGGTGATCGGGTGACCGCCGCTGATCGCGGTGCCGGACACGGTGGGGACGGTGACGGCGGCGCTGCCCGCGGCCAGCCCGACGGTGTAGGTGCGGGGCGCCGTCTCGTTGGCGCAGGCGAAGTCGGTGGTGCTCACCGTCAGCGCCAGCCGGTGCCCGGCGGCCACCGTGCGCACCACCGCGGGCAACCGGACCGTGACCGTCGTGGGGACGCCGGCCCGCACGTCCGGGATCGACCAGCAATCGCTACGTCCACCAACGTCGTACATCGCGGTGGTCCCAGAAGAAATGAGAGAACATGACACTCCGAGACCAGCCTGCCTACATCATCAAGATGCGCGCCAAGCCCGGCATGGGCGACAAGTTGTTCGAGCTGGCAGCCGTCGGCATGGACAAATCAAACTCCTCCGACCGGTACACCATGTGCCGCGAGGACGACGATCCGGACGTCCTGTGAACGTCGAAGTGTTCACGTCTGTAGAGGCAAAAGACGCATACGAGAACAGTCCCCTGGCTGACGAACTCCGAGACGAGATCATCGGCCTCCTGGCCGAACCTCCAATGCGAATCACGGTGCATCCGTACTCCGCCTTGCCGGTAGACCGGACATGATCACGACAGCGTCCCGATCGCTGCAGCCACCCGTCGAACTGCGCGCTGTGATCACCACCTAACGACCGCTCAAACGACGTGAAACCCCACGCAAGGGGGCTGGCCGCGAGCATCGTCGCGACCTACGCGCCGTCACATGTTCGAGGGCTGTCGGGTGCGCTCTAGGCGAGAACATCTCGGATGACTCGCGCTGCCGCGTGTGCGCGGGTTTCGGGTAATTGCGCGTAGCCGCATACCAGGCCGGATGGTCCGGTGACCCCCGGGCCGGCATAGCGGGTTAGGGGCGCGCAGAGCACCCCAGCTCGGTCCAGGGCTGCGACGGCGTGAAGGTCGTCGAACCCGTCGTCGAAGGTGAGCGTCAGGTGCAGGCCGGCCTCGATGCCGTGGATGCGTGCGTGGGGCAGTTCGAGGGCGCACGCCTCGGTGAACCTGCGCCGGCGGGCGGCGTAGGTGCGGTGACTCGAGGCGAGGTGGCGCAGCAACGCGCGGCTACTGATCAGTTCAGCCAGGGCTGCCGCTGCTACGCCGTTGACGGCGTCTCCGTCGCGGCGTTGCTCTTCGACGACGGCAGCGCGCAGCCGCTCTGGCAGCACCGCCCACGCGATGCGCATTTCGCGCGAGAGGATCTTCGAGACGGTCCCGATGTAGATGACGCGCCGCGGGCCCGCTGCCATCGACCGCACAGGCGGCATTGGGGCGACGTCGTATCGGAACTCGCCGTCGTAGTCGTCTTCGAAGATGTAACCATCGACTCGCTCGGCCCATTCGATCAGCTCGCGCCGGCGCGACACCGGCATGCGAGAGCCCATGGGGAACTGATGCGCCGGTGTCACGTACACGCCCCAGTCGCGCACGCTGAGCTGATCGACTCGAATTCCTGCCTCGTCGATCGGAACCGCCCGGGTTGCTATCCCGACCTGGTGAAAGGCTCGCAGCGCCTTGTCATAGCCCGGGCTTTCGAAGGCCAGCGACCGTCCTGGGTCGACCGCGACTCGCGCGATCGTTCGGATCGCCGCTTGAACGCCGGGGAACAGCACCACGCCGTCGGCTGCGACCGCCACACCACGACTGACCCGCAGATGTTCGGCCAGAGCGGAACGCAACAGGCCGGCGGAATCGCCGCCGGCGCGCGTGGGATCGGCGCCGTCCAGCGACGCTCGGGCGCCCCGACGCCAAGCCTGGCTCCACGCCCGGGCACTTATCAGCGTCACGTCCGGGAAGCCCGGACGCAGATCGAAGCGGACCTTCCGCGATGTCGATCGTGGGTTGGCAACGACCGGGCGGCCCTCGCGGAACGAGGCCCCGGCGCCAGCTCTGGCTGCGGCCGCTGCACCACTCTCGACCCGGGTTCCCGACCCAGGCACCGTCACGGCGTAACCCGACGCCACCAGCTGTTGGTAGGCCTCGACCACCCGCGACCGACGCACACCCAGCACGTCGGCCAACACACGTGTCGAGGGCAGCAGGTCACCATCAGCTAGCTGCCCAGAGGCCAGCGCCCGCACCACAGCAGCGGTCAGAGAACCGCTCGACGCGCCCGGGCCGACGCCCAGATGCAGCGCCACTGGCGGGGTGGTCCGAGACACGTGGCAAGTGTGCAGCAAGCGTCGCAACACCTTGACGCGAGATGTTGTGACCATGACCAGTCCGCAGACAAACGTCCACCCCAACGGCGATATAACCCATCCGCAGGGCTGGGAGCCGATACTGGACTGCGGGCGACGCTTATTCTGGCTCCTGTTGCGTTCCAGTTGAGGACATGCTTTAGGTCATGACCTCTCCGATCGATCGAATCCGCCGTCTTACCGAGCGTGCCCAGCTGGAGCGTCGCGAGCTGGACTCTGTGCTCGATGCCGGTGAACACGTCGCCTCGCTATCAACCGTTGTGGACGGTCTGCCGTGGGTCGTGCCGATGCTGTACGCGCGGGTCGGTGACCGCATCCTGCTGCATGGGTCGACCGGCGCCGGCGCGCTGCGGCACGTCGCCGCCGGATCGCACGCCGCGTTGTGCGTGACCCACCTCGACGGGTGGGTGTACGCGCACACGCTGTTCGACTCCAGCGCCAACTACCGTTCCGCTGTCGTGCGCGGGGTACTGACCCGGCTCTCCGGTGACGAGGCGGCCCAGGCGCTGACGCGCTTGTCCGACCGCGTGTTCCCAGGGCGAAGCGGCGAGGTGCCACCGCATTCACCCAAACAGCTCGCCGCGACACAGACGCTCGCGTTAGACATCATCGAAGGACAGTGGACAGTCAAGGTCCATAACGAACAGCCACGCGAGCCAGACGAAGGCGACGACGTCGCCACCGACCTGTGGACCGGCGTCGTGCCGATCCGCACCGTCTATGGAACGCCGCAAACCGCCGACCGCGTCGCTGCGAACGTTCCCGTCTCAGACTCGGTGCGGTCCTACGTCGAGGCGAAGCAATGATCGCGCCAGCCCTACTCGCCGGGATCGTGGTGCTCGCCCTGTGCGGGCTCCTCGGTCTTACGCCCGACAGTCGCGACTACGAATACGGCTTGGGGCCGGTTATCGCGCAACCTGAGCACCGTGGCTACTCCTCCGCAGCAAACGTGGCCACAGCGGCTGACCTCGCCGCTAACGGCAGGCTCGCCGCCGACGCCAACATAGCCACCGTCTTGTGCGACACCGGCCTGAAGTACGCGCCCGACGTGCTGCCTCCAGAACGCACCGCCACGGAACCGACTAGTGAACGGGGACACGCCCGGACCGTCGACAAGAGCGGGATCAGCGAGGCCTCGACGTGGTCCCGTTGACCAACCGCGCGGAGGTGAACCGGCTCGGCCAACCAGTGGGGCCAACCGTGCCGCAGTGGCGACGGCGACCAAGACTTCCTCCCGCGATAGCGGGAGATAGCCCACTTCGTCCACGACCAGGACGGAGGGTCGCAGGTAGGTGCGCAGCTGGCGGGGGAAACGGCCGGCCGCTTCGGTGGTCCGGAGTTTGCGGACGAGGTCGTCCAGGGTGGTGAAGTAGATCGAGTAGCCGGCTTGACAGGCCGCGACCGCGAGCCCGACGGCGAGCATGGTCTTGCCGACGCCGGGCGGGCCGAGCAGCGCGATGTTGGACTTGGCGCCGATGAAGCCCAGCCCGGCGAGGTCTTTGACTTTGCGGGCGTCCAGGCCGGGTTGGAACGCGAAGTCGAACTCGTCTAGACCGCGGTGGTGCGGCAACCCCGATAGCCGGAGCGCGTTGCGGAACCGGCGGGATTCCTTCGCGCCGACTTCGTCTTCCAGGAGCTGGTCGAGGAACTCGAGATACCCCAGTTGGGCTTGCTCGGCGCGGGCGGTCAGCTCGGTGATGTTTTCGGCCAGCTCGGGCAGTCCGAGCTTGATGGCGTGGGCACGGATGCGTTGCGCGACCAGGGCGTTCACCGGCTGACCTGTTCCAGGCCGGCGGCGATCGCGTAGTCGGCCAGCGGGCGGTGCGCGACGTGAATGTCAGCGACCCTGCGGTGGGTCAGCAACGCGGCCAAGGTGTTGGGCTGCGGCTCGGGAGGTGGGGTCGGGCGGTCGCGGTGAGGGAGCTCCACGACGGTGGCGCGGGTGTGTCCATCGGGCAGGCCATCCCAATGCCGCTCGTCGAGGACCCACGTCCCGCGGACCGGGGAACGGGCGTGAGTGGCCAGGAGCTTCCCGGCGCCAGCGCCGCTGAGTGCGTGGATGGCCACGCACTCTCCGTCGACACGCAGTTCGACGCGCTGCCCGGCGCGGATCGCTCGGGCCGGGACCGAGTAGAGCGAGGCTTCGAAGGACACCAGGCAGTCTTTGCCGACGCGGCGCAGGTGCCGGTCGGAGACCGGATACGGCTGGGTCGGCAGCGTTGCCAGCGCGGCCCGGTCCCGCGCCGCCCGCACGCTGATCACCTCGCCGTGGGTGCGGTGGGTTAGGGCCCGGCGGATCGGTAACCAGTCCGCGAACGCCAAGTCGATACTGGCGATCGAGTCGAAGGATCGCCCAGCCACTACGTGCTCACGCACGATCAGGACCTGCCGCTCGACCCGCCCTTTCCCGGTCGGGCGATAGGCCGCGAGGGGGTCGATGACGAACCCGTAGTGCCCGGCGAACGCGACCGCTTCCGGGTGCAGCGGCACCGCCTGGCCGGGGGCGACGTGGCGTTTGATGACGGTCTTGGTCCGGTCGTAGA
>JAABUM010007338.1_pt1 | contig 10194 bp, 11 predicted proteins | sample 5559161 | NCBI WGS metagenome assembly JAABUM01 (sample SAMN10711868, study PRJNA513369) | rock metagenome | isolation source: Antarctica rocks | place: Antarctica: Victoria Land, Siegfried Peak nord | reverse complement strand
ACGCAAACACGGCCACAGCGCCATGACCGTCCTCCGCGACCTGTTCAACGGTCAACCCTGGATCCCGGCAGTCGGCGCGAGTCCATAACCTGCGGGACCTGAACAGTTACCCCAGCGCACTCATCCCCCGGTGCGGGATCCGACGAGGTAGCGGGCAGCGCAGGTGATGCCGGGCAGGTCCGGCAGCACCGGCAGCAGCGAGCGTTGCAGCACCGCGGACAGCTCGCGTTCGTGCGCGCGGGCCGCCCGTTCGGTGTGCAGCTGCTGCAGGTAGCTGAGCAGGACGACGGCCTGGGCGGCGAAGGCCTGCGCGGCGGCCCGTGAGATGGCGTTGAACGACTGCGGCGCCTGGGCGTACATGTTCAGCCCGCCGATCACCTGCCCGTCCTGGGTCAGCGGCAGCGACAGGCTGCTGAGCACCCCAGATGCCTGCAGGTCGCTGTCGACCTGCGGCCAGCGCGCTTCGGTGCTGTAGTCCTCCACAGTGATCTGGGTGTTGGTGCGCATCGCGGTGACGCACGGACCGACGTCGCGGCTGTACTGCACCTGGTCCAGGGTGGTGATGTGCTCATGCGAGGCAGCCAGCGTGCTGGGCTCGTCGCCGCGCAGCAGGCTGATGCTGGCGCCGTCGCAACCCGGCACGCCCTGGCCGACCGCCGCGAATGACCTCAGCGCAGTCGGGCGGTCATAAGCCAGGGAAGGAACCGGCTTGGTGGTGTCGCGGACAACGAAAACCCTGCATTGATGCAAAGGGCTATCCATGACTGACCTGATCGGTCGCACGACCCGTGGGATCTTCCGGGACCTGACCACCGATAGCACTGTGTCTGCGATCGACAGGGCGTTCCAAGACGAGGGCTTCGCGCCCAACCCGGACTCCACCTACCAAGACAGCAGCGTGCGACGGGAGACCACGCAGTCGTATCTGGAGGCGGTCACCTGGAGCGACCCCGCCCATGTTGCCCGATTCCTGCGGGTCGCAGAGCGCCTGTTGCACGGCTGGGACCAGCAGTCCCTCGGCAAGTTCTGGCAGACGCTGCGACGCGACGGCTACGACGTCAACGAGAGCACGGGACAGGTCACGTCCGTCGGACCCCGGCTAAGCATCGAGTCGCTGTCGAACATTAGCGACCCATCGGCGATCCGGGAGCAGCTCGACCGCATCCGGCGGGCGATGAGCGACGACCCGGCGCTCGCGGTTGGTAGCGCGAAGGAACTCATCGAGAGCACCGCGAAGGTCGTCCTGATCGAGCTCGGTCAAGCCGTGGACGACAAGGCCGACCTCCCGGAGCTGGCGCGCGCTGCTCAACTTGCACTGGGGTTGCACCCGTCCGCCGCCTCAGGCCCGGACAGCAGCGATGGCGTCAAACGCATCCTCGGCGCTGTCACCACCATCGCTAGCGGCCTGGCCGAACTGCGTAACCGCGGCCACGGGACAGGACACGGCCTCGCCACTGCGCGGGTCGGCCTGCGGCCCCGGCACGCTCACCTCGCCGTCAACGCGGCGATCACCTGGTGCCAGCTCATGCTGGACACCCTGGCCGACCCCGACGCACCCTGGCGCCACCCGAACCAGCCAGGCCGAAACACGGACCGTTGATGTAGCTGCCGCGCGCCTGAGGACGACGTGGAGATCGACCTCTCGTGCATCACCTGTCCGGCCACCGTCGTCTCCGGAGGCCTCGATCTGGCGTGGTTCCAAGCCGTCGCCGACCACCTTGTGGCCGAGCTGTCGCTGGACAACCGCGCTCGGCCAGACGCGAGACTGCTAGCCGTGAACTGGCTATTCGTCGCTGTACCGCTCGCTGCAGCACTGACCGTGGCCCTCGCCGCGTTCTCCGGCGTGGTGTATCAGCAGCGCCGCACCGACCGGAGGGAGGCAACTGCGGCTCAAAGCCGCGCCTCGGTCAACCTCCTGACCGAGTCCCTGCTGTTCGCCCAGCGGGCCCGCGCACTACTCCTAACCGTTCAGGTGCGCACCGGCCTCTCCGAGAGTCTCGACGTCCTGCTGCATCTCCGGCGGCCTGTCGATCCCATGGAGCTTCACGATTGGCTCCAGCAGGAAACCCGCCCGCTGTACGACGCATGGTCGTCCACGTGGCTGTCATCATCACCGGCCATGGTCACCCGGGGGAACGCTGTCGTCAGCGCCTGTACCGGCGTCCTGGACGCCGTGTCGGAGCGAGCGCCAGCCCGAGGGCCAGCGCGGCTACGGGAAGCAATCGTGGGACGAGGTGTCGACAAGGACCAGGAGGAGCGGCTGCGGGCCGCCATACACGCCCTCGCTGTGGCGCGGCGAGACTATGCGGCACTGGTGCGGACGGAGACCGGGAAAGACCCGGCCGAGTTGTTCTTCAGGGCGGCCGAGTAGAACTGAGCAAGGTACGGCGTGCAGTCACGCCGTCTCTTACCTACGGTCGTCCTGCGGCCCGCCTTCGAGCGCCCCGTACGCCTGCTCGATCTCACCCTCGAACGTGACGATGGTGCGGGTGGCGGGTCGCTTCGCCAGCACATCGAGCGGCCGGGCGTACATGTGCGGTAGTGCGTCGACTCCGCCCAGCCGCTCCAACAGGGCTGCGGCGTCCCGGTGGCCGCTACTCTGCGCAGCTGCCGAGCGGCGCAGGAATCGGCGAGCCGCATCCTGAGCGTCGCTGAGCAGCGCCACCTCGACGAACTGCGCACCGACATCAGCGCACAGCTGCTCGAGCTCGAGGACGAAGTCGAGCCGGCCGAGGAACTGCGGCACCACCACGTCTCGGGCAGCCAACAGCTGCACCCGGGCCATTGCCAGAGCGAGCCGGCGAGCGAGCAGGCCCGCCTCCGTGGGCTGATCGAGCCAACCTCCCAACATCGAGCGGACCACGTCGACGTCCAGCGCCAGGGTCAGCGGATGCTCGGACGCGTAGCGGCCGCCCAGTGTCGACTTGCCACTACCCGGAGCGCCGAGGATCAGGACCACCCGAGGCACCCCCAGACCGTAGGGGCTTGGGGCGCCGGCCTGCCTTGACCTGCTTCGCTGTGTGGCTCTACCCGGTCGAGCGCTGGTCCGACGAAGAGATGGCTCTTGGGCAACAGCACGACGCGCTGCGGACATCGATCGCACACCATCTGAACGGGCGATAGCAAGGCCGAGCTCTGGGCCACACTGTGGTGCTCTCGCTCGACAGCCCGGCGGATCCACTGGGAGACGGAGCGGGAGGTGTATGGGCTACCCGCTCCGGTAGCTACAGGTCGCTGCTCTCGGCGGTGACAAGCTGGCCCGCGACAGATCGTGGAGGCGTCGGCGCGCCGTCCTGAGGTTCACCTGCCCCGGGTGGGCCGAGTGCAGGTCCGCAAGCGTGCTCCCCTGCCGCGGAACGGGACCGAGGAGCCGAGCGGCCCGCGGCAGCGCCTCCGTGTGTTTGAAGGCCTTCGGCATGCACCTGTTGTTCATAATCAGCGAGCCACGACGAAGGTCCCTACGGAGCACTGGCAGCAGCGCATGTGTCTCCGCAGCCCCTCGACCGACCCCTTCGGGACCGAACAGATGGTGCGGAGTGGGACCACCGGTCGTCGCCGGTTCGCTTCTGAACGCATTAGAGGTACCTCTGGCTGGCCGGGCCGCGGGCTGGCACCACGGACCATGCGGCAGCACTAGGGGATTATGCACACGATCTGTATCCGGGCCGTGCCGTCCGTGGCTGGCCTGGGGGGTGGGGGCGGGAAGCCGGGGGGGCCAGGGGGCGGCGCGAGCGCGCTGCCATGCGCCAGTTGGACGACCCAAGCACTGCTGTGCGGTGCGTCGTCCGCGTAGCTGGTGCCCAGCGTGTACATGCTGTTCTGCGACACCGCCCGAACGTTGCCGCTGATGATCTTCTCACCAGCCGGGCAAGCAGCTCGGTAGTCCGCCATCGTGGTTGCATTCGCCGGGATGACGATCGTGCGCTCCAGATACGCGATACGCACAGAGGAAGCGGCTCGCCCTGGCGGACCCTGCAGTCCCGCGGGGCCCTGCAGTCCCGCGAGGCCCTGGAAACCCCTGGCACCGATTGCACCTTCCGGACCGGTGGCACCGGGTGGCCCAGCGAGTCCTTGCGCTCCCACAACTGCGGTGCCGACCGCCGTGCCCATAGGTGTGCTGTGACCCCCGGCACCGGCCTGGCCCGCTGGCCCACGAGCTCCTAGAGCCCCGGACTTCCCGTTAGCTCCCGCGGCACCGACGTCACCCTGCTTCCCGGCTGCTCCCGTGGCACCGGGAACCCCGTTCTGGTTCCAGGTCTGCAGCGTCTCGCCCTGCTTGCAGCGGGAGCGCAACGGCACCATCCGCAACTCGCCGGTGGCGCTCAACCGGCAGGTGGCGGTACCGACATTGGCGTGAGCGCTGCCTGCCGTCTTGCCAGCAAGTGCGACTCCGGTGCCGAGAACCAGGACCATCCCACCCACGCCGGCGACCAACGCCACGGCCCGCCGGGTGTGCTTGAGCTCGAACATGTCGCTCCTCGGATCGCTGCCGCCGACCCGGAGGCCAGCGGCAAACACCGAGTGTCGAGGCGGCCCGAAGCGCCCGCAATCACCCGAAAGGACTACTTCGTATGGCCATTCGGCCAGCCGGTTGCCCGAACCACGGTCTGGACCGGCGACAAGCTGATGCTGGTCCATCGGCGCGACCACCCTGACCGTTGCCAGGCGATGAGGCTCACAGGTGCCGCTAGGGGTGGTGCTCGCGCCTTTTCGACCGCTCGCGTCCGGGTAGTTGAACGGCGTCCTGAGGCACGTAGGTGCTGCGCTAGAAAGCGCGGCCAGCCCACAGCCAAGCCAGCAGCTGCCCGAGGCGGAAAGCCTCGGCTCTGGCGGCGCTTTGCGCTCCTACCCGGCCGAACCAGCACTCGATCATCAGCCTGCGGCAGTTGGCAACCGCCTGTGGTGCCCATGGGAAGGCCGTTACCCAGCCCGCTGCCGGCCTCTACCGGTACTGCGTATTCCCAAGGCGGGCAGCGCAGACGCGGGGCGCTGTGCCCCTCCTGGAGGCCATCCCAGCGCAGTCGCAGGAGTCTCATCGTCTGGACGGACCCCTCTGGGACTGGTCAGCCTTCCAGAGCTTGCTCCCAGAGCTCCTGCACGCGGTGGCTGAAGGCGACCAGCAGCACGCTGTGAACGGCTGTCACCGCTCCGCACAGCGCCTGCATGGACACTGCCGTTGCCTCCGCCAGTGGGTAGCCGTACGCGCCGGTGGAGATGGAAGGGAAGGCCACCGACGTGGCGCCCACCTCATCTGCCCGGGCCAGGGATTGCGTGTAGGCCGAGGTGAGCGTGGCGGCGTCCTGCGGGCCTTGGTAGATCGGGCCGACGGCGTGGATGACCCAGCGCACCGGCACCAGATCGAAGGCCTCCGTGATCACCGCCCCACCCGGTGGGCAGGGCGCCAGCGCCAACGAGGCCTGCAGCAGCCGCGGGCCGGCGGCGGCATGCACCGCACCGTCGACACCACCGCCACCGCGCAGCTTTGTGTTCGCAGCGGTCACGACGGCCTCGACGTCCTGACGGGTGATGTCGCCCCGCACCACGGTGATCTTCATGCCCGGCTCCTTCCTAACTCAGCTCGTCAGCGCGCCTCCTACTCCGCCTGCGAGGCAACGACATCTCCTTACATCAGAACAGCTCCGCCCCTGCGCTCGGAAGCCACCAAGCCGTTCCCCGTGTCCGCGTTGCTTGTCACCGGTGCATGTCAGGCAGACAAACGGACTGATCCTTGACGGCAGTCTTGTTTCGGCACGAGCTGTCCCGAACACTCGTCAGTGGGCCCAAGATCATCAGGCCAGAACGCCTACGCGTCGTCAGGCACCGGGGCATTCAACCCCCAAGACTTGCTTGCGGCGTCAGCCGAATCGGCGCCTACGCCTCCCCAGCCCACCTCGCCCTGCCGCGCGTCACTGACCGGGTCCACCAAGCCGCAGCGCCAGCAGGGGCCTCCTTGCAAGCAGCCGTCATGTTCATGCCCGGAGGGCAGTGTTCCCCTCCCGGTGTCCCTGTAGGACGGGGACACAGGGACACACCTGTGAGACCTGTTTCCTGGGCATAGAAGGGGAGCAGGGGAACACCTTCACAGGGACGGGTCCGTGTATGGCCTGATGAGAGTGTGCAGCTGAGACCTGCCTGTTCCTGGAGTGATGTTGACGTAGCCGTCCGCGATCAACGAGTCGACCGCGATGCGCACGTAGTCGGACTTCCCCCCGACGCTGGTCTTGATTTGGTTGTAGCTGATCGGTCTACCGGCATGTGCGAGCACCTGACTGACCTGCTGCATCTTGGCGGTGGGACGGAACAGGTTCTTCGTTGTGGCGGTGTACGGCGACAAGGAGAAGACGACGCGGCCGTCCTCGCTGTCAATGTGCAGCTGCGCGACCGCGAACCGGTCCTGGCCGATCTTCACGGCCGATCCACGGATAGCTCCGGGACGGTCCTTCGCCACAAGCAGATTGCTGTGCCCGGTCTGACCTATGGCGAATGGCGTCGCCGTCTCCAGAATAAAGGCTGCGCCCGTGATGCCGCTGAGCTTGTGTTGGCTTCCGGTAGCCCAGCGTCCGCGGGACTGCCGGTCCTTGACGACGTGGTCGAGTAGGAGGACTGCTGGCCCTCGTGCCGCGATCTCTCGCGGCAACTTCCACATCTCCGCTACGTCCACGTCGTCGGTGGGCTTGAGTCCGTGCAGGTTCATCATCTCGGTGACGCCGTCCATGACAACGAGGCGGCAGTTGTCCACGTCAGACAGCAGCGTGTCCACAGCAGCGGCTGGGTGGCTCTGCTCCGGTCGGACGTAACGAAAGCGGTGCTGGATGAAGTCCCCAGGCAGACCAAGGACCTGCAGGCGTCCAACAACTGACGCGGCGTCGTCCTCGAAGTCCACGAAGACCACGTCGTTGCCGGCCATCAACTGCTCCTTCGCCCACAGAAGGGCCAGCCAGGACTTGCCGGACTCGCTCTCCCCAGCGAGCGAATGGACCTTCTTGGGGTATAGCAGTGCGAGCCCGTCTGACCGGCGCCCCAGCTGCGGCGTCGGGGCCACGTACTTGCCGGCCAGGATCGCCGACAGGTCGATTGGCCCCCAGCCTGCAGGTACGGGCGCGCCCGCGGCCTCGGTGGCCTCTCGGACAATCCGTGTGGCCTCGGGGCTTACGGCGCTCACGTGGCCGACGCCTTCATGCCGGTCTTGAGTCCAGAGTGGATCGTGCCCGATAGGCGGTCAACACCAAGCAGTTCATCGTCGTCTAGTCCAACGGCCTTGCCTGCCGCGTGTAGTGCTCCAACGGCGACGTCCTGCCGCAGCAGCCCTGCTCGCACCGGCTCGCCGGCACGGCACGCTGCCTCGAACACGGCAATGTTCCGCTGGGTCGCGGCCAGAATCCGCACCACGAGCGTCTCCAGGTTCACGCGAGACGAGGGACGGCGCGGTCGGCCACCGCGGCCCGCTTGGCTGACAATGGGCTGGTGTTGGCTGGGCTCATCTGTGGAAGAGCGCAGCGCTACCAGCAGTGCCGGGGGCAGCACTGGCACGTTCCCGGTCCTGCCCCACCGGTAGAGGCCGCCGTTGGCGACCTTCTCGTGTGGCGTGGGCTGGACGATGATCACGCCGTTGGTGCCGCGCACCTCGCCCCACTCGCCCCGCAGACTTCCTTTGCCGTTGCCGAGAGCGACGCCGGGGGGCTGCAGGTAGCAGTAGTGCCCGCGGCCGGGCGATGCCGGCCTGGTCGACTGGAACGGGCCGTCGTGCACGTCCAGGTGCTCCTTGAGCAGCTCGGGCAGCAGGTCGGGTCGATCGACATCGAAGACGACGGCACCAGACCGCCCCACGTGCAAGGCCAGGCCGACGTCGTCAGCGAACAGAAAGCGGACCATCCCGGCATTGCGCGTGCACCTTTCCGGCCACCCCGTCCCCAACACGGACCCGGCGTGCTTCGTCAGCGGGTTGACCGGCAGCACGTACCAGCCGTCAGTCGCATAGGCCTGCGCGGCCACAGCCACCGAAACGCCGGCAGGAAACGCCGGCACACGCAGAGTCACCGCGCGTCACGGGACTGCATCTCAGCGCCCTGGCTCGCCGCGCAGCGCCTCCCAGAACGCCTCCACCTCAGACCGCTCGTACAGCACGTGCCGGCCGACCTTGCGTCCCTTGGGGCCGTAGCCGATGTGCCGCCAGTACCGCACCGTCTCCGTGCTGGTGCGGTACAGCTCGGCCAAGTCACTCGTGGTCAGGAATCGCTCCGACATGCTGCTTACGCTCCTTGTTCGTGGCGCTTGAACAGCATGATGGGCGGTGGAGTGCCTTGACGCAAGCTGGTCGTGCTTCATAGAGTCAACGCTTGTGCAGGATGATCACCAAGAGGAGGCGGGCCAGGTAGGCGCGGCCCCTTTCCGTATTCGGCCACGGTCGCGGCCACCCAGGCCAGCCCTGCCGCCTGCCGGTTCCGGCTCGGCCGAGGAACGGGTCGGGGAACGACTGCGTGCGCTCCGGGTGGGCAGAGGGTGGTCCCAGGCCGAGCTAGCGACCCGCATGTCCGGTCGTGACGACAAGTGGACGCAGAGCACCATCGCTAAAACTGAGGGCGCGAATAGGCCCATCCGGCTCAACGAGCTTGCCGCCCTTGCCGAGACCCTCGATGTTCCTGTGACCGATCTGATCGAGCCGGAGCGTGAGGTCCCGCTGGAGCGTCGAGCAGAACTGCGGGCCCTGGTGATCGAAGACGCCACACTCAGAGCCCGCCGTGCAGAGGTGCGGCGTCAGTTGGAGCGCCTCGAGTACGAACTGGAGGATCTTGAGGAACGCCTCTATGGCGTAGGCGAGGCGTTCGCCGCAGCGCTGCAGAGCATCCGCACGGCAGACGACTAGCAGCCCCTAGTCGTCGGCCAAGCCATGGAGGAGCCCGCGATGGCCAGCATCACCAAACGCCCTGACGCCAGGTGGCGTGCACGCTACCGGGATGACGCCGGTAAGGAGCACGCCAAGCACTTCGACCGCAAAGTAGACGGCCAGCGATGGCTCGACGAGGTCACAGCCGCGGTCCTCACCGGGCAGTACGTCGACCCGCGCGCCGCCAGGATCACTTTCGTGGAGTACGCCGAAGCGTGGCGTCAGGGGCAGGTGCACCGGCCGTCGTCTATGGCGCATGTGGAGACGATGCTGCGGCGGCACGCCTACCCCGCCTTCGGCTCTCGGGAATTGGGGTCCGTCCGGCCTAGCGAAGTGCAGGCATGGGTAAAGAGACTCAGCGGCGGCAGCACTGACCAGCGCGCTCTTGCTCCTGCCACAGTGGCCGTCGTGCACGGCCTCGTTGCAGCGATCTTCAAGGCAGCCGTCCGCGATCGGAAGCTGCCTTCCTCCCCCTGCGACGGGATCAAGTTGCCGAGGCGGGAGCCTGTACAGGTCGTCCCTCTGGACACGTCGGCCGTCTGGTCCCTCGCCGCGTCAGTTCCTCAGCGGCACAGCGCCCTGGTCACCCTGGCAGCCGGCACCGGACTTCGGCAGGGTGAGGCGTTTGGACTGACCCTGGACCGAGTGGACTTCTTGCGCCGGACGATGACCGTTGACCGACAGCTCTTGCTCTTGCCGGGGCAGGAACCCCGTCACGCGCCGCCCAAGACTCGCGCCTCCTACCGAGTCCTCCCCCTCCCCCAGGTCGTCCTTGAGGCTCTGGCGGAGCATCTTCGAGAGTTCCCGGTGGCCGACAGCGGGCTGATCTTTACGACGGAGAAGGGGCGACCACTCAACCGGACCAGGTTCTCTGCGTCTGTCTGGCGGCCGGCGACGAAACGCGCCGGCTTGACAGGGGCGGTGTTCCACGACCTGCGGCACTACTACGCCTCGCTCCTCATCCGCCATGGCGAGTCGGTGAAGGTCGTGCAAGCCCGGCTTGGACACGCCACGGCCGCCGAGACGTTGGACACTTACTCGCACCTCTGGCCGGACTCCGAGGACCAGACGAGAGAGGCGATCGACGCCGTTCTCGGTGCTCCTGCGGACCCCCTGCGGACCGACCGGGTCGTCGAGTAGTAAAGCCGCAGGTCAGAGGGTGTATAGGGGACGAGTCGACCTGTAAGCCGGGTTCTGTACCCGGAGCGAACCCCAGGCGACGGCCATCCATCTAGGACCACCGTTGCCGGTGGCCTCGTGCGGTCTACCCGCAGGCATCGGGCGGGCCGCCCTCGAGCGCCTGCGCAGGG
>JAABUM010007337.1_pt1 | contig 10194 bp, 9 predicted proteins | sample 5559161 | NCBI WGS metagenome assembly JAABUM01 (sample SAMN10711868, study PRJNA513369) | rock metagenome | isolation source: Antarctica rocks | place: Antarctica: Victoria Land, Siegfried Peak nord | reverse complement strand
CCGCACTCGTGGGCACCCAACTCGGACAGACCCTGCTCATCGGTGCCCGCAACCCCCTCGTGCTGGCCACCGGACTCGGCTCCGCCGCCCTACTCGCCGGGCTCATCCAAACCCCCGGGATCAGCCAGTTCTTCGGCTGCACCCCCCTGGGCCCCCTGGCCTGGACCACCGTGCTCGCCAGCTCCACCGCCGCCACGATGATCGCCGCCGCCGGACCCCGCCTGCTGCCAACCCCCGACGCGTCACCGCCCTCGCTCACCGACCCGACGACCAAGGAGTTCGCATGACCGCCGCCACCACCAGCACCACGAAGTCGGCCAAGACCCGCGGCAGTAATCAGCAGGCCACCAGGCAGGCAGTCGATGCCAACACGTCGCACCTGCGCTTCCACCTCGGGGACACCGAGGTCGATGTCAGCCTGCCCCCGCTGAACAAGCTCGCCTTCTACGCCGGACTCAGCGCGGGTGCGGTGTTCGGGCTCATCGAGTGGCCCATCGCCATGCTCACCGGCGTCGGGCACCTGCTCTCCGATGACCGCCACCACCGCACCCTGCAAGCCCTCGGCGAAGCTCTCGACGCCGCCTGACCCAGGACAGAAACGGCGCCCCAACAACCACCACCCAGCCTCGGCGGGAAACGCAGACGACCCGCTGCACGTCACGATGAGAACGGGCAGCGGGCGTCCGCGTCAAGGGGGAATGGTCCGGTTACGGCCACCGCCTCAGCGACGGTCCCAGAGCCACCGTAGCGTCAAGAACTCCAAGATCTTCTTCAGCATCGTGCCCACCTCCGGCGCATGTGGACGCCGCCGCCACCGCGGCACTGAACACGGCTCGGGAAGGCTGACGGCGGCCGCATCGGCCGTAACCGCCCGATGCTGAGGTCTGCATGTCCTTGCGGTGGGATGGCGCCTGCAGCGACCACTCCACGACGTACAGAACAAACCGGGGGTCACCGCGACGTCGACTGAGGGGTGCCAGGAAGGCGGCGTACCCCCGCCGACCACCACCGACTACAGGGCGTCAGCATGAGGAAGAGGACAAGGGTCTCGAACGGCGAAGCCGGTGTGGTGAGCAGCGAGACCGCGACCCGGATATTGGTGGCGCAGCGGGCGACGGCGTTGAAACCCCCGCCGCGTAGCCCGACGCTGGCGAGGGCCGCGATTCCGCCATGGGTTACCGGCCGGCCGCGTAGCCCTGGGCGCCTCGCGGGTTGGCCGCTGCCCGCAGCCAGTCGCCGTCCCGCGCGACTGCGCTGATTCGGCCCAGCGACCACGGCCCGGACAGCTCCACGTCGTGCCCGCGCACCCGCAGGCTGTCGAACACCGCCGGGTCCGTCCGGTCCTCGATCAGCATCCGGCCGGGCTGACCCTGCCGCGGGTAGAACGAACTCGGCATGTGCGCACTGTGGAACATTGGTGCATCGACGGCGGCCTGCAGATCCAGGCCGCCGTGTACCAGGGACAGGAAGAAGTTCACCGTCCACTGGTCCTGTTGGTCCCCGCCCGGAGTCCCGAACGCGAGCCACGGGGCGCCATCGCGCAGTGCGAACGACGGGGACAGCGTGGTCCGCGGCCGCACCGACGGCGCCAGGCTGGCCGGCAATCCCGGTTGCAGCCAAAACATCTGTCCGCGGGTGCTCAGGCAGAAGCCGAGGTCGGGGATTGTGGGGGAGCTCTGCAGCCAGCCACCGCTGGGGGTGGCTGAGATCATGTTGCCGTGCGCGTCGACCACGTCGACGTGGCACGTGTCGCCGCGGGTTCCACCGTCGCGAGCCACGGTCGGTTCACCGACACCGGCCTTTTGCTCAGGCGCCGGCTGCGCCTGGTCGGTGGGCACGGTCACCAGCACTGGAGTGCGTCCGTTTGGGCTGCCCGGGCGCAGCTCGAAGGAGGCTGCCCCGCCCACCAGTCGGCGGCGCTCCTCGTTGTACGGCGTGGAGAGCAGCGCCGTCACCGGTACATCGGTGACTGTCGGGTCGCCGTACCACGCCTCCCGGTCGGCGAAGGCGAGCTTGGCGCACTCGATGACGGTGTGGATGTAGTCCGCGGACTGGTAGCCCATGGCGTCCAGGTCGAAGCCCTCGAGCAGGGCCAGCTGTTGAAGAAACACCGGTCCCTGGCCCCAGGGACCGGTCTTGCACACCGTGTAGCCGCGGTAGTCGAAGGTGACCGGTTCCTCCACCGTCGGCTGCCAGGCCGCCAGGTCGTCCGCGGTGAGCAGGCCGGCGTGGTGTCGTCCGGAGGTGTCGACCACCTCGGTACTGGCACAAAAACCGGCGATGGCCTCGGCCACGAAACCGCGGTACCAGGCGTCCCTAGCTGCAGCGCACTGCCGGTCACGGTCCGGACCGGCAGCCTCCGCCTCCTCGACCACCCGGCGGTACGTCGCCGCGAGCGCCGGGTTGGTCATCCGGCTACCGCCGGTGGGCACCTCGCCACCGGGAAGCCAGGCCTGCGCCGAGGTCGGCCACTCGTCGCGGAACATCTGCGCGACCGTGGCGACCGTGTCGGCGGCGCGGTCCAACAGCGGCCAGCCGCGCTCGGCGTAAGAGACGGCGTACTCCAGAACCTCGCGGGGGCGCCAGCTCCCCCAGCGCTCCAGCAGCAACATCCAGCCGCCGAAAGCGCCCGGAACGACGGCCGGCAGCAGGCCGGTGCCGGGCACCAGATCTAGACCGAGCGCCGAGAACCGGTCCAGCGTGGCGGCGGCCGGTGAGGTGCCCTGCCCGCAGATGGTGTGCACCCGCTGTTCCGGCTCGCTCCAGATGAGGATCGGGACCTCGCCGCCCGGTCCGTTGAGGTGCGGCTCGACGACCTGCAGCACGAAACCGGCGGCAACTGCCGCGTCCGCGGCGTTCCCGCCGCGCTCCAGAACGCTCATGCCCGCCCCAGTGGCCAGCCAATGCGTACTGGACACCATCCCGAATGTGCCGGTCAGCTCAGGTCGGGTCGTGAACATGGGGGTTCCTCCTGGTGACGTCCGGACCACCCGTCGGAGTGACGAGGTGGCAGGCAACGGGATGGTCCGGGCGTGTCACGCCGACCAGCGGTGGCGGATCGGTCCGGCAGCGGTCCACCGCGACCGGGCAGCGGGTGTGAAACGGGCAGCCCGCAGGCGGGTTGACCGGGCTCGGTACGTCACCGCTGAGCAGCACCCGTTCTCGTCGGCGCTGCATGCTGGGGTCCGGTAGCGGAGCGGCGGACAGCAGAGCCTGGGTGTAGGGATGCTGCGGGTCGCGAAACAATTCTTCCCGACTCGCCGTCTCTACGATCTTGCCCAGGTACATCACCGCGATGCGGTCGCTGATGAACTCGACGACCGACAGGTCGTGGGTGATGAACAGACACGAGAAGCCCATGTCCCGCTGCAGATCGGTGAGCAAGTTGAGCACCGAGGCCTGCACCGACACGTCGAGTGCGGACACCGGCTCGTCGGCCACCAGCAGGCTCGGCTCCAGGATCAACGCCCGGGCCAGTCCTACCCGCTGCCGCTGGCCACCGGACAGCTCGTGGGGGTAGCGGCGGCGCATGTCCGCCCGCAGCCCGGCCTTTTCCAGCATCTCACCGACCCGCTGTTGGAGCTCGTTCCCCTTGGCGAGCCGGTGCATTCGCAGCGGTTCGGCCACGATCTGCCCGACCGTCAGCCGCGGGTTCAGCGACGAGTAGGGGTCCTGGAAGACCACGTGCACGTCCCGGCGCAGCGGGCGCATCTGCTGCCGAGATAGGTGGGTGATGTCCGTGCCGCGGAGGCGGACGCTGCCATCGGTTGGCTCGGTGAGGCGGGACACGCACTTGCCGACCGTGGACTTGCCGCTGCCGGACTCGCCGACTAAACCCAGCACTTCCCCGGGGGCGATGGACAGCGAGACGCCGTCCACGGCACGGACCACTCCACCGCCCCGTCCGAGACCGGACCGGCCGGAGTAGTGCTTGACGAGGTCGAGGGTCTCCAGCACCAGGTCAGCCACGGGCACCTCCGGGTCCGGGGTGGTAGCAGGCGACTAGGTGCTCCGGTCCAGCCGGTTCCAGCGACGGACGGGTCGTCCGGCACTCCTCGGTTGCCCGCGGGCAACGCGGGTGGAAGGTGCACTCGTCAGGGTCGGAGAACGGCGGCGGCACCATGCCGGGGATCTCGGTGAGCCGCCTGCGCCCGCCGGCCAGTACAGCGGCGGCGGGCAAGGCGCCGAGCAGGCCCAGGGTGTAGGGGTGTTGCGGGCGGGCGAAGAGCTCCCCGACGGGGGCCTGCTCGACGCGGCGGCCGGCGTACATCACCACCACCCGGTCGGCGATGTCCGCGACCACGCCGAGGTCATGGGTGATCAGGATGATCGCGGTGCCCAGTCGGTCCCGCAGGTCCCGCATCACGTCGAGGATGCCGGCCTGGATGGTGACGTCGAGGGCGGTCGTCGGCTCGTCAGCGATGAGCACCTTCGGGGAGCAGGCCACCGCTATCGCGATCATCACGCGCTGCCGCATACCGCCCGAAAGCTGGTGCGGATACTCGTGCACCCGCCGGGCGGGGTCCGGAATACCCACCAGCGTCAGGAGCTCGACGGCCCGCTCACGCGCCGCCCGTCGGCCCAGACCCTCGTGCCGGCGCAGCACCTCGGTGATCTGGCGGCCCACGGTATAGGCGGGGTTCAGTGAGGTCATCGGCTCCTGGAAAACCATGGACACCTCCTTGCCGCGGACCGAGAGCATGGAGCGCTCGTCGAGCTGCGTCAGGTTCCGTCCCTCCAGACAGACCGTGCCCGACAGGTGCGTCCCCTCCGTCGGCAGCAGCCGCGGGATGGACATGGCGGTGACGGACTTGCCGCAGCCGGACTCCCCGACCACGGCCAGGATCTCCCCGCGTTCCAGCTCGAACGACACGTCCTTGACGGCGAGTACCGGGCCGTCCTCAGTGTCGAAGCTGACCGACAGCTGATCGACCTCGAGCAGACTCACCGGCTGCTCCGCGGGTCGAGGGCGTCGCGCAACCCGTCACCGAGCAGGTTGAAGCCCAGGGTGGCCAGGGCGATCATCACGCCCGGGAAAACGGCCAGCCAGGGGGCCTGGGAAAGGTACTGCTGGGCGGTGGTGAGCATCACGCCCCAGGATGGCGTTGGTGGCTGCACGCCAAGACCGAGGAAGGACAGCACCGCCTCGCCGATAATGGCCCCCGGGATGGCCACGGTGGCCTGCACGATCAGTGCGTTGTAGGTGCCGGGCAGCACGTAGCGGCCCAGGATCGTGGTGTCCCGGGCCCCATCGGCGATCGCTCCGGCGACGTAGTCCTGCTCGCGGACCGACAGCACCTCGCCGCGGACGATGCGCACGATCGCGGGCACCTGGGAGACGCCGAGTGCCAGGACGACGTTACGCAAGGATGAGCCGAGGATGGCCGCCAGGCCGACCGCGAAAATCAGGAACGGGAACGACAGGAGGACGTCGCTGATCCGCATGATGACCGGGTCCAGCCAACCGCGGTAGAACCCCGCGACCAGACCCAACGGTACGCCGACCACCATCGCCAGCGCGGTGGACAGCACGCCAGCCTCGAGCGACACCCGCGCGCCGTAGGCGATGCGGGCGAAAACATCGCGACCGAGCTCGTCGGTGCCCAGGAAATGGCCGCCGCTCGGCGGCCCCAGCACCGAGTTGAAGTCCTGCAGCGCTGGGTCCTGGGACAGGAAGGGCACGACAAGAGCCAGCAGCACAAACGCGACCACCAACACCAGGCCGGCGACAGCCAGCCGCCGGCGCAGGAACCGGCGCCGAATTCGGGTCCACCGGCCAGCCGGCACGCCCCGCTCCGGGACGGCGGACGTCGGTGGAAGGACCGTCACTCCGGTGCTGTCCGCGCCCCCGATGGAGTCCGAGGTCTCACTCATGACCGCCTCCCGCAAGCCGCAGTCGTGGATTGAGATAGGCGTAGGTGAGATCGACGAGCAGGTTCACCACTACGTAGCCGATGACGGTAACGAGGATGACCCCCTGGATGACCGGATAGTTGCGGGCCAGGACCGCGTCGATAGTCAGCTTGCCGAAGCCGGGGATCACGAAGATCTGCTCGGTGATGACGGCGCCGCTGATGAGCGCACCGAGCTGCAGACCGAGAACCGTGACCACGGTCGTCATGCTGTTGCGCAGCGCGTGTGCGGTCACCTGCCACTGCGGCAATCCCTTCGACCGGGCCGTGCGAACGTAGTCCGAGGACAGCGAACCGAGCAGCCCAGAGCGCGTCTGGCGCATCAGGACCGCGGCCAGGCCGGTGCCGAGGACCACCGCCGGCATGAGCATCCGGCGCAGGTTCTCCACCGGGTCCTCGGTGAAGGCGACAAAGCCCGAGGCCGGCAGCAAGTGCAAGTTGACTGCGAACACCAAAATCCCCAACAGCCCCAGCCAGAAGTGCGGCACCGATAGACCGATGAGGCCGTAGACATTGGCTGCGTAGTCGGCCGCTTTGCCACGTCGTACCGCGGAGATGATGCCAGCCGGGATACCGATCACCAGGGCGACCAGGATCGCCAAGAGGGCAAGCTCCAGGGTGACTGGCAGTCGCCGCTTCATGATTTGGGCGACCGGCAACTTGTCCTGGGTGGAGGTGCCGAAGTTGCCGCGGACCGCCTGCCCGATGTAGTCGACGTACTGCACCGGTATCGGCTTGTCGAGCCCGTACTGATGCTGGATGGCCGCGATCGTCGCTGCGTCGGGAGTCTCCCCGGCCAGCACCAAGGCCGGATCCCCCGGCAACGCCCGGACACCGAGGAACACCACGATGCTCGCCAGGAACACCACCACGATCGCGGCTCCGGTACGCCGCAAGATGAACAGGCCCATGTGGGTGTGACCTTCGGCCTAGGCGGCGAAGCCGGCGGTCTTGAACCGGGGGATGCCGTCCGCGTAGAAGTCCACGCCCGCCACCTTGGCCGAGAGCCCGAGGTAGTAGCGCTCGTGATAGAGGTAGATGATCCCCAGCTGCTTGCGCTCCTCGTCGAGCGCCTTCGTGTAGAGCGCGGTGCGTTCCTTCGGGTCCATCGCAGCGGCAGCCTGCTTGATCGAGTTGTCGATGATCGGGTCGTGTAGACCACTGTAGTTGTTCGATCCACCGCTGGTGATGAGGTCGTTGGTGTTGCCGTCCGGGTCAACTCGGCCCGACCAACCCACCTGGATCGTGTCGAACTTCCCCGAGCGCGCCTCGGTCAGCGATGTGACGAACTCCTGCGGCTGGACGGTGACGTCGAAACCAGCTTCCTTCGCCATCGCCTGGATGACCTGCCCCAGCCGTTCGCTGCTGGCATTGGCGGTGACCAGCAGGGTGACCGGAATCGGCGTCTTGACCCCGGTCTGGGCTACGAGCTTCTTGGCCGCCGCCACGTCATGCGGAGTGCAGGTCAGATCGGCCTTACGGTAGGGGCTCTGCTTGGGCAGCGGCGAGCAGTCCGGCGCGTACAGCCCATTAAAGACCACCTTGTTGATGGCAGCCCGGTCGAGCGAGAGCTCAAACGCCTGCCGCAACTCGGGATGCTGAGCCAGCGGCGTGTTGACCTGCCCGGGCGGGCTGGACGTCCCGTTAGCGTTCGAGAGATTGATCGTGATCCCCTGGTAGCCGATCGTGTCGACGCCGAGAACCTTCAGATCGGGGTTGGACTGCAGGCTGGAAACGTCGGTGGTAGCCATCCGCTCGCCGCCCTGGATATCACCAGAGCGCAAGTTGGCGCTGCGAACGTTGGGGTCAGTGATGATCTTGTAGGTGATGCCATCGAGCTTGACCTTGGCCGAGTCGTAATAAATCTGCGACTTCTTCAGCACAATCGCGTTGCCGGAGGTGCGGCTCACGAAGGAAAACGGGCCGACACAGACCGGGTTGGCCCCGAAGTTTTTGCCTTCCTTGTCCAGCGCAGCGGGCGACATGATCATGCCCGCCCGGTCCGCGAGCTGCGCGGACAACGGCGAGAAAGGGCGCGAGAGCGTCAACTTGACCGTATTCGGGTCGACCACGTCCACGGCGGTCACCGCACCCAGCTCGCTCTTGCGGGAGGAACCCGGCAGAGTCAGGTCGCGGTCGAGCGTCTTCTTCACCGCGGCAGCGTCGAATGTCGTCCCGTCGGTGAACTGCACGCCGGTCCGCAGCGCGATCGTCACCATCAGGCCGTCGCTGGAAACCTTCGGCGGCGACGCGGCAAGCTGCGGCACTATCTCCAGCTTGTCGTTGACGTCATAAAGCTTCTCGCACATGCTGGCGAACACCTCACGCGCGACGAAGGTGTTGGCCGTCGTCGGGTCCAGGGCGTCGGGGTCCTCGGACAACGCAATGTTGAGCATCCCCCCGGCCTTCACGGGCCGGTTGTCTGGGCCTGCCGTCGCGCCCCCCGCCGCGCCAGAACTGCCCGTGCCCGTGCCGCTGCCGGAGCAGGCGGTGATGACCAGCGGCAAAGCTAGGAGAAGGGGCAGCAAGCGGCGAGCACGCATGGGTCGCTCCAAAGGCTGTCGGAGGAGAAAGCTGGCTCCTCGAAAGGTTCTGGAGACTGTATACCAGGGAGGGGAAGGTCTGTCTGCCGATCCGACTCACCCATCGCCGGAGCCGTTCGTGCGCCGGAGTGAACTGCTCCAGCGCGCCCACCCTGCGTCCGTACTGGACCGGATCCGGTGATGATGCGGTCTCGTTGTGTTCAGACAGGATTTCCGTCGTCCGGTCGACGCCCTCGCGGCCGCCGGCCATCAACACGTGAGCGCCGACAGTGAGGGCGGGAAGTCCCGCCCGTCCCGACCATCATCGTGATGTGCACATAACGTTCTGTCACTGTTTTTCTGACTTTCGAGGTCCGTTGACCACCCTGCCAAGGCTGGCTCGACCTCGACCGCAGCACGCCTGGGCTCACCGTCGACGGTGAACCCCCGGCGCGGCCACCGTAGCGTCCCGCACCCTTGGTCGGGCCCTGGTCGCACCTGCTTCGGTTCCTCGTGCAGAAGACCCACCTACTGGCGGTCGCCGTGGTGGGCGCGAAGACCAACGAGATCCCTTTGCTCAGAACGCTATTGGACACTATGGACATCACCGGTGCGATGGTCACGGCGGATGCACTCCACACGCAGCGCGGCACCGCGGAATACATCGTGTCCCGCGGAGCGCACTACATCCTCACCGTCGAGAACAACCAACGCAACCTCCGCACGCACCTCAAAGTCCTGCCCTGGAAGCAGGTCCCGGTCCTGGCCACCAACCGCGAACACAGCCACAGCCGCACCGCCACCCGGACGCTGAAGGCCACCGAGATCGCGGCAGGAATCGGGTTCCCGCACGCAATGCAAGTCCTGCAACTCACCCGCAAGACCGCCGCTCCGGCGCACGAATGCACACCGAAATCGTCTACGCCGTGAACTCCCTTCCGGCCACCGACGCCCACCCCTCCCAGGTCGCCGGCTGGCTACGGGGACACTGGGGCATCGAAAACCGAGTTCACTGGGTCGGCGACGTCACCTTCGACGAAGACCGATCGCAAGTCCGCACCCACGCCGAACCCCGGGTCATGGCCACCCTGAGAAACACCGCCCTCAGCCTCCTGCGCCTGGCCGGACAGACCAGCATCGCCGCCGCCCTACGACATCACAGCCGCAAACCACACCGCCCGATCAACTACTGCTGCCCTGCTGAAACACGACTTTGCCGGAGCCCTGGGGCGGGGCCGTGCTCTCCGCCCGTGGCGGTGAAGATGGCCCGAGAGGTGGTCGGGGTCGAAACCGGGCGGCCGATCGTGGGGGCCGGCGAGTTGGGCGGTGCCATCGAGGCTGACCCAGGACCATCCGGAGCGCCAAGTAATGGTCAGCGCAGGTCGGCGCCGCAAGTGAGCGAGCTTCACCGCCCCATAAGTGACGAATGCACCCACCCGGGCCCCGCTCACCGGGTGCGCCACCACCGCGGCGTTGACCACCGAGGAATGGGGAGACCCGTCAGAGCGCAGGGTGCTCACCACCGCAAGGTAGGAATCCTGAGAACCGATCGCGGAGACCAGGTCAAGTCGTAGTTCCACATCCCCTGTGCCCATCGCTGCATCCCCTGCCGTGCTCATCACCCATCACCCATTATGCGGCCCATCATGGCCGATGACCCCGGTAGAAACCCACTCCAGTTCCGAAAAGTGGTGAACGCCTGCCGCGCTCGCGGCTTGTGGGGGCGAAGTGCGGTTATGCCGCGCAGTCGCGGCAGATCG
>JAABUM010007336.1_pt1 | contig 10195 bp, 15 predicted proteins | sample 5559161 | NCBI WGS metagenome assembly JAABUM01 (sample SAMN10711868, study PRJNA513369) | rock metagenome | isolation source: Antarctica rocks | place: Antarctica: Victoria Land, Siegfried Peak nord | reverse complement strand
CCGACGGCATACTCGGCTCATGGGGCATCGCGCCGAGCTGCAGGTCTCTGTCACGGACGAAACCCTTTGACCTGGACTTATGTGGTCGGGCTGACAGGATTTGAACCTGCGACCCCTTGACCCCCAGGGATCGGCCATACGTCCACAGTTGTCCCTGCGTGTCCGTGACCTGCGGTTATCTCATCGGCGGACCAGTATGGACTCTCTCGGACGACGGCCCGTGGCGGTCAGAATGGCGGTCAAAGCCCCCCCCTCCGCGGAGGTCGTGTTCACGAGATGAAGTAGACCTCAGACCGCCTTGCCGGTGAACTCCCGGTGATGCAGCCGGCCTCGGAGGTTGTGCTGCTCGACGTCGCCGTAGACGGTGAGCTTGATCCCCCGCCACAAGACGTAGCCGCCGGTTCCGGTCGGGGTCGGCGTGCGGCGGCCGACGATCACCCTGTAGTAGCGGCTGACGGTGGTGCCCGCGTGGGAGATGACCTCGTCGGAGCGCACGGGATGCACCGAGCAGGGGTGGGTGCCTTGGCTGACGACGGGGATCACGGCGCCGAAGCGGTCAGTGCCGCCTCCGGTGTAGACCTCGGCCCGGTCGCGCAGGATCATCGCGCCCTCGCCCGGTAGCGGTTGAGGACGAACGTCTCAGCGAGGCTCCAGCCGGTGAACCCACCGCGGATGAAGACCTCCCCCGTCCGGGCCTCGATCTGCTCGGGGTTGGCCATCAGGCGTGCGGTGGCGGTAACGAGGACGGCCGCGACGTCGTCGTTCGGTGTCAGGCCGGTGAAGCCGTTGCCGCGGGTGTACGCGCGGGCCATCGCGGTAACGATGGGCAGGTGCTCCCCGGCCAGGGCGACAACGGTGGCATCGTCGCCCTGGCCGAGGAAGTCCGCTACGTCCTGGGGCAGGACCATCAGGCGATGGTGATGCCGGTCAGGGTGACGACGGCCTGCGGGTTCAGCGGCGCCGCGTCGTAGCGGGCGACGACACGGATCGCCTGCTGGTCGAAGTCGGCGTAACGCTCGGTGAGCACCTTCACGGACGGGGCCAGGTCGCGAGCGACGGCGATCTGGGAGAAGTCGACGAGCGCGGCCCGCCCGGTCGGGGTGGTTCCGGTCGTGTCGGGGACTCGTGCGGTGACGGTCACCGGGGCGCCGAACAGGCGGAACACGCCGTCTTGGGTCGGGTCGGGCTGCAGCTGGTAGCGCTGCTGGCTGTCCTTGACCTTGCGCAGGGCGGTGAACTCGCGCGGGGTCATCACCCAGCGCAGCCGGGACATGTCGACGTTCGCGGCGAGCGCCAGGCCCCAGGCGGTGAGCAGGTGGTCCAGGGTGACGGCGCCGGCGACGGGGACGTTCTGCACGCCCGTGTAGGCGAACAGGCCCTTGGGGGTGGTGATCCCGTCGCCGGAGGCGGACATGAACTGCGTGTCGATCTTGTTCGCGACGTCCGTCACGAGGCGGTCGCGCAGGGCGGCGTCGAGGGCGACGACGGACTGACGGGCGAGCTCGTTGCTGTACCGGGTGAGGGTCTTGACGGACTTCATCGTCGAGGGCAGGAGGGTGACCTCGTTGAAGTCGACTTCCTTCTCGGTGATGAGCTCGTTCTCCCCGATCCAGTCCGGTGAGGTCGCGGCGCCCATCTTCGGGATGCGGACCTGTGAGCCGTCGGTGTCGAAGATGCGGGGGCCGGCGGCGAGGAAGACGCTCTTGGCCTCGAGGGGCAGAACGAGGATCGCCTGTACCTGCTGGTGGGTCAGCTCGGGGGCGGTGGCGGTACTTGCGGGCATGGGATGGCTCCAGACTTGAGAACGGGTGAGGGTTCTCGCTGGTCGCCCGGACCACAACGAAGGGGCAGGGCGCCAGGCCCTACCCCTTCATTGTATACCCCGGGCCGGTATCAGGCGTCCCGGTTCTGCTTGGCCCAGTACTCATCGCCCTGATCGGCATTCAAGCCGATGTTGTAGATCATGGTGTTCTGGCGCTCCAAGAGGCCGACGATCGTCTTCAGGGTGTTGTAGATGTCGTCCGGAGTGGCGCGGACCCGTCGGCTCGAGGGGTCCGCGCCGCGCGGTGGGTCATACTCTCCGTTGCGGATCGCGTTGAGGTCTCCCAGTACGAAGGAGATGTTCTGCAGCTCGGCGAGGATGTCCTCGTCTCGGTTTGACACGTCGGCCCCTTTCAGTTTGCGGCGTTGCGGAGAATGCCCGCGAGGCTGACGCTACCGACGTCGGGCGTCGCGCCCTGCCCGACGTCGCCGGACGGCCTGCGAGTGGCAAGGTGCGGCTTCCTCGCGATGAGGTCGTCGATCGCGGCGGCGAGTGCTTCCGCGTCGTCGACGTGGGCCTCGTCGTAGGGCAGGTCGGACGGGTCGGCGAGGCGGCCGGTGGCGGTGACCAGGGCGGTGTGCAGGCGGGCGGCGAGGTCGTCGGAGCGGCCTGCTCGCTGTCGGTACTTGGCGTTCTCGTCGCGGAGCTGCTGGACGTACTCGCGGGGGAACGTCTCCGGCTCGGCCTGCTCGTCGGTGGTCTCGCCGGTCTGCTCGGTCTCGTCGACGACGTCCTCGGGCTTGGAAATCCGGTCTGGATCTCCATCCCGCCAGGTCGTGTCGGTCTGCTGCTCGGTCATGGTGTGCTCTCTTTCGTGGCGGGGATCGGGACGCATTGGCATCCGGGGTGCTTGTACATCGGCTTGTCGCTGGGGTAGACGTACCCGAGCGGGTCCAGGTGCTTCTTGGCGAGCCAGACGCACAGCTCGCAGGGGTCGGCGTCGAGGCCGCGCCGGTAGCCGGTGACGCCGTGGGCGTGGTACGCCTTGACGGCGGCCTGCTGGGCGGCGTTGACGGGCTCGTTGGCGGCGATGCGCCGCACGCGGGGTGCCAGGTCCGGCTCCTCCTCGTCGGGGGTGTCGAGTGCGACGACGAGGGTGTCGACGGCTGAGGAGAGGCGGGCCAGCTCGGCCGGAATGTCCGGCACCCGCTCCAGGATGGGCAGCACGTCGCGGCCGTGGGCGAGGTAGAGCACGCGGGAGGCGAGCCCGTCGCCTACTCCGGTGCCGACTCCTACGGCGTCGAGCAGGAGTCGGGTGAGGCCGGCCGACCAGGCGGCGGTGGTGAGCGTCCCGGCCTGCCAGGCGGTGAGCAGAGCTAGGGCGCGACGGGTGTAGTAGTTGGTCAGCTTGTCGCACGCAGCTTGCCATTCGCGGGCGAACCTGGCATGCGTGTAGGGCTCGCTGCTCGTCGGGGTGAGGGTCATCGGAGCACGCTCCCGAGGTCGATGTTGTCGAGGTTGTCGGTGGTCCGTGCTAGGCGAATCTGCCTGATCTGGTCGTCGTCGTACCCGAGCCGCTTCAGCGCGTAGGTGGCGGGCAGCAGACCGACGGCGTACAGCTTGACCACGGCGTCGGCTTCCTGGGCCACGGATCGGGTTGACGGGTCGGCCCACGTCACGGCCACGTCGACGCCGGCCGGGTCGGCGCCGGCGCGCACGGCCGTCATCAGCTGGGCGACCTCACGCCACGCCTTCCCGAAGGTGCCCTGCCGGGCTTCGGCCTTCGCGGTGAGCGCGGCCTCGCTGGCGCGGATCGCGTCGGCGGAGGTCGGGTTGTCCCCGCCGATGCCGAGCAGGTGCTCGGGCAGCCCGGACACGGCAGAGATCTGGCGCATGATCACCCCGACGGCGTTCTCGTAGCCGGCGAGGTCCGCCGCGGGTAGCTGCCCGAACTTCCCCTCGGGGGCCTCGTTGACCATCATCCGGTCGGTCTCCGGGAACGGGTTGACGGCGTTGCCCTCGGCGTCCTCCGTGAGCTCGATGCCGGTCGCCCACCGTCGCGGGCGGGCGGCGTACTCGGAGGCGGTGAGCATGTCGGTGGTGAGCTTGACGAGGGCGTCGGCCAGCGAGAGCACGTCGGCCATCTCGGACACGCCGCGGGTCAGCAGCCGATCCCCGTTGCGCAGGTGCACCACGGGCGGGCGGCCCAGCGGGTTCGCCAGCCGCTTCACGACCTGGAACCCGGTGGTGGTCGCGCCGGGGCCGTTGGCCTTGTAGCGCACGATCTCCTGCGGGCCGTACCAGACGGCATGAGTGGCGCCGCCGGCCTCCCACCGCTTCACCGCGCTGGTGACAGCCCTCGTGGCCGGGTCGGTGGTCACAGCCACCTCAGTGGCGGACTCCACGCTCACCTGCGGGGAGCCGTCGCCGGCCGCCCACACAATGACGTAGGCGTCACCGAGCAGCAGCGCCTCACGGTGCGCCACGTGACTCATCGTGTCCATGCCGCCCGCGAGCCAGTCGGCCCACACCTGCGGGCTGGTGAAGCCGGTGACCCGCAGCCGTTCCGCGATGGAGTCGACGAGCAGCCGGGGCACGTTCACCGACACCGACGTGAGCCGGTTGTTCAGCGAGGTCCTGGCCTGCGGTGAGAGGAACGTCAGCGGCTGCCGGCCCTCGTAGTACGCGGCCAGCGCCCCGTAGCGGCCGGCGTCCGCGTCGAGCAGCTGCAAGGTGGCGGTCAAGGTGTTCAGGTCGGGCATCGTGTCTCTCCTATCGGGCGAACGACGCGACGCGCCGTCTGGCCGGTTTGCGGGTGGCGCGCCAGGTGGCGCGGCTGTGAGCCATCACGAGGCAGACAGCCAGGTCGATGCGACGACGTGACCCGCGTTTCTCCTTCGCCAGGCGGCTGCCTCGCGCGTCCTCGGTGACCGTGGCGTTGCCGACGTGCAACGCCAGGTCCTTGTCGCCGGAGTGGGTGATCTCCCCGTTGAGGCAGGCTTGGTAGGCGTCGGTCGTCGCCGGGGTCAGGCGGGCCGGGTTCTGGTTGAACTCCACGACCGGCAGCCCCTCGGACTCCAGCAGCTGCAGCGAACGCGCCCACCTGAACGGGTCGGCGATGACCTCCACGACGTTCCATCGTTTGGCCGCGTCCCGGATCGCCTGCTCAACCTCCAGGATGGGCACCCGGTAGTTCGGGGACTCATCCGGTGGGGTCCACACGCCGAGCTTGTCCACGTGCGGGTGCTGGTCGACGGTGGCGACGAGCAGTGCGGTCGCGTCGCCGTTGAAGCTGCCGTCCAGCGCGATCACCACGTCGCAGCCGTCCGGGACCGGCTGTCCGGTGTCCAGGCCGCCCCACAGGCCGGGCGGCAGGAACGCCGCGTCGTCCTGCTCGACCCACTGCGCCAGGCGAGCGCGGCGGAACTCTGACTCACGGCTCCTCGGCGGCAGCGCCGCTCGCATGTGCTCACGCGAGACGAGGTCATCCAAGCCAGGATTCGCGCTCTCCCAGCAGTGCTGGCAGTCCACGGGGTGGGTGATGTCGCCACCGAACTCCACCAGCCGGTAGTCCTCGGACGGGCTGGCTCGGCCGTCCAGCACGAGGTCGAGCATCGGAGACAGCTCACGCCACGACGGCGGGCTGGGGGTGCCGATCGCCAGCAGCTGCGAGGTCTCCCGCTTCCCGGTCGAGTGCAGCAGGGACTCGTAGGCGTCACGGCGCACGACGCCGACCTCGTCGCAGATAGCCAGGCTGGCGTCCTCGCCCTCGATCCGGTGTGCCTCACCGGGAAGGGCCACGATCTGGGAGTCGGTGCGCTCGACGACGATGCGGTCGCGGTACACCCGACAACGAGAGGCCAGATCCTCGTTCAGCTCCACCATCCGGGTAGCGGTCGCCAGCATCCGCAACGCAGAGCGCTCGTCCTGAGCCACGACCACAGCCCGAGCACCCTCCACGCCGGAGTCGAAGACGTGATGCAACGCCAACGCTGCCGTCAGGGTCGACTTCCCCGAGCCTCGAGGAAGCACCCACAGGGCCAGCTTCGGGCGCGGGTCATCCAAGATGGTGCCGACGAGGCCCGCCTGCCACGGGCGCAGTCGCATCGGCCTCCTCGCCCCAGTGCCTTTCGGCGTCACGACGAACCGCTCGCAGAACTTCGCGAACCGAGCAGCACCCTCCACCCGCGGACGGAACGGCAGCGCAGAGGAGTCAGCAGCAGCCTTGGGACCGGCCTTCACGCATACCCCCCGGAGGTGTGTAACCCACTCCGTGCCTTGGGATCCGGTCCGGAAGGGCCTCGGGTCGGGGTGTCCCCCGTGGGTCGGGCTCGTCCTCGGCGGCTGTTGCAGGGCCGGCAGACGACGGCGACGTCGGACAGCCGGATGGGCAGCCCGGCTGCCTTGCGTGCCCACGCCTGCGTCGAGTGGTCGGTGGTCAAGTCCACGGTCGTGCCGCAGTCGAGGCACCAGGGCTGGATGCGTCGCGCTCGGGTGGAGAGCTTCTGCCAGGCCCAGTCGTAGCCGCGTGCGGTGGCGCTGGGCTTGTTCTCGGGAGGACGGCAGGCGAGGCACCAGGAGGCCGGTGACGGCTCGCCGCAGCCGAGGCAGGGTCGGAGGGTCATCGCTTGTCCCTCACCCGCCGATACGCCGGGCAGGTGTCGTCGTGGTGGACGGTGAGCTGGTAGAGCGGCGCGAGCCTGGCGTCGAGGGTCTGGTACGCGGCACAGTCGGGGCAGCCGCCGAGGATGCGATCTGGCAGAACTCCATCTGGAGTTCTGCCACCGTGCAGGCCGTCCAGGTAGGGGACAGCGGTCCCCTTAGAGGGCTGTCCCCTCCGTCCCCTCTGTCCCCTTGTCATTGGTCGTCCTCGTCGAACGGGACAGAGGGGACGGAGGGGACAGGGTTCGTATAGGAGCCGCGTCCCCTCTTGACGAGACGCCCGGACTCCACGAGCCGCGCCATCGTGCGCTTGACGGTGTCGTGCTTCTCGCCGATGCCGAGGGCGACCGAGGCCGGACTGACGGGCTCGGCCTGTGCGGCGATGAAGGTCAGGATGGCCGCGGACGTCCCGCCGAGGTCGGGGTCAGGAATCGGTCCGTCGTGCATCATCCACGCCGGCCCCGCTCGGCGAAGGGTGACCTCCCGCTCGATGACGTCTCGGCCGGTCAGCCGCAACGTCCCGTAGTCCTCCATCCGCGCCCGGCCCAGGACCAGGGTGGAGTCGGCCACGCCGGCCAGGCCGTGGGTGCCCGAGACGGCGTCGACGAAGTCGCCACCGTCGCCGGCCTTGCGATCGTGGTGAACGATGACGACGGCCACCTTGTAGTGCTCGCCGAGCTTCTGCCAGGGCACGAGCGCCGAGGTGTCCTCGGCGTAGGCGTTGGCGCCGCGGCCCTGCTGCGGCCGGACGCGAGCGAGCGTGTCGACGACGACGAGCCGGGCGCCGGGGTGGTCCTTGCACCAGTCCCACGCGGCGCGAGCGGCAGGGACCCCGCGCGGCCACTCAGTGTAGACGTGGAACGCATCGGAGGCGGGCTGGCCACCGAGCAGGAGGTCTTGACGGTCGGCGACGCGGGCCGGGCCGTCTTCGAGGGCGAGGAAGAGGACGTCTCCCTGCTCGACGGACACGGCCCCCAGCGCCTTGCCGCCGGCGGCGACCGCGAGGGCGACGTCGAGGGCGGCCCAGCTCTTGCCGACCTTGGGTGCTCCGACGAGCAGGGACAGGCCGGCCGGCACGAGGTTCGGGACGATCCAGCGCAGCGGCGGGAAGTCGGTCGAGGCCAGCTCGGTGCCGGTCCAGCACTTGAAGTCGCGGTAGGTCACCCGGTCTTCGGGACCCATGGGTCCCTTAGTGAGCCGATCGTCTCGCTCTGGTCCCATCACGACGCCTCCCGGTCGGGGAGGGCGATCCGCAGCCGCCGGACCACGTCGCCGACGCCGGCGGGGTTCGTGCCGATGACGACCACCGTCCCGGCCGGACGCAGTCCTTGGAGTACCTCGCCGAAGCTGCCGATGATGGCGCTCGCTCTGCCAAGGTGAAGCTCGACGGTGACGCCGCTGGGGATCGCCGGGAGCAGCCCCCAGGCCTCCCGCGCGTCGAGGAAGCCGTAGTCGTCGACCGCCGGGGTGAGGTCGACCTGCAGCGCGCCGAAGACCTTCATTAGGAGGCCTCCTGCGACTGCCGGAGAGAGCGGACGTAGCGCTCCAGCTCGTCGTGCGCGATGTAGGTGCGGCGGCCGAGCTTGACCACCGCGATCCTGCCGGCCTGGATCTCCACGTACAGGGTCGAGCGGCTGACCCCTCCCAGCATCGCCTGGGCCTCGGGGATCGAGTGCAGTAGCGGCGCCACTGTGGTCTCCTCCGTGTTCCTACGGGCATCCGTGTGTGTCCGGTTAGGAACATGGTGGACGTCGGAGGATTGCCAAGGCAAGCCAAGGCGGCTAGAGTCCATTCCATATAGGAAGGGAGCCGCGAAGATGGCGAGACCGAACGCACACCGGACTATCCGGGATGAAACGAACCTCGCGGAACGGGTCCGGTACGAGCGCGAGTTGCGAGGCTGGTCCTACGAGACGCTGGCAAGGAAGATGACGGCTACCGGGTGCAGCATCAACGGCTCGGCGATCTTCAAGATCGAGAAGGGCGATCCACCGCGACGCATCACGCTAAACGAAGCGCTCGCGCTTGCCCGCGCGTTCGACACCGACCTGGACGACCTACTCACTCCGATGGAGGCCCTTCGACAGGAGCGTGGCAAGGAGATTCTGGCGAGGCGCGACGAGGGGATCAAGCAACTCGGCCAGAGCATGGCCACGATCATGGAGGCGTTCACGAATCACCTGGAGCTTGCGGCCGGTGACCCGGAGCTCTTCGAGTATGTGCACAACCTGTGGTATGGCGCAGTTGCGGGTGAGACCAGCGATTCACCCCCACCTCTGTTTCACCTGGAGGTCGACGGGCGCGAGGTCGCCTTCGATGACACCGTGTTCCGGAAGGCGATGATGAGCTTGTACCTCGCCCTGCTCGAGCAAGCCGAGCGCAACGTGTGCATGATCTACCCGCACTTGACGAAGGACGAGTCCAAGTGAGCAGGCGAGGCAACGGTGAGGGCACCAGTCCCCGGCAGCGCAAGGATGGCCGCTGGGTCGTCCAGCTGCGCTACACGACCGAGGACGGCGTGGCGAAGCGCACAGAGATCTACGGCAGGACCGCGAAAGACGTCCGGGAGAAGGCGAAGACCGTCCAACGTCGTCTGGAGCAGAAGCAGCCGGCGAAGGACCGCAAGGTGACCCTGGCGGACTTCACCCGGACGTGGGCGACCTCCACGCTGCTGGCATCGGACCTGAAAGCGAGCACCAGGGCCAACTACGCGACGATCGCGCAGAAGCACATCGTCGAGGCACCGCTGGGCAGGATGACCCTCGACAAGGTTCGGCCGACATTCGTGGAGTCATGGCTCGTGAATCGGCGAGAGCTTGGGCTTGCGGACTCCACGGTGCGCTCGGCATACACGATCCTGCGGGCGGTCCTGGAGACGGCGGTCCGGGATGGTGCCCTGGCGCGGAATCCCGCGGCGATGGTGAAGCGGCCCACCGTGACGGCGAAGGAGGCGGCCTATCTGACGCCAGCACAGGTTCGTGACCTGCTGGCGACAGCTGGAGGGACGCGCTACCGGCCGCTGTTCAACCTGCTCGTCAACACGGGATTGCGCCGCGGTGAGGCCCTGGCACTCCACTGGCGGGACGTGGACTTCACGAAGCGCACGATCCGGGTCCGCGGCACGCTTGCGCGGGTGGACGGCCAGCTCGTCGTGACCGAGCCGAAGACCGCGAAGTCGAAGCGGGTGCTGCACATGTCTCCCACGGCGGCCACGGTCCTCCAGGAGGTCCGCTCGGGGCAGCGGCAGGAGCAGTTGCGAGCGGGCTCGGTGTGGGCCGCGACCGGCTACGTCTTCACGACTGAGACGGGTACGCCGTGCGACCCCAGGAATGCGCTGCGGGCGTTGAAGGCGGCAGCCCGCACGGCCGGGCTCCCTGACGTCGGGCTCCACACGCTCCGGCACTCGGCAGCGAGCGTGATGCTGGAGAACGGCATCCCCCTGAAGGTCGTGTCCGAACTTCTCGGGCACTCGAGCGTGGCGATTACCGGCGACGTCTATGGCCACGTCTCCCCCAACGTCTCGGCGGACGCGCTCGATGCCCTCGCAGGAGCCCTTGCCTGATGGCGGTCAGAAATGGCGGTCAGCAGGTGGCAAGCCCCGCTCAGCGATACACGCAGAACCGCGCTGACCTGCGGTTATTCGCGGTCGGGCTGACAGGATTTGAACCTGCGACCCCTTGACCCCCAGTCAAGTGCGCTACCAAGCTGCGCCACAGCCCGTGGCTTGCCTCCCGCCTGCGAGAGGGCGAACGAAACCCTAGCGCACGGCAT
>JAABUM010007335.1_pt1 | contig 10195 bp, 14 predicted proteins | sample 5559161 | NCBI WGS metagenome assembly JAABUM01 (sample SAMN10711868, study PRJNA513369) | rock metagenome | isolation source: Antarctica rocks | place: Antarctica: Victoria Land, Siegfried Peak nord | reverse complement strand
GCGTGACCGTCCTGAACCGGATGCTGCGGACAGGACGCCCGAAATCCGTCCGTTGCCAGCGGGTCGTCGCATAACGGACCGGGGCTGGGGTCATCTCGCCCTCCATCCACCGAGTGCACCAACGCCCACCGTCCGACCAAATCTCGCTTATCTCCAGCAGCTCGGGCTCGCCGCAGAACAGGCAGGCCGGCGCCGCCAAGCCAATGCGGTCGCCTTCGTCGTCTTCGTCTCCCTCCATCTCACGCAGCCTCGACATGGCATGGCATCGGTGGCGCAGGGCGCGGGATGCGACCGGTCACGAAGGCGCGGCGCGGGTCGCCCCATGCCGCCTGCGCACGGTCGTAGGACCGTGCCAGAGCCCCGCCGTCACGGCCGATCAGGTCGAGGTGCAAGCTCGGCCGGTATCCAGCGGGTGCGGTGAGCAACGCGACGAACGTGCTGAAGCTCGTGCAGCGAGCGCAGAGCGCGTCGAGCGCCGTCGTCGCCCGCGGCGCCGGCACGGTGCGGATGTCGGTGCAGAACGGAGCCCCGTGCCCGAGCAGGCCGGCCTGGTCGTAGGCCGGGCCGATCGCGGCATTCTGCCCCATCGTGCCGCGCACCAGCACGCTCGCTTTGCGGCGGAAGCCGCGCAACTCGGAAAACGCAAAGCTGAAGATGTGCAGTTCGACCGGGCGCTGCCGCTCGGTGTGGAGGACCTGCATGGCGCGTCGGCTGGCGGAGTGTGCCATTGCGCGGCGTTCCGGCGGCCGTGGAGCAGGGGTAAGGTGGGTGTCAGCAGCAATGATGTTCATGGCGAACCTCGTGCGTGTGCGAGCCCGCCGTCCTGGCTTGGACGGCGGGCCGCGTGTGTGGCGATGGTGGGAGGGGCTGTCGGAACAGCCGAAGCCGTGGTCAGCCCGGGGTGGATGTGCCGGGGAAGTCAGGATGCAGGACCGGCAGGTCCTCCATCGGCAAAGCGTCGCAGTCGAGGTGGAGGAACTCACAATTCCGCTGCCGTGCGAGGCGCATGAGGGCCGCGAGGTCGGCTGGGACCGTTGTGGGCGGGGCTTCGCTGGCCCAGACGAACCAGCCGTGGCGGGTGCGCCCGCCCAGGATCTCCGCGTTCGGGTTGCGCGGGTCGCGCACGGTGTCGTCGGTCGTGATGGCGTCGAGCCATTCCCATGTCGCGACGGAGAGATGGCCGCTGGAGGCGTCAAGGTATCGGCATACGGTCATGATGGCTGCTCCCCTTGCTCGACCGGACAAACGGGCAGCTTGCTCGGTTGCTCGCCGGCTGGGGCGGTGATCGCGTCGACCAGGCTGACCGGAACAGGGAAGCGCTGGCCGGCAGCGTTCTCGACAGTGACGCAGCCAGGCACTGGGCCGTCCGCAACGACGCGGTGGACATGGAACGCAGGATCGTCCGGTGCGAAGGGACGGTCCTCCGGCCCGGTCGCATACCAGCGTCCAACCCGCGTTGTCTTCGCCGCATCCGGTTGGACTCTGGTGACGCTCGCGTGCTCCGGGCTGTTCATGGCGACGTCGCCAGGTTCGGCGAGGGCCGTGTGGTCACGGTCGCGATCGTGGTCGATGCCGTCCGGGCCGTTGCCGACGTGATGGGATGTTCCAGACGTTGCTACGAACATCGGGCGTCCGCACTCGGCGTATTGCAGTGCATCCGCCACGGCAGCGACCTCTGCCAGGTCGGCGCGGAGCCGATCGGCGATCGAGCGATCCGCGTCGATCAGCTTGTCGATAAAGCCCAGCAGCACGCCTAACTGCGTCGTCTCGGTCCAGCCCTGCCCCGCGGCGACCGGATCGAGGATGGTTTCCGCTGCCACGGCGCGCTGCTCGCCCGCGCCCGTCCGCTGCATCAGCCAGAGCTTAGTGTCCAGCCAGTCCACGGTTTCGCGCCGGCCGAGGTCCAGCAGATGCGCGCCTCCGCCGAAGCCATCCAACCGCGCACGGCTGCACGAATTGCCCCAGTGGAACCCCCACCGTCCCGCGAGATTGAGTGCCTGGGCGCATCGGAGGGCATAGTTGATGACGTGCTCGGGGTCGCCGCTTCCGCTGGTATCCCACAGCCAAACCGTGCCGTCGTCGGGGTCGTTTCCGCTGGCCTCGAAGCCGATCGTCTCGTTGTCGGCATCAAGCTCGTCTCGAAGCTCGGCGTAGAGGGCAAGCGCTGCGTCCACGTTGCCGGCGCCAACCGGCAGATGCACAGAGAAGCTCGTGTAATAGTCCGCCATGATGATCTCCAGAAATGCCAAAGGCCCGCGCGATGGCGGGCCTTTGACGGGTCTTGTTGTGGTTGCGGCCGGTGGTGGCCGGCTGGCTACGTCGGCGCGGGCATCACGGCATCCGTGGTCCCGACGATGGCGTTGCATACGCGCCCGTGCGTAGAACCTTCGCCATCTCCGCTCCCGATCTCCGATCGGTGGCCCATCCAGGGCTCCGGGCGTATGGCGCGGACCCAATCCGCAAAGGACGGGATACGGCCGAGGTCCTCCAGCACGTGCTGCTCGGCGATGAGCCGCACCGGCACGATGCGCCCGGTCGACAACGTGATCGTCACTCCGAACAACCGCTCGGCCAGGAAGATTCCCTCGCAGTGATGTCTCAGCGCCCTATGACGAAAGTCGGCGATGATCTCCTTACTGGAATCTAACCAGGTATGAACCGCGATATAGTCGTCCGGGGTGCCGCCCCATTTTCGGACTGAGGAGACGGCGTGGTGGTAGCTGTGCGCCATGACGGCCTCCTCAAAATTCATGACAGTGATAGTCGGATTCCATGTGCCGCTCGTTGTACTCGAGCGTGATCGTCTGGCCCTCGACCGTGAAGGTGAACTCGCCGTAGGCGCCGTCGCCGTCCTCCCAGCCCTCGTGGGTCTGTTCGAGCAGCGCGTTAGCCATCGTCTCGATGACGTCTGTGATACCGCGCTGCCGCGTCAAGACCAGCAGCCCGTCCCAGACCACTTCCTTGAACGCGATGGCGGTCCCGGGCAGCGGCATGACGACGTTCTCGCCTGAGAAGGCGTCGAGGCTCTCGATCTGTCCGGAATCGCCCGATCCGTCGAACATGAGCGTGACGGTATGGATGCCGGCGCCCGCCAGAGCCTCGAACAGCGCCGCCTTGTTTGCCGGCGCGGCCTCCGCCTCCATGCGAAGGAACGTAGCGTGCTTTACTTCATAGGCCGCGAAGTCCGGGCTCACGTCGTTCATCGCCGCGCCTCCTGCGCCGCGACCGGCACCGTCGAGGCGGTGTCGAAGATCAGGCCAGGCACGGCCAGCACCGCATAGGCCAGGGTGGCGAACAGCATCGCTCCCATCATCAGCTTCAGAATGCCCCGGTTTCTCATCGCCTCGTCCTTCTGCTGCGTTCCCATTCTCGAGAACCCAGCCCGCCAGCCGCTTCGTGACGGGAGGTGCAAGGGCGCCGCGCTTGCGGCGGGATCGCAGCCGGCCTAGCGCAGCGGCCGATGCGACCCACCCCTTGCGGCTCCCGGCGCGCAGCGGCAGGGCTTCCTCGCCTTCCGGTCCCTCAATCCTTTCCTCTCTTTCCTCTCGTTTTTTCGTCACGCTCACGCGTCGGCTCCGCGCCATTCGGTCCCCGCATGCTTGACGCCGGCCCCCGGGCCGTTCTCCCCTGGCCGCTTGGCATTCTTGGCGTCACTGGATTTCGACCAGGCACACCGCGCCGTTCACGGTGATGAGCTCCTCGTCGGTCGTGAACACGGTAAAGCGGTCGTCCAGCAGCCACTGGCCCTGGTCGTCGCGCTCGCCGTCAACGATCACGCCTTCCAGGTGCTGCTGCGAGATGTCGTCCGCTTCGACATAGACGAAGGTGTCGGTGAGGCTGTTGCCGGTGAGCGGGCGGGCGAACCGCGACCGCGTGCGAGAGGGCAGACGGGAGAAGGCGGCGCCCAGCCTGGCCAGCGTCGCCTCGTGCGCGACCGCCGCCGTCAGGTCGGCCGGCGCCTCCACATAGGCCGCGCCGTCTAGCTCGCGCAGCTTGTGCAGGAACAGCGCCGCCGCGCGCCGTGCCGGCCAGGGCTCCCAGGGCTGCAGGCCGTCAAGCAGCGGCAGCGGGTCGTGCCGCAGCGGTGCGAGCTGGATGTTGAGCGCCTCATGCAGCTCGTCATATCCCCAGCCGGCCACTGCGATGGCCTCTGACGCAGCCGCAAGGTGATCCGCTCGCTTGTGCAGCACATAGTCGTCAACTCGCCAGTCCGGCAGGGCATAGCGTATGGAGATTGCAGCACGCAGCCGCTCGGTGAGGACGTGAAACTCATCTCCGAGATGCGATTTTATTGGCGAAATCGGATCGAAGCACAAAAATGCCTCTTCCGCGTCGTGAAGAAGCTCACGCAACGCTTCACTGGGCGTCAAAGGTTGGTATGGCTGCATGTGCTGACGCAGCGCCAATACGGTCAGACTATGCTGTGCAACTGTCAAGGGCGCGTCGAACTTCGAGTGCCCGCCCCAGCGGTAGGTGCGCGACAAAGCCACCGCAAGATCGCGATCGTCCCAGGCATCCGGTTGTGGATCCAGCAGATCGAGCCGTCGGCCAGACACCAGGCGCACCCAGGCGCGATCGGGCCTCATAGCCCCCTCTCCCGCTTGAGCTGGTCGTTCCAATCGTTGAGCCCGTGCATCGGCCTCAGCCGCTCGGAGCGCACGCCGGCGGCCAGCGCCAGCTCGGCCAGGCGCGCGGCATAGCGGTCGCCGGCCTGGTCCGCGTCGGTCGCAGCCACCAGCACGCTGTCAGGACGGGCGGCTAACTCCCGCAGCAGCGTGTCGAGGCAGGCGAGCGTCAACGGACCCATACCGCCCGTGGTGGCGACATAGAGCGTGTCGGCCCGCAGGCCTTCCAGCGCCGCCAGGCTCAGGGCGTCGATCGGCGCCTCGCACACCGCAAGCCGTGTCGGCGTCCCTGCAGCGGAACCCTCGCCATTTCCGACCGTGCCGCCCGGCAGGCGGAACAGGGTCTTGTCCCCGCCTTCGGAGAAGCCGCGCCAATCCGGGCCGCGCATGTCGATCCCGGTCAGCACGCCAGCATGGTCGCGGTGGGCGAACCAGCCACTCCCATGAGGTCCCTCCCGCACGACGTCGAACCGGTCTGCCGCCGCCAGCACGGCAGGCGGGATGGCGCGCGTGCCGGTGAGATAGCCCCAGGTGGCCGAGCCCCGGCTGAGCCGCCGGCGTCCCGCCCAGCGCTGGGCCACAGGCTGCAGCGGCTTGTCGCGCTGGCGCTCGACGACGGCATAGGTCGGCTTCATGCCGATCAGGCCGCGCAGCAGCTTGCGCACCTGGCCGAAGTTGAGCTGCGGTTCGAGGTGCTGCGCCAGGCTGAACACGTCGCCCTTGTCGGTGTCGCTCATCGGGCTCCACCAGCCACGGCCGTTGTGGTTGATGATCAGCACCTCGCCGGGGCCGCGCCGGTATTTCAGGCACTTCGCCGTGCTCTCCTGCTTGTCGATCATCCAGCCCGGCTGCATGCGCTCCAGCAGCACGGCGCAGCTCACGCCCTCGCGCAGCTGGTCGCGTTCCTCATCGTGTCCGCTCATGTCCGTGCTCCTGCCCGGTCTGTGGCAGGGCGGAACCGGGTCGGGGCGGCGCTGTGGCCGTTCTCCCCTCTCCAATCCGTCCCGATCTCCCTCCGGCACCCGCGGACGCAGGGGGCGGGGCAAGGGCGCCGCGCTTGCGGCGGGATCGCGGCCGGCCCAGCGCAGCGGCCGGCGCGACCCACCCCTTGCGGCGCACCCTGTGGCGGCGGTAGCTCCATTCCGGTCTCTCCCTCTTCGGTGTCCTCCCCCCGTCATCCCCTGCCGCGGCGCAAACGGCCGTGCGAAACTGCGGATGGGTGCGCGACCGGCATCGAGGTCAGGGAGGGGTGGCTGGGCGCCTGGGCCCGGCCTGCCCGGATTGGTCAGCGCCGCACGCTGTGGCAGAGTCCCCGGCAGCACCGATTCAAGGAGTGGCACGATGAACATTGCCGAGCTGGCCGAGCGGGTCGCCACTGAGCAGAGCCTGGACAAGGCGCAGACGCGCAAGGTGATCGAGGCGGCGCTGAAGGCGGTGGTCGACGCGGCTAAGGGCGGCGCCGAGGTGACCTTGCCGGGCTTAGGCAAGTTCAAGGTCCAGGACCGGCCGGAGCGTGAGGGGCGCCACCCCGCCACCGGCGCGGCCATGACGCTGGCCCCCAGCCGCAAGCTGGCGTTCTCCCCCGCCAAGGCCGTCAAGGACGCGCTGAACGGCTGACGGCGGGGCAGCCGGTAAAGGGGGCCGGCTGGCTCAGCCCGCCGCCCCTAGCGCCGCCCGCCCAGCATGGTCCAGAGTTGGTTCGCCAGCCAGTTCAGCTTGCCGGCCGGCTCGGGATCGAGGCTGCCGGCCGCGGCTGGCACCGCCGACCCTGCATCGGCCCAAGTCATGGCCGGCCCACGCAGGCTCGCAGGCGCGTCGGCAGGCTGGGGCAGGTGCGCGGCCTGCGGCTGGACAGCTGCCATCGGGGTGCCATTCGGCATACCCGGCACTGGCGGAGGAAGGAGCAGCGGTCCCGTGGCGGCGGCTGGTGCAGGCGCCACGGCATCCTTGCGCTGGTCTGTCCTGATGGTCGTCCGGCCGAAGTCGAACAGGTCCTTGCGGAACTGCTGATCGCCGTCCTCCTGCGCAATGCCGTCGTGCGCCAGGTGCTCGAGGTAGCGCCCGGGCTTGCGGGTCAGGATCTCCTTCAGGCGCTGCTTCCTGGCACGGTAGGTGGGGTTGTCCAGCCCCATCGTCTCAACCACAAACGTCCTCAAGAAACGATTGCCGCTGGCAAAGACCTTACCCTCGAAGTCCGGCTTGACCAGTTGGTCCGGCTCCTCACGGCCGAGGAAGTAGCGGCTCCGATCATGCAGCGGCTTCGTCAGCTCGACGACATAGCCCTGCTCGGCCATCCAGCCCTGGAAGCCGACCAGGCGGTCCAAGCTCCTGCGCTCGTGCGACGAGTCGACGGGCAGTATGTCCGTGGCCGACCAGCAAGGGTGCGCGTACGCCTTCAACGGCGCCATCGCCGCCCGGCCGTCCGGCGAGGCGACCAGCACGGCCACCACGAACGGGCCGGTGCGCACCCGTCCTGATCCGGGTCCGAACACCGCGATTGGCCCCTCGACCGCGAGCCGGGTGCCCGAGACGCCGACGATCACGTCGTCCTCGATGCGCTCGGCCGTGAACACCAGCACCCCGTGCGGACGCCGGCCGTCGGGCCAGCGCGCCCGCAGCCGGACGCGGCCGATCCAGCGGCAAACGCTCCGCGTTTCCGCGAGCTCCTCGAGCTGCCCGGCGTCGGTGTAGAGCACACCCGACAGGCGGAGGTCGCCACCGAGCGAGATCCCGCGCGCGGCCGCATACAGCGCCGCCTGCTAGTCGGCGTGGCCGCGCGGCCCGCGGCCGACCTGGTGCACCTTCGCCTCGGCCAGCAGCTTGAACAGCAGCTGCGACAGCTTGCTCCGCTCGCGCCGCGCGGTGTGGACGCCGCGGCCGGCCGCCTGCCCGTCCTCGTCCTCCTCGCCCTCGTCAGCCGACGCTCCGCCCGCCTCACGGACGAGGGCGCCGCCGGGCTGCCCGATGGCCCGCGCCAGCCGGAAGCTCTCGCCGGCGGCCGGCTCGCGCAGGCTGGCCACGTAGCCCTCGCGCTCGGCCACGGTTATCTCGAACGGACAGCCCTCGGTGTGCTCCGGGTGGTGCGGGCTGCGGCGGATGTGGGTCTCCGTAACCGGGACCAGCACTGGCGCTGGGTCTGCGGCGCCAAGGCAGTCGCAGCGGAACCAGCAGTCGCGCTGCTGCGCCGGGCGGACCACATCTGCCCCGCGCGTGCGCGCCTCGGCCGTCGCGCCGGAGCAGGCGAACGCCGCCAGCATAGCCGCCTCGTCGGCCGGGCTGAGCCGGCCGACCACCCTGCCCTTCTTGTCGATGACGGACAGCACGGGCACTAGGCCACTTGCCGCGGCAGGATGCCGCCGCTACGGGCGTCCTGCACGGCACCGTCGGTGTCTCCATGTCCGGATCCCACCCGTGCTTCGGAGGAGATGCTGAGGGCGTCCGTGGCCGCCTGCCGCACCGGGTCTGGCAGCGGCTCCGCCCGCTCGTAGCGGCCGTGACCGGTGCGCAGCACCAGGCCCCGCCGCCGCATCGCCGCGAGGTGTCCCGTGGCGTTCGAGACCGGCCGGCCGATGTGTTCAGCCACCTCCCGCGCCTGGCGGGGCTCTCCCAGGAAGGCCAGGATCGCGTCGCGGATCGGCTGCAGCCGCCGGCGATGCGGCGCCGACTGCGGCGCCGCTGGCACGTCCGGAATGACGCGCGCCTGTCCCGTGGCGACGGTGAGCCCCTGGCCGATCCTCGCGGCCTGGCCGGTGCACACCAGCACGTCCAACTGACCTCGCACGGTGCCGCGCGGCGCACCGGTATGCCGCGCGACCTCGCAGATGCGCCTGGGGACGTCGAGGAAGGCCAGGATCGCCCGGCTGAGGCGGTCGCAGTCCTCGATCATCGCCTGCTCAGGCGCAGCCCCTCCGATGGCATTCCACGCGCTTTCGCGCGCGGAACCTTCGCCATCTCCGCCCATACGAACCAGTGTCGCCATGACCCTGCGTACCTTGGATGGCGGGCAGCCGACCGCTCTGCCGATCTCGCAATACCCGTTTTGTCCCGATGGCAGCAGGGAATCCAGGACAGCTTGCCTGAGATCGCGGGGAGGTCGCCGCGCTCGGGGCGCCGGGGCCGGTGATGGCGGGGATGTCTGCGCTGCCGCGTGTTGGACTTTATTCGTCGTGCCCATGGCCTTCTCCTGCTGGTATGCCGGGCCACGGTAGGCCCACGCGGCGCGAACGGACCGCCGCCATGGCGGCCTCGGGCAGGGCGTCAGCATCGTTCGCCAATGGTCGCGTCTCGGTCATGGCGGCAGCATCACCGGCCGTGGCGCAAACGGCGTCATACCTCGCGTGCCGCCGCGCCGTGGTCTGCTGCAGTCGGGGTGAGCCAAGCCGATCCAGCCGGTCGTCCCTGGCATGGCGCATGAACGCTGCCCATGGCGATCCAGCATGTCCGACCGGCAACACCTGGCGACCAGTGCTGCAGTAACAGGCCATCCGGCGTATGACCGGTCGCCTTCTCGCGCGCTGGCGGAGATGCCCACGGCTGACCGGGCGGCCTGGCGCAGCCGCTATGCGGCAGAGGGCGATGCGGAGCTCCGGGCGCAGGCCCTTCGCGAGCGCGCCGAGGCGGCACTTGGCACCGCTGGCGTGCCGCCGACGATCGTAAGCGTGGGCTGGTGGCCGCCTTGCGAGAGTGAGACTGGTTTGGTCTGCTTGGCTGCATGGAAAATGGCAGCATGTTGTCCACTGTGGCTGCCACAGTGGCAGCTTCAGAGGTGCGGATCGAGATTGTCGGCGAGCGGCGGCGCGCGCATGACGCGGAGTTTCGGGCGCGGGTTGTTGAGGAGTGTTCGGTTCCTGGAGCCCGGATGCGGGACTTGGCGCGCCGGCATGGCATCTGCACAAGCCTGATCTATCGTTGGCGTCGATCGGCGACACCTCAGCATCCGGTTATGGCTGCGGTTCAATCTGACGTCACCGGACCGATGGCACCGGGCAAGACAATGGTGGCAGGTCCTCCGCTGGAGTTTGTGCCGATTGGTGTCTTGGGGCATCCAGAGGATCGCGGGCCTGGGCTGGTGGCTGGCTCGTTGCCGGCCGGGGTGGCGCCATCATCGCCGGGCCACGCGCCGCTGCCGCGTCCGGCGATGGACGAGCGCCCGGGCGTGATCGAGATCGACTTGGCGGATGGCACGCGGCTACGGGTGGACGCGTTCGTCAACGAGCGTGCGTTGCGGCGCGTGCTGACAGTATTGCGGACGGCGTCGTGATCGCCGTCGCTCCTGGGACCCGAGTATATCTGGCGTGCCGTCCGGTCAGCATGCGGTTTGGCTTTGACGGACTGGCGGCCCAGGTGGCGCATGTGCTGGATGCCGACCCGTTCTCCGGCCATTTGTTCTTGTTCCGTAGCAAACGGGCGGATTATCTGAAATGCTTGTATTGGGACGGGACCGGCCTGTGTCTGTTTGCCAAACGGCTGGAGGCCGGCAAGTTCGTGTGGCCGCCGATTGTGGATGGCGGGATGGTGCTGACGCCCGCGCAGCTCGGTCTGTTGCTCGAGGCAATGGACTGGCGGCGGAC
>JAABUM010007331.1_pt1 | contig 10205 bp, 9 predicted proteins | sample 5559161 | NCBI WGS metagenome assembly JAABUM01 (sample SAMN10711868, study PRJNA513369) | rock metagenome | isolation source: Antarctica rocks | place: Antarctica: Victoria Land, Siegfried Peak nord | reverse complement strand
CGCACCCGGCCCGCCGCGGCCAGGGTGCTGAAGCTGGTGCCGCCGAGGTAGACCGCGCCGAGCTCGGCCACGCCGCAGCGCAGCTCCGCCTCGGCATCGGTGCGCCCGACCGTGTCGGTGCCCACCAAGTAGCTGCCGCTGTTGTCCGGAAGGAGCTCATCGGTCACCGCAACAACCACCGAGTCACCAGGCGCCCTAATGCGCGCGGACAATGCTGCCGGGACGTCGAGTAACCGCAGCCACGTCTCGTCCTCCACTGCGGAGAGCACCGCAGCGCGGGCATCCACCAACGCCAGCGGCAGCACGGTGTCCAGCGGACGTTGTGGGGCGACGATGCGCTCGGACAGGTCGATCCCGAACGCCGCCTCCCAGAGCGCGAGTTCCACCCGGTCGTCGATCGCGACGAGGTCCAGCACCGTGATGACCGCCCGGTGCGGATCGTCCCAGTGTTCGCGGTCGGAGGTCGTGTACACCAGGAACCCGTCGATGTCCCCGGTGCCGTCGACGGTGCAGAGCACCCACACGGGCCGGTCGCGGTGCAGGTGGCTGTCCATCCGCGAGGACCACCACCACTGCGGCCGGTCGATGGTGCCCGGCCGCGCGCTGCGGATGCGCTCGTACACCGCAGGCAGCTGTGCTACGGCCGCATCGGGAGTGAGGACCCGCAGCTCGCGCTGGGCGGCGGCGCCCTCTCGCAGCACGGCCCGCCGCCTGCTCACCGTCACGGTGGCGTAGCTGCTGGCGATGCCGTAGCCGAACCGGGAGTAAATCGAGGCCTCGGTTGCCCGCAGCCCCGCAACCACGGCACCCCGCTCCCGGCTGGTGTGCAGCTGTGCCTGCATCAGCGCCCGTAGATAACCGCGGCGGCGGCGGTCGGCTCGCACGCCGACGCTGCTGACGGCGGCCGCGGCGATTCGGCCACCGGGGATGGTCAGCTCCACGTCGAAGGAGCGGGCCACGCCGCCGACGCTGCCGTCGTCCTCCACGATGCCCTGCACCAGGCTGCCGCGGTAGGTGGGTAGCGACCGCTCCCACATCTGGTCGGTGACCGGGCCGACGAGGTAGGCGCCGCCGAAGACCTCCGCCGCATCACGGTGACGCGCCTCCGGCAACACCTGCACAGTGGGAACGGGACGAGCAGGGGGTGCACTCACCGTCCTATCCAAGCAGCACCCCTAAGCCGGGCTCAGGGCCTGCCCACCTGGTAGGTGCCGTTGTCATCGGTGATGGTGATCTTGACGTCGGTTTCCTTGCCGGCGATGGTCGCCTTGCAGGTGAAGGTGCCGCCGTTCTTCACCTCTTGACCACTGGGGCAGCTGACCTTGGAGACGTCGGTGACCTTGTAGGTGTCGGTGAGGACCTTCTGCACGCCGTCCTGCACGGACGCCGCGCTGAGCTCCTTGGACTTGAGGAAGCCGGGTGCGGCGAAGGCGGTGATCACGAAGATGAGCACCAGCACAACGACACCCACGAGCGCCAGAATCAGGGGCGTCTTGGACTTCTTCTGCGGCGTCCCCGGCTGGCCGTAGGGGCTGGATCCGAACTGCTGGCCCGGATACGGCTGGGTCGGGCTCTGCTGGCCGTAGGGCGGCTGGGTCGGGGAGCCGTACGACGGCTGGCCGGGTGACCCGTAGGGCTGCTGCTGACCGGTGTAGCCCTGCTGTCCTTGCTGGGCCGGTCCCTGCTGGCCCGGATACCCCGGCTGCTGTCCTGCACCGGGCTGCTGGCCATAGCCGCCCTGGTAGGGGCGCTGCTGGCCGGGGTAACCTTGTTGCTTCGGGTCGTTCGGGCCATACGGGCTGCTCATGGGACGCCTCCGCTGTGGTGGGCTCGGTCAGGTGCAGATTCCTGCACAGCATGCCAGCATGCACTACCGCCGTGGTGCAGACATGCGGTCAGGACGTTCCCAACGCCACCACACCACGTCGTACGGCGGTGACCGCCGCAGCAGCGATGTCGGCGAGCGGATCGTCCGCCGACGCGACCCGGACCTGGTCGAGCAGGTCGATGACCTGGCGGCACCAGCGCACGAAGTCCCCGGCGGACAGGCCCTGACCGTTCTCGCCCGCAGCGGCCAGCACCTTGGTCAGCGACTCACCGCGCGCCCAGCGGTACACCTGCCAGGCGAAGCCCAGATCGGGCTCCCTGGTGGTGGTGATCCGGTGGCGGCGCTCGTCCTCGGTGAGCTCGCTCCAGATTCGGACGGTGTCCTCCAGCGCCGTGCTGATGCCACCGGCAGGCACCCGTGGCAGCGCGTCGGTCTCGCGGCGCGACTCGTACACCACCGACGACACCACGCTCGCGAGCTCCGCGGGATTGAGCGCGTCCCACACGCCGCGGCGCAGGCACTCGGCCACGAGCAGGTCGGACTCGCTGTAGATGCGCTCCAGGCGGCGGCCGTGCTCACTCACCCGTTGCTCGTTTCCCCTGCCCGCCAGGTACTCCCGCTCCGCCAGCAGCGCGCGGATGCGGTCGAAGGACCGGGCAAGGGAGTGCGTCGTGGCCGCGACCTGCTGGCGCAGGGACTCGGTCTGCATCGCCAGCTGCGCGTGCCGCTCGCTCCACCGGGCGTGGCTCTCCCGCTCCTCACAGCCGTGGCAGGGATGCGTGCGCAGCGCCCGCCGTAGCGCGGCCAACTCGGCATCGTCGGCTGTGCCTGCGCGGCGCTTGCCCCGTCGACCGGGCACGGTGATCCCGCTGGCGCGCAAGCTGGAGGCGAGGTCCCTGCGCACCCGCGGAACCCGATGGTCCACGCGCTTGGGAAGGGCGAGCTTGCCGAGCACGGTGGCCGGAGCGGGGAAATCGGCCGCAGAGAGCCGGCCGGCCCAGTGGTCCTCGGTGACCACGAGCGGCCGGGGCTGCGCCGAGTCGGGACCGGTGTCCAGCACTACGGCGAGTCCGGCGCGCTTGCCGCCGGGCACGGCGATGACGTCACCGCGACGCAGGCTGGCCAGCGACTCGTCGGCTTCGATCCGTCGGGTGGCGCTGCCCTGCTTGGCCAGTTGGCGCTCCCGGTCGCTGATCTGCTGGCGCAGCGCGGCGTAGGAGGAGAAATCGCTCAAGTGACACTCCAGCTGCGCCGCGTAGCCGGCCAGGGCCTCGGTGTTGCGGTCGATGGTCCGCGAGATGCCCACCACGGAGCGGTCCGCCTGGAACTGCGCGAAGGAGCGCTCCAGCAGATTGCGGGCCTGCTCCGGACCCATCGACCCGACCAGGTTCACGGTCATGTTGTAGGACGGCCGGAAGGAGCTGCGCAGCCGGAAGGTGCGGTTGGACGCCAGGCCGGCGAGCTGGGTGGGCTCCACACCGGGTTGCCACAGCACCACCGCGTGGCCCTCGATGTCGATACCGCGGCGACCGGCGCGCCCGGTGAGCTGGGTGTACTCCCCCGAGGTCAGGTCGACATGGGCTTCACCGTTGAACTTCACCAGTCGCTCCAACACGACGGTGCGGGCCGGCATGTTGATGCCCAGCGCCAGGGTCTCCGTGGCGAAGACCGCCCGTACCAAGCCGCGGAGGAACAACTCCTCCACGGCTTGCTTGAAGGCGGGCAACATCCCGGCGTGGTGGGCGGCGAATCCACGCTGCAACGCCTCGCGCCACTCCCAGAACCCGAGTACCGCCAGGTCGGCCTCCGGCAGCTCCGCGGTGTGCTCGCGAATGATCTCGCTGATCTCCTCGGCCTGCTCGGGCGTGGTCAGCCGCATCCCGGAACGCACGCACTGCGTCACCGCCGCCTCGCAACCGGCCCGGCTGAACACGAAGGTGATGGCGGGGAGCAATCCCTCGGCATCCAGCTTGGCGATAACATCCGGGCGCGGCAGCGGTCGGTAGGACGGGCCCGCGTACCCCGAGCGCTGCGGTGCGCCCCCGCGGCGGCGTTCATGGCGGGGCTGCCAGGCGTCCTCTCTGCGCTCTCGCTGGTGCACGTGCCGGACCAGGTCCGGGCTGACGACGAGCTTGCGGTCCCCGCTGTTGTCGCGCTCGCTGAACAGGTCAAAGAGCTGGCGGCCGACCAGGACGTGCTGCCACAGCGGCACCGGGCGATGCTCGTCGACCACGACGGTGGTGTCCCCGCGGACGGTGGAGATCCATTCGCCGAATTCCTCGGCGTTGCTCACGGTGGCCGACAGGCCCACCACGGCGATGTCCGCGGGCAGGTGCAGGATCACCTCCTCCCACACCGCACCGCGGAAGCGGTCGGCGAGGTAGTGCACCTCGTCCATCACCACGTGCGAGAGATCGCGCACGGCGTGGGAGTCCGCGTAGAGCATGTTCCGCAGGACCTCGGTGGTCATCACGATCACCGGAGCACCGGGGTTGATCGAGGTGTCCCCGGTGAGCAGCCCGACCTTGCTCTTGCCGTGCTGGGCGACCAGATCGGCGTACTTCTGGTTGCTCAGCGCCTTGATTGGCGTGGTGTAGAAGCACTTCGTCCCCGCGGCCAGCGCCAGATGTACGGCGAACTCGCCGACGATCGTCTTGCCCGCTCCTGTCGGCGCGCACACCAGCGCCCCGTGACCCTCCGCCAGCGCCCGGCAGGCATCCAGCTGGAAGGGGTCCAGGGCGAACGGGATGCCGGCGGTGAAAGCCGTGAGCTGAGGGTGCCGGTTACGGACGCGTGCCGCGGCGAAGGCCTCCGCTGGGGTCTGCGTATTGGCCACGGTTACCAGGCTGCCACAGTGCCGGAGTTCGCGCGGTGGGGCACCTGCGCGGCATCGCGACGTTGCGCAGCTAGGTGCTGTCCCCGTAGTTGTTCGGGCGCGCAGCCGGCCCACTGGCCTCGAACGGTTCGGGCTCGGGCGGCAGCGGTGAGGCCTCGTCGTCACTCCAGGAATCCCAACCCTCCGCAACGCGCAGACGGGCCTTGCGCTTGTCGTGAATCCGGGCGAACTGCACCGACATCTCGAAGAGCACGGTCAGCGCCAGGGCGAGGGCGAGCATGCTGAACGGGTCCTGACCTGGCGTGGCGATGGCCGCGAAGACGAAGAGCGCGAAGATCAGTCCGCGGCGCCACGCCTTCAGCCGCGCGTAGGTGAGGACGCCGACGAGGTTCAGCATCACCACCAGTAGCGGGAGTTCGAAGCTGATGCCGAAGATGACCAGCAGGCCGATGATGAAACTGAAGTACTGGTCCCCGTTGAGCGCGGTGATCTGCACGTCGTTTCCGACGGAGAGCAGGAACGACAGGGCCTGGGCCACGACGACGTAGGCGAGCACCGCACCGGTCGCGAAAAGCACGGCACCGAAGCTCACGAAAGACACCGCGAGCCTGCGTTCCTTCGCATGCAGTCCTGGCGTGATGAAGCCCCAGAGCTGGCCGAGCCACACCGGGCACGCCAGGACGATTCCCGCGGTCAAGGCGACTTTGAACCGGAGCATGAATTGATCGAAGGGGCCCGTGGCCAGCAGGCGGCAGCTGTTGTCCGGGCCGAACTGGGCGCGGGAACTCTGCGGCAGCGCGCAGTAGGGCCCCTTGAGGATGTCGCCCAGGCTGGGCGTGCCGAACACGCCGTGCTGGTACCAGATGAATCCGAGAATCGTCGTGACCACAATGGCCAGGATGGCCTTGGTGATGCGGCTACGAAGCTCGTAGAGGTGCTCGATCAACGACATCGAGCCATCTGGGTTGTTCGAATGTGGGCGGCGTACCTTCAGCCACCCGAGCGGAAGGGGCACCGGTCAGTTCCTCAGCCGGCCTTCTTGATGCGCTCGGCCTGCACGTGCTGGGTGTTTTGGGTGTCCTGCGGCGCGGGAGCGGGTGGAAGCTGCTGCGGCGCAGCGGCGGGAGGCGGTGAGGTCGCACCGGCCGGCTCGGCCTTCTCGTCGTTGGTCATGTCCTTCATCTCGCTCTTGAAGATCCGCAGCGAGCGGCCGATGGAGCGGGATGCATCCGGCAAACGCTTGGCGCCGAACAGCACGACGAGCACCAGGATGACGATCAGCCAGTGCCACGGGGAGACGGCTCCCATGATGTACCTCCAGTGTTGGGCGTCGTACTGAGCCTACGCGGCTCGGGTACCGATCGGGTCGATCACAGCGGCCACCAGATCAGCGGGAATCGCTCGGCTGCGCCTGCCGATCGTAGGCTGCCAATGCCTCCTGGGCGCGTCGAATGCGGTGCGTGTCCAGTTCTGTGGGCGAAACAACACGGACACCTGTGCCCAGCCCGAGCACCAGTCGCAGCAGCCATTCGGTGTCGGTGTAGCGCAGCGCGACGCGTAATTGCCCGTTCCCCTGCTGCTCGACCTCCTGCACTGGGTAGTACTCGGCCACCCACGCGTGTTGCGGCGCCAGCTCGAGCACCGCCAGCGGCAACTCCTGGGCAAGCTCGAAGAGCTCGTGCGTCGCGGGAGACCGCTCGGGAATCTCCGGCAATACCTCGGAAAGGGTGCTCACCTGGTCGATGCGGTCCACCCGGAACATCCGGATGTCCTCGGCGTTGCGGCACCAGGCCTCGAGGTAGCTGCGGCCGTCGATCACCAGCAACTGGTGGGGTTCGACCACTCGCTCGGTGACGTCGTCGCGGGAGGCGGTGTAGTAGCGGATCCGCACGGGATGCCGCTCGGCGAGCGCCTTGGCCAGGGCCGAGGTGGTGGCGGCACTAGCCTCGTCACCGCTGAGACCGACGGACACGGCGCTGAGGCTGGTGCTGCCACCGGCAGCGGCTTGCACCTTCGCCAGGGTGCGCTCGACCACGTCGCGTTCGACCAGTCCGCCGACCTCACCGAGGGCCCGCAGGGCAACGGCGAGCGCGCCCGCCTCGGCGCGGGACAGCCGCAGCGGGCGTTGCAGGCCCGCGTCGAACACCACGCTGACGGTGTCGCCCTCGAAGGACAAGTCGATCAGCTCGCCAGGTCCGTACCCGGGCAGCCCGCACATCCACAGCAGTTCGAGGTCCTTGCGCAGCTGGGTCGTGCTCACGCCCAGCTCCGCGGCGGCCTCCTCAACCCGCACCCCAGGATGGGCCTGCAGGTAGGGCACGAGGGAGAGCAGCCGCGGAAGGCGCTCGGTCACGGCGTTCACGCCGCGGCCCCGGCGAGAATCTGCACTACGCGGTCCCGGAGGTCCTGAGGCGCGAGAACTACCGCGTCCGACCCGTAGCCGGCGATCCAGCGGGCAGCGATGTCGGCTGGCGGCAGGGTCAGCTCGACGACGTCACCCTCGTCGCGGTGTTCGACCAGCTTCGCGCCGCGTCTCAGCCCGAGCGCCCGGTGCGGCACCAGCAGCAGAGTGGCCTCGACGGTGTCCGCGGGCGCCCCCGCCGAGGCCGCCACGATCGCCGATACGTCGGCATCTTCCGGAACGGTGACGACGCCCGCCGGTCCGGTGGCCCGCGCGTCGAAGATGCGGGAGACCCGGAAACACCGCACGTCCATCCGCGCGCGGTCGTGGCCGGCGAGGTACCACCGTCCCCGGTAGGACACCACCCCCCACGGTTCCACGGTGCGTGTGGTGGGCGCGGACGCGGGGTTGCGTCGGTGCTGGAAGGTCACGACGCGGCCTTGCTCCACGGCGTTCACCAACACACCAAAGGCAGGATCGGTGGCCCGCACGCGGGGTTGCACCCCCGGGGCCGCCTCGGTATCCACCTCTACTCCAGCGGAGCGCAGCTTCAGTACCGCGTTGTGCGCGGAGGTGGCCAGCTGCGGTGAGTCCCACAGCCGCGCGGCCAGGGCGAGGGCGGCAGCTTCGTCGGCGGTGAGCTCGATGTCGGGCAACTCGTAGTCCCGTCGGGCGATGCGATAACCGTCGGCGTCACCCAGGTAGGAGTTACGGCCCGTCTCCACGGGGACGCCCAGCTCGCGAAGCTCGGCCTTGTCGCGTTCGAACATGCGGAAGAATGCCTCGTCCGTGGCTGCGTCCCGGTACCCGGCGACGGTGTTGCGGATGCGCTCGGCGCTGAGAAACTGGCGCGTCGAGAGCAGACACAGCACCAGATTCACCAGACGTTCACTGCGGGCGGAGGACACCCACATAGCCTAGGTTGCTGGTGTCCCTGCGGGGAGCAACTGCGGGTGAGGGCGTGGCTGGAGAGGGGCGAGAGCACGATGGCGCACACAGTGGCGGAACGGGCCGCGGCATTGCTGCGCTCCTGCCATCCGGAGCCGACCCTCGCGGTCACCGCGGTGGGCACGGCGCTGGCCCTGGTGGCCGGGCGCGGCTGGACCAGTGTGCTGGTCGGGGCGGCGGTGCTGACCGGGCAGCTGTCCATCGGTTGGCTCAACGACGCCGTCGATGCCGGCCGCGACCGTGTCTCCGGACGAACCGACAAGCCGGTGGCCCGCGGTCAGCTCAGCACCGGCAGTGTGCAAGCCGCGGCTTTCCTGGCGCTCACGGTGAGCGTCCCGCTTGCCCTGGGCAGCGGCCTGGGCGGCCGCGTGCCGGTGTTGCTCACGCTGGGTCTGCACCTGCTGGTGGTCGCCGGCGGCTGGGCGTACGACCTGGGAGCGAAATCGACCGCCTTCTCGGTGCTGCCGTACGCCGTTGCTTTCGGCGCACTGCCGGCATTCGTGGTGGCCCCGGCGGTTCCGGTGCCGTGGTGGCTGATGGTGGCCGGTGCGTTGCTGGGCAGTGGGGCGCATTTCGCCAATGTGCTGCCCGACCTCGCCGACGATGCGGCGACCGGCGTGCGCGGACTGCCCCACCGCCTGGGGGCGCAGTGGTCCGTGGCCGCCACTGCCGCGCTGCTGCTGGCGGCATCGGCAGTGCTGGCCATGGGGCCCTCGGGCTCCCCGTCCCTTGTCGGTGTGCTCGTCGTCCTCGCCGCTGTGGTCGCCCTCTTGCTGGGTGTCTTCAGCCGCCTGGGTCTCTTTCGTGCGGTGCTGTGCGTCGCCGCGCTCGACGTGCTGCTACTGGTGATGTCCGGCAGATCTCTCCGTTAGCCAGCGCGAGCAGGGGCCGGGGCGCCGTCGCTGATGCCCGCCCCCTGACTGTCCCCCACCTCCGCCACCGAAGCGGTCCCGGGTCTCGCGGAGAATGCGCCGTCCATTAGGCGGACAATTTCTTTGCGGTCAACCGCCGACGGCTGCCCCCATCCCTTCTCGTAGCCGTAGACCTACCGCATCGATGTGGCGAGCCGGTGGCCACTCAGAACCTCGACGTCGTCCGCGGTGATCAGGCCCGGGTGGGCCGCTACGCATGCCACCGACACATTGCGGAGGTCACGCCGCAGCGTCCTGATGTAGTTCGCCGCCCGGACGGCCTTCAAGCCGGGGTCCAAGCCGTACGTCAGCCAGGGATTCTGCGTCGTCACACCTGTCGGGCACCTGTCTGTGTGGCATTTCTTCGCCTGGATGCAGCCGATCGACAAACATGACCTCTCGCCCTGCATTGACCATGTCGCAACCCAGGGCGAAGGCCACCACCGCGTTAGTGGGTAGCCCCACCTTCGCCGAACCGATGAAAACCACCTGTTCGGCGATGCCCGCCCGCGCGAAAAGTGCATAGACCTGCGCGAATCCCACGCGGAACGGCTGCGCCACGGATTCGTTGAAAATCAACGGCGCGGCACCCGTCCCCCCTTCGCCACGTCGATGGTGATGAAGTCAACGCCACGGTCGATGGTTGCCATCCGAAGACCGGAGTTCCTCCCAGAAGTCGAGGTTGCCGACCGCGGACTTTATTCCGACAGGCAGCCCCGTTTCGGTGGCAAGCAACTCCACCCAATCGAGCATGCTGTCCACGTCGTAAAATTCCGTGTGCCGCGGCGGACTCACGCAATCGGCGCCTTCTGGCACGCCGCGACTTGTCGCAATTTCCCGAGTGACTTTCGCCCCGGGTAACACGCCCCCCAGTCCCGGTTTGGCGCCCTGGCTCAGCTTGATCTCAGTGGCACGGACCGGTCCCGAGTCGACGACCTCCTTGAGGCGCTCGAGATCGAAGCGGCCCGCACCCTGAACGCCTGTCCCTCCCCGGAGTACTTCGGCTACAAACGCGGCCTGACCTGGCTCAACGCCGTCAACGACCAGGTATCGGGGATCGGGGCGCAGATCGTGCCCGGCACCCCCCGACAGCCTGTACATCCTCGATGTGCTGCTCAATCTCGACAGCGGACCCAAACCGGACCTGATCGCGGCCGACGAGGCCTCCTACTCCGACATGGTCTTCGGGGTCTTCAAGCTGCTGGGTTACCGGTTCTCCCCACGGATCGCCGACATCGGCGACACCCGCTACCGGCGGGCCACTTGGCCCGGCGACCCGGA
>JAABUM010007330.1_pt1 | contig 10205 bp, 10 predicted proteins | sample 5559161 | NCBI WGS metagenome assembly JAABUM01 (sample SAMN10711868, study PRJNA513369) | rock metagenome | isolation source: Antarctica rocks | place: Antarctica: Victoria Land, Siegfried Peak nord | reverse complement strand
TGACCTGGCTGAGGTGGATGGGGTCGCTCTGCGACAGCCCCGTGAGGGCCTTCTCCAGCCAGGCCCGCCGGTCCCTGAAGGGCAGGTCGAGGAGCGAGACGTCACCGAGGGCGAGCAGGTCGAAGCAAACGAGCTCGGCGGGCGTCTCCATGGACAGCTTGGTGATCCGCGACAGCGCCGGGTGGATCCGCGCGGAGAGGTTCTCCCAGTGCAGCCGCTCGGCTCCGGACGGGCCGGTCCGCACGACGATCTCCGCGTCGATCACACACTTCTGCGGCAGCAGCCGGCGGACGTCCTCGACGACCTCGGGGAAGTACCGGGTCAGCGGCTTGCTCCCCCGGCTCGCGAGCTCGATCTTGTCCCCGTCGCGCACGACGAGGCAGCGGAAGCCGTCCCACTTCGGCTCGTAGGCCAACCCGCCGGGGACGCTGTCAGCAGCCGGCACCCCGTCGACGGCCTTGGCAAGCATGGGCCGGATCGGGAGGTCGAGGGGCTGGTCCACGCGCCCATTGTGGCTGATACGAGAACGCCTGACACGATGACCTTCGTGTCGTCGACGAAGCAGGTCCGCTCGGGCGCTCAGCGCGCCGCCCTGGTCGCGGGCGTCAGTGGTGCCGCGGCGGTCGGCGTCACGGTCGGCGGGTCCCTCGCGGGCGCAACGATCTTCGCCCGCAAGGTGCTCATTCCCGACGCCCGGCGACCCGACGACACCGAGGTCATCGCGCTTCAGGGCGATGAGGTCACGCTCGGGCTCACCCCCGAGACGACGGTCCCCGGCCGCTACGGCCTCTGGCTCGACGGTGGCTCCGGCCACGCGCGGGTCGGCGACCTCCTGCTGCGGGACGACGAAGCGGGCACCGTTGTCCGCCAGGTGCTGTCCGTCGACCGTGGTGTGCTCGCGCCCGGGCCGGCCCGGTGGAACCAGTACTACTACTGGGACTCGCCGGCCCTCAGCATGGACCTGCCGACGCGCGACGTGGCGGTCGAGAGCGAGCTCGGGCCGATGCCGGCCTGGCTCGTCGAGCCGGCCGTCTCCAACGGCCGGTGGGCCGTCCTCGTCCACGGCCGGGGGGCCCGGCGCGAGGAGTGCCTGCGCGCGGTCCCGACCTTGCGCCGGCTGGGCTACACGAGTCTGGTCATCTCCTACCGCAACGACCTCGGGGCACCACCTGCGCCGGACGGGCGTTACAACCTCGGGCTGAGCGAGTGGCGCGACGTCGAGTCCGCGATGCTGTATGCCGTGCAGCACGGCGCCGAGGGACTGGTCCTCGGTGGCTGGTCGATGGGTGGGGCGATCACCTTGCAGACCCTCAACCGGTCGTGGCTGAGCGACCTCGTCGAGGCCGTCGTCCTGGACTCCCCGGTCGTCGACTGGGGTGATGTGCTGGCCCACCACGCGCGGCTCCACAACGTTCCAGCAGTGTTCGCCCGGATGGGGTCGCTCCTCATGGGGCGTAGGGCAACCCGGCGGCTGGCCGGCGTCCACGACCCGGTCGACGTCGCCCGCACCAACTGGGTGGCCCGCGCCGAGGAGATCCGCCACCCGATCCTCATCCAGCACTCCGTCGACGACGAGTTCGTCCCGGCCGGCCCCACGATCGCCCTGGCCGAGGCTCGCCCCGACCGGGTCACCCTCGAGCGCTGGGACACCGCCCGGCACTGCAAGGAGTGGAACCTCGACTCCGAGCGGTGGGAGCGGGTCCTCGCCGACTTCCTCGCCGCGACCCACTGACGCCAGCGCGCCTCCAGCGCCGACCACCGGTCGCCCGGACACAGCGTCGCCGACGACCTGTTACCGATCAGCGGGCGTGGAACCACCGGCCCATCAGGGTGCCGTCCTCCTCGACGAGCACTCGGGGCACGAAGGGGTCGTCCCGCGCACCCGCCACGGCGATCCGTGGCCCCGATCCGGCGAGGAGTCGCGGCGTCACCGACAGGCAGAGCTCGTCCACGACACCGGCCTCGAGGAAGGAGCCGAAAAGGTGCGGCCCGCCCTCCGTCAGGACGCGTCCCCAGCCGCGGGCAGCGAGCAGCTCCAGCAGCTGAGCCGGGTCGACCGCGGACTCGCCACACACCAGCACGTGGTCCTCGCCGAGGGACCGTCGGGCCGGCTCGAGAGCCTCGGCGCTTCCGTGGGTAGCCAGGACCACCGAACCGTCGTTGAGCCCCTCCAGCCTGGAAGGCACGTGCCCCCGAGCCGAGACGACGACGAGGGGCAGCCGAGGACCGATCCCGTTGTCCTCCCGCGCCGCTCGCCACCGCCGGGGCACCGGGAGCGGCCCGTAGCCCTCGTTCCTTGCCGTTCCCGCACCGATGACGACCACGTCACTCAGGGCCCGCAGCAGCCCGAAGACGACGTGGTCGGCCTGGGTGTTGACCGAACCCGACCGGCCGTCGGAGCCGGTGATGGCGCCGTCGACGCTGGCCGCGAAGTTGGCCCGCAGCCAGCGCTGGGAGGTGCGTGGCACGGCATACAGGCTGACGAGGTCGGCGTCGTCGAGCTCCGAGCCGGGAGCCCTTGCGAGTTCGGCGGGCGGGGGATCCGCGAGGAGGAGGCGCATGGGCCGAGTATGCCGAGCAGTCGCCTGCCGCGTCCGGCTGCGGTAGGGCAGGATGACGAGCATGTCCCCCAAGAAGCCGAAGCAGGACACCGGGCCCGACGACCGGCGGCAGCCGCTCTCCGACCTGCTCCGGGTCGAGTCCGGCTTCGTCCTCGCCGACGTGGACTGCGACTCGACGCCGGGCTTCTCCGGCGACAAGAAGGCCGGAGGGAAGGTCCTGGACGAGCACGCACCCGAGGTGGGGGAGTGGCAGGAGAAGCTCTTCGCCGAGTCGCGCGCCGGGGGCAAGCGGTCGGTGCTCCTCGTCATCCAGGGCATGGACACGTCGGGCAAGGGCGGCATCATGCGCCACGTCGTCGCGGCCGTCGATCCCGAGGGCATCAGGGCGACGGCCTTCAAGGCACCGACCGCCCAGGAGCTGCGACACGACTTCCTCTGGCGGACCCGCCAGGCGCTTCCCGGGCCGGGCGCCATCGGCGTGTTCGACCGCTCGCACTACGAGGACGTGCTCATCGGGCGGGTGCGCCGTCTCGCGCCGCGGACCGAGCTGGCGAAGCGATATCCGCAGATCAACACCTTCGAGCACGACGTCGTGGCCGCCGGCACCGAGATCGTCAAGGTCATGCTGCACATCTCCAAGGACGAGCAGAGAGCGCGGCTCGCCCAGCGACTCCAACGGCCCGACAAGCACTACAAGTGGAATCCCGGAGACATCGACGAGCGGAAGCAGTGGGACGCCTACATGAAGGCCTACCAGATCGCCCTGACCAAGTGCTCGACGGAGGCCGCTCCCTGGTACGTCGTCCCGGCGAACCGCAAGTGGTATGCCCGGTATGCCGTGCAGCGGCTGCTCCTGGAGACGTTCGAGCGGATGGCGCCCGAGTGGCCCGACATGGGCCTCGACGTCGAGGCCGAGCAGGGCCGCCTGGCGTCGAGCTGACCCACCGCCGGTGACCGTCGAGTTCCCGACGCCGACGCGTCCGGCAGATGACCGGCGCGAGGTGCTGCTCGGCTACCTCGACTACTTCCGCTCGGTGCTTCGGGCCAAGGTCAGCGGACTGTCCGACGAGCAGCTGCGCTCGAGCATCGTCCCCTCCGGGTGGTCGCCGATCGAGCTGGTCAACCACCTGGTCAACGTTGAACGGCGTTGGCTCGTCTGGGGCTTCCTCGGCCTCGATGTGGAGGACCCGTGGGCCGACAACCGGGACGGACGGTGGTTCGTCGCCCCGCAGGAGTCGCTCGACGGTCTGCTTCTGGCGCTGAGCACGGGCGGCGAGCGCACCCGGGGCATCGTCCTGGACCACGAGCTGACCGACGTCGGCGCCCCCGGTGAGCGGTGGGACGGAGCCGAGCCGGCCACCTTGGAGAGGGTGCTCCTCCACGTCGTCCAGGAGTTCGCCCGGCACGCCGGCCACGTCGACGTCGTTCGTGAGCTGCTCGACGGCACGACCGGCGAGTAGCGGCTGCTGCGCCCCGCTGCCGACCCGACCGAGCTGTCTCGCTTCTGCCTCAGCCGACCCGTCGCATCTGGGGCCACAGCTGCGACCACGCCGCCGTCGGACCCGAGCAGCGCCACACCGCCCGTCCCTGCTCGTCGTTGTCGACACCGGCCGCGTTCTCGATGGTCCCGACGCGCTGGACGTCGCTGAACCACGACCGAAGCTGCTCCTCCGGATAGCCGAGGACGATGGCGGAGCGGGTTTCAGCCGGTGGGGGACCGAGGGCGTAGAGACTGTTGTGGCCGCTGTAGGACGGCATGGACGGCAGGTAGCGGTGCACCGCCCCCGCCTCCCCGTAGTTGCGGCCGAGGGCGACCGCTCCGGCGCGTTGGTCCGCCGGGAGCGTGTCGCGGGCCGCCGCGACGGCGGCCGCCAGCTCGGGCCAGCCGATCTGCTCGCCGGCGTCGTAGTTGATCGCCAGGACGGGCGTGCCGTCGAGCCGGTCCGCCGGCAGGACGGGAAGGAAGAGCACGGCGTTGACCGCGATGCTGACGACAAGTGCCAGACCGAGGCCTGCGCGTGCGACGGCTGTCCGGCGCCGCCTCGCGACCCACTCTGCGACGGGAATCGCTCCGGCGGCGAGGAGTACGGGGTAGAGGCCAGTGATGTAGTACGACTTGCCACCGATCACGAGCACGACGGCCAGGACGACGGGATAGGCCACCGCGAAGGCACGCCAGAGGCGCAGTCGCGGATCGCGCGCCAGCCGCCAAAGCCCGAGCAGCCAGACCGGCGCAAGCAGGGGTGCAACGAGGACGAACTGCATGGGCACGACCAGCGCTCGAGGCTCGCTCGTGCCGGAGGAGCCCGAGGCGATCTGCCGGCTCATCTCCAGCTGGGGAAGCCCGTGGGTGAGCTGCCACCAGAGGTTCGGTGCCCACAGCGCCACGGCGACGACGGCGGCGATCCACGGCCAGCGGGTAGCCAGGACGTGACGGGGGCCGGCAACAAGGATCCCGACGAGGAGGGCAGCGGCGAGGAGCAGGACGAGGCTCTTGTTCTCGAGAGCGACGCCCAGAGTCACGCCGACGAGGAGCCAGGCGCGCCCACCATCCCGCAGGGCGCGGATCACGAGCCATGACAGCAGCGTCCAGCCCAACAGGTCGTAGATCGTCGTCGTCGCCAGGTGCGCCCCGGCGAAGAGGATTGCCGCGCAGGCCATCGAGGCCGCGGCCAGCACCTGGCCGGCGCGTCCACCGCCGAGCTCGCGGGCGATGAGCCCCGTGATGAGGACGACCAGCCCACCGGCCACCGCGGCAGGAGCGCGCAGGACCGGCAGCGACCCGTCCCCCACGCGGTCCATGAGGCCGGCCAACAACGGCGCCAACGGGGGCTGGTCGACGTAACCGCCGGCGGGGCGGACCCCGAGCCAGGTGAAGTAGAGCTCGTCACGGTGGTAGCCGTAGCCGCGGGACGCGACACCGAGCAGCACGGCATACGCGACGGAGAGGAGGGTGAGCGGAGACCAGGCAATGGGGGACCGGTCGACACCCGCTCCCCCCTCAGCCTGCGCCTCAGCCTGCGCCATGCGGTCATCCTGTCAGGCATCGCGGCGCAGCCGAAAGATTACGCTCCGCCGAATGTTCGGCCCCTGATCTCGTGCTCCTTCCGTGACACCCGCCCCGTGTCATGAGCAAAGTCGCGCCGAGGTGGCCGTTAGCGTTGGGGACGATGACGATGAGATCCCGGCTCAGACGCGAGCTCGCCAAGGTGCACGGCGCGACGACGTCGGCGCGCCTCGTCCTGGAGACGGTCCGCGCCTGCCTGCGCTACCGCGTCACGGGTCTGGCGTCCGAGGCGGCCTTCTTCATGCTGCTGTCGCTGCCGCCGCTCGTCCTCGGCATCTTCGGCGGCGTCGGCTACGTGGGTCATTGGCTCGGGAGCAACACCGTCGCGCAGGTCACCTTCGCCATCCGCGAGTATGCCGCGCGGTTCCCCACCGAGGACAGCATCACCCAGGTGCTCCTCCCGACGGTCGACGACGTGATCCGCGGCGGTCGCTTCGACCTCGTCTCGATCGGCTTCCTCCTCGCGCTGTGGTCGGGCTCGCGGGCGCTCAACGTCTTTGTCGACACGATCGCGATCATGCACGGACAGAGCGGTGTCCGCGGGATCGTCCGGACGCGGGCGCTGTCGTTCTCCCTGTATCTCATCGCGCTGGTCTTCGGAGTCGGGATCATTCCGCCGGTCCTTATCGGGCCCTCGGTGCTCGACGGCTGGCTGCCGGAGCGCGTGCGTTTCGTCGGTGTCCTCTACTGGCCGGTTGTTGTGGTGGGACCGTCGCCGCGCTGAGCAGTCTCTTCCAACATCTCGACTCCGCAGCGCGCGCGGTGGTGGCGCGATGTGCCCGGTGCGGTGCTCGCGCTGGTCATCTGGGTGCTCGCGTCGTTCGTCGTCAGGGGGTCGGTCGGGGCCTCGCTCGACGGCACCTCCATCTGCGGGCCGCTCTCGGCCCCGATCGTCATCCTCATCTGGCTCTACGCCCTGGCCATCGCCGTCCTCGTCGGCGCCGCCCTGAACCTCGATCCACCCGGGTCGTCTGGCCCGTCGAGAGGAGGGCCAGCTCGAGTGCCCGGTTGGTCTCCTGGGCGCGGCACCAGGTCGAGCGTCGGCGCTCGCCCATGGACTACGGGCAGGACCCGGCTGTGGACGAGGAGCTCCTTGAGGAGCAGCAGCTGATCGACCCCTCGTGGCCTCGACCCAACCGGTCGCGGTCTCCCGGGAAGGCGTCCGAATCGGGTCCGCGACCTTCTGGCGGACAGCCGGCAGGACGACGGCGAGCCTCCTGAGTGGGGCGTGGAGGCGTCGGGTTCGGGTTTTGGAAACGTGCGGCCGATCCGCTAATGTCTACGAAGCATCGAGCGGGGAAGTTACACCGCTGGTGTTCCCGCGGACATAGCTCAGTTGGTAGAGCGCAACCTTGCCAAGGTTGAGGTCGCCGGTTCGAGCCCGGTTGTCCGCTCGGAGGTTAGACGCCTTCACGGTGGAGTGGCCGAGAGGCGAGGCAGCGGCCTGCAAAGCCGCGTACACGGGTTCAAATCCCGTCTCCACCTCAGGATCCCACCCATGTTCGACCACTTGGCACGACGAGGGCGATTGGCGCAGTGGTAGCGCGCTTCCTTGACACGGAAGAGGTCACTGGTTCGAACCCAGTATCGCCCACCATCGATATACGCAGGTCAGGGAGCCAACACCTCCCTTGGCGGGTTCCGTTGCAGTCGGCGTTGGGTAGGGGATCCCACGAGGATCCCCCCGCTTTCCGCTAAGGCGTCCAAGGCGACGACTTCGCGTTCCTCCACCGCCTGGAGCAGGTGCGCGTACACATCGCCGGTAACCCGGACGCTGGAATGCCCGAGCCGGGTCTGGATGGACTTGAGGTTCATGCCCGCCTGGATCGCGAGCGCGACGTGGGTGTGCCTCAGATCATGAAAGCGCGTCCCGTCTGGGACCGATGCCACAGACGTCACCAGCGGCCTCCACACCCGCTTCCGCCAGTTGTCGTCCCGGATGGGCCTTCCACGCTCGGTAGTGAAGATGAGTTCACACCGACCCACGGCATAGGTGGCAACGTGGTTTCGAAGCACTTCGACGGTTCGTTGATCCAGTCGGACCGTACGGTGCGAATGGGGGGTCTTGGGCGGAGCGAGAGTCAGCTCTCCAGCGACGTCCACCAAGGCTTCGCGGACCTCGATGGCACCTCTTTCGAGGTCCAGTCGCTCCCGCTTGAGCCCGACCAGTTCTCCCCATCTCAGACCTGTCCACGCAGCCGTGTGAATGAGGGCCTTGTTACGGTCGTCGGCGGCTTCCACCAGCTCTGCCACCTGAGCCACCGAAAGAAACACTCGTTCTTGTACCCGCTCCGGTGGCAGGGCCAAGCGGGACGGCATGAACGTCTTTCTGATCTTCTCGTCTTCGACAGCGGCCAAGGAGATGCTTGACAGCAAGGCAGCGAGCGAACGGACCGTCGAAGGGGCTTTGCCTGTATTGGCTAAGAATTGTCTTATTCTCAGCGGCGTGACCTGATCCAACGGAAGGCTTCCTAGCGCCGGGTTGATTTGAGCGTTCAACAGTGAGCGATACTTCGCCTTGGTGGCAGCGCTCACGGCGTGAGAGCCAAGCCAGACCTCGGCGAAGTCTGCCAGGGTGGTCTTGCCTGCACGGGGGTCGACGTACGTCTGGACGTGCAGGGAGTGTTGCATGGCAGCGTCGTACTCTCGAGCCTCGGCGAGCCGGGAGAAGGACTTCGATTTGGAGAGGCCGTTGTACCGCCAGCGAACGATGTATGCGGTCCCCTTGGACGTCGGCCTCCTCTGAATGGTCACAGTTGAATCATGCTGCAGAATGGTGTCGCCTTCCCCACGGACAGGTCTGCTTCAGCGACGCGATGCGTCCGTGCCGGGGTCTGGATCTGCGCGCTCGTCGCGCCGAACGCCGAGAGCACCTGAGCTGCCGCTTCCTCCAAGCGCAGCGGCATGACTGCGATCCTGCCGGCCCGAAGGATCTCCAACGCCTCCTTCGCGACGAAGACCTCCGTCGTCCCGAACAATGGGCCCGAGGCCCCGGCCAGGGGCCTAGATTCCCAGACGGTCCATCTCGTCGAGTTCGGCCTTGACTTCCTCCCACGGGATCGGCTTCGATCCGTCGCTGGCTCGCTCGAGCAACTCCGTGGCCACCTCGGGACTGATCCAGTCCCTGTCCGCCTTGGCGACCTTCACCAGGTGCTCCTTGGGCTGCTTCTTCCGCGTCATCTTAAGGATCATCCTCCGTCTCGTCCGAGGGCGGCAGCCATCGCGGTATTGCATGAGACTGACCCGGGTAGCACGAGCGCCGTCGACCACGACCGTCAGGCCCCTGCGCGGATAGCCGACGACTGCAAAGAGTCCCAAGAGCGGCGACGGATCGCCGCCGCCTCTGAGGTTCAAGCCATAGCCTCCACAAGACTCCGGCTCCGCCGGACCTAACTCGAAAATAGGTGCAGGTGAGGCCAATGGTGCCGTTGAGACATTTTCAGCCCGGAACGGGCCGCCCCGCAGGGGCGATGGATGACTAGCCTCTTAGGGTGGTGCGGTGACCTTGTGCCTGGATCGATCGGGCACGGCCCAGAATCGACGCCGGTGAGCAGCGAGGCCGGGATGACCCAAGGCGAGATCTCCCAGAAGTCCGGGGTCAGCATCACATGAGCAGGACCGCCAAGCACTCCTCATGACCACCGCCGCCGCAGACGCCCTCCTCGCCGTGCAACCCGTCACCAGAGACGACGGGCAACGAGCCACCCAGGCCTTGAGGTCTCTCTTCGCCGACGGCTGGACCATTCAGCAGCTGGCCGACACCACTGGCCTCACGGCCCGCACCGTCGGCCGGACGATCAACGGCCACACCACCCCGGCGCCCAGCAGCGCCGCGGCCATCATCGAGGCGCTCGACCAGCTGCGCTTCGAGGACCCCGGCGACAGTGTCGCTTCGCTTCAGGCCCGCTACCGCGGTGAGCGGGCCGGGTGGGAGCCGGTGACGCGGCCCCACCCCGGGCCGACCTCGACGACGTCGCCGTCGACCGCGTCGTCGACGAGGCCGCAGTCGTCCCACTACGTCCGGCCGAGCAGCATGCCGCGCTGCAACGCCTTGCTGGCCAGTACCCCGACAACGAGATCGGCCGTCGCCTCGGCGTGTCAGCCCGGACCGTGCTGCGTCACCGCCCCAGCCAAGGGCTGCCTGCCTACCAGCCGGCCGGCCCCAGCGAGGGTCCCGCCCGATGACCATCGCCTCCGGCCTGCGCCCCGACCCGTCGGGTCCCGAGTGCGTGGTGCTCGATGGTGGGCCACGGTCTAGGTGAGCGGAACTTTCTTCGCGACTGGGACATCCGACGCGAGTCTGCGACGGAGATGGACCGCAGCGCCCGAGATGTTCAGGGGTGGGCCCTCGGCTATCACCCGACGGAGCGAACCACCACGCATCCAGACGAGAAGATGCGCTACGAGGCCACGGTGTGGAGATGGACCGTGCTGGCGGTGCCTGACACCCCCTAGGTGGCTGGTGTTGAACGGGTGTCTGTGGGTCCGGTGTGGTCGCTCCCGGCGGCTGTGAGCCGGTTGTACGCGTGGTCGTGACTCATGATCTTGGTGGTGGCAGTGTGCTTCGGGGCGGTTCA
>JAABUM010007329.1_pt1 | contig 10210 bp, 12 predicted proteins | sample 5559161 | NCBI WGS metagenome assembly JAABUM01 (sample SAMN10711868, study PRJNA513369) | rock metagenome | isolation source: Antarctica rocks | place: Antarctica: Victoria Land, Siegfried Peak nord | reverse complement strand
AGTTGTGCAGATGGTTGAGAATGACCAGCCTGGAGCAGTGGTCTCAAACGCTGCTTCGAATATGAGACCGTTTCGAATGGGCACTGCCGAGCCTGAGACGGGGCGCAACAAGCGCCGCAGGACCGGCTCCCTGAAGAAGGATCTCTACTGGGCCAGGAGACAACATCGCCCCTCCTGAAAGCTGATCAGCTACTGCTTCTCTGCAGGGCAGGCGTCGATGGACAGGCCAAGCAGCTGCGCCGGTGTCAGCGTTTGTCAGTACTGCCGCGCGACGCTGATGGTGCTGTGCCCTGCATGCGTGCCCCGCCGTCAGAGAAAATGGCGCAACGCACCACACGACCCATGCAGACTGCCAAGGCGTTCAGTAGGCTGCAGGATGCTGCGACGACGACCCAATCCTCGCGCAGCAGGCAGAGGCTCGCTCAAACCCAACGGAAGCAGGGAGGACTCACCGCATCCTCGACAGAGAAGCTTCGGCGACAGAGAGAGTGCTGTGCTTTTCTACTAGGCACTAGGTGTGTACCATTGTTGTTCCAAGCGTTGGGTGGCGATTAAAATCACCGTTCTTTCATGGTGGCAGGACAGTAACACTCCGTGCCCTGTCCTGCCCATGCGAGACCCTTCCAAGGGCTCCACGCGAACCTCATCGTGAGGCTGTCAGGCAACTTATCTGAAGAGAGGTCCCGAAGCCTGCACACCAGCCATCAGTCCTCTATCCATGCAGATCATTCACAGCCGACCTGAAGCAGGCACATCGTCAGAGCTGTCCCGCCACAAGATCGACGAGAGTATGCGCTGGCTGCCGTACCTGTCCGCAGAGCAGCTAGTAAGCTGCTGTCGGCCTTCGAATTGCGGGCGCAGCGGAACGCAGATCGGGCGCCGCGGAATGAAGATGATGATTTTGCTGAGGTGACACAGTTATGTCTCTTCTAGAATTTGGCGTGTGGCAAGGGTCGTCTTGCTCCGAGCTTGTCTTGTCCCGAGCTAGGAGTCCTGAAAACGCCTTGTACTTTGTTCCTTAAGGATTGGGGCGACCTTCGTGAATGTGAGGTACTGATACGGCGGCAGCAAATGTCAGTGTTGCGACCAGCCTGCGGCAATCAGCTTCTCACAAGGCAGTTGCACTCCACTGCTCAGATTAAAGCATGCTGAGGGCGACAGACTAGAGAAGTCCGGCACAAAACACCAGCGGAGCTGCAGGCGCAGCCGCGAGCGCGAGCGCAAAATTGACGAGTGCAACGAGGACCATGATGACTGCAGCGTATATCTGACCTCCGGGAGGACCTGCTGGCCTTTTGGCCGGAGCTTGACATTATCGGCGCTTCCTGGCGTGGTGACGGCCGTCTTGCCACAAAGGATTTGAGATGTTTCCATGTCGACTCTGTTGCGATACATGTGCGATGCAATCACCTGGTCTTCTTGGTGCGGTTTGTTTGTTTGATGTTCTCTGCAGTGCCACTTTTGATTAGGGCCCCTTCACGCTGTGCATCAGAGAAGTTTCAGCTTGCACCACCACATGAGTCACGAAAGTATGTGCAGGATCAGCGATGGCAGACGTGGTGTCATCTCAGTGAGCTACAATGCCGCACCGTTGCCGCATGCAAGAACAGATGCGCCATGGGCGGTCGTTAAGCAGAGTACTGTCGGTGCGCAGAGAACAGGCAGCCAAACTGCATTGTATCTGGCCGATGAGCACAGGAGGGTCCTAGCTCTTGGCCAAAGCACCGTAACTTGGGCCGTGGCGCTGTGTATGCGCACACGCTGCAGCTGCATGGCGTGTGCGCCTGTTTTCGGCGGACCTGCCGTTTCGGAACAGCAGCTGCTTCACCTCAGCAGCCGTTTTGGAACAGCAGCTGCCTCACCTCACTGACTGAGTACCTGAGGTACAGCAGTAGCTGTGCTGGGGCTCTGCCTTCGTCATGTCCAGGGGCTGCTGGTGGGCAAGAGGCATTAGATCAGCTCGACGGCAGCAGGAGCTGCGGTGGTTCGCTTCTGAAGACAACTCGCGTGGATGACGACGCAGCTGCTGTATTCGACTGTGCCTGCGTTGCGCGATGCAAATCGACAACTGTGCTGCAGTCAGGGTTGGGCGCTGACACCTGTCACACTGACATTCTGACACACTGACACAGTCAGAGTGTGTCAGTTGACACACTGACACATCCCCTCAAATGTCAGCGCTTTGTCAGTTAGCCGGAGTTAGCCGGAGTTAGCCGGGCCGCGTCATTAGGGTTAGTAGCACCTCAATATAAATGTTTGAATAATGGAATCTTTTAGTGAAATAAGACATGGTCGTGCTCGTCAGGAGCAGCGCTGCCGATTGCACCACTTTTGAGCCGCATACGAGCTTGTTCCCCCTAATTTCTAAGGCATGCTACTAGGGTCCAGCTAGGTCCCACGTGATGTGTCAGTTCCGGTGTCAATCTGTGTCAGTGTGTCAGCGCTGACACTGACACACCTCCCCAGGTGTGTCAGGCCCAACACTGGCTGCAGTGCTCGTTCCGGAGCAACATCCCTGCATCAAGCAGATCGAAACCTTTCATGAGCACACGAGTTTATTTGCAAGCTGCTTTAATTCAGTGGCAGGTCTAGCTGCAGCCGTCCTTGCTTCCTTGTGCCGGAAGTCCCAGCGCCGCAGGGCCAGAGTTACTGTCAGATCACTCTGTGAAACGACTAGATTCAAAGCTTCCTGCGCACGATGCCATTATCTTCGTGAATGTTCACTTCGTAGATGTGACGCAACGGGAAAGCTCACCGTTCTCGTCATGTAGAGGAGCAACAGGCCATCTATGTGCATTTCAGCGGCGCAGACACGCCCCGGCACGCTGCAGCGCATGCTGCAGCGGCTACTTGACCCCAAAGATGTCCAGGCAGCAACAACAGTGGCACTCGCCCTTCTGACATGGGAGGCGGTCATTTGTCCGCTGATCGTGTGGGCAGTGCCATGTGCGCCGCGCTTCCACCTCCTCTGCAGCTTCTTGCCGTGCCTGCCCGCTCTCTGCACACAAGTCTACCTTGCCTGGCTGGCGGTCTATCAGCGTTCATGAACTAAACCCGCAGACACGGAGATTGACTGGCAGGCGTACATGGAGCAGAGCGAGACCTTTCTGGCGGTGCGCGGCCTCAACATGCTCATTATTCTCCACGTGCATGTCCTGTTGCTGTTGACATGTTTCCCCGCTCCTGTGTTCATCACAATGGCGCAAGCTTGTGCTCAAGCGAGAAAAGGATGCGCACAACACCCAGGCGAGTGCAAAGCTACGTCTGAGCCCGCTTGGGCTGATCTCATCTGGCATCACCGAATCTGCGGCACCACGACAAGCTGACTGCGAGCAGGGCGAGCGGGATTACATCAACATTAGCGGCAGCACCGGGCCGCTGGTGTACCCAGCGGGCTTCCTGTACCTGTTCTCCGGGCTGCGGGCGGTCACAGGCGGCGACGTCCCCTCGGCACAGGCCGCCTTTGCTGCCCTGTACCTGGCGACGCAGGCGGTCGTGCTGGCGCTGTATGTGTGCGCAAAGGTGGGGTCTGTTGGTCAGACCTATGATTTAGGGTTTAGGAATCTGCAGACTTAGATGTGCACTATGCTGGCCTGGCTTCCGTCAGGCCATTTTTGGCACGGTGAAGGCACGGCCGCGGCAAGTCAGTGCAGCACACAACCTGGTGATTCGGGGCGCCGCTGCTACCAGATACAGGTGGATTGCGATGCGCCAAACGTCAGGAGGTGCAATGGCCCTCGAAATTTCCGGGCGCCAAAACGATCAGTGCTCTCGGCCGCGCCGCGCGAGATGCGCTGGTGCTGCTGCGCGCGTTCGGACACCCGCGCCTTCGTTCTGATGCCCCCAAGTCCAGTCGGCTTCACCAACAGACGTCCACACGAAGCCCGGCAACAAACGCTGTCTCGATGCGGCAGGTGGTGCCGCCGTGGGCGCTGGCTCTCCTGTGCGCCTCCAAGCGCCTGCACTCAATCTTCCTGCTGCGACTGTTCAACGACGGCCTCGCGATGGGAGTCGCGTACGTCGCCCTGGCAACGCTGGCGGCGGCGCGGCCCGTCCTCGCGGTCACGCTCTTCAGCGCGGCGGTGTCCGTCAAGATGAACGTGCTACTCATGGCGCCGCCCGTGCTGCTCGTGCTGCTCAAGGTCTGTGCCCATTGAACATGCATCTAAAAGTCTGAGTTTTCTTTACGTTTATCGTAAAGTGTTTGCCTTTAAAGCCTGATATTCTTTACATGAAAATGAACACTCATATTAATATATTTATTCATATTTATTTTTGTATATTGCGTAAATCGTAGTCACAGTTGCCTGCCAGTGCAATCCCCGCGCCAGCAGATGGGAAGGCCTTCCTCACAGAGGATGTGCCAGCATCAACCGCGTCACCATGACCCAGCTCGTGCACTGTATGCCTTGCGTCCAATGTCAAGCCTTGCGTGGAAATGCCTTCACCATCTGTATGTTTCCCAGTGTTTCCCAGTTCATATTTGATGGAATCTGTCGGGCGCGGTCCACAGATGGCAACGCCGGGGCGGGTGGCGGCCGGCGTGGCGGCCGGCAGAGCGCTGCAGGGGGGCCTGGCGGCGCCCTTCCTGGCCGCGGCGCCCGCCTCCTACGTGCACAAGGCCTTCGAGCTGTCGCGCGTGTTCCTGCACCGCTGGACCGTCAACCTCAAGTTCCTGCCGGAAGCCGTTCTCGAATCGCCGCGCCTCGCGGCTGCGCTGCTGGCGGCACGCCTGCTGCTGGTGGCGGCGTTTGCGCACTGGCGATGGGCGGCGCGCGAGGGCGGACTGCCCCACCTCTGTCGAGATTTCTGGGCGTGGGGGTTGCAGAAGTCCGCGACGCCAGCATCAGAGGCAGCAGGGGGCAGCAAGGCAGCGTCTAGTAGTGCAGATGGCAGCTGCAGTAACGGCAGTGACAGCAGCAGCGCGTCGCGGGAAAAGCTGCGAGCGGCGGAGGTGCTGTGGATTGTGTTCACGGGCAATTTCATTGGCATCGTGTGCGCGCGGACGCTGCACTACCAGTTTTACAGCTGGTACTTCCACAGCCTGCCGTTCCTGATCTGGTGCACCGGTCTGGGGACGAGGCACAGGCTGCTGCTATGGGGCTGCATCGAGGCGGTATGGAACGTGTATCCGTCGACGCCCGCCTCGTCTGCCGTGCTGCTGGCCTGCCACTGCACACTCCTTGCGGCGCTGTGGCTGGCCAAGCCTGTGTAAAGCGTGCCACAGAGCGGCATCACGTACCCAACCCTTCTTCAACTTGCGTTGGCCAGTAGGGAAACATAACCGCCAATGATGTACCTATTTTAGTGCAGTCAGGGTGAGATCAGGATCAGCGTCACCTAACAAATTTAGGGATATTATTCACACTTTTTGGCTGCAACTTTCTTGTGGGCTGATCCAGTGAGGAAGGGATCAAGAACATGATTAGTAACATCGTGTTAGTAATTAATTAATTACAATACACCGAGGGAACTACCGGGAACTCTGCCCACACTGGGCTGATCCTCATGCACACGCTTCTCACTTTGAATCACTCGAAAATTGATTGAGTCGCAAGAAAATCTCGACAAACGCAATCGCTGACTTTGCAGCGTTCGCAGAGGCAAGCGAGCTGTCTGCAGCCTGCGATAGTCTGTGTCAAGGGGTCTCAGTCTCTCCGAAACGATCCGCCTATCCCAGCGGACTTCGAGCATAGGACCTTTCAGCCAGTCTTGCGCTGGCTTGTGTAGATGGCCAAGTGCTGGAAATGGCTGGGGCATGGACACACAGCCGGCCGCTGAGTCTTAGGGCCTGCACTGTGGTGCTCTGAGGGCCGGATCGTGCGCTGCCTCTCTCCATGGGCTGCACTGTCATTGCTTCAACATCAAAGACCGCACAGGTGTCTGCGAATTGTCGATGATTGCCTCGTTGGAGACGGGATCCGGCTCCGGAATAGAAGGCGAAGGAGAGCAGCAGTCAACGTCGAGGCAGCGACAGTGGAACCTGCTGCGGCTGCTGCATGCGCGTCAGCGTAGCCAATGCAAGGCACCTCTCTCGTGCCTGTGGACCTGCATCTCCACAGCCGTGCACTGTGGCGTCACTGCCGGCATTCCTGTGGCCGCAACGGCTTGCGCGCCTGCTGCAGCTTCGGCGAGTGCTTGGCTTGAAGAATGAGTGCTGGCCAGGGTGTATTGGCTGGGAACAGCGGAACTCGCTTGTTTGCATTTCGCTGCAGTTTCCAGCACATGCAACAGTGGTCGCATCCCCGCAAACCCGGCGCATGTGCGCATCTGCGTGCTGTGCCGCTTCAGCGTCGCGGCAGACAGCCGACATCGCCGCAGCGGCCTGGGCAGCAGGGCTGTGGCTCCAACGGATTGGCATGGCACCAGCAGTGGATCCGCAGCCTGGCTTGGAATCAACTGCTCATGCACACATGTTGACATACAGCACCTATGGCAAGCTATGTGCACGTCTTGCGGTGCAGGTGGCAGGGTGCCTCCAGAGGCGGCGATCGCGGCGTCAGGCTGCGGGGTAACTCTGTTAGCGGCGCCGCGCGGCTCGGCTGCACCGGAAGCAGCGCCTGCCCGAATTTCGGCGGCATCGCGCACCTCTGCAGCACCGACAGCATCGCCGTCCAGATGTTCGGCGGCATTGAGCAGCTCTGCAGCACCGACAGCAGCGCCAACCAGACGTCCAGCATCGGTGTCGGGCCAGTGATTGGCAGCACTGGCTCAGGAGACTTCAAACGTTCTGATTATACATTCGTGCACACGCTTGCCGCAACCTGCAGCCATATGTGCATAGCGAGTGTTGACCCTGCTGCGCCTGCGACTAACGCTGCATTTCACATCGTGCAATGCGCTTCTTTTCGCAGGCTACACGCGAGGCGAGGTGGAAGGCCGACGAATAGGAGACAGAAAAGCAGCGGCGTTTGAAGGCGGCCGCGGGGGCTGCGTGAATGCAAAGTTCACGCAAACCGCATGCATGGCAGGATCGTTTGCGTCGTGACTCGAACCAGGAGGCCGCTTATGTCGAATACTACGGTGTACTACAGCGCTCGAGAGCATAGCGGTTGCGCAGCCTCGGTATTCGCGTCCGCAAATGCACTGGAGTGGAACACGCCCCCGCTGCCCAAGTTCGATTGTCAGCTGCACTCCCTAAGGCTGTGCTAGTGCTTTTGAGACAGCCGCAAGCATGCGAGGGTGCAAGGTGTGGAACCAACTTTGCCTTCTTGGGGTCAGCCTGGTACCAGCCTGGGACCAGCCTGGTACCAACCGGTTGGAGAGAGATGGGGTTTGTCGGTGCTCCGGTTCGGTAGACGCTGGCTGTTGATCGCAGCTGCCAATAGACGCACCACAGCAAGCGTCTTTGACCGCAAGGACAACGAGACAGTCCGTACACCACGGCAAAAAACGAGGAAACCTGCAAGCTGCTCAGCAGACGGTGCAGGCGGTGCATCGGGCCACTGGCAGCTGCCAAAATCTTCCATGATTGCAATATGTATGTAACACATGGCCTTTGAGGTGATCCCCTTAGTCAGGTCGCAAGATGCGACAGGCTGCAAACGTGACCGCCGCCGCAGCCCTGGAGAGCAGTCCTGGGCTTGGCGGCATGCCCGGCAGTGCGGCGGATGTCGGCGGCGGTGGCAGGGCTGCAGCGGGTTGTCACGGACGCAGCCTGTGCCGGGCAGCCGACTTGTGGCCGCCCCGTGCCTTACGGCTGCGGCTGCCAGTGCCCTGCGTGGCACGTGATCTGCTGTCAGCAGCTGAAGTCGGTGCTGACCCCGCTGCGGGAGGCTCCACAGCAGCCGGTATTGAGGTCTGCTGCTGGGGCCCGTCGGCGCACAACGGGCCATGCTGCGGCGGTGGTGGCGGCGGCACCGCTGCGGAGCCCCGGCCAGCAGCAGCTCGCGGGCCGGGCTGGCCAGGGGAGACGGCGCGCAGTGGGCCAAGCGGCGGTCCAGATCGCGGTGGCGGCGGTGGTTGTCAGTCTTTGACGGCTCGAATCAGCTGTGATTTGGCGCGTGGCCGCTCATATTCGCATTTGGTGGCGCGCTCGAGCTCCAGAAAAGTCGCCCCGCGCTGCCCGAAAAGCGACATCTCCGTTCCCGCGACTCTGCCTGAAAGCGCGCGACGTGAACAGCGACGGCGCCCTCAAAACCCGGATAAACCCGCGATCGGCCTCACAGGTGACAACCATAGAAGTGTGTATCGCTAATACTGTCCTATTCTTTCTGCTCTATCTGCGCTGCGGTTTGCTGCGCTCGCTGCGCTGCGCTGCGCAGCTGCATGTGCACGCAAAACCTGACTGAAAGCGCAGCGCTTAGATAAGAGATGATTGAGAGACGCTGTGGGACCTCAGCCTCGACCTCGCTTCTGCCATGATCCATCTGTCTGACGCTCTGGCCTCGCCTTTCTGCTGCCGTGAACAGACGACGTGGACTTCGAGATCGCCATCAACGGCCTCTCCGAGGAGCCAGCGGCAGAGGCGGCGGATGTGTTCACCAACGTGCCCAGCCTGGAGACTGTGATGAAGTGCAAGCTCGGCGTGCTGCGCACGCAGCCGCTGATCAGCCCGGTCAACAAGAGCGGTGTTCAGGGGGGCATTGCCAGCCTGTCCTTGCTGATGTTTGCCGTGAATAAGAGCAGAGGCGACGGGAGTGCAGCGGCCCGGCTGCACCAACGCCCCGAGCTTTTTCTAGCCTGCAGCAGCGTTTTCGAATTGATTCTTTCCATAGAAATGATCGTAGACATGTGGAAAAGTTCGTTTCCGAAGAGTTTTTTGGACAAACGGAGCAGGTAACCGGCGGGATTTGGTTAGTAACCGTAGTAACCGTTAACCGTAACCGTAACCGGCCCTAACTTCCGGTAACTGCCAACCCTATCAGAGGGAGAGAGAGAGATAGATGTTACACCATGTCGCAAGCCCTGAAGGGCTTGAAAGGGTGCCAGCGACGGGGTTGGAACCCCTCGCTGCTAAGCTCATCAGTGAATGAAACTGTCGAAACAGGCAACGATGAAGTCCATCACAGCAGCCTGATCTGTCTTGTTAACGAACGCGCATGGACTAGGTGTACTGTCACGCCTGCCCATCACCCCCGGCAGAGTGCTGCATCCAAGCCGAAATCGTAGATAGTTGCCACTCCGCCGCGGCGAGTGCCGCTGGTGAAAATCTGCAAGCGTTCCTGTTGCCGCGGCGTGCATGCAAACCACCTTCAGTATGTGCACTTGGCTGCACCCTCGCTCTGGCATTTCCAGAGGCCCGTGATGTTCAAACCCCTTGCACCCTTCTGGAGGCAATTTCTGACTAGGGTTGGCAGTAGCCGGAAGTGAGGGCAGGTTACGGTCACAGTCAACGGTTGCCGCGGTTACTCACTAAATCCCGTCGGTTACCTGCTCCGTTAGTTCAAAAGTCTTCGGAAACGACCATCTTTACGATAATTCCTGTGGGTAAATTCAATGCGAGACCGCTATTGCATGCTAGAAAATCGGAGTGTTGGTGCACCCGGGCCGCCGCACTCCCGCCGCCTCGGCGGCGTCTTACTCACGGCAAACATCAGCAAGGACTGGCTGGCAATGACCCCCTGAACACCGCTCTAGTGGCCCAGGCTGATCAGCGGCTGCGTGCGCAGTACGCCGAGCTTGCACTTCATCACAGTCTCCAGGCTGGGTGCGTTGATGAATGCATCCGCCGCCTCCGCCGCCGGCTCCTCGGAGAGGCCGTTGATGGCAATCCCGAAGTCCACGTCGTCTGTTCACAGCAACAGAAATGCGAGATCAGAGCGGCAGACAGATGGTTCATGGCAGAAGCGAGGACGAGGCTGAGGTCCCGCAGCGTCTCTCAATCAGCCCTTATCTATGCGTTGCGCTTTCAGTCAGGTTTTGCGTGCTCATGCAGCTTCAGCGCAGCGCAGCGCAGCGCAGCGCAGCGCAGCGCAGCGCAGAAAGAGCAGAAAGAATAGGACAGCATATAGCAGAGCAGTGCAGCACAGTGCATGATTAAGGTTCACCTGTGACGAGGTTGAGGCCCACATCCTGCTGCCTCATGCACAGCCGTGTCCTGCGCCGCCGCTGACACCTGAGCCGCCGCGCTGTTAGGCTGCGCCGTGCTGCGGGCCGGCTGCTGCAGCCACAGTGCCGGCCCCGCCGCTGGCAGCTTCGCTTTGAGCTAGCAGCGCAGCTGACTCCTGACCTTCACGATCCGGAAGGCCTTCTCGAAAGCCGTCCTGTT
>JAABUM010007327.1_pt1 | contig 10210 bp, 16 predicted proteins | sample 5559161 | NCBI WGS metagenome assembly JAABUM01 (sample SAMN10711868, study PRJNA513369) | rock metagenome | isolation source: Antarctica rocks | place: Antarctica: Victoria Land, Siegfried Peak nord | reverse complement strand
ATCCGGCCAAACGGTGGAAGTACAGCCCCGACGACCTCGCCGCGCGTGGACAGTGGTCGCGTTATCAGCAGGTGTACGAAGACACGCTCAGCCGGACCGGCACCGAGCTGGCTCCGTGGCACATCATTCCGGCCGACCACAAGTGGTACCGCAACTGGGCGGTGGCGCGGTTGCTGCTCGAGAGCCTGCGCGACCTAGCGCCGCAGTTTCCGCCGCCTGTGTTTGACGTTGACACCGAACGGATGGCGCTGACCACGGCCGATCCCTTGGGATAGGATTGCGCGTCGGCGACCTTAGCCGACTTTGTCGCAGGCGATACCGTCGCCGTCTCGGTCGAGGTTTGCGCTGTAGCCGGGCGTGCCCCGCCGCATATTGCTAAAGCCGGCCTTCTTCGCCTCGGCGCAGCTGCGGAAGTTGAGCCCCCCGGAGGGTGGATCGACAGCCGGGGGCGGCACCGGTTCAGCCTCTCGAGTTGCGGTCGTCGGGGGTGCGGGAATGGGCTGCGTTGTCGTGGTCGGCGCAGGTGTAATCCGTTGGACGACTGAAGTCTGGGTTGAGAAGGTGGGCTTTGCTGTGGACGGCCGCTCCGCAGTGGACGAGGCTGTTGTCGGGGTTGTCGAGGTTGTCGAGGGCGTCGTCGTAACAGTGCTTGTTGGCGTGGATGTCGTCGTTGTGCCCGCCGAAGGCGCTACCTTCGACCCACCAGTGAGGCTTCCGATGATCGCCAGCACAATGATCACACCGACTGCGCCAGCGAGCCAGAACGGCCACTTTTTGCGCTTGGTCGACGCCTCACCGAGCGGCGGTTGCCCCGCGGGAGGCACTGCGTTCCACTGTGGTCCGGGATCGCGTGACATGGAAGACTCCCCGTGCTGATCGGACGATTGGAACGATTCGGATATTGAACCGCATCATCCCTCCCGGGCTCAACTCCGCGACCGTTCCTCGCCTGGTGGCATCCGAGGACCGGGAGATGTCAGCGCACCCTGCCCTACGCCTCGCTGGTGGTACCGATCGCCCGAGGCCGGCCCAACGAAACGTCAAAAGCGGCTTGCCGCTTCGTTTCGCAACTCAGTTCAGTGTGTCCTTCCGCTGGGAGCGGCGAACCTCGTTGAGAAGGTGAGAGAGGCGGTCGGCGTCACCACGTTCGTGAAGATGCACCATCGCGACGTTGCACTCCTGTCGCGCCTGGGCGGGAACACTGTTCGCGCCAACACGGACTTGCCCGTCGAGGTTGTGCCCGTAGTGCCGAAGCTCGCGGCAGCCCCTCCTGGCCGTGCGGTGCAGTCATCGCTGGCCCGAGCCCGAGCCGCCCGCTGATGGCGACCTGGAAGGGCCGTCAACGCGGGCAACGGCCTGCCTGCCGAGCTGCTGACTGGTCCCGACGCAACCGTGTGGGCACCCGGTGAGGTTGCTGTACCGGAGTGGTCGCAGGACACGCCGAAGGACCACAGACGCGCGATTGCCTATAAGGCGTGGTTCGCGGCGGGTGGGGCGTGGGGCGCCGCGCAGGGCCCCTGCCGCATCTCGGCTGGACCAGGCTGTTGCCGCCCGAGCTGGCCTACGTCGCCAAATCGCTCGGCCAGGCGCACGTCATCGACGGCGGACTCGGACCACCCTGGCAATGGCGGTCCGCGTGAGCGAGCACCCCTGCCGACGACCTCACCCTGTCCGTCGAGTTGGCCGGTGGCCCGTCCGTCAACGTGTGGGCACGCACCGCGACCCTGCTGCCGCGCTTGGACGACGACACCCCGACTGAGCACCGCCGGATCACCGCGTGACGGGCATAGCACACCGCCGGGGAGGCGTGGAACACTGTGCACGGGTTGCCCGCTGAGCTCTGGCACAGCTTGCTGTCGCCCGCGTTGCGCTACGTCGTCACCGCGGCGGAGGGCAGGGAGTGCGTCCGCGCCGGTATGGCCGCACCGTGGCAGGCGTAGTCACCACCGAAATGTCCGACCACACGGCTACCGTCCGTGTACCACCGTGCGCGACCAAAGTGACAGACTGGTGACTGATGAAGCAGGGGGTTGAGGTTCTGGACCGGGAGATGTACTCGGAAGCCGAGGCAGCCCGGCTACTCGGCCTGCACCAAGGAACGCTTCACTGCTGGCTCGACGGTGGAACCCGTCGCGGCAAGACTTACAAACCCGTCATCCGCACGGAGGCGCGGCATAAGCGAACTGTCACCTGGGCGGAGTTTGTCGAAGCGGCTCTACTACGGGAGTACCGCCGAACGCTTGGTGTTCCCATGACAGAACTTCGTGCATTCATTGATGGCCTACGTGAAGAATACGATGTGCCTACCCTTTGGCTCACCGGCAACCATTGGTCAGCGGCAAGACACTATACGACTTGCAGGCGGAATCGGGTTTAGCCGCGGAGTACTGCCTAGTTGCGTACGCGAGCGGCCAGTATGTACTGACACCGCCATCGCAGTCATACATGGACCGCGTCGTCTGGGTCGACGACATCGCGGCCGGATGGCGCCCCCATTCGGACCCCGACTCTTCAGTAAGGGTGTTACCTGATGTTCGCTTCGGCCGGCCTGCTGTGGGCGGCGTAAGCACTGAAGCGGTATGGGAGCTACGCGAGTCCGGGGAAGACGACGAAGAGATCGCGGAGTCGTTGGGCTTGCCGATCGCAGATGTTCGCTGGGCACTTTCGTACGAAACTTCGCTCAGGGCAGCCCGATGGCCAGTGACTCCCCGTCCGGCTCACGTGCGTTACTACTTCGACGCTGACGTGCTTGGATTGGTAAAGCACGTTGCAAGTGAGCGACCGGATTGCACCTATCCCGGTGACCCTGGTGTCGTCCTGCACAAAAGAGTTCGCCCGCCCTGTCGGATACGGCCCTCCACGAAGGACCCGATCTGGATTCCGCAGGTAACAGTGAAAGGCTGGCTAATTGTCACGCGGGACTCAAAGATTCAGGAGCACCGAGCGGAGATCGACGCCGTACGCAATAATGGTGCTCGGATGGTTGCACTCAACGGCCGTGACACTGTCGGAACTTGGAATCAGCTAGAGGTACTAATGCGACACTGGCGCTCCATTGAACAGGTGCGCGACGAGCGCGGTCCGTATAGGCGCACGTACGGCATCAGGGGCAAGGAGTCCCTCCGGGGCACGCGGCACGCGGCACGGGACCACCTCGGTAGACGGACGGGGCCACCGGTTGGGGCCTCCGGTACGCCTTGCCGTCCGTGCCGGTGAGGGGGCTGCGCGGGCTCGTAAGCTCCGGTCCTGCTCCCGCCGGTGCACCTGACGTGTGTCGCCCTGCCACCACGCCGCCCACCGCCGCTGCGGCTGTCACAGCCGCCACGCTGCCAGCACCGGGCACGGCGCGTGGCACACGGGCACGGGCACGGGGGCACGCCGAGCACGGGGCACGGCACGGGCAGGCGACCGAGCAGACGCGCACCGACCGACGCCCGAGAGCAGCACGCAACCTCGAAGGCAGAGGGCAGCGGGGACACCCCCAGCGCACCCACAGGCCGTCACGGAACTGCCTCGCCACTCCGTGCACGCCGCCAGCGGGCCGGCCGGCCGTGCTCCACCATAGTGGAGTCTCGGTGTCAACCGGGCACGAGCTGTGGTCAGTGGTCAAGCTCGAAACGGTTGCGGCCCTTGGCCAGTAATCGGCGTTTTTCATTCGCGCAACCCGGACGGACCCGCCAGTCGATCACTTCTCTCTAGTAGTGCTTCGGGTAACGTGACCCGATGGGGCGCCCGATCACGTCACCGGAACGCTCGACCTGCACTTGACCGTCACCCGCCCTACTCCGCTGGCGGCCTCGGGATAGAACTCCACGAGCGGTCCCGGATGTGGTTGGTTTCAGACTGCGCGAGTACGTCCTCCCAGTCGTCTCGCCGCATCTTCGCACCGTCGTTATTGGCCCACCGCACCGCATGCTCGACCAGCATCCGTGGAGTGGCCCTGTGGCCAGGGTGGCGCGGGAGGTGAATGTGGGGGTAGGTCGCAGCGCTCTTGCCGGTCGGATGCCAATGCATCTTCCATCGCCAACCGCCGTCCTGGTCGCCCAACTCGTAGTCGTACGCCAAGGTGGTGATCCGAAAGTGTCCCTCGGTGACGTCGTGCCGATCTGGGTCGCATTCCACCACGCGGAACTGTTGGCGGACTTGGAACGTCCCCACACCTGGCAACTTGATGCCCGACCCTCCGTTGACTACCCACGCGCCGTCTTGGTGCACCGTGTAGCCCCCGCTTCGGTCGATGTGGGCTGCCGCGTCAAGGCAACCCAATGCATCCCGAATCGGGTCGAGGTACCGCTCGACCGCCTCATGGGCCGTGCGGCCGGACACGGGTCAGCGAGCAAACGGCAGGACAGTCAGCACCGCAGACAAGCCTTCAACAGAGTCGGGGTCGACGTCATAGGTGCCGCGGTCGTAGTCCGCCAAGAACTGCGCCCCGGTTGTGTGCATCTCGTAGCGCACCACGCGGTCAAACACGTCGAATGCCTCAGCCCCAGACACCTCTTGGACCGGTGCCCGAAATCCAATAGCGCTGGTCATGGTGCCTCCTTGTCTGCCATTCGTGCCCTTTACCGGCACGCCGGCGCTCTGCGAACTTGACGGTACAAGGACTGCAATACGGCGACTCTGCTGCACTCGGACAATCGTGACCTACACCACACTAGTCACATCACGCCAAAAGCGCGATAGTTGTCACTCGACCGTCCAGCAACCCCCGACAGTCAGATCAAACGCCGCCAGCGACGCGCCGCCGACGCCGGAGCAGCGACCGTTGCAGCGACGCCGGTTTGATCCCGAGCTGCCGCGCAATCTCCTCGATCGAGATCCCGAACCGAATCAGGTGGTCGTACTCCTCCAGCCGGTGATACCGAGTCGCCACAAGCCGCGGTGTCGCTCGGGTGGTCACCGCGCGGCCGGCTGTCCAGGCACCGTCTGCTTCCCGGCGTCAGGAACCTTCTGGCCCCGACGCGGCAGATGCGCAGCGACCTGCAGCGTGCCGTCCAGCAGTGCCGACAGCTCGGCGTCAAACGCTGCCGCCGCCTCATCGACTTTGCCGCTCGTCGGGCCAGGACGGCGGCGGCAAATGAATAAGTGCCTGTACTGCGCGCCGAGGTCGGTGACGTAGTAGGTCCACGGGGACGCGAGGTGCTCACCAAGAACGGTTTGGATCGCGAACCGTGTAGTGGTCCGCACATACTTCTCGTCGCGCACAACCAGCCACCGCCCTCGGTCGTCTGCGAAGTCGTAGATTCGAGCCACGTCCCGTGGTTCCCAGTTGCTGACCGGCTGCACGTATACCCGCGTGAAGCCGTTGGCCCGCAGCACCTCGGGGACGGGCAGCTTGCGCAAGCCGGCTCATCGCTGCGCCTCGACAGCCTCGACCGCGGCCAGCAGCTCGACCTTGCGCTGCATCCACGGCGCCTTGACGTGCTCGGGTGCGTCGAAGGAACAAGAAAGAGGCCCTCGAAAGGGCCTCTGACCTGCACCGATAGTGGTGCGCGATACTGGAATTGAACCAGTATCAGTCAGAGGTTGCGTTACTGGGTGTGACCTGCACAGTAGGCGCCTGACCTGCTGTTACCCGCGACAGTATCGCGTGTCACACTTGGACGCAAGAGGACACGGAGGTACCCTCCTATTGCGCGTATGTTGCGCGCCAGACAGGGGAGTGATGACACGAGCACGGCGCGGGTTCGGTCGGATGCGGCAGTTCAAGTCGAAGCGGTGGCAGGCTTCCTATACGGCACCCGACGGACTCGTCTACATCGCCCCGAGCACGTTCGACACCAAGCTGGACGCCGAGGCGTGGTTGACCGACCGTCGCCGCGAGATTGACCGGGAGGTCTGGTCGCCGCCGGTCGAAGCGGCGCAGAGTCCGGTGACGCTGGGGGAGTACGCCGAGACGTGGCTACTTGACCGCACGTTGAAGCCGAGGACGCGAGACCACTACCGCCGCCTGCTCGATACCAAGATCCTTCCGACGTTCGGTGAAACCGCGCTGAAGGCAATCACCCCGGCCTCGGTGCGTAAGTGGCACGGCGGGATGGGCACGACGACGCCAACCCTGCGCAGCCACGCCTACGGTCTGCTGCGGACCATCCTGGCGACGGCGGTAGTCGACGGGCTGCTGAGCGCGAACCCGTGTCACATCGTCGGCGCGGGCAGCTCGACGCGCGTGCACAAGATCAAGCCCGCCACCCTGGCCGAGCTGGAAGCGTTGGTCATCGAGATGCCCGACCGGTATCGGGTGATGACGTTGCTCGCAGCGTGGTGCGCGCTGCGGTTCGGGGAGACGACCGAGCTGCGTCGGAAGGACATCGATCTTGATGCCGGCATGATCCACGTTCGCCGCGGGGTGACACGGGTCGCTGGTGAGTTCATCGTCGGCACCCCGAAGTCTGACGCCGGGACGCGCAACGTGGCGATCCCGCCGCACCTGATCCCCGCCCTGCGCGAGCACATGGGCAAGAGCATCGCCGGGGGACGGGACGGTCTGCTGTTTCCCGCCGCTGGCGACACGAGCCGCCACCTTGCCCCGGCCACGCTCTACCGGGTGTTCTACCGAGCGCGTGAGGCCGCTGGCCGACCCGATCTTCGGTGGCACGACCTGCGGCACACGGGCGCTGTGTTGGCCGCGAGCACCGGGGCGACGCTGGCCGAGCTGATGGGGCGCTTGGGGCACTCCACGCCGCAAGCCGCGCTGCGCTACCAACACGCCGCAGAGGGCCGGGACACGGCCATTGCACGGGCGCTGTCCGCACTGGCAGAGGGCGAGCGATGACAGACGACGGAACGTCCGCCGCTGGACGGGCTGACCTCGAACGTCGGGCGGCTGTCCAAGCTGAATACCTCCGCTACCAACTTGATGAGCTGCGGGAAACGCCTGCGCTGTGGCGCAGGTTCCGTCTGCTTCAAATCCGTTGTGGCGGCTGCGATTCTATAGTGGTTGAGATTATGAAGACCGACGTCTACGCCGTCATGCTTTACCACGCGAGCAAGCTGACATCGGGCGGACGAGTCAGTCGAACGCATACCCGCCGAGGCGAGCTGACCATGCACCCATTGCAGACTCCCCTTCCAGCCATCGGCGACGAGACAACGCTGATCAACTGCGCCTGCAACTGCTCCGGTGATTGGAACCTGACCGAGGCTTACGTGCTCGGGCTGGTCTCATCGGGTGTACGCAAGAAAGTCCTACACCAGCGCCGCTGAGATTCGGCGTGTCACGTGTGGACACACCGCACCACACGGGCTAACCTATTGGAGGTCAATGCGGCTGAGACCGCGGACGCTCGGCATCTGGATGGGCTACGAGCACTCCTAAGAGGGTGGCTCAGCTGTGACCAGATCAATCCGAACCCCAAGCCGCGCCGATCTTGCGCCCAAGCGTCTCGCAACTATCGCTGAGGCGGCCGAACAGGCCAGGTGCAATTCGCGCACAATCCGCCGCCGCATCGCCGACGGTTCACTCACCGGCTACCGCATGGGGCCGCGCCTCATCCGTGTCGACCTCAACGAGCTGGACGCCATCCTGCGTCCGATCCCCACCGCTGGCGATGGAGCGCTCTCTCGCGGGCGCCCCGTCGAGCGCCTCACCGGAGTCTGTCCGCCGAAGGCCAACGTCGAGGCGGCGACGATATGACGGCCACCGCGGTTGTCGCATCATCCACCGGTAGTTGGAACGGTGGCCCAGAGCGGGACAGGCTGATTACCGCTGCGCACGCCGTCCTGTCAAACTGCGGAGTCGAACTAAGCTTCACCAAGGTCCGGCGCATGGTGCAGAACTATGAGCGCCGGGCGCAGCGGTACGGCTTCGACTTCGGCAAGTTCATCGCCAACCAAGTCGTGATGAGCGAGCACCAGCGGCGCGTCGTCGCCGACGAGCTACGGAAGGTCACGGCGCACGTTGACCCCGTCGGTGAGCAGGCCGTCAGCAACGTCCTTAGGGATCAAGGGCGGCGACGATGAGTACCGGAACGTGGGAACGGGACCCCGGCACCGAGGCCCCGTCCGTAGATTCCAGCCCCGACCAAGGCACTGCATCTACGCATGATGATACCCCATGCGGGTACCAAACGTGCATGATGACGCACGCCTTGGCCTACGCCCGTGCCGGGCTCGACGTGCTGCCGCTGAAACCCGGCGGCAAGGCTCCGGCAAGCCTGCACGGCAAGGACGACGCCACGCACGACGTGCAACAGGTTCGCGACTGGTGGGTGCAGTGCCCCGACGCCAACATCGGCATCCGGCCCGCGCCGGGTGCCGTAGTGCTCGACGTGGACCCCCGCAACGGTGGCGCGTCCGCACTGGTAGAGCTCACCCGCCCACACGGCGGGCTGAGTCCAACGTGGACGGCCTACACCGGCGGGGGTGGCCTGCACGCCTGGTTCCGAGCGCCGGGACCGTACAAGCACGCTCTGTGCTGCGGGGTCGATCTCAAAGGGCACGACGGCTACATCGTCGCTCCGCCCTCACTGCATCCCAGCGGCACCCGCTACGTCTGGGTCAACGATCTACCGATCGCCGATGCTCCGCCGTGGCTGGCAGCGCTCGTGCGCAAGCCGGTGCGCCCGTTGCGCCCGGCGCTTGGCGTGCTCGGCGGAGTTGCCAGTGCCCGCGCCGACGATGCGCTTGTCGGTGTCGTGGCCCGCGCACGTTCCGGTGGCCGCAATGATGCCCTGCACTGGGCAGGGTGCCGGGCCGCTGAACGGGGTTCACCCCCGGCACTGGTGGCCAAGCTGCGCGGCGCCGGACTCGACGTAGGCCTGCCTGCCGACGAGATCGAGCGCACCCTCGCCTCCGCTGCGGGGGTGTCCCATGCCTGACGACGACACGAAACAGGCCGAGCACGACACGACGGTCGAGCAAGAGCTGCGCTACCTGCGGGCCAGGGATGAGGCCCGCAACCGGTACGCCGCCGAGGTCGACGCCGCGGAACCGGACGCCACCTACGACAAGCTGCTGGTCGACGGGGCCGCGTTCATCCTCGACATTCCGCCCGGCATCCCCGCTATCTGGGGCAGCGGCGATGAGGTGCTCTGGGCCGAGGGTGAGTCACTGCTCATATGCGGGCCGCCGGGGGTCGGTAAGACCACCCTGGCCGGTCTGGTGCTCACCGCGCTGCTCGGGCTGCGCACGGACGTGCTGGGACTGCCGGTGAAGCCGTGCACCAAGGTGCTGTACCTAGCGATGGACCGGCCGCAGCAGATCGCCCGCGCCCTCGCCCGCCAAGTGCACGCCGAACACCGAGACGTCCTGGCGCAACGCCTGGTCGTGTGGCAGGGACCGCCGCCATCGGACCTCGCGAAGCGGCCGAGCCGCCTGGCAGAGCTGGCCAAGGCCGCAGGGGCAGACGTGGTGATCCTGGACAGCCTCAAAGACGCCGCGGTCGGTCTTTCCGAGGATGAGGTGGGCGCCGGGTACAACCGGGCACGCCAGCTCTTGTTGCGCGAGGGGGTGGAGCTGGCCGAGCTGCACCACACGGTGAAGCGCGGCGGCAACGGTGGTGCACCGACCACCCTCGCCGATGTGTACGGGTCGACGTGGATCACCTCCGGCGCGGGGTCGGCGATCATGCTCAGCGGTGAGGCCGGCGATCCGGTGGTGAACCTGCGCCACCTGAAACAACCGGCGGCCGAGGTCGGACCGTACTCGGTGCTGCACGACCAGACGGCCGGGACGATGAGCATTGAGCACGCCGCCGACCTGGTGGCGATCGCCCGTGCCAGCGCACCCGGTGGTCTCACCGCGAAGGCCGCGGCCATGACCATCACCGACAAGACCGACGTGTCCAAGTCCGAGGTGGAGAAGGCCCGGCGCAAACTCGACCGTCTCGCCAAGGCCGGTCGGCTGGTGTTCTGCGAGGGCATCAAGGGTGGCCCCGATGGTGGTGTGCCGAGCACCTGGCACGGCGTTTCGACCGATCACGGGACCGATCACGCGAGTGCTTTCGACAATCCGATCACGCACCGATCACGCCGATCATGTTCCGAGACGTACCCGCAGGTCAGGACCGATCACGGGACCGATCACGGCGATCACGCGGGGGTCGATCACGTTTCCACCCCCCCCTGTAAGGGGGGTGGAACCAGGGCTCCGGCAAAGTCGTATTTCAGTAGGTCAGCAGGAGTGTGATTGGGCGGTGTGGGTTGCGGCTGTGATGTCGTAGGGCGGCGGTGATGCTGGTCTGGCTGCTCAGGCGTATGAGGCTGAT
>JAABUM010007326.1_pt1 | contig 10211 bp, 13 predicted proteins | sample 5559161 | NCBI WGS metagenome assembly JAABUM01 (sample SAMN10711868, study PRJNA513369) | rock metagenome | isolation source: Antarctica rocks | place: Antarctica: Victoria Land, Siegfried Peak nord | reverse complement strand
TTTGGTTGGCGCCGGTCCCGATGAGCTCGGGCGGCCGATCTGCGCTGAGGACCACCAGCGGCACCCTCGAGTAGCTGGCCTCCAGCACGGCCGGATGCAGATTGGCGACCGCCGTACCGGAGGTCGTCGCCACGGCCACCGGCGCACCGCTGACCCGGGCCAGGCCCAGCGCCAAGAAGCCGGCGCTGCGCTCGTCGATGCGGACGTGCAGGCGTAGCCGCCCCTCCTGGTCGGCGGCGTACAGCGCGTAGGACAGCGGCGCGTTTCGCGAGCCGGGACAGAGCACCGCCTCGCGCACCCCGCCGCGCACCAGCTCGTCGACGAGGACGTTGGCCTGCGCGGTGGAGGAGTTCACACCGCAGAGCCTGGCAGAGATGGCTTTGCCGCATGCGAGGTGGCAGCGTGAGGCCCGTGCGTACCGACTTCGACCCCGACGAGACCGGGCACCGTCGCTTCTATAAGTTGCTGACCTCCGTCGTCGTCCCGCGTCCCATTGCCTGGGTCTCCTCCCGTTCGGCGCAGGGAGTGGACAACTTGGCGCCGCACAGCTTCTTCACCGTTGCCGCGGTGAGCCCCCCGGTGGTGCAGTTCACCTCGGTGGGCCGCAAGGACAGCCTGCGCAATATCGAGGCCACCGGTGAGTTCGTGGTGTGCCTGGCCGCCGAGCCCCTCTTCGAGCAGGTCAACGCCACCTCGACGAACTTCGGCAACGACACCAGCGAGTTCGACACCGTCGGACTGGAGCGCGAGCCCAGCCGCACGGTGTCGCCCCCGCGAGTGGCCGCCTCCCCGGTGGCCCTGGAGTGCCGGCTGCGGCAGGTCATCGAGGTGGGCGACTGCTTTGTGGTGCTCGGTGACGTATTGCACGCGGCGGTGGATGCCAGTGCGCTGGGCGAGGACGGGCTGCCGGTCCTCGAGCGGCTTCGTCCGCTGAGCCGCTTGGGCCGCGACGAATGGGGGCTGTGCCCGGAGGTTCGCGAGATCAGCCGAATCCGCGTCGAGGAGTGGCCTGGCCACTACCAACGCTAGTGGGCGGGGCCAAGGTGCTTTCCGCGCGCGGCGGCGGTGGCTGGCTGGCCGTCGCCGCGGCGACGTGCGCCACCGTCGCGCTGTTCGGCGCCCTGCAGGTTCCTTCCGCGGCGCTGGTGGCGGGTCTGGCGGTCGGCATCGGGTTCGCGCTGACCGGCGCGAGCCCGGGCGTGCTGCCGAAATGGGGCATGACCGCGGCTCAGGCGACGCTCGGGGTGGTGATCGGCGCCTTGGTGCAGAGCTCGACGGTGAGCGCACTGAGCGCGGTGTGGCTGCCGGTACTCGCGGTGAGCGTGGCGACCCTGGCCCTGAGCGTGCTCGGCGGTCTGTTGCTGGGGCTGCACCGCGAGGTGGACCCGCTCACCGGCTCACTGGCGCTGACCGCGGGCGGCGCCTCCGGGCTGACCGCGATCAGTCGGGACCTGGGTGCCGACGAGCGGCTGGTGGCCGTGGTGCAGTACCTCCGGGTGGTCGTGGTGATCGCCTTGATGCCCGTGGTGACCGCCCTGGTGTTCCGTCCGTCCCCCGCCATCGGCGGCCCGGGTCCTTCCGATGCCGCCGCGCCGTGGTACGTAGATCTCGCGTTCCTGGGGGCGTGTTGTGCGGCTGGTCTGCCGGTGGGGCGGCTGCTGCGCCTGCCGGCCGGGGCGCTGCTGGGGCCGCTGCTGGTGGCGGCGACGCTGACCTTGACGGGCGTTTCGATGCATGCCGCCGTGCCCGGGATGCTGGCCGTCGCAGCGTATGCGGTGATCGGTCTGCAGGCTGGGCTGCGCTTCACCAGCGACAGTGTGCGCATGGTCGCGAGGGTGCTGCCGCTGGCCGCTGGGCTCATCGCGGTCGTCCTGGTGGCGTGCGCCGGCCTGGGGGTGTTGCTCGCCCGGCTGGCGGACGTCTCCCCCGCTGGTCGGGTACCTCGCCACCACGCCAGGTGGGCTCTACGCCGTGCTCGCCACCGCTCAGGACAGCGACGCGGACGTCACCTTCATCCTCGCGGTACAGCTGGTGCGGGTACTGCTCATGCTGCTGCTGGCTCCGGTGCTGGCCCGGACCCTGCCGCGGCTGCTCAGGCGTCGCCCGGTGGCGGCCAGGCGGGATGGCCCGCTGCCAGCAGTGCGTGACACCGACTGAGCCGCTCCCGCCACCACCGCTGCCGGGACGGCGGGGCGGCCAGGACGCTCAATCGCTCGTCGTCCGGGGACACCGCACCCACCAGAAGCTGACCACCCACCACGGACACCGTGGCGACGTTGTCGGTGAACAGGCCGCCGGTGGCCAGGCCGCAGGCGTGGTCGAGCATCGGGAGGGCCGCGGCGGCAGCCAACCCCGCGGCGATACCCACGGCACTGTCCAGGGCACTGGAAACCACCACCGGAAGGTCGTGCTCCTCGCGCAGGGTGCGCGCGAGCGAGAGCACCCGGCGCATGCCGCCCAGCGGCGGCACCTTGAGCACGGCCACGTCGGCGGCGCCGGCCCGAGCCACCCGCAGGGGATCCTCGGCGCGGCGGATGCTCTCGTCCGCGGCGATCGGCACGTCCACCCCGGCCGCGGCCAGCCGGGCGCGCACCTCGGCTAGTTCCTCGACGTCCGCACACGGCTGCTCGGCGTACTCCAACGGTCCCTGCCCCCGCAGGGCCGTGAGTGCGCGGACGGCCTCGGTGGCGGTCCAGCCGCCGTTGGCGTCCACCCGCACCCGCGGCACCAGCGCACGCACCGCGGCAACCCGGGCCAGGTCGTCTTCCAGGCTCTGGCCCCGCTCGGCCACCTTCACCTTCGCGGTGGTGCACCCCGGGAAGACCCGCAGTACCTTGGGAACGCGTTCGGCCGCCACCGCGGGCACCGTGGCGTTGACGGTGACGGTGCCGCGCAGCGCCTGCGGCGGACCCCACCAGGCCGATTCCAGGGCTGCGGCCAGCCACCACGCCGCCTCTGCGTCGTCGTACTCCGGAAACGGCGCGAACTCCCCCCACCCGGCTGGCCCCCGCAGCAGCAGCACCTCGCGGACGTCGATGCCCCGGAACCGCACCCGCAGCGGCAACTGCACAACGTGAACATCAAGGGGGGTGGGCAACACAGCCCCATCCTTGCGCAATCGGGGCGCGAACTGACCCCATGGGGAAACAAATGCACCCCGATTAGGCTGGCTGCCATGACCTTCGACCCCAGCCTGTGGCGCCCGGTAGCCGGATTCGAGAACCTCACCGACATCACCTACCACCGGCACTTCAGCGACGGCACCGTGCGGGTCGCCTTCGACCGGCCGGAGGTGCGCAACGCCTTTCGGCCGCACACCGTCGACGAGCTGTACCGGGCACTGGAGCACGCCCGGACGACCTCCGACGTCGGCTGCGTCCTGCTCACCGGAAACGGGCCGAGCCCGAAGGACGGCGGCTGGGCGTTCTGCTCCGGGGGTGACCAGCGCATCCGGGGGCGCAGCGGCTACCAGTACGCGGAAGGGGAAACGGGCGAGACCGTGGACCCGGCGCGCGCCGGGCGGCTGCACATCCTCGAGGTGCAGCGGCTCATCCGGTTCATGCCCAAGGTGGTCATTGCCGTGGTCAACGGCTGGGCGGCCGGCGGCGGGCACAGCCTGCACGTGGTGTGCGACCTCACCCTGGCCAGCCGCGAGCACGCCCGGTTCAAGCAGACCGACGCCGACGTGGGCAGCTTCGACGGGGGTTACGGCTCGGCGTACCTGGCCAAGCTGGTGGGGCAGAAGAACGCCAGGGAGATCTTCCACCTCGGTCGCGCGTACACCGGTGAGCAGATGCAGCGGATGGGCGCGGTGAACGAGGTGGTCGACCACGCCGAGCTGGAGGCCACCGCGGTGCAGTGGGCGGCCGAGATCAACGCCAAGTCCCCCACCGCGCAGCGCATGCTCAAGTACGCCTTCAACCTCGCCGACGACGGCCTGGTCGGCCAGCAGCTGTTCGCCGGGGAGGCCACCCGCCTGGCGTACATGACCGACGAGGCCGTGGAGGGTCGGGACGCCTTTCTGCAGAAGCGGGAGCCCGACTGGAGCCCGTATCCCTGGTACTTCTGAGCCACGCCCTGGTAAGCCGGACGCATGGAGATTCTCAGCAGTCGCCTCATCCTGCGCCCGGCCGACCCGGTTCGGGCGGTGCGGTTCTACCGGGAGGTGCTGGGACTGGCGATTTACCGGGAGTTCCCCGGGGGCACGGTGTTCTTCCTCGGCCAGGGCCTGCTAGAGGTTTCGGGGCACGGTGCTGGGGACTCTGCCGCCGGCAGCACCGTGATATGGGTGCAGGTGCGCGACCTCGCGGACACCGCCGCCGAGTTGGCCCTGCGCGGCGTACCGATTGACCGGGAGCCGCGGCGCGAATCGTGGGGTCTGGATGAGATGTGGGTCAGCGACCCGGACGGTGTGCGCGTGGTGTTCGTGGAGATCCCACCAGAGCATCCCCTGCGCACCGACGTCCGCTCGCGCTGAGAGGATGCGCGCATGAGCCAGGTCCTGCGGGCGCTGCCGGTCCCGGACGGGACTGAGGCGCTCGATCTGCTGCCCGACCTGGCCGACGCCCTCATCGGTGCGGGCCCGGCGTGGCTGCCGGTCCCGGCGAGGGACGGGCGCGAGACCGCACGGCTGGTCGACGCACTCGGGGTCGACGAGCCGATCCCGGACGGCATTGCCCTGGTGATGGCTACGTCCGGTTCCACGGGCATCCCCAAAGGGGCCATGCTGCCAGCTCGCGCGCTGCGAGCCAGTGCCACCGCAACGCACGCCAGGCTGGGTGGCCCGGGTTCCTGGTTACTGGCACTTGCCGCGCACCATATCGCCGGCATGCAGGTACTGGTGCGGAGCGTGCTGGCGGGCACCGAGCCCACCGTGCTGCCGATGCACGGCGGGTTCGACCCCGCGGCGTTGGTGCCCGCGGTGGCCGCCATGCCCGCGGGGCGGCGCTACACGTCCCTGGTGCCGACGCAGCTCGTCCGGGCGCTCGAGCATCCCGGGGCCACCGCCGCCCTCGCCGAGCTGGACGCGGTGCTGCTCGGCGGTGCGGCGACCCCCGCCGTTCTGCACTCCCGCGCGCAGCAGGCCGGCATCACCGTGGTGCGCACCTACGGCATGAGCGAAACCTGCGGTGGCTGCGTCTACGACGGGGTGGCGCTGGACGAGGTACGGATCCGGATCGAGGACGGGCGGGTGCTGCTCGGCGGGGCTGCCCTGGCCGCCGGATACCGCAACCACCCCGGGCACCCGGCGTTCGCCGAGCCGGGGTGGTTTCGCACGGATGACGCCGGCGTCATGGCGAATGGCGTGCTCAGCGTGCACGGCCGGAGGGACGACGCCATCACCACCGGCGGCCTGACCGTACTTCCGCAGGTGGTGGAGGCAGCGCTCGCGGCCCACCCTGGTGTCCGGGAATCCGCCGTGCTCGGCATGCCCGACGAGCAGTGGGGCCAGCGCGTGGTCGCCGTCGTGGTTCCTGGTGCCCCGGCGCCGACCCTTGCGGAGCTGCGCGAGCACGTCAGCGGCACGGTGGACAGCGCGGCCGCGCCCAAGGAGCTGCACCTGGTGGACCACCTGCCGCTGCGCGGACCGGGAAAGGTGGATCGGCGCGCGCTGGCTGACGCGCTACGCAAGCGGGCGCAATAGCCCGCGAGTCGGTCAGGACGAGATCACACTGTCGCGTCTTGTAGCACACATTGCTACGATCAGGGCATGACGAAGACCATCGCTCAGCGTGAACTACGCAACGAGAATGCCAAGGTGATCGAGGCCGTGACGGCTGGCGAAACCTTCGTCATCACGCGCAACGGCGAACCGGTCGCCGAGCTTCGGCCGCTTCGGGCGGGCCGCCGCGCATTCATCTCCCGCGAGGAGGTCTCGGCGCTGGCGGCAGCCGACGTGCGAATCGACCGGTATCAATTTCGCGCCGACCTCGACCAGGTGATCGACCAGGGACTGTGACATGACGTCCGGGCTACTCGATACGTCGGTGGTCGTCGACTGGCACGACCCCATCGTTGTCGCAGCGTTGCCAGACCAGATGGCCATCTCCGCAATCACCGCTGCCGAACTGTCGGCCGGACCGCACCTCGCCGCCACTCCGGCCGAAGCGGCGAAACGACAAGCTCGGCTGCAGGAAGTCGAAGCGAAGCTGGAACCGCTCCGGTTCGACGGCACGGCCGTACGTAGCTACGGACTCGTGGTCGCCGCGGTTGTCCGCCAAGGACGCAAGCCGCGCAGCCGATTCGCGGACCTGCTGATCGCAGCTACCGCACACGCAAACGGTCTCGATCTATACACCCGCAACGGCGACGACTTTGCAGGACTCGAAGACCTCGTCGACGTCATCACCATCTAATCGCCAGACACGTCCCACGGCGCGCGTCCATCGGCGTTAGCAGCGCTCGGCGAGCCCGGAAAGCCGGTCGAGGGAAGACCGTAGTTTGTCCTCGGTGGTGGCGCGAGCGCGCGTGAAGCGCTTCTCATCGGTCAACCCTGACCAGTCGTAGGTATGGGTTACCCGAACGTGTGTTGCGTCCAGAGGCTCAAGCTCCCACCGCCACAGGTGACCCGGCGGTTGCTGACCGGGTTCCGCCGGCAGCCAGGCGATGCGACGTCCCTCTTCGAACTCCACGACGCGATTCTCCCTGACGCTGCCCTGAGTGAGCGTCATCGTGAACACATCGCCCACGCTGTGTACGCGTTGTCCCCCTGGTCCTTCTGCCAGATTGTCGTTGCCATCCCATCGAGGCTGCTGCGCGGGATCAGCAATCAGCTCGAAGACCCGGTCCGCCCCGGCCGCAATCTCGCGGTGGGCACTCACCTGACGATGATCGATGTTGTCGGTCATGGACCTCATCGAACCACTACGTAGGTGCACACCGTCCTTGGCTGACGCGCTACGCAAGCGGGGTGCAAGAGCCTGCAATAGAGCTGCAAGCCGGCTGCAAGGACGGGCCCGCAACCTCGGTGCCACCCCGCATCCAAGGAAAGGCACCACATGGCCCCCTCTTCTGCACCTACCATCGAGGCCGAAGGGCTGGTCAAGTCCTTCGGCCGGTTCCGGGCCGTGGACGGCGTCAGCCTGACGGTGCCCACCGGCTCCGTGTACGGCGTCCTCGGCCCCAACGGCGCCGGTAAGACCACCACCATCCGGATGCTCGCCACTTAGTTGCGCCCGGACAGCGGCCACGCGAAGATCTTCGGCCACGACGTGGTGCGCGAGCCCACCGCCGTCCGTTCGCTGGTCGGCGTCACCGGCCAGTACGCCTCCGTGGACGAGGACCTCACCGCCACCGAGAACCTGATCGTCTTCTCCCGCCTGTTAGGCCTGAGCCGGGCGGCGGCACGGCGCAAGACCGTCGAGCTGCTGGAGGAGTTCAGCCTCACCGAGGCGGCGGACAAGCCGCTCAAGGAGTTCTCCGGGGGCATGCGGCGTCGGCTCGACCTGGCTGCCGGCCTCATCGCCGCCCCGCCCCTGCTGTACCTTGACGAGCCGACCACCGGGCTTGACCCGCGGACCCGCTCGCAGATGTGGGACACCATCCGGCGCCTGGTGGCTGCGGGCTCGACCGTGCTGCTCACCACGCAGTACCTGGAGGAGGCCGATCAACTCGCCGACCGGATCGCCGTCATCGACCGGGGCAAGGTCGTCGCCGACGGGACGATCGACGAGCTCAAGGCCTCGGTGGGCACGTCCGCTCTCCAGCTGACCCTGGCCGAACCCGCCGAGCTGAGCCAGGCCCGCTCGCTCATCGCCGGCATCCTCGGCGTGGAGGTCGGCGTCGATGCGGAGAACACCCGGCTCACCGCCCCGATGCCGGATCCCGCGCACACCCCGGAACTGCTCATCCGGCTGCGCGACCACGGCATCGGCATCAGCGAGATCAACGTGCAGAAACCCAGCCTCGACGAGGTCTTCCTGACCCTCACCGGTCACGGCGCCGAGTCGGCAGAACCCGACAGGAGCGTGGCATGACCACCACCATCAACCCCACCCAGCACAGCGTCGCGCCAGCCCCCTTGCCCACCGCCAGCACCATCGGCCTGGCCCAGACCGTCGCGAACACCTCCACGATGGCCTACCGCGGACTGCTGAAGATCAAGCACAACCCCGAACAGCTCTTCGACGTGGTGATCCAACCGGTGATCTTCACGCTCATGTTCACCTATATCTTCGGCGGGGCCATCTCCGGAGACGTCGCCAGCTACCTGCCGGTGATCATCCCGGGCATCCTGGTACAGACGGTGATCACCACGTCCCTGGTCACCGGCACCCAGCTGCGGGAGGACATGGACAAGGGAGTCTTCGACCGCTTCCGCTCGCTGCCCATCGCCCGGATCTCTCCGCTGTCCGGCGCCCTGCTAGCCGACGTCGTCCGCTACGGGATTGCCACCGTCATCACCTTCGTCATGGGGCTCGTCATGGGCTACCGGCCCGGCGGAGGCTTCCTCGGAGTGCTGGGTGCCGGGATCTTGGTGGTGTCCTGCTCGTGGGCGATCAGCTGGATCTTCGCCTTCATGGGCGTGATGATGCGCAAGGCTTCGGCGGTGCAGGGCATCTCGATGTTGGTGCTGTTCCCGCTGACCTTCATGTCCAACGCCTTCGTGCCGGTGGACACCATGCCGGGCTGGCTGCAGGCCTTCGTCAAGGCCAACCCGGTCTCCCATCTGGTCAGCGCGGTGCGGGAGCTGGCCAATAATGGCCAGGTCGGGACTGAGTTCGCGCTCTCCCTCGTCGGTGCCGCCGCGGTGGTCGCCGTCATGGCGCCGCTGACCGTCCGGGCCTACATGCGCAAGGCCTGATAGCGCCGGCCCAACAGTCGCTGCAGCTCCACCCCAATGTCCCTGCGCCGCAGGGCAGCGGCCCGGCTGATCTCGGCATCGACCAGCTCGTCGCCGACGGTCAGCCGGGCCGCGCTCATGTGCCGGTCCACTCGCAAAGACGGGTAGTCCTGGCGCGGCGCCGCTCGCGCCGCGGTAGCCAGCAGCCGCACGCCGTTCTCGTACCATCCGGGATCGCCAATGTCCAAACTGGACACCGCCAGGGCCAGCGCCCCGGTGATCGGCAGGTCCACGAACGTCTGGCCCGCTCGGTCCCCGAGGTCACGGGGCAGCACGGTATCGAGCAGGGGCGCCAGGAGCTCCCGGGCAGGGTGCCGTGCGCCGACGGCGACGTGCGCACAGACCGCGGCGGAGGTCACCAGTGACGCGAACGGGTCCGCAAATTGGGCGGCCTCGGCGAGCCCGCACAGGACAACGGCCCTGCGGTACGGTTCGAGCCCGCTGTCCGTCTTGCCCTCCGCGAGATCGGCTTCCGCCAGGGTTGCCGTCACGGCAGCCTCGTACTCGGTATCGGAACCCTGGTTGGCCGGCCCGCCGATCAGCGGGCCCTGTTGCGGGCCGAGCGCCGCCAGCGCCTCCCTGCGCCCCTGCTCCACCTGGCCCGCCCCTACCAGCGCCGCACCGACGAATCCCCTGGACTGCGCGCTCTCCTCATAGGCGTGCAATTCGTGCAGGATCTGCGCAGACAGCCGGTAGTACCCCACTGCTTCCGCATACCGGGCGGCCTGGCTGTGGAGGCTGCCGAGCATCTGCGCGGCCATGCCCTGCGCCCACCGGTCTCCGTACTGCCGCGCGAGGTCCAGGCCACGGACGGTGTCCCGCCACGCCTGCGCCCGATTGCCCGCGTTCTCCTGGAGGTTCGCCCGGATCAGGCGGGCCAGGCACCGGGTGTTCGGTCGCGCCGAACGCACCCCCGCGGCGAGCAACCGCCCGAGTCCTCGGCCACCCGGCCCCGCCAGCGCAGCGCGCGCGGCCAGCAGCAGGGTCTCGTCGAGGTCCGAACACCCGACAACCAGGCGCCGCAGGCGGGTCTTCGCCTGGGCGAGTGGACGGCTCACCCCACCGAAGCCGAGGTGCACGACGGCCGCCAGGTAACTGGCAGCCACCAGGTTGGGGTTCAGGTCCGCGAACTCCCCCGGGAACCGGAAACGTCGAGGATGCGCGGCGCCCAGAGGTACACCTCGGAATGCGCCCCCCGCATCGCCCAGTACACGGCTAGGACGGGAAACACCGTCAGCGCCGTGCGTGGCTCGTGCTCGGTGACCCCCAGCGCAGGGCCGAAACCAGGTTCTCGTGCTCGGCTTCGAGCCAACCGATCGCATCCAGCTGCTGCCCGTTCAGGTACAGCCCGACGAGCTGCACCGCCAGC
>JAABUM010007324.1_pt1 | contig 10211 bp, 11 predicted proteins | sample 5559161 | NCBI WGS metagenome assembly JAABUM01 (sample SAMN10711868, study PRJNA513369) | rock metagenome | isolation source: Antarctica rocks | place: Antarctica: Victoria Land, Siegfried Peak nord | reverse complement strand
GAAGGTCTCCGACGCCGAGATGGCGACCCTCCACCTGCGGCGCGACCCCTTCCACGGCGAGTGGAACTACACCCTCACGCCCCGCACAATGGGCGACGGGCAGGTTATTCCCTGACGAGCCCTTAGCGTTGCGTTGCACGCATCCGTGGCGGGGTGGCCGGGGCCAGCCCCACCCGCCCGCTTCAGGGGCGGGTCGCCGCTGCGGCGAGGAGGGACCCGCCCCACGCCCTACCCCGACCCCTATTCGTGCAACAGACGCGCTAAGCGGGGGGTGCCGTGGCGGGCGGGTCGAGCGGGAGGCGCACGGTGATCGTCGTCCCCGCCCCTTCGACGCTGGCGATCACCAGGCTCCCCCCGTGCGCCGCGACGATCTCGCGGGCGCTGGCAAGTCCCAGGCCGGTCCCGCCGATGCGCCCCACCACATTGCCGCCGCGAAAGAAATGCTCCCCGAGGCGCGGCAGGTCGTCCGCCGGGATGCCAACCCCGCGATCCGCGACGGTCAGGGTCGCCCACGGGGTGCCCGCCCCATCCGGCCCCGCCGCGACCAGTCGCACCACGACCGGTTCGCCACCGGGGCTGTATTTGAGCGCGTTCGCGACGAGATTGCCCACCGCGCGTTCCAGGCGCGACGGATCCAACTGGCCCGGCAGCGCCGTCGCGGCGGGTTCCAGGTGCAGCCGCCCGTCCGCCGTCTGTAGCTCCTCGATCACCCGTTGCACGATCGTCGCCAGATCGGTCGGTTGGCGTTCCATCGTCAGCGCCTCCCCGGCCCGCACGCGCGCGAGGTCCAGCTGCTCCTCGACCAGCGCATTCGCCCGCCCGGTCGCCGCGACGATCTGCCCCAACCGTGCGACGAGCGTCGTCGCGTCGGGGGTCTGCCCGCGCGCCGCCCCGCGTTGCAACAGCTGGGCCAGGCCGCGAATCGTCGTCAGCGGCGTCCTGAGATCGTGTGCCACTGCGGCGAAGAACGTCTCGCGCGTCCGTTCCAGCTCCTTCAGCGGGGTCAGGTCGGAGAAGGCCGCCACCGCCGTGGTCACCACCCCGTCCGCGTCGCGCACCGGGGCGACGTTAACGCTGAGGCTGACGATCTGCCCGTCCCCGCGCCGATAGAGCAGCTCCTCCTCCAGGAGCGTCTCGCCGTCCACCACCGCGCGCACCAGCGGGTGCTCCTCGGGGCGGTAGGGGCTGCCGTCCGGGTGGATCACGCCGTACTCGGCGTAGCCATCCACGCCGTCCACCGGGATCAGCGGGTGTCCCAGCAGCGCCTCGGCGCGGGCGTTGAAGTGGCGGATATCCCCAGCGGGCACCGCCGCGATGATCACGCCAACCGGGAGTTGTTCCAGCACCGTGGCGAGGAACGCCCGCTCGGCCTCCGCCGCCGCCGCCGCCGCCTGGGTCGCCCGCCGCGCCCGCACCTGCTCGGTCACCTCGTAGCCGGTCGCCAGGATGCCGTCGATCGCGCCCGCCGCGTCGCAGGTCGGCTGGTAGACGAAGGAGACGTAGGCTTCTTCCAGCGCCCCGGCCTCGCCCCGCGCGAACGTGATCGGCATCTCGGTGCCGACGAACGGCGTGCCGGTCGCGTAGACCTCGTCGAGCAACTCGAAGAAGCCCTGCCCCGCCACCTCGGGCACCGCCTCCCGCACCGGCTTGCCGACCGGGTCGCGCCCGCCGATGAGCCGACGGTATTGCCGGTTGGTGCTGCTGAAGGTGTGCTCCGGCCCCGCCAGGATCGCCAGGAAGACCGGGGCATCTTCCATCAGGCCGGCGAGGCGGTGGGGGTCGCGCGCGGGGTCGGCGTATCGTTCGTGACTCACGTCGCTGTCCCTTCGCCGGTCGGCCCGGTCGCTAGCACGCCGCAACAGCAAAAGCGGTCGGTAGGATAGCACGCTTCGCGTCGCCGCGTGCATGGCGAGGGCGTATCTTCAGGGTCGAGGCAACGTCCATCGAGGAGGCAAGTACCAACGCCGAACCACACCCGTAGTATCAGCGCCTGTTATGCACTTTCGGGCGTATATACCGGTCAGCTCGCCTCGAATGAGGCGCGAGCCATACTCAGGGCCGGATTGACCACCGTTCCGGCCTCGGTTCCGGCGAGATTAGCCGCAGATCGGTATGCCCTGATTACGATCAAAACCAAAGCGCACGAAAAAGCGCATAACAGGCTCTGGTGCCGCGTCTCACCGCTACGCGGCGGGTGGCCGGGGCCGGCCCCACGCCGTCACCCCACACGTATTCGTGCAACGAGTCACTTAAGGGGCACCCGCCAGACGGTGCACCAGGGCGAAGAGGTTCCCCAGATCGAAGGGCTTGGCGAGGAAGGGGACCGGGGGCGGCGCGGATTGTGACGGGGTGACCGCGCTCATCAATAGGATCGGCGGGGTACCCATCGGCGCGGCGTGCAGCCGCGCGATCAGCCCCGCCCCGGAGAGGCGCGGCATCATATTGTCGGTGATCACCAGCGCCGGACATTCGCGCGCGATCTGGTCGAACGCCGCGAGCCCATCGGCGACCGTCACCACATCATACCCCTCGATCATCAGCGCGTCGGCCAGGAGTTCGCGGATCGGGGCTTCGTCATCCACGATCAAGATCGTCGTCATCAGCCGCCCCTTTCCCGCGCCATCGCGCGCTACAACGACTACACGACGCAAGACCCTTGCCATCCTTTCTTGCCGCTTGCCGCAACAATCTGTCACTTAACGAACAAGCGCGACGATCCGGCGCGCGACAGCGGCGCACCACCGTAGCACTGCGTTGCACGCAGACGTGCCGGGGTGGCCGGGGTCCGCCCCACGCCGCGCCCCCGCGACACACCAGTACCAGGATAGGACTATCGGACCGGTCATGCCGGACATATGGGCCATAAAATGACTTTGGAGCCAGATGATGGCATAAAAATGGCGGTAGGGACCACTGGAACGAACGCTGTGTTGTGATAACACAGGATGAACGTGAAAAGGTGACGGCATGGTGTTATCCGCGCGTGGCGATACCCCTCCCCCCGCCTTCGCCGACGAAACCGCGCTGCTCACGGCGATCGTCGCGCGCGACCAAACCGCGTTCGCCGAACTCTACGACCGCTATAGCACCTCCGCCTACCGCCTCGCCTACCAGCTCCTCAGCGAGCGCGGCGCGGCGGAGGATGTCGTCCAGGAAGTCTTCCTGGCGATCTGGCGGCGAGCGGCGGGGTTCGACGCCACGCGCGGCAACGTCCAGGCGTGGCTCCTCACCAGCGTGCGCCACGCCGCGATCAGTCGCCTCCGTGGCAAGCACGGGCGCACCCGCTGCGATGTCCCCCTCGACGCCCTGGCCGACTTCGCCACGGGCGACGACCCGCAAGTCACCGTGGAGGCGAGCGAGCGCCGCGCCATCGTGCGGCGCGGCCTCGAGGTCCTCCCCGCCGCCCAGCGCGAGGCGATCGAACTCGCCTACTTCGCCGAACTGACCTGCGAGGAGATCGCCGCCCGCACCGCCGTGGCCCTCGGGACCGCCAAAGGTCGCCTCCGCCTCGCGCGCGGTCGCCTCCGCACCGTCCTCGCCCCGATGGTGCTGTAAGCCAGCAATACCCACCGCCGCACCGCAACGCCGCCATCGCCCCCCAGGATGTTTCCTGGGGGTTCGTCACGTCCGCGACCCCATGTGGAGAAACGTCGGGGCAGCCCGATCGGCGCAACAGGCTATGGCGGCGTGGTGCGCGTCGGGGTGCCGCTGCCGGGAGAAACCGGGGCCAAACCGAAGCGGTATGGAGTCGGCCAGACCTGCGAGGGGAGGGTCGCGGCGGTCGTCAGGCGATAACCGGGTGGCACAGTCACCGCCACCACAAGCCCCGGATCGGTGCAACTCCGCAACCCGGTACGAAGCTCGACCCGCCCATCCGCGCCGGTCGCTTCCGACAAGACCACTCGACCATCGCTCGCTACGATCGTCACGCCCGGCAGGGAGGGTTCACCCCCTTCTCGCACGCCGTTTTCGTTCGCATCGAGCCACGTTTCCGCCAGCCCGAGCCAGGCGCAATCACGAAATACTTCTGGGGTGCGGGTCGGCGGGGGCGGCGCGGTCGATGCGATCATTGAGGTCGTCTGCACCGTCACGATCGGCGTCACCCTGGTCGGCGTGGTCGGTGTGGTCGGCGTCACATCGCCCACCGCCGCACAGCCACAGAGCGCCAGCAGTGCGACGATGACCAGCGATAAGCGCACGCTCACCTCCCGGGATACACGCCCCGCGCCGCCCGGAAAGCGGCACCTCAGCCCAAAAAAGCTACGCCTTCTCTGGCTACTGGCTACTGGCCACTGACTACTCGCTCACGACTCGCTACTCCCCCACCCGCGCCAAAAACCGCGCCCCGATACCGAGCGACGCCCGGACCGCCCCCGCCACGATCGCCAGCGCCAGGAGCGGCCCCACGAGCCACGCCGCCAGCACCAGACCCGGCGCGAACGCCACCGCCACGAACGGCAGGCAGAGCAGCAGCCCCGCCACCCCCGCCACGAGCACCCCCGCGATCAGCGAGATGAGGTTCCCCCACCCCGACGACATCTTGCGCGGGTCGTCCCAATCGAGCTTCGCCCACGGCACCGCCGCCCCGGTCGCCGTGGCGAGGATCGCCGCGCCCAGCAACTGGATCCCGAACCAGCCGTAGAGGAAGCCGACCGCGCTGAAGCCGCGCCAGAGCGTCGCCCCCAACAGCAGCAGCGTGCTCAGGATCGCGAACGGCACCAGCGCGGCGGCGAGCTTCCCGCGCAACAACTCCTGCCCCGAGATCGGGGCCAGCTTCAGCATCCACCACGCCCGCCCCTCCATGCTGATCGCCGTCGCCGCGACGCGCCGGAAGATCAGCACCGTGGCGAGCAGGATCCCCCCCGCCACGACGATCCCGACCGGATCGACTGTCCCCCCGCCGAGCCCGCTCAGCGTATCGGTCAGCGCGCTCGACGACCGCCGCCCGCCGCCGATGATGTTAAAATAGACGATCGGCAGGATCACCAGCGGCGTCAGGAGTTGCGCGAAGTTGCGGAGGTCGCGCGGGATCGTGCGCCAGTCCTTCAGCGCGATCGCCGCCCACGCCGGCGCGCGCCCCAACCAGCCCGCATTCGCCGCGTCGCGCGCCACCCGGGCGCGGCTCCGATTCGCCACCCCCGCCCCCTGCATCCGCGCCCAGCCGGTCGCGTAGAGGCGGTCGGCGGCGACCACGCACCCCGCGAACAGGCCGAACGTCAGGACCAGGAAACCCGCCAGTTCCGCCGCCGCCGCCGCCCAGTTCCCCGCGCCCGCCGCCGCCAGCCCGCGCCCCGCCACGAGCGACGGCAGCGGGATCGCGACCAGTTGCCGCAAATGCCCCAGGATCTCCTGCGGGTCCTGCCGCGGCCCGAAGAGGCGTTGCGTCCACAGGCGCGAGGTCTGCCCGACCAGGCTGAAACTTATCCCCACCAGCGCCCCGACCAGCCCGAGCACCTCGCGCACCCGCCGCGCCGGGGCGAAGCGCGCCACCAGCATCGTCAGCAGCGCCCCGACCCCCGCCGGGAGCAGGGGCGTCCCCACGACCGCGACGATCGCCAGCACGTAGTACAGCGGCCCGTACCGCAGCACAATCCCGTAGGTGACGAGCGCCGGGACCGCCGCGATGATCGTGATCGCGTAGTAGGTGACGAGGCCATCGAGGATCTTGGCGGTGAAAAGCGCCCGCCTGCTGACCGGCGCGGTCATCAGCGTCTCCAGGTCGCTGGTCAGGAAAAGCGACCCCAGCGCGAGCGCGAAGCTGCTGATCAGGATGATCGCCGCCACCGCCGTCAGGATCAGCCCCGGCAACAGCGCCTCCAGCGGGGCCTCCGGGAAGCGCCGCAGCAGCGCCCCGACCCCGAACCCCGCCAGCCCCGAGACGAAGCCCAGCCACCCCACCACCCAGAGGGTGCCGAGCACCTGCAACGCCTGCTGCCACCGCTTCCGCCCCCGGAAGGTGTTCGCGGTCAGCATCCAGCGCAGCCCCAACAACAGCCAGAGGTCGGAGAAGAAACGTCGCATCGTGCGCCTCCGGCGAACAGTCCGTAGTCCGTGGTCCGTAGTCCGTAGTAGTGGCGTGGTCTGGATGGGAAAGCACTGCCTGTTAACAATCCCCTCTACGGACTACGGACTACCGTCTACGGACTTACTCCAGCATCGCCGCGTATTCCGCGCCGCCCGTCAGATCGAGGAAGATGTCCTCCAGCGTGCCGGAACCGCCGTGGCGCAACTCCGCCACCGTCCCCGCCGCGATGATCTCCCCCTTATCGATGATGACGACGCGGTCGGCCATCCGCTCCGCGATCTCCAGGATGTGCGTCGAGAGGAAGACCGTCACCCCTTGCGCGCGCAGTTGCCCGAGCAGATCCTTGATCGTGCGCGCCGAGCGCGGGTCCAGCCCCACCGTCGGCTCATCGAGGAAGAGGACGCGCGGCGCGTGGACCAGCGCCCCGGCCAGCGCCATCTTCTGGCTCATCCCGTGGCTGTAGCCCTCGATCAGATCGCTGGCCGCCTCGGTCAGCTCGAAGAGGCGCAGCAGCTCGGCGGCGCGCGCCTCCGCCTCCGCCGTCGGCACCCGGTAGAGCCGCGCCATGAAGCGCAGATACTCCCACCCCTTCAACTTGCCGTAGAGATTCGGGGTGTCCGGCACGTAGCCGAAGAGCGCCTTGGCCGCGAGCGCGTCCGCCTGGATATCGTGGCCCAGGATCGCGGCGGAGCCGGTCGTCGGGCGCAGCAACCCGGTCAGCAGCTTGATCGTCGTCGTCTTCCCCGCGCCATTCGGCCCCAGGAACGCCACGATCTCCCCGCGCCCGATCGTCAGATCGACCCCCTTGACCGCCACATGCTCGCCATAGGTCTTGCGGAGGCCGCGCGCCACGATCGCCGGGGCCTCGCCCCCCACGTCCAGCCCGCGCGTCCCCGCCTCGGCCAGCATCGTCTCGTCCATCGTCCCCCCTCGGCACCGGGCACAAGCGCGCCCCCACCGATTATCTACGGCCCGCGCCCCACCCGGTGTCAGCCGCAAGGCGCAATCATACACCTCGGGTAGGCGCTACCACCCCGCCCGCATCGGGGCGCATCGCCTCGCGCTCGCGCGGAGCGGCCAGTCCAGCGGCGTAACAGGGGCGAGGATCATCGCCCCAGCGGCTCGGGCCACTCGTGCGGCGGCAGGAGTTCCCGGAGTTTCCGCGCCCGGTCCATGCCCAGCACAACGTCGGTGTCCAGGTTTATCACATCGATCTGACGGATGAACTCCCGGCAGCGACCGCACGGCGGCAAGACGAAGAGGGTGCCGTCGCGCGCATCGCGCCAGACCGCGACGATACTGGCGATGCGATACTCCCCGGCGGTGACCATCGCCGCGATGGCGCTATGCTCGGCACAGAAACCCGTGCCGGAGCCGGTGTCGATACAGACGCCGACATAGGCGTTGCCGTTCACCGTCACGAGCGCCGCCCGGTAGTCGCGCACGATCGCCTCGACATCGGCGGGCGTGCCCGCGATCGGGATCTCCTGCGGCCAGCGCCAGAGCGGCTCGCGCGACGACGGCTCCAGATACGGCGCGCGATACGCCGCCCACTCCTCGGCGGTGAGGGTGTGCGCCATCCCCGAGGGCAGCACCGTCTCGATGAAGACGTTCTCGTCGACGATCAGCCGCCGCCCCTCCGGCACGCTGCGGAGCGCCGTGAACAGCGCCCGCGCGCCCGGATCGTAGTCGCCCCACCGCGCGATCGGGTGCGGATGCCCCTCCATGAACGCGACCGCCCGGACCCGCTCCGGGTGGCGCGTCAGATAGTCCAGGCCGAGCGCGACGCCCCAGTCGTGCATGACGAAGGTGATGTCATCGAGCCCCAACGCCGCGATGAACGCATCGAGATAGGCGATGTGATCGCGCAGGCGATAGGCGATCGGGGGCTTGCCGGACCCGCCCATCCCGATCAGATCGACCGCGAGGCAGCGCCCATACGGGGCGGCATACGGCAGGACGTTGCGCCACAGGTATGACGAGGTCGGGTTGCCGTGCAGGAAGACGATCGGCTTGCCCGCGCCCATCTCCCGATAGTACAGCCACGAGTCCCGCACCGCGACCGTCCGCGAGGCGAATGTTTGTGATCGCTCGGCATTATCCATTCCTCCCTTGCCTCTTTCAGACAGCACTTTACCCCACGCTGTACCCAGGAGCCCTGCAACGCCAACCAGCTGCGCGTGGACGATGGATCGCTACCGTCCGGGTATAAGGTTCGCTGCCCGCAGTTCATGTGGCCGTGTCCCCGCTCGGCTGGCAGGGCACGCGCCGTCGCGTATGGCCCCGGCACGCCAGCGGCGCTATCCTCGCCGACGTTGCACAGACCCTGCTTGCCAGGAGCGCCGGGCGGAGGGACAGCGATCGCCAACTTCGGCGCGTGCGCGGTACACTACGGTACACTACGGAGCGGGGGCGATGATGGCGACGGTGAAGGTGGCGGAGGCCATCAGGCGACTCGTGGCGGAGGGCTGGGTCCATGTTCGCACCACGGGGAGCCATCGCCACTATCGTCACCCGGACAGATCCGGCACCGTCACCATCCCCGGCAAGCCGAGTGACACGCTCGCGGAGGGCACATGGAACAGTATCCAGAAGCAGGCGGGGTGGCGCTAGCCGCCTCCCGCTCCTACGCCATCGTGGTGGAGTGGGCCGAGGGCAACTATTCGGCGTACGTGCCCGACCTCCCCGGTTGCGTGACCACGGGCACGACCGTGGACGAGACGATTGCCAGCATGCGCGAGGCCATCGCGGGTCATCTGGCCCTCATGGCGGAATGCGGCGACCCGATCCCCGAACCACGCGCGGTCGTCACCAGGGTGGAGGTCGCCGCATAGCACCTGTGCCGGGCGTCGAATCGCCGCGTGGCTGGTGCCCTCGCTCGGATGTGTCAGGATGATGGATCAGGATCGGGGTGACGTGCTTCAGGGTCGAGGCACCGTCGGGCACGCGCTCACGGGAGGGCGAATGGCACCGCCAGTTGTGCTTGCGGGACGCCGCTAACGACGCACACACCCGCGCCGCCGCCAGCGTCGTCAGCTACCCCTTCGTGATCCGCCCGCCGCAGCCGCGGTCGATCAGCGCCGCCAGGCCGTCGAAAGAGGCGCGCGCACGTCCGGCGCGAGGCGGCGATGGTCGGAGTAGGTGTCGAGCAGCGCCAGATACCCCGCCGCGTCGTACTCGACCACCCAGAGATAGCGCCGCACAACGGGCGTCTCGGAGAATCCCGACGCCGCGATCCGCGCCGCCTCCGCCACCTCGTCCGGGCGCGGCAACCCCCCGTACGCCGCCGCCCATTCCGGCAGCACCCGCGCGTACACCGCCTGCGCCGCCGCGAAGAAGCCGTCATCCTGGTCGCGCAGGACATGCTCGCTGCGGAACGGGGCCAGCGCGCCGCCCGGTCGCAGGATGCGCGCCGCCCCCACGTAGCGGGTCGCCGGATCGAGCCAGTGGAACGCCATCGCCGCGATGACCAACTCGCACGATGCCTGGGGCAGCGCCAGCGCCTCGAAGTCGCCGACGAGCACCGTCACGCCAGGGAAATCGCGCGTCGCCCGCCGCGTCTCCTCCGCCAGCGCCGCCCCAACTCCACCGCCGTGATCCGGTAGCCACGCCGCGCCGGCGGCACCGTCGCCTGCCCGATGCCGGGACCGACCTCCACGATCGCGCCGCCAGACGGCAGCCCCACCAGCGCCACCAAATCATCGAACAGCGCCTCGGGATAGCCCGGTCGCGCCGCCGCATACCCCGCCGCCACCTCCTCGAACCGCGCCCGCCGCCCCTCGCGCTCCTCGCGCGGTGCCTCGAACGCCGGAGATGTATCGCGCATGGCGGCCCCTCCAATTTAGTCGGCAGTCGGCAGAGAGAATTAGCGGTGCCGGTGAAGGGTGCTGCCCATCAGCGCACCCGCTACGGACTACGGACTACGGACGCCCCTCTCTGCCGACTGCCGACTGCCGACTACCCGCTCGACCGGGGCCACTGGTACGGAATCTGCGGGCATAGCACCGGTATGCCAGCGGCTCATACACGAGTTCGTGCCTCCCCATACCATACGCACCATAATACTACAGCGAGAGTTCGGTGTGGTAGCCTGCTTCCAGTGACAGCACACTGAAGGAGGTGCCCCTGTTCCCGATCGAACCGGTGGTGACAACGCCGACCCTGGAGCTGACGCCGCAGGCAGTGG
>JAABUM010007323.1_pt1 | contig 10211 bp, 13 predicted proteins | sample 5559161 | NCBI WGS metagenome assembly JAABUM01 (sample SAMN10711868, study PRJNA513369) | rock metagenome | isolation source: Antarctica rocks | place: Antarctica: Victoria Land, Siegfried Peak nord | reverse complement strand
AGCCGAGCAACCCGGCTGGGTCTGTGGATGTGTAGTAACACGACCCATCACGCGCCCTTCCGGCAAACCCGCAGGTCACAAGGCAGATTCAGCCCCGCGTGTGCTCATGATCTTCGGAAGTCCGGCCAGGGCCAGTGCTCGGCCAGACGCAGGAACACCTTGCGTTGTCCGCGGGTGATGCGGGCTGCGACGTGCAGCAGCCGATATCGCAGCGTCTTGGGTTCGGCGCGGTGCAGCTCAGGTTCGGTCGTGAGGAGCATCGACTGGGCCAGGGCGAGCAGGTCCGCGGCGATCAGGGCGAGCTCGGTCCAGACTTCGTTGATGTTCTGCTGCCTGCTCGGAAGGTGCCCGAGACCGGTGTCCTTGCCGGTCCGGATCCGGTCCTCGACACGGGCGTGCGCACGATGCCGGGCTTCCAGGAACGCCAGTTGCCCGCGGGGTGTGTTGGTGGTGAACGCTTGGTAGCGGTAGCCGTCGCGGATCTCGATCGCGTCCAGGGTCGCGCCGGGGTGCGGCAGTTCGCGGCGGACGATGACGCGCATGTCCGGGCAGGTCTTGGCCCAGTTGCTGAGGTCAAGCATCTTGGTGACCTCCACGACGTCGGCGTGCTCACGCAGGAGCCCGTCGGCGTTGGACGCGACCTGCCACGCCCATTTCGGGACCAGAGCGATGGCGTCGCGGACGGCTTCGGTGACGGGGTAACCGACCGAGAACTCCAGGCCCTGCTGCGAAAGCGCACTGATCAGGGCGTGGGAGTAGCCGGCTCCGTCGGCGCGGATCAAGATCGGCTTGCTGCGCCACCGGTCGGGCAGCTGCATCAGGGCCGCGTGCACGACGGTGAGGTGATCAGCGGCGGTGTTACTGCCAGCGTTGCCGGGTCGCAGCAGCGCGGCCAGGGCCTCACCGGTGTTGTCCAGCCACGCCCCGAGCGGGTGATAGCCGAAGCCGCCCTTGAAGTTGCCCTTCGCGCCTTCCTTGTCCGAGTGCGCTGTCACGAGGGTCGCGTCGAGGTCGATCACGACCTGCCCGATCAGCGTCCCCGCGGCACGTGACCCGGGCAGCTCAGCACCGGTGATCTCCCCACGGGCCAGCCACGCCCGGTCCCGGGCCTGGGCGCGGGCCAGCCGGATCCTCGCGAGCATCCCCGGCGTGCGGGCGATCCCGTCCAGGACCCGCCAGATCGTCGGGGTCGATGCGACGCTGCCGGCTGGGCCGTGCAGGCCCTGCTGGTCGGCGAGGGTCTGCACGTCGCTGATCGTGACGGCGCCGTCCGCGATCGCCACTGCGACGTCGACCAGCACCCGGCCCGGGTCGTGGCCGGCGCGGCGTTCCCGCAGGCTGTCGGTGGCCTGGCTGAGCGCCGTGGCCAGGCCGATCCGGTCCGCGAGCTCAGCCAGCAGCACCGTCCCGGCGTGCGACACGACGCCCTTGCCGTCACAGGTGATGACCGGCACGGTCCTGCTCGTTGTAGGTTGCACCTGCGAAGTGCCTCTCTCGTTGGATCTTCTTGTCCATCAGCAAGACAAGAATCCCAGCAACGACAGGCACTTTCGCGTTTCCAGGCCTAGTGTCGGACCCCAAGATCAGACGACTACTGCAACAGCGGGGCTAGCGGCTCAGGAACGCCGCACGGCGGTCCTGCGCGCCAGCAGGGGCGGCGCGTCGTACCGCGTGATCGCCCGTGAACTCGGCCTGAGCATGCCGTCCGTCCAACACCTCGTCGACGCCGCAAGAGCGACCGAGGACCAGCCGTGACCGACCCCGAGGAGTTCGCGGACGACAGGGACGCCCCGGGCTCGGGGGCGCTCAAGAAGCACGTCCTGCGCTGGCTTGACCAGAAGGACATCAAGGTGCTGTATCACCGGGTGGAGAAGGATTCCGGCAACTTTGGGCGGATCTTCGTCCACTTCAAGTGGAAGTAGCCGGGCGGGTCCCGTCGGCACTTCCGCACGGGGGCAGAGCGTCGGCGTGACGGGCCGGCAAGGCTGACCAGACGGGCTGCAGCGGGCTACGAGGGCGGATCGGCCAACCGGTAAGGCACCGATTTGCTCATCATCAAGCGCTCGTCCTGCACAGCCGCGAACGCGAACCACGTCAGATTGATGCAACCGCGCCACCCCACGATCGCCTCCGCGCTGTCGAGCATGGCGTGCCCGCCGACTTCAACACCACGCTGCTCCTCGTAGCCCAGCTCAACCACCGCATGCAGGAAGCGTTTCGCGTCTTGCTGTGCAGCCTCAGGAGTGGGCCGCACCGGCGCCATGAACACACCCCACTCGAGGACCATCTCCGCCCACAGCTGGGGGTCTCTGCGCAGGTCATCGGCGGCCACCCCGCGATCTTCTGCATCGACCACGTGCGCTTCGACCAGGGCGCAGAGGTCCTCGATGCTCATGCATCAAAAGCTATCGGCAGGCGCGCAACTGCGCCGCCTACTCCGGGCCGGACGAACAGCGCAGACGGGGGCTTGCCTCGGGTACAAAGGGGGATGGTCAAGCCCACCGAGGTCCCCGCGATCCGGCTGAACCTCACCCTTGTCGATGTTGAGCCGCCAGTGTGGCGGGAGTTGGTTGTGCCCGGCGCCTGGCATCTCGGGAAGCTCCACGAGGTCATTCAGGTCGCCATGGGCTGGCATAACGCTCACCTGCACGAGTTCGCGGCCGGTGAGCTGCGATGGGGCCAGCCCAACCTGGGATGGGCCGACACCACAGAGGTGAGGCGGGAAGTGACCGCACGCCTGCACGAGGTGCTGACCGGTGTGGGAGACGTCCTGAGCTACACCTACGACTTCGGAGACGACTGGCGGCATCAGCTGACAGCCTTGGAACTGCTGCCGCCTGCCGTGAGGGCAACCTGCCTGGCCGGCGAGGGAGCCTGTCCCCCTGAGGACTGCGGCGGACCATGGGGGTATCAGGACCTGTTGGCGGTCCTCGCCGACCCGGTGCATCCCGAGCACGCCGACCGAATCGAATGGACGGGCGGAGCCTTCGACCCAACCCGGTTCGACGTGGCGTCCGTCGCCTCGATCCTCCAGGCCCGGAGGTAGTCAACCCTCGCTGAGGGTTGCGTCATCCGGACCGTCTGGCAAGTAGAAGCAAGGCTCGCCACTGCCTCCAAAGTCCAGGCCCCGAGTCCTTCGAGCTGCGCCACTCGCTGCTCACGCCACTACCGGAGCGCCCCGAACACACGAACTACCGGCTGTACGTCGAGACCCACCCTCAATAACCTCCCGACGCTCGGCGTTCTCAGGAGTTCAGAGGGGAGCGAGAGCCTAACCTCGGGCATGTGCCCAGACGCGCCGGGACCTGGAACCACAACACGTACCATCACGCGGGGCTGTTGCGGTTGGTCCCTGCAGCCGTAGCCCGTGCGCTGGACGTCGGATGCGGCGATGGAACGTTCGCGGCTAAGCTGGCTTCCCGTTGCCGGTTGGTCGAGGCGCTCGATGCCGACGCGCAGCAGGTTGCTGCCACCCGCGCCCGATGCCGCGGACTGGGCAATGTGAGGGCATATCAGGCCGATTTCCTGAAAGCCGACCTGCCTGCGTCCGCCTTCGACCTGGTCACGGGACTGGCGGCCTTCCATCACATGCCGTTTGACGATGCTTTGCGTAGCGCAATTCGCATCCTCCGGCCCGGCGGCCGACTGCTTCTGCTGGGGGTCTGGACCGACACGGAGAGCGCATCAGACATGGTGTTGAACCTGGTTTCGACCGGACACAATCTTGGGCTGCGAGCACTTCGCGGACCCGACGAGATGAGCTCGCCACAGACCATGCCCACAATGTCACTGCTCGAGGTACGTCAGGTTGTGCACTCTCGCCTACCCGGCGCCACGATCAGGCGAGGATCGCTGTGGCGATACATCCTCACTTGGGACAAGCCGTCGTGACCGTCGCCTTCTGTTGACTCGGCCGCGTCGGCTTTCTCAGCGTCTGGTGAACGCTTCTCATTTTCGGCGACTTAGTTTGGTTGACCGGGTGGCTCTGTGAAGGCAGCTGGCCCACCCGTCAATGCTGTTCAGGCCGCTACCGAGACCTGAGCCTCCGAGAAGGCTTTTGGCGATCATGGATCACTCAGACCCGGCTGCGGGCAGACAACCGTTGAAACGTCGCGGCAAGGGGCCGACGATCGTGGGACATTGTCCGCGTGATCATGCCCGCGCCGCGCGTCCTTGCACTCATCGGCGTCGCCGCTTGCGCGGGTGTCGACGTGTGGCTAGATGGCGGCTGGGGCGTTGACGCGCTGCTGGGAGCTCAACATCGAGAGCATGAGGACGTGGACCTTGTCGTGCCTCTTGATCAGGTGCAGCACCTGATAGAGGCGCTCACGCCGGAAGGTTTCGCGGTAGCCGAGGACTACCTTCCCACTCGCCTTGTCCTAAGGACGATGGCGGGTCAGCAGATCGACGTACATCCCGTGACCTTCGACAGCAACGGCGATGGCTGGCAAGCGGCTGCCGCACCGGATGGCGGTGATTGCCGCTACCCAGCGGATGGCTTCGTGACGGGGACGGTCGTCGAGCAGGCGGTGCGCTGTGTGGGCGCAGCCGTGCAGGTCGAGCACCACAGGGGCTACGCCCCCCGGCCCCATGACGTGGAGGACATGTTGCGTCTGACTGCACGCTATGGCCCGCCGCTGCCGTCGAACTACAAGAGTGGATAGCGCCGGCTGATCGCGTTCCCCCAGCCCCGCGCCCGCGCCCGCGCTTGGGCATCACCTACATCCGCTCGCCGACACCCGCCAGGTCGTCGAGTTCGCGCCGCATGCGTCGTGAAGGTGTGCCTCAGTTTCGTTGATGATCCGGCGGGTTTCGCGGGGTGACACGCGCAGCCGCAGCAGCAGCGCATCGAGGTAGTCCTCGATGGGCTCGTCCATAGCCTCGCCTTCCCGGTGCTTCACATCGACAACGCAAGGACCGCTTGCACACCGCGCTGGAACGTCACCCACTCCTGGCGCTGCTCGCGTAGCGCCCGCGCCCCATGCTCGGTGAGCGCGTACACCCGCCGGCGACGACCAGCGGCCACCTCCCACGAACTGTGCACAAGGCCCTCGCGCTCCAACTTGTGCAGCGCCGGATAAACCGTGCCTTCGGGCAGGTCGAAGTCCCCGTCGCTGCGCTCGCGCAAGCCGGCGATCACGGCGTAGCCGTGGGCAGGGCCCGGGGCAATGACGGCCAACAGCAGCAGCTCAAGCGTGCCTCTGAGATGAACCGATGCCACACCTAGGTACTCTAGGTATTACGCGAGGTTTGCGCAAGCTGTACGGCCCACCATGCCGGAAGGCACCAGCGGCGACTCGAGTCCCCGCGCCGGCGCATACGCGGCAGATGAGGATGCTGCCGCTGCCGCCGCGCTACGACTGGGCGGGCCGCCAGCGAATGTCCGCAGCTTAGAACCGGCGATAGCCTCAGCTCGAGGACCCGCGATTCGACCGGCGCCGAGGGAGGTTCTATGACGTTGAAGGAGGACGTGACGTCGGGTGTTCAGGTGGTGTTAGACGCGGCCTGGAAGACGGAAGACGCGACCGTCATACCTGAGACCGACGACGTTGCGCTGAGCAATGGCGCCAAGCTCCTGGATGCGACGTACCTCGCCAGCCGCCCTGGCGACCGCCCTCGACACGCTCGACATTCTGCCGATGCTGGCGCAACAGCTTGTCCAGATGAGCAGGATCGCGTGGCAAAAGCACGTCGCGGTCCAGTGGTCGATGACGCGCGTCGCAGCGTTCCTTCGAAGGTCAGCCCAGCGCGCCGCAGGACAGCCGCCGACGCGAGGTTGCGCGGGTCGCAGGTCCCCTGAACTCGCTCCACCGCAGGGTTCGCGAACGCGATAGCCAGGAGCAGGCGAGCGATCTGGGTTCCGAGTCCACGTCCCCAGTAGGCGACGTGAACGGCGTAAGCGATATCCGCACAGGAAGTGGTGTGGCGCTTGATCTCTCCCATGCCGATGAAGCCGAGAGCGGACGACGCCGCCCACACCAGGCGAGGCCCTCCCGGACGCTCCCACGTGCGTACCGCCTCGGACACGAAGTCGCCGGTCTGCTCACGAGTATTTGGACCCCAGGGTTGGAACCGACAGGCTCGTTCCTGAGAGGCCCACTCGTGTACACGGTCAGCGTCTGCGGCCTCGATCTGGTGTAGGACGACCGAATGGTCACGGTCACCCCGAGCGGTCATGGGTGAACGCTACGGCTTTTCACATCGCGGCAGATCCGGGAAAGCGTAGCCGCCCACACCGCGGCAGGTGCGGATGCTCGGGGGTGGTGCGATGGATTCAGCCCGCACACTCGACTCATGAGGCTGGCCGGCTGGAACGAGATACCGGAGGGTTACGGAGCGCGGTTCGACTCCGCGGCAGCCCCCGCCTGGCACCGGATCATGCACGCCACCCCCTTCCTTGATCGTTTCAGCTATCCCCTGATGGTGCAACGAGGGTTCGGCTTCCTCGGGGCGTTCCCGGGCCGGTCAGAGAGTGAACTCGGCCGCGTCCCCGGGGGCTGGCGGATCGACGATCCCGACAACGTGACACCCGGTTCGCTTCCTGCGCCCGGTCGAGAACAGGTAGCGGCTCCGCCCGGCAGGGCTGCCTGGCACACTGCCGGCATGGCATCTGAGAACATCGGCGAGGTACGGGCATGGGCCAAGCAGCAAGGCCTGAAGGTGAGCGACCGTGGACGACTGCCCACCTCGTTGCTCAACGCCTACCACGCCAGCATCGCCGCTGAGACGGCGCCAACGGAAAGCCCAGCGACCAAACTGCCAGCGAGGAGCGCGCCTGCAAAAAGGAAACCCTCTTCGCGCGGCCGCAAACCAACCGTCCGGGCCGCCAAGGTCCAGCACGACGCGTCCCTCCCGAATGACCCGGGGATGTTCGGTGACCCGCAGTCCATCCTCCGACGACTGACCTCGCTGGAACGGCAAGTCAGTGACCTGGTCGGCAACCTTGAGGCGGCCGCTCACGCACTCGACCCGAGCCACAGCCAGCGGCGATAGGCAGCGTCCCGCGACGACGCCGGTCGGTTCGCCGGTCAGAGCCGGACGCCTGAGCCCCCCAAGGGACCCGGGCGAACGTCAGGCCCTGGGCGACGCCCTCGACGGCAAAACCCCGGCCACCGAACACGTCGGGTTCTTCACCACCACCGAACGCGTCGTTCGTCGGTTCTCACCGGCCACGCCCTCCTCGAACTACCCGCAGCGGTGAGTGTAGGGGTGTGCCGCTCCCTGCCGAGTAGTGCCCAATCGGGAAGGTCGTGAGAACGCCGAGTCGACAGACGCACGGGCACGTTCTCGGGTGTTGGACTCGACGCAAAAGCCGGCACTTCTGGCAGCGCCAGGGCGCCCCGGTAGGCGGCGCTCTTCATGGTGGCCACGAGCGGGCTGAAAAAGCTTCTGCGAGTCCGCTCGTCAGCGGCCACGCGAGGGTGCCAGACCGGTTTACGTTCGTACCGTGTCAGTCCGGGGTAGGGAGCCGCGCTATGACGCCCACGCGGATTGGTACGAGGCATACCTCGCTGGGCTAGCCGCCGCGCACACGCTCAGGACATCTGAGGCACTTGCGAAGATGTTCGGTACTGGATCGGGGATCTGCCTCGACGTTGGATGCGGCACGGGCGTGCACGCGGCCGTCCTGCAAGAACTGGCTGGCGTGTCTTCGGCGTGGACGTGTCCATGGGCCAACTCGCCCACGCCCGATCCCGCCTACCGGTCGCCGCTGGCGATGCCGAGCGCCTTCCCGTTGCGAGTAGGTCGGTGGATGCTGTGGTCGCGACCCTCATTCACACCGATGTCGAAGACTGGAGCGAGGTTGCCCGCGAGGTGGCTCGCGTCCTTCGGCCAGCAGGCCGCTTCATCTACGTCGGAGTCCATCCGTGCTTTGTCGGCCCCTTCGCCGACCGCACCCCCGAGGCGGTCACGCTGAGACCCGGCTACGAGAATTCCTCGTGGAGGCATGCTGGTCCTGGCCTCGGCCAGGGGGTCCGCAGCCGCGTTGGCGATCGGCACAGGCCCATCGCCGACGTTCTCAACCCCCTGATTGGCGCCGGGCTGCAGCTCGATCGACTCACCGAACTGGGGACCGACGCTGTGCCTGACCTGTTGGCGATCAGTTCCAGCCGTCGTTAGGAGCCCGCCGAACGAGATTTACATGGGCTGGAGCGCCGGGGGCTATCGACCGTGAGTAGGTGTCGCTTCGCACCAGCGGCAGTTTCCGGGAAGTTGTGAGAGCGCCGAGATCGGCGAGCGGGCGAGGCTGGCCGGCCAGTCGATGGCCGCCTCGGGCCGACGGGTCGAAGCACGCTCCGATCACGGGGCAGTCACGGACCGTCCCGATGTTCATAGGGTCCGCACGGCCGGAGCAAGGCAGCCGCATCCGCGCCGGTGTGACGTGGGGCTGCGGCATCGGCAGGGCGCCATCACTCCAGCAGATGGCGCAGATAGCGTTCGGGGGCGTCGAGGAAACCGCGCCAGTTACCGAGTAGGTCCAACTCGTCGTAGGACGCCGTGCGCAGGCCGCGTTCCCCGACCTCGATGAGCGTTGCGCCTGGTAGCGCGGCCAGCAACGGCGAGTGCGTCGCAACAACGACCTGCCCACCTTCGCGGCGCAGGTCGTCGAGGAGCGCGAGTAGCCCGAGGCAGGACGTGAACGAGAGCGCGGCTTCTGGTTCGTCCATCAGGAAGAAACCGAAGCCGGCGAACCGGTCCCGGAGGATCGCGAGGAACGACTCGCCGTGACTCAGCTCGTGGAAGCGCGGTTCAATCCTCCGGTTCGAGGGATGGGCTTCTAAGTAGCTGAACAGGCCGTGCATCGTCTTGGCGCGCAGGAAGTACGACGACACCAGCCGACTTGGGGACCGGACGAGTTGCAGGGCCTGGCCAAGGGGTGACTCTGTCGCGCGGGTGACGTGCTGCGCCCCTCGGGAGCCGCCCTCAGCGTTCAAGCCGAACGCCTGGGCCAGCCCTTCGATGATGGTCGACTTGCCAGAGCCGTTCTCACCGACGAGCACCGTGACGCCAGCCGGAAGGTCGAGTCCTTCATCCAACAGCTGGCGCACGGCCGGTAGGTCGAAAGGCCAGGCGCTTCGGTCGAAGGCGACCTGGGGTGCGCGCTGAACGCGCCGGACTGGCCGAGCGTCGGCAAGGTTCACGGAGGGGACCAGACGCTGCCGGAAGACGTCACCCTATTCATGGACGCAGTGTGACGCCTCACCGCACCTGCGCGGGTGTCATCGGCGCTGACCACAAGCATCGCGCGCCCCTCGTCCGGCGTCGCGCGCCTGGAGCCACTGACGGCACGGCGGCCGGCCGTGGCAGCCTGCGCGGATGACCAGGCCGAGGCACCGGCAGCGGTGGGGACGACCGGTGGTGACCGTCATGGCCGCCGCAGCGTTGCTGGCGGCCTGCAGCACGCACACCGTCGGACGGAAGGCGCGCTGACCGAATGGCTTGACCAGCCCGCCGCCGACACCCGCCCGTCGAAGCCGCGACTCGCGGCAGAAGCGGACGCGCGGTCCTGCGTGTAGCGACGCTTCTACATGGTCCCGATTGGGCGCGGGTGGCGATGAGTCAAGCCCGGGAGGAGTAGCCGAGGCTTGCAGGCGAATCCGATCCTTTGTGACAGCCTGCCACTGTGCAGCGCGCGTTCATCCCTGGTCTTGAGCTCTCGCGCTTGTTCTACGAGGAGATGGTGGAGCCGCTTCTTCGTGACCTGCTGGATGGAACGAGCTACTCGGCTGGTTTGATCGGTTACGGCTCGGAGGTCCAGGGCTTCGACGGTGCCCGTTCGACCGATCACGCCTGGGGTCCGCGGGTCCAGGTCTTTCTCAGCAGCGCGGACTTCCGCATGCGAGGCGACTCGCTGGACGCTTTGCTGGCGCAGCGGCTTCCAGCCGAGTTCCGCGGGTACCCGGTGCGCTTCGCCTTCCCGGACAACACCCCCGAACGGCACTGGGTGCACGTCATCGATGTCGATGACTGCTTCGAGAGTTTCCTGGGCGCGGTGCCGGACGACCTTATGCCCGTACCACTCTGGCTCTCGATGCCGACGCAGGTCTTGCGGGAGCTGACTGGTGGGGTGGTCTTCCATGATGGACTGGATGTCCTGGAGCGCAGACGCCGCGCACTGGCGTGGTATCCGACCGATGTGTGGAAGTACGTTCTCGCCTGCCAGTGGATGCGGTTGTCGCAGGAGGAGGCGTTCATCGGGCGATGTGGCG